>Ga0172377_10001946_pt1 | contig 21137 bp, 16 predicted proteins | sample Pumphouse3metaG_FD_119749 | JGI IMG/M metagenome (GOLD analysis project Ga0172377, IMG submission 119749) | Leachate microbial communities from a municipal landfill in Southern Ontario, Canada - Pumphouse #3 metaG | ecosystem: Engineered > Solid waste > Landfill > Unclassified | place: Canada...
CACTCAAATGGTTTGAGTTCTACGCGGCGGTTCGCATCGCGGCCTGCTTTGGTCTTATTATCGGCAATAGGGCGTTCGGATCCATACCCAATGGCACGTAAGCGTGATGGTTCGATTCCTTTTTTGATAAAGTAATCGACGACAGATTCTGCTCGCTTTTGAGAAAGGTTGAGGTTCTTTGCTGCTTTGCCTCTGTTGTCCGTATGGCCTTGCACCTCAAGTTTTGCTGAAGGCGTCTGGCGGAGAAGTTTCACAATATCGTCCAACGTACTGTAGCTTGCATTGGTGAGCATAGCGGAATTGGGCTTGAAATTAATGCCCTTCTTGAGCTGGCTCAAATCTTGCTTTTTGTCGACAGGGCATCCGTCCGGTTTGATCTTGATTCCTGGAAGTGTTCCGGGGCATTTATCTTCTATATCAGGGACGCCATCCTTGTCCTGGTCGAGTACGCAGCCGGTACTGTCTACAGAAAGGTTAGCTTGAGTATTCGGGCACTTGTCAAGAACATCGGGGACGCCATCCTTGTCCTGGTCGAGTACGCAGCCGGTACTGTCTACAGAAAGGCCTGCCCGTGTATTCGGGCATTTGTCAAGAACATCGGGGACGCCATCCTTGTCCTGGTCGAGTACGCAGCCGGTACTGTCTACAGAAAGGCCTGCCTGTGTATTCGGGCATTTGTCCTTGCTATCAAAGACGCCGTCGTGGTCGCTGTCTTTGGGGCAGCCGAGCGTATCGACAATTGTACCAACTGGAGTACCCGGGCATTTATCGAGTGCGTCTGCAACGCCATCGTGGTCTGCATCAGTGGGACATCCGGTTGTATCTACTGCAGCTCCAGCCATTGTGTTGAGGCAGCGGTCCTTGTAATCAGGAATGCCGTCATGGTCCTTGTCGACAGGGCATCCGAGAGAATCGACGGATATACCGTTTGGCGTTTTTGGACATTTGTCCTTGCTATCGAAGATTCCATCATGATCGCTGTCTTTTGGGCAACCTTCATCATCGACGATTGTACCGACGACGGTTCCCGGGCATTTATCGTCTGCATCTGCAACGCCATCCTTGTCCGCATCCGACGGGCAACCCATGGTGTCTACTTTTGCTCCTTTACGAGTATTGGGGCATTTATCAAGATAGTCAGCCACGCCATCTTCATCTTGGTCAAGCGGACAACCATTAATATTCACAGACACGTTTGGATGGGTTGCCGGGCATTTATCTTGGACATCTGCAACGCCGTCGTGATCGCTGTCTTTGGGGCAACCCATGCTGTCGGTAGGTGTGCCTTTGGGCGTATTTTTGCAAAGGTCCTTGTAATCAGGGATGCCGTCTTGGTCTTCATCCACAACGCAACCGACGGAATCCACTTTTGCTCCGCGCGGTGTATGTGCGCATAGATCTTTGCTGTCTCGAATACCATCTTTGTCTTCGTCTTGCATCAGGAACTTGTTTGTCCAAGTAAGAAGGGCCGAGACTCCATATTTTGCAGAGCCGACTTCTTTGTAGGTCGTTTTCACGCCATCGCGTATTCTCACGACATCGACAGTCTTTTCATATTCGTAATCGTATGTCGTATTAATGCCGATATCGGCGCCGAGTGCGAGATCGAAGCCTGCCGGAAGGTGCAGGCGGACGCCCGGAGTTAACCGCATCGGATCCGCCACTGGCTCGCGGGGATTAGCTGTTTTTTCAACGCGCGTTTCGCCAGAAGCCTCCACAAAAATGTCCATCGCGGAAATGGCTGTAAGATTGAGCCCGGATCCCCAAATGACTGTGTTTGAACCTTCATGCAGAGTGCCGACAAAGCCTGCGTTGTTATTCCAGCGGAGAGGCACTCCGGCCTGTGTGAAATCGAACGTCAATAGAAGTTCGCCTTCGAAAGCCCAGTCATTTGCAGTGAAAGCGTGGGAGTTTCCCCAAGAATTCACGTACCAGACATGTCTTGGACGAAGGCCCGTGTTGTGTTTCCCGGTGGGAAAGTAGACTTGTCCCAGTACAGCTGCGTTAAATACATGGTTTGTATCAACGGGAATACGGATTTTTGTCCAAGCCTGTAAATCGCCGATGCCCGCTCCGTTGAGATGCTGGTTTGGATACTCGTCGCTCACGGCATCATAATTCAATGGAAGGACAGCACCCAAGTCCCAGAAACTGGTTAGGCCTAATGCCATATGGACATTTCCCGCGACCATCGGTACTATTCTATCAAGCGTCTCGGTCTTTCCGTTGGTTGTGTATGTATTTCCATGAGCCATTGCATCGGCATCTGTGGTGAGCTCAGTGCCTAAACCGGCAGAGAATACCCATTGCCCTAGAGTTCTTGCACTTTGCTGATGGAGACCGTCTACACCGCCTTCAAGTCCTGTTTCTGCAAAAGCCATTGCGGAAAAACCCAGAATGGCTAATAGCATTTTTTTGTTCATCACGTCCTCTTTTGTTAAAAAATTTTCCAGGAGTGGAGTTTATCAAAAGATAAGTAATCTTGAAACGATTATTTTAAGCAAACTTTTTATTTACTTGTATCTCTTCTATCGCTACCGTTTATTTGCTGATTTTTTCAGGAATATCAAAATTCTATTGGCTTTTGTAAGTAAATTTTATATTTGTCTATTTTTATAGGGATTGATCTTGGATTTTCTTTTTCCCGCATAATCAAAATGCTTTTTCTTTCCAAGGTTGTAATTTTTTCTAAATTTGGCGCGTATTTTTAATCATCTTCCGAGGTAAATATGGCCGAAAACGAAAATAAAGAAACGACTGAAATCAAAACAGAAACGATTCCTGAAGTCAAAGATAACGCTCCAAAAGCTAAAAAAGATTTTTTCGACAAGAAAAGTGACCGCAGGCCGCACCGCCGTAATTTCGGTGGGGCAGGCAAGTTCGGTTCTCACGCTCAAGAAAAGAAAGGCCCGTTTTCGGATTCTTTGGCTGACCGCTTCGGCGACATCCTCGCTGCCAAGCTCAAACGCGGCATTGAAGATGATATCAAGCGCAAGATCAAGGCCGCCCAGTCGGATCCGGCAGTGCAACGCGCGAGCGCCAAATACGGTAAGTGATTAAGTGCCCTCATAGCTCAACTGGATAGAGCGCGCCCCTCCTAAGGGTGAAATCTACGTTCAAGTCGCAGTGGGGGTATTTACGGGTCGCACGGAAGTGCGACCCTTTTCTATTTGTCTCATTTTTTATTTTTATTCTATGCGGCGCACTTACGTCATCTTTACTACGGTATTTTTTGTGCTTCTTTTGTTGCCGGTCTCTTGGGAATTTGCACATTCCCTGCATTCCGGCGAAGCTTTCCAGCCGATGGATATTTTCCGCGATATGGCCAAGCCCGTATGGCGTGAAAAAGCTTTGGTGAAAGAATCGGATTCTCTCTCTGTTCTTTGGCAGAAGCTTTCTGGAACGGAACTTTCGGATTCTTCATCCGAAGCTTTAGAAAATGCCGTCTTGAATTTAAAGAAGAACATCTTGGAAATCAACGAATATTTGCCGCTGGATTCTGCGGATCCTTCGCTTGAAAACGTTTCCCGTTTGGAAGAACTTGTCTCGGAATGGGAGAATGGGGTGGATGTTAGAAGGGAAATAGGGATGAGAATTGGCAAATTGCTGACTCAATATTCCCATTATTCCAGCCGCCGTGTTCTTAGCGCTTGGTGGCGGCACGGCTTTTTAAAGGGGAAGTATTTGCGCGCATTTGAAAACCGGCTTGAAAAGGAAAATTCCTTGGTCAAGCTTTCGCGTCCGGTGTATCAGAAGTTTGCTTGGAAAGTCTTGTTCGATCCGGGGACGAAAGCTGTACCCGTGGATTCCGGGTGGTTGTTCTATCGCCAAGATGTAGAATTTCTAGTACGCAAGGCTCCGTGGAATTCCAGGATGGAAAAATTGGACGATCCGCTCTCCGCAGTCCTCGACTTTAAGGCGGAACTTGAACGCAGGGGCATAGAACTCTTGGTCGTAGTTATTCCTGGAAAGCCCTCTATTTATCCCGAGCTTTTGAATTCCGAAATGATGGGCCTTACCGGTGAAAATTTTTCGTATGGCAGAAATTTTGTTTCGATGCTCGCTGAAAATGGTGTGGATGTAGTGAACCTATATTCCGCGTTCTCTGCTGCAAAGGACAAGGATTCGGAGGAAAATTTACTTTATTTGAATACGGACACTCACTGGACACCGCGCGGGGCCGAACTCGCAGCTAAGGTCATTGCAGAGAAAGTAAGAAGATATCCCTTTGTTGTGGATTTCCCGCAGAGGGACTATATGGATTCAGCTGTAATTGTCGAACGCGAAGGCGATGTGGCTGTAATGGCTGAAGTCGCGAAAGATTTTTCGAAGCAGAAGGTAATTGCTCACGTTGTGAAAGAAGTTTCAGGAAAGCCTTTCCGGGACGATTTCCGGGCATCGAAGGTCTTGATTCTCGGCGATAGCTATTCCCGAATTTATGAAACGGACGCTCCTCTTGGTGCAGGTTGGATTGCCCATTTTGCTCTCGAAATGCGTACCCCAGTGGCAAGCATTGTAAGTGATGGAGGCGCAAGTACGCTCGTCCGAGAAAAGCTCGCCCGCAAGTCGCGCGTATTGAAGAACAAGAAACTTGTAATTTGGGAATTTGTCGAACGCGATTTGCGCTTCGGCGCTGAAGGTTGGAAAAAAGTGAGGCTTGATTAATGAATTCGCAAAAGGCATCTTGGTGGAATCGCGCATTGAAAGTTCTTCCGGGCGGAGTGGATTCGCCGGTCAGGGCTTTTGGCGGAGTGGGCGGCGAGCCTATTTTTATTAGATCCGCTGAAGGTGCATATCTCTTTGATGATTCAGGAAAGAGATATATCGATTTTATTCTTTCTTGGGGCCCGATGATTTTGGGGCATAATCCACCGCAGGAGATTGCGGCTTTAAAAGATCAACTTACCCGTGGGTTAAGCTTTGGTACGGGTACGGACAGCGAAGTGGAACTCGCAGAATTCATTCTGTCCAAGATTCCTGGAATGTCGAAAATTCGCCTAGTAAATTCGGGAACGGAAGCGACGATGAGCGCAATCCGCGTCGCACGGGGTGCTACGAACCGGAATAAGATCATCAAATTCCGCGGTTGCTATCACGGACACGGAGATTCTTTTTTAATTCAGGCCGGTTCCGGGGCTTTGACACATGGAACGCCGAGTTCCTTGGGTGTCACGCCTGGTGTTGCTGAAGATACGCTGATTGCGGATTATAACCACTTAGAGGAGGTAGAAGCTCTTTTTGCATCTCATCCCTCGGATATTGCCGCAGTCATTGTAGAACCTGTTGCAGGAAATATGGGTGTCGTTCCCCCTTGTGAAGGCTTTTTGGAAGGTCTTCGTATATTATGCACAAAGTATTCTTCTGTACTCATCTTTGATGAGGTGATGACCGGCTTTCGCGTATTTGACGGTGGGGCGGCCAAACGCTTTAACGTTCAGCCGGATATGATTACGCTCGGGAAAATTGTCGGCGGTGGAATGCCGCTTGCCGCTTATTCGGGTAGGGAAGAGTTGATGGATAATGTAAGTCCGCTTGGCAAAGTGTATCAGGCAGGAACGCTTTCCGGGAATCCAATGGCTGTTACCGCCGGACTTTCTTTGCTCAAGCTTCTTTATGAAATAAGGCCTTGGATGGCTTTAGAGGCCTCTGGAGCAATACTTGAAGCGGGCCTTCTTGATGCGGCGAAAACAGCAGGCGTTAGCGTACAAATTAACAGAGTCGGATCCATGTTCACTGTGTTTTTTTCGGAAGCTCCTGTGATAGATACGGAATCGGCATTAAAGGCCGATCCTAAAAAATTTGCTCAATTTTTCCATTCTATGCTGGATGATGGCTTTTTCTTTCCGCCATCCCAATTTGAAAGTGCTTTTATTTCAACAGAGCATACAGATGAAATTATGGAAAAGGCGATCAAATCCGCATTACAAGCATTTAAAAAGGTAAAGTGATGAATATTAATGATGCTGTTTCTTTTTTGAGTGCAGAAGCAAAAAAATGCACCACTGCGTTTGATGTAATAGCGGGACATTCCAAGTCGGAAGGAGTTTCGGTATTTCAAGGGAAAGTACAGAATACGGAAATTTCGGAATCGGTGGGCATTGGAGTCCGGGTCTTTAACGGGGAAAAGCCGGGCTATGCTTATACGGAACACCTTGCAGAAGACTCCATTAGGCAAACTTTGAAAGATGCTCTCTCGCACACGGCATTTACTAAGGCAATTCCTATAGAACTTCCTCGCCTTTCAGAGTATCGCAAATTAAGAATGCCCTATAATGAAGAACTTTCCAAAGTGACGCTCGCTCAGATGGCTGACCTTTCTCTTGAAATTGAGAAAAAAGCTTTTGCCCTTTCTTCGAAAATAGAGAACATTCCTTATCTCGGCGCGGGCAAGGAAGAATCCATCGTTGTTTTTGAAAACAGCAATGGCGTGCACTTTGAAAATCGCCGGAATGGAATTTCTGCAGGGGCTGGCGTTTTAGCCGTGAGCGGGGAATCCAAGAAACTGGGAGCTTATGACAAATCCGGTTTGTCTTTTTCTTTGCTCTCCGCCGATGAAATTGCTTCCAAAGCCGTTTCCCGTGCGTTGGAGCTACTTTCGCCTTCTAAAATAGATAGTGGTAAAATGCCCGTTGTCTTTTCAGAACGCGTTGCGGGGTCGTTGGTCGCTATGTACGCGTCGTCTTTTTATGCGGAACAGGTGCAAAAAGGGCAGTCCCGTTTGCAAGGTAAATTGGGAGCTCAAATTGCAGACAAATGCTTCTCTCTCTCGAGTGATCCTTTTCGTGAAGATCTTCCCGGCGTTAAAACGATCGATTCCGAAGGTGTCGTTGCGAAACAAATTAATTTAGTCCAGAACGGGAAACTGGAAGATTTCCTTTATAATCTGGAAACTGCTCAAATCGATAAGCGAACTAGTAATGGCTCTGCGGCGCGTTCCTATTCTGGAAAAGTAGGCACATCCTTTTCGAATTTGATCGTCGCTCCAGGATCTCAAAAGACAGAAGAACTTTTGAAACTTTTTCCGAAGTGCTTTTTTGTGGTTCACCTCGATGGAAATTCGGGCTGCAGCGCGATCAGCGGAGAAATGAGTATCGGCGCCCAAGGGCTTTATGTGGAAAATGGGAAGATTATGCATCCTGTAGAAGGGGTCACGCTCAGCGCTAATTTTTTTGACCTTTTGCAAAGTCTAGTCGCTGTGGGGAACGAGTACCCGGATGCCTACACCTCTATTCAAGTTCCAGCGCTGGCATTCCCGGAAATTGCTCTTTCAAATTGATTTTTTTTGCGGTTTTGGATAGGGGAAAATGGTTCTTCTATGTTATGCTGCAATTTGGCCAATTGCAGCTTTTATGATATACCGTAGACAGAGGGGCGCCGTTATTGTTTTTCTCGTTTTTAAATAATTCTATTGCTATTCTGTACAGTAATTATGTCATAAACTATGAAAAATCGGCTTTGCTCTGTTTAGAGATCGGCTCGTAGGGTGAGTATGGAACATGAGACATCGCAACAAAGCGATTTTAAGAGGTGCTCCAAAATTATGGATCCATATTGTGGATATCTGTCAAACAACTTGATTATTTTTTGATATAGTGAATGAAAGAAGCTTTGCTGTGTAGCTTCTAGGCTTGGAAGAAGGTATGTATTATTTTCAAAACGAAATTTTGGTGATTAGTTTGTTTTTGAATCTAGAATAAAGGACTGAGTTTCCCTTTTGGTTTGCAGCAAATCGGAATTAGCAAAAGACATTGCAAAATTAGATCCATATATACAGCCTTGACATTGTATCAAGCTTCTAACAATTAATGTTATTATTTCTACCTTTCAGCGAGGAATAAAAGAGGCTTCCTATATGATTGAACAGCGTCCAGAATTAAAAAGTCTTTCCGATTATGTTCCTGGAAAATCTATTGAAGAAATCCAGGAGCGCTTCGGGCTTGCCAAAGTGGTCAAGCTCGCATCGAATGAAAATCCGCTCGGGCCTTCGCCTAAGGCTATCGAGGCTTTACAGAAAATTGCGACGACGCTCCATCTCTATCCGCGTGGAGATGCTCCGGATTTGATCAGTGCCATTGCCAAAAAAAGTGGACTTCTAAGAGAAAACATTATTCTTGGAAATGGTTCCGATGAGATTATTGATTTGATTTCCAAAGCGTTCATTCGTGCTAACGATGAATGCATCAGTTTTATACCCACCTTTTCCGTTTACAAATTTTCCACGCTTTCGGTGGGTGGTACGTTCATTGCGGTTGATTCCGGTGCAGAAAAGCCTAAGTTGAGTGCCCTGCTAGAACATGTTACGAAGAAGACCCGTGTCATTTTTATTTGTAATCCGAATAATCCGACGGGCTGGTATTTTAGCGATGCAGAGATCCGCGCGTTTCTCAAGAAGGTGCCGAGCAACGTACTCGTTTTCTTGGACGAAGCTTATGCAGAATTCGCAACGGCGGGTGATTTTCCGCAACTTGAAAAATCCCTTGGCGAATTTCCGAACTTGTTTCTCAATCATACGTTTAGCAAAATCTACGGACTTGCCGGTCTTCGCATTGGCTATGCTTATTCGAGTCCCGAAGTTATCAAGGCTTTGTGGAAGGTAAAGCCTGCTTTCGATGTTAATCGTGCCGCTCAAATTGCGGCAGTAGCGGCTCTTTCCGATGAAGTACATATCAAGAGCACGCTCGCTTCCAATGCCTCGGGCATGAAGTTTCTTGTTTCGGAATTTGAGTCTCTTGGCTACAAGGTGATTCCCAGCGAAGCCAACTTCATTTGCGTACACATCGGCGAAAATTGCAAGGATCTAGTGAATTTTTTGGAAGAGAATGGCATGATCATCCGCTATTTGAAGAGTTTCGATATGCCGGAATGGATTCGCGTCACGATAGGGCTTAAAAACGAAAATGAGATGCTGATGGACCTTGTTAAGAAGTGGAAATCCCGCTAAGAGGTGACGTCGAATGACTAGTGATCAAGAAGTCCGCGAGCTTTTAAATGTGGCGCTAGTGGCATCCAAGGCTGCTGAAAAGGTCATCCTTTCTTATTTCGAAACGTCTCTTTCCATTGAATGGAAGGAGGATAATACTCCGGTGACTATTGCGGATAAAGGCGCAGAAGAAGCCATTCGCAAGGTTTTTGCAAAAGAGACTCCAGAATTTGGCATCGTAGGCGAGGAGTTTGGCGCTGAGGGGGAGAGCGCAGAATATAAGTGGGTCATAGATCCTATTGATGGCACAAAGGCTTTCATGCGCGGTGTTCCGCTTTTTGGGACGCTTATCGGTCTTCACCACAAGGATGTATCGTTGGTAGGGATCATTGGCCTTCCGGCTTTGCATCATACCCTTTTTGCCGGCAAGGGCTTGGGCGCAATGGTTGATGGACAAAGAGTTCACGTGTCTAATGTAGACAAGTTGAATTCCGGTCTCGCGCTTTCGGGTACGATCAATACGTTTGACCATTGTGGTTATTCTTTGAATTTTGAAGCTTACCGCAAAAGTGCTTTGATGTACCGTGGCTGGGGAGATTGCTATGGTTATTATTTGGTGGCTACAGGCCGAGCAGAAGCGATGGTAGATCCGACAGTTTCTCTTTGGGACGTGGCAGCTTTCCCTTGCATCTTGAATGAAGCGGGCGGAAAATTTTCCACGCTTTCAGGGGAAATTGAGTTATTCAATGCGGCGGGCGAGCCTCTCCACGCGATTCACGAGGGCTATACGGGGATGGCGACAAATGGGCTCGTTCACAGTGAAGTTTTAGCTCATTTTAAAAAGTAGTTCCGTCTTTGGTCCGGCTTGCGTGCCAGCCTTGCTTATTGAAATTTATTTGAATAGATCCTTCGACGGCTGTGTTCCGCATTGGAATTTTGAGACTATCCAATCGCAGCACGATCTGCTTGCTCGGATGCTTGAATCGGTTATGCTTTCCGCTTGAGACAATAGAAAGCTTTGGATTTACAGCCATCAAAAATTCTCTGGAACTAGAAGTTTTTGATCCATGGTGCCCGAGCTTGATTACGTCCGTTTTCAGAGGAATGTCCGTTTTCAAAAGTTCTTTTTCACCCTCTTTCGTCAGATCTCCGGTGAGGAGTATTGAGCCCCCGATTCCCGCAACGCGAACCGTAATGCTTTGTGAATTTGTTTCCTTGCAGTGCAGAGGATTCGGATGAAGCATGCGCATCTCCCAATGGAGAGTTTCTTCTGGCTTTGTTTTCATTTGTTCGCTATAAACCATTCCTCGTTTCAAATCCATCACGGGTATTTTGCGGTCAAATGCCTCTCGGATTATTCTTTGCCATTCTTGTTTGGGCTCAATGCGGGAACATTCTTGGATCCAGAGGTTTTCCACAGGAAATTCGCCGAGCAGAGCTTCTGCTCCGCCGAAATGATCCGCGTCCGGGTGCGTAATGATAAGGGCGGAAAGCTTCCAAACGCCTTCGTTCCTCAAAAAGGGTATGATTTTGTCATCGGTTATGTTCCGCTTTCCTGTGTTTACGCCAGCGTCAACGAGAAAGTTCTTTCCTCCCGGACTTTTGATAAAGATGCAATCTCCTTGGCCTACGTCAATTACAACGACTTTCCATGCAGGTTTTTCCGTATTAAAAATTTGTGTGTAAAAATAATAGCCACCTAAAATTAGAATCGCTAACAAAATAATTTTCCTAGCCAAAGCATCTCTTTTAGAAGCACCTAGAAAAAGAATGATTACTCCCAAAAGTACAAGTACCCATATCGGAAAAGGCCCTATTGTAATGCATGCAGCGGTAAAATCAGAAAATTTATCTACCAAAAATGCAGAAAGCCTGAATAGGAATCCGGCAGCTTCGCAAAAATAGGGTGAAATAAAAGGCAGCGGCAAAAGCAACGCGAAAAGTCCAGCTTGCATTCCTAGGCTTACCAAGGGAACAACAAAGATGTTGCCGAAGAGGGAAACTGGTGAAAGGGAGTGAAAATACCATATCAAGAAAGGAGCCGTCGATAAAGTAGCGACAACTGTTATCCAGAAAGCCGAGAGAATATTCGATTCAAAGAACATCCAAATCTTGCTCTTTTTCAAGGCTTCGCTTTTGGCTGTCATCGGGTTCTTTTTCCCGTAGGCGATAATTCCTCCGGTTGCCGCTGCTGAAAGTTCAAATCCCACATCCCAAAGGACTGATGGCGAGTGTATTGTGAGAATCAAAAGAGCGATTCCGAGTGAATTCAGGCTATCCGCTTTTCGTTCGAGAAGAAGTCCGCTTTGGACGGTGCAGAACATGAATACGGCGCGGCATACGGCGGGTGAACCTCCGGCGACAGGTACATAGAGGAGCATCAGGAGGATCGCGAGTATCCGAGCTATCCGGTGGGGCAACCGCATTGCTTTCAATAGGAGAAGAAGCATTCCTGAAAGAAGAACTACGTGGAAACCGCTGATGGCTAGCACGTGTATAATTCCTACTCGCCGGAATTCGCTTTGGAGCGCATCTGGAATTCCGGACCTATCGCCAGCAAGAAGTCCCATCAAAAGACCTGTTTCTATAGGAGGAAGGTTTTTTGAAAAATAGTTCTTCAGAAGTTGTCTGAATGATGCAAAGCTCTTTTCAGGAATCCAAGAACTTTTAATTATCTGGAAAGATTGTATCGCCCCATAAGCGGCAAATCCTTGCGCCTTTAACCAGTTTTGCGTATCAAAACTTCCTGGAACCGTTGGTGGCTCAATTGGATACCAGCGCGCATGGAATGTGATGGAATCGCCTGGAGCGGGGTACGGCGGCTCTTTTACGGATAATCTAACTTTCCCTATGCCTTTTACTTTTAAGATGATGGCGACGCCTTCTCCTCGGTTTAGCACGGATTCCGTTTTACCTGAAGCTAGTGAAGGAAGTTCATTGAACTTTACTTCAGAATTTTCTGAAGTAAATGCTCCGAGTAACAAACGAAGCCCTAGAAGTAAGAGAACTGCGAGGCTTGTTTTTCTTTGAAAGTCAGGAAACAGAAATAGAGAGAGAAGGAGCGTGCATAGTGCGGGAAGCCCATATAAAGGGTGTTCGGTGCAAATGAGGTACAGCACTGCACAGAAGAAACTAGCAAGAGCGGGTCTTGCGTATAGCGGCTCTAAAAGGTGGGTAAATAAAGAAAAGTTCATCTTCTATTCCATAAAAAGATTAAATTGAAAGAGCTCCTCTTCTATTAACGGGTGAGACCTTCTCATGAAGAAAAAAAAGCTCTTTTTTGCTCTTTTTACTGCAACACTATCCTCTTTTCTCGGGGGGTGCGGTATGTTTGACTCTTCATCTTCCGAAGATGCGGAAGTCGATCCCTTGAGCGGTCTCCCTTTTTCTGCTTATCCGAACGATGCTGCGGTGAATGATTCGGCAAATGCCTATTTGGCAACTGGTCTTATGCTCACTGTGCATCCCGGGGCGAGTTATACAATTTCATTTGACGCAGATTCCAACTATGATTCGCCAAAGCTTCAGCTTTATCGTTTAAAATTTCCAACGGATTCTACATATACATATCGCCAAATCCGCAATATCTCGGCAAAGGAAGTGGACGGCAAATGGGTGTATACTTTTGATTGTTCGGAAAATGATCGCGCTTATTGGGCAACGACCCTTTTAGGAGATGATGGTTCTTATTACAGAGGAAAGGTTTCCGGCTTTTCTTTCAAGGGCGTAGGTGCTTACGATTCTCATCTGTCCTTGAATTTGATTGTGGCGGGCTCGTATGGTGGAACTTCGGACTCTGTTTCACTGGATTCTCTTTCCAAGATGATACTAGAAGGCTTCCGCTCGGCTTTATCCGGTGGCGGTATAATTGTAGATACATTGTATTTGCATCACGCTTCGGAGCGCACGGATCTTGCAACATCTTATCCCGATAACAAGCAGTGGCAAGCGGGTAAGTCTAGCGATGATATGTTCCTTACGGAACTGGGCGGTTGGCCCGATTCCTTGGGGGAAAAGGGCATTTATTACGCTTTGGACTTGATACTTGTTCACCGTATAGAATCGGCAGGCGTTCTCGGCTATTCCATTCTGTTTGGCGGAAGCCTTGGCGGTGGTACGGGTAGTACGGTTGTCATCGGTACGCAATATTATACGATTTCTCCTTTGATTGAATATCCACAAAAAGCTTCAGAAATTGTCGCAACCACAGTACACGAAAGCGGGCATTTCTTAGGACTCCGCCATACCACATCCACAATGGCGGATATGGAATCTAGCGGGGATTTTTCGAACAAGGAAGACGGTTTGGATGACACGCCCTATTGCTCGGATTATCTTCCCTTTACAGCATCTTCTTCGACGCTAGTCAAGCGTTCGGATGTGCGATTTTTGCCAATGCCGCGATTAGTGCTGTCCAAGAGCCTTTCTTCTTGTCCTGATGCTTCTAATCCAATGTTCCCCTCAGCTGTGGATGTAGAAAGCACGGGATTTACTGTTGAACAAAAGGCTTTGGCAAAAGCGACTCTCGAACTTTATAAGCATTAATATGGCAGCTCCACACCAATTTTCAGAAACCGCCGCTCTAATCGCGTTTGTCCTCCAACCGGGGAGCGAATGGAATTCTTCCGTTTTAAATGTCATTACGCGTGCATGGGGGCCAATACGCCATTTAGGGAAACTCTTTCCTTTTAACAAAACCGCTTATTATGAAGAGGAAATGGGCAAGGACCTCTACCGCGGAGTTCTTTCCTTTGAGATGCAAATAGCGCCACAACTCGTTGGCGATGAAAAAATTCGCTCCAATGATATTGAACGCCATCTCTCTTTAGCAAACGGGCATCGTTTGGCAAATGTTGACATCGGCTATATGGACATGGATAAAATAGTTCTTCCTTCCTTCAAGAGAGGGCCGTTTAAATTGTATGCAGGTAAGGGCCTCTGGTTGGATATGATTCTCACATATGCCAAAGGCGAGTTCCATCCTACGGCTTGGGCGTTTAACGATTTTGTGCAAAATCCCTATCAACACGATCTCATCCTCATTCGCGAGAAATACAAGAAGGCTCAGAACGTGAAGAAATAAATTGCGGGTCTTTTATCTAGCTCATCGCTAAAAAAGCATTTACGGTGAAAATAGCTGTGCCGCGAATTTGTTTGCAACTATTGCTATGATCGAGCATTTCGAGAAACCAACTGCTGTTTCTGTATGGTAGTTCCTTGAAAAGTAAAAATCAATTCATGAGCACTTGCATATCCCCGTTTCTAGATATGTAGAATGCAAGCATATCTATAACAGGTTTTTGAGTGGCAATGGTTTCATATACGGGCTACATTTTTCCGAACATTCAATTGTTCTCCGGACTTACCTTCTTTCAAAAAATCCTTTGGTTCTTTGTAATGCTGTCGGTAGACCAGATTTCAAATGTAACCGAGGGATTTCTTGCTTGCCTTGGAAGGAACGCCAGATTTATTTTCAACTAAATTAAATATCTATTCTTTCACCAGCACTTTTTCAATTTCAAGAATATAAAGTGTGTGAAAGTCTTTCTTCTCGTAACAGTCCATGATGCTCGGATCGATAAAACTTTCTTGCTTGTAATTCTGTGCAAAAGCCTTCTTGCCAATGAGGACTAAGCGTGCTTCGTCAAAATAGGGAGTCTTGTTTGAGTGGTCCACTGTGAAACCGCAGTGAGCTACTTTGTCTTCATTTTTGCCAGAAGCCTTACCTGCGTAAGCGAGTTCTTTGCGATATTTTTCGTTGAAGAAGCAGAGTGAAACGGTATCGGTTGCATCAATCAAGGTCTTGGTAAAGCGCTGTGGGCGCACGGCAATATAAGCTACAGGCTTGTTCCACATAACTCCGATACCACCCCAAGAAGCTGTCATCATATTTACTTTGCCCGCGTATTCTGCGGTAATAAGCATCCAATCTTTTCCAATGAGCTTAAACGGATTGTCTTTGATCTCTTCAGGGCTGATTTCTTTAAAAGCCATATTTTCTCCTTTTCCTTTTAAAGGGCATCTCTAAAAATTCAGTCTCTATGGCGAGAAACCGGTTCCCTCCGGGGAACATCAGGCTTCGTAGAGCTGACCTTCAGGTCGGCCCCGCAGGGGTGAGGATGGAACAACGTGACACCGCAACAAATCGGTTGCCGCACTTCGCAATGCTCGGCTTCACTCGATTTCATCGACGCAAAGCAATTTTTAGAGTCGCCCAAAATTAAAATAGGATTTTAAAGTATTTGATTTCCAGTCAAATGTTGATATAAAATTTTTACACCAATGCCGATTAAAACAGCGCCGCCGGCAATTTCCGCCCATTTCGCAGAAATTTTATGCCCAGCTTTCTTGCCGATATTCGCTCCGATTTCCGTCATCAACAGCGATACGGCTCCAATGAGAATGGATGCAATGGCGATGGTGCTCCCCACAAGTCCGAACATTACGCCGACGGCAAGCGCATCAAGACTGGTAGCTACGGCTAAAACAACAAGCATCTTGATGGATAATTTTTTGCAGAAATTTTCATCCTCTCCGCCTGAGATGCCTTCTACGATCATCTTGATGCCCAAGAGAAGGAGCAAAGCAAATGCAATCCAATGATCAACCGAGCCGATTTTTTCTGCGAGAAAATTTCCGCAGACATAACCTGCAAGAGTCATTCCCGTTTGGAAGCCTCCAAAGAAAAGACCCATTTTGATAATTTCGGCCTGAGACAAGTTGCGGTGGCAGAGTCCCGTTGAAACAGAAACTGCAAAGCAGTCCATTGCAAGGACAAAGGAGATGAGGAGAATACTTAGAATGTCCATAATTTTTGCCTACGCCGATAAAAAAAGTTAGTTTGAAAAAGAGCGTTTGTAAAGATAGCAAAGGAAGAAACTATGAAACGATATAAAACGGTTCTTCTCACTGGCGCAAGTTCCGGTATTGGCAAAGAGTTTGCCTATGCTCTTGCTCCTCAAACAGATTTTATCGTTTTAGTAGCAAGGCGTTCCGATAAATTGGATGCTTTGGCTGAAGACCTTGAGACCCGCTTTGGGGCAGAAACAAAAACGCTTATTGCAGATCTTTCGATTCCCGGTGAAGCGGCGAAAGTGTTTGAAAAGACCATTGAGCTTACGGGAAATTCTCCGGACTTGCTAGTCAACAATGCGGGTGTCGGGTTCTGTGGAACCTCTTCCGAAATCCCTGTCGAAGCGGAATGTAAGATGCTCACTCTCAACAACGAAAGTTTGATGGTTCTTTGCAAACTTTCGCTCAAGTCCATGTGCACCCGCAGGTGTGGAACTATTTTGAATGTGGCGAGCATTGGTGCTTTTCAGCCGGGGCCCTATATGGCGGCTTATTATGCAAGCAAGGCATTTGTCCTTTCTTATTCTGAAGCGATAGCCGCAGAAGCAAGACCCTTTGGAGTCCGCGTGATTGCGCTTTGCCCTGGGACTGTGAACACGGAATTCCATTCGATGGCCGGTTCCAAGATGGGCTTTTTCCGCCGCCACTTCCAGAGCTCTGCAAAAGATGTTGTTTCTTTTGCTATGCGTTCCTTGCTGTTTGGGTATCCAGATTTGGTTATTCCTGGAATTTGCAACAAATTAATTATTTTCTTGGAACGTGTGCTTCCGCGGCGTGTTGTTACGTATTTTTCTGGTTTGTATCTAAAGGATTGAGATGAAGGCAAATTCCCGGTTCTTGATTTTTTTTGCTTTTCTATCCTCGCTTATTTTTGCCGCAGGGACGTTTACTTTACCTGTACTCACAGAAACATCCCGCTCTAAGGCTGCGGCCATATATGATAGAGATTGCTATGCATGCCATCGCTGGACGCGTGACTTTGCAGGCCCTTCTATGCTGGGCAATGTTTCCCGCTATAAAGAAAATCCCAAAGCCCTCTTTAATTATCTCAAGGATCCCAAGCCCATTCATCCCGATAAATATCGGCCTATGGAAATAGAAAAGCTTTCTGACGGAGATGCTTCATTGATGGTTGCTTGGCTTTTTGCTTTATTGGAAGATTCTACAGCTAAAGACCGACCCCGTTAAACAGAAATGTGGGCATTTTATCGTCTGTTTTTGCAAAATTGGCGTGAAAAAGTGCTTTTACCCTTTCTTTTTTTCTTTTTTTTCGTGTATATTGAGTTTAGCGTTTTTAAAAAGCGCATTCGAAACTCGGAGATTTTATGGCAGAAGATTTGCAATATTTGATTGATCGGATTCGCAAAGAAGCGGTAGAAAAAGCGGATGCGGAAGCCGCATCCATTATCGCAAAAGCAAAAGAACAAGCTTCACAGATTATTAAGACGGCTGCATCAGATGCTACAGCTAAGCTTGCAAAGGCAGACAAAGACGCTGTTGCTTATACAGAGCGCAGCGAACGCACGTTAGATCAGTCTGCGCGAGATCTTATCATTGCAGTCGGCAAACGCCTCGAAAAACTTTGTACGGATATTCTCGCTTTGAATATCCAGAAAGATCTGAGCGATTCCACGGTCAAGGAAATGCTTCTGAAGCTCGCTTCGAGCTTAGGCGATGCGGACATTTCCTTTTCGGAAAATGATTCCAAGGCTTTGGCGTCCTTTGTCACCGGGGAACTTTCCAAGAAGGTCGGTTCTACGCTTTCCATTGATTGTGCTCCGGACATCAATTTCGGATTCCGCATCAAGCAGGATGCGGGGCGCATCTCTCTTGAATTTACAGACAAAGCCATCGCAGAAGCCCTTTCCGCTCATCTCCGTCCTGAACTTGCGAAGGTTGTAACGGAAGCTGCTCAAGGAAAATAAATGAGTGCTTATTTTTATTTGGTTTCCCAGCTTCCAATGCTTCGCATAGGAGAGGAGCCCCCGTTTTCTTCAGCCGAATTCCGCCAAAAGTGCGAAGGCGTGCTTACAGAAGATGAACTCGCTTCTTTGGATGCGCTCCTTGCTGGAGAGCCAGCGGAGAATTCCTTTGTACAGGAATTTGAAGCCCGAGAAATTCAAATGAAAAATGTCGCAGGCAAGATTCGGGCCCAAGCTTGGGGACCGGACGCTCATTTTACGGAGCGTTCCTTTAATGGCTACGATGTAGATTTTGCAAAAAAAATAAACGAAGCACTTTCCAGAACGTCACCTCTTGAAAAAGAAGAGGAAATTGACAAGGCGCGTTTCAATCTCGCCGATGAGCTTGCTGGTGTGGGGGAGCCGACTGTCGCTTTCATTTACGCTTTTGCCGTGAAACTCGCTATTTGCGAACGCTGGGCTAAGCTTTCAAATGAAGCGGGTGCCGCTGAACTTTTAAATGCAATTAATGAAAACGATCCCGACTACAAACGGGAAAGACCGGAGGCTTGATTTTCAATGGCTAGTATCGGAAAAATCATCGGTGTGAACGGCAACCTTATCCGTGTCGCTTTTACGGATCCTGTCGTTCAGAATGAAGTGGCTTATGCCATACTCTCTCAAGGTACAAAGTTAAAAAGCGAAGTCATCCGTATTCGCGGTAATTACGCGGAGCTCCAAGTGTATGAAGATACGACGGGTCTCAAGGCTGGCGATGAAGTAGAATTTACTGGAGAGCTTCTTTCCGTAGAACTTGGACCGGGGCTTTTAGGGCAAGTTTTTGATGGACTTCAAAATCCGCTTCGCCGTTTGGCAGAAAAGTGCGGATTTTTCCTCAAGCGCGGAGAGTATCTGGACGCTCTTCTCCGCGATAAAAAGTGGACTTTTACGCCGGTTGCAAAAGTCGGTGACAAGCTTTCTGCAGCGGAAACCCTGGGGACCGTTCCAGAAGGCATCTTCAAGCACCGCATCATGGTTCCGTTCAATGTTAGCGGATCAGTGACCGTCGAAAATATTATTCCCGCTGGCGATCATGTTATAACGGATACCGTTGCCGTCCTCAAGGATGAAGAGGGCAAGTTGATTGAAGTTTCTATGATGCAGAAATGGCCTGTCCGTATGCCGATCAAGAATTATGCGGAACGCCTCCGTCCCACCCAACCGATGGTCACGCAACAGCGCATCATTGATACGTTCTTCCCGGTAGCCCGTGGCGGTACGTATTGCATTCCGGGACCTTTTGGTGCTGGTAAGACGGTTATTCAGCAACTCACTAGCCGCTATGCGGACGTTGATGTGGTTGTCCTTGCGGCTTGCGGCGAACGCGCCGGTGAAGTGGTGGAAACCCTCCGAGAATTCCCAAAGCTCACTGACCCGCGTACGGGCAAGAGCCTCATGGAACGCACGCTTATCATTTGTAATACGAGCTCTATGCCTGTTGCGGCGCGTGAAGCTTCCGTTTATACGGGTGTCACTATTGCTGAGTATTACCGTGAAATGGGGCTGAATGTTCTTCTTTTGGCCGACTCCACATCCCGCTGGGCTCAAGCTCTCCGTGAAATGAGCGGGCGTTTGGAAGAAATTCCGGGTGAAGAAGCTTTTCCAGCTTATTTGGAATCAGTCATTGCCGCTTTCTATGAACGCGCCGGTGTGGTCCGCTTGAAGGACGGTACTACGGGTAGTGTCACTATTGGTGGTTCCGTTTCTCCTGCGGGAGGCAACTTCGATGAACCGGTGACTCAAGCTACTTTGAAAGTGGTTGGCGCTTTCCACGGGCTTTCCCGCGAGCGTTCTGATCAACGCCGCTTCCCGGCGATTCATCCGCTTGATTCTTGGTCCAAATATGACGGAATGATTGAAAAGTCTCTGGTAGACAAAGCCCGCAAGATCCTCGCCGGTGGTGGTGAAGTTCAGCAGATGATGAAGGTCGTCGGTGAAGAAGGTACGTCGATGGATGATTTTGTCCTTTACCTTAAATCAGAATTTCTAGACGCCGTTTATTTGCAACAAGATGCTTATAACCCGATTGATGCAGCTTGCTCTGCAGAACGCCAGAAGTATCTTTTTGATAAAGTGTTCCAAATTTTGGATACGAAGCTTTCGTTCAAAGAAAAGGATTCAGCCCGTACGTTCTTTCTCAAACTTACGCAGATCACAAGGGACTGGAACCGCGTTGAATTCAAGTCGGATGAATTTAAGAAACTCGAAGAGATGATATTCAACTCCGTTGCGGAGGCCAAGGCAAATGTATAAGGTTTATCATAGAATAGAACGCATCGCAGGTAGCGTCATCACTGTCAAGGCGGAAGGCGCATCCAATCAGGAACTCGCTCAGGTAACGAGCCGGCAGGGAACTTCGCTCGCTCGCGTTAACCGAATTGAAGGCGACATGGTGGACTTGCAGGTATTTGCGGGTTCCCGCGGTATTTCCACAGATTCACAGGTGCGCTTTTTAGGGAAACCCATGGAAATTCCGTTTAGCGACGCTCTTCTCGGGCGTGTTTTCACGGGTGCCGGCATTCCGCGCGATGGCGGTCCTGCTATTGAAGAAAACCCAGTTGCTGTGGGCGGTCCTTCCGTCAATCCAGCCAAGCGCATTATTCCGAAGCGCATGGTCCGTACGGGCATTCCTATGATTGACGTGTTCAATACACTTGTTGTTTCACAGAAACTGCCGATTTTTTCCGTGGCAGGCGAGCCTTACAATGAGCTTCTCGCACGTATTGCCCTTCAGGCCGAAGTTGACGTGATTGTTCTCGGCGGTATGGGCCTCAAGTATGACGACTATCTCTCTCTCCGCGACTTCCTTGAAAAGAATGGTGCACTTTCCCGTTCTGTGATGTTTGTTCATACAGCATCCGACCCGATTGTGGAATGCATGCTCGTTCCAGATGCGGCGTTGGCCGTTGCAGAACAGTTCGCAATCAATGGCAAGGACGTGCTTGTTCTCCTTACGGATATGACGAACTTTGCTGATGCAATGAAGGAAATTGCCATTACGATGGAACAGATTCCTTCTAACCGCGGCTATCCTGGCGATCTCTATTCCCAGTTAGCTTCCCGCTATGAAAAAGCCGTGGACTTCGAAGGCTCTGGATCCATTACCATTTTGGCTGTGACGACGATGCCGGGCGACGATGTAACGCACCCTGTGCCAGACAACACGGGTTACATTACTGAAGGTCAGTTCTACCTCAAGAAGGGGCATATTGAACCATTTGGTTCTCTGTCCCGCCTGAAACAGCAGGTGAACGGAGATACCCGTCCGGATCACCGTACCATTATGAATACAATGATTCAGCTCTATGCTAGTTTCAAGGAAACGCTCGAAAAACAATCGATGGGTTTCCGCATGAGCAACTGGGATAAGAAACTCCTCAAGTACGGAGAGCGTTTTGAAAAGG
>Ga0172377_10001948_pt1 | contig 21125 bp, 20 predicted proteins | sample Pumphouse3metaG_FD_119749 | JGI IMG/M metagenome (GOLD analysis project Ga0172377, IMG submission 119749) | Leachate microbial communities from a municipal landfill in Southern Ontario, Canada - Pumphouse #3 metaG | ecosystem: Engineered > Solid waste > Landfill > Unclassified | place: Canada...
GTCGACACTGAGTTTGATTTTAGGAATCTTTTTTATTGATGGAACCTGTAGTATTTATATTTCAATTTCTTTGATCATCGCCTTTATCTTTTTTGAATTAATGCTGAGATATGTTCTTTTTAAAGCGATGAATAACATCGATAAAAATTTTATCGATGACCTACATCTTCGAAATAAAGACTTTAAAGAATTTCACCTCCGCTTTGAAAACTATAAAAAAGCCGTTTTATTGACGCCACTTAATTTCCTTTTTATTTTTTTGATATGTGGCTTCCTAATTTTTATCATGGTTTTAAATGACATCCACAACATTTTAATGATTATTGCTCCGATCTGTTTAACACTTGTAGAAATATTTTATTTTCGGCCTTTTGCTAAAAGTAAAGAAGAGGAAATTTCTTTAGAAGAAAAAGAGCTTTACCAAACGAAAAATATTGATGATTACAAAGAAAAAGAATTTTCTATTCATGAAAAAACATATCGATTGACAAAGATTACACTTTTAAAAAAGTATTTTGTTATCGCCACAATGATAATTGTGACTGGTGGCATTATGTTATTGAATGGTATCTTTTCAATTCCTTATATTGTTTTTTATCTCTGCTTAGAAACCGCTCTTTATAATAATTTTCACACTTTGTTCACTTATGATGAGAAAAAACGTGAATATCTTATCGCCAAAGTACGATTAAATAATATCATTCATCAAGATGATGAAATAATCTAGCAACTTTTGATAGAGCATGCTATCATATAGTCCCTCAAAATGGAACTAGATTTTCAAACAACATTCCCTGATTTATCTTCTTATGAAGAGGTATATACCCATCTCATGGAAAAGACATTTCGTGATCTTGGATTAACATGTGAGCCAGTGGTTAGCGTCTCTTTAGTTGATAATCAATTTATTCATCAAATGAATCGCGATTATCGGCATATTGATCGTCCCACAGATGTTATTTCATTCGCTTTCCTCGACGGAATAAAGAATCGCGAAAAAATTTTGAAAAATCCAGGTCAATTATGCAGTTTAGGAGATATTTATATTTCAGTTGATAAAGCGAAAGAACAAGCTGTTGAATATGGCCATTCACTAGAGAGAGAATTGGAATTTCTCTTTATTCATGGCTTATTACATTTAATTGGCTATGATCATATGACGTCTGAAGACGAGAAAATTATGTTTGATTTACAAGATCAAATTTTAGGAAAAAGGAGTTCGTAAAATGAAAAAAGAAGAATTAGTCGCTAAAGCTAAAGAGGCGAGATTACTATCCTACTCACCTTACTCAAAATTTGCTGTTGGAGCAGCATTAGAATGCAAAGATGGAACCGTTTTTGTCGGTGCTAATATCGAAAATTCATCGTACCCATTATGTATGTGCGCTGAACGAAATGCGATTTACAACGCCTACATGTATGGCTACAAAAAAGATGATTTTGTGGCTTTTGCTCTCTGCGCTGATACTAACGAGCCAACCTCACCATGTGGAGCTTGCCGCCAAGTTATCAGTGAACTTTACCCAGAAGAGGCTCCTATTTATATGTCAAACTTAAAAGGAGAAATTAAAGAAACCACCGCCGTGGAACTATTGCCATTTGCTTTTTCTCCGAAAGATCTCGAAAAATGAAATCTGGGTTTGTAGCAATTTTAGGTCGTCCCAATGTTGGTAAATCAACCATTTTAAACGACATTTTAAACGAAAAAGTTTCGATTGTAACAGATAAATCACAAACAACTCGCAATAATATTCGCGGCATTTATAATTGTCCAGAAGCGCAGATTGTTTTCGTTGATACTCCTGGAATTCATAAACCACACCAAGTATTGGGCGAAAGAATGAATAATTATGCTTATAGCTCAGCTCATGATGTTGATGTTAATATATTGGTGATAGATGCATCAACTAATTTTGGCAGTGGTGACCAATATTTAATTGAGCATTTAGATCTCCATAATGTTCCACTTATTATCGTTTTCAATAAAATTGATCGAGTGAAAATAACTCATGTTACTGATTTAAAAAATCATTACATAGAATTATTTCCTCATGCCGCAATTATCGAAACAGTGGCTCTCGACAAATTTAATATCGATAGTCTAATTAAAAAGGTTATTGAACTTTTACCTGAAGGTGTTCCATTTTATCCCACAGATGTTGTGACGGATAAGGATGAAATATTCCAAATTAAAGAAATTATTCGCGAAAAAGTTTTACGAACATTGAAAGAAGAAGTTCCTCATGCTGTCGCAATATATTTAGAAAATGTCGAATGGGAAGATAATCCTATTCACATCAAGGCGGATATCATTGTGGAAAAAGATAGTCAAAAAGGAATTGTTATTGGAGCACAAGGTAAACGCATTAAATTGATTGGCAGTCGTGCCAGACAAGATATTGAATCTTTACTCCACAAACATGTTTTTCTTGAGCTTTTTGTTAAAGTGCAAAAAGATTGGAGAAATGAAGAAAAGTCTCTTGAAACATATGGTTATAAATCGGAAAAATAATCATGAAAATTATCGTTATATCGGTTACGCCATATAAGGAAAACGATGCGATTGTTAATGCGATAAGCGAAGAGGGAGCGATTTCATTTTTAGCACGTGGTATTTTAAAACCCCAGTCGAAAAACGCTGGTTTAAATACGAATTTAGTTATTGCTGATATCGAACTAAGCGATAGTAATAATAAGTATCCAATTTTAAAGTCGAGTTCAATTATATCTTCTCCTATACAATTGAATAATGATTTAACTTATTTAGGGATTTTAATGGTTATCAACGAAGCTACAAAAACAATGTTACAAGATGAAGAAAAACAATTGATATATTCATCACTTATTGAAACTATCAACACTTTAAAAAAATCTGCTGATCCATGGATGGTCATGCTAATTTATTTAGGACGAATTTTTAAATATTCCGGCTATGAATTTGAAGTGAATAAATGTGTCTTTTGTGGATCAAAAAAGGAGATAAAAACTTTCTCTTTTTCGGATGGCGGTTTTGTTTGTTCGCATTGTCTTAAACCAAATACTGAACATGATTTATCGAATGATCAAATGCTCTTATTACGCAGCATTATTAACGCTGATAGTTTTAATGTGTCATCGCCATATGCCTCCTTGGAAAATAAAAAGATTATTTTTAATAAATTTCTTGAATTCATCGTTGATTCTTACGGTATTCATTTAAGATCTGCTAGTCTTTTAATTTCATAAAATATCGCACATATACACTTATAATAGGTTGACAATTCTTTGCGCATGCCCATATACTATACGAGCACGCATTCCCAAGGAGGAAGACACATTATGAGTAAAAACGATTTTGACAAAGTCACTAATCACTTTATTGTCTCGGGATTTTATTTTCAAGGATCCGAAATATATGGCGGATTATCAAATACATGGGATTACGGACCTCTTGGTTCCGAGATCAAAAGAAATATTGAACGCATGTGGTGGAAGAAATTCGTTCAAGAATCACCAACTAATGTTGGCATTGATGCAGCCATCTTGATGAATCCGAAAGTTTGGGAAGCGACAGGACATGTCGCAACTTTTAATGATCCCTTAATTGACTGCAAAGATTGCAAAATGCGATTCCGCGCTGATCAAATTATTGAAAATCAATTTCCAAAAGTTGATGTCGCAGGAATGACAAATGATCAATTAATGGATTTTATTAGAAATAACCATGTTAAATGTCCAAACTGCGGGCATGAAAATTTTACGGATATTCGCCAATTTAATATGATGTTTAAAACTCATATTGGTGTTACTGAAGATAGCAAATCAACCGTTTATCTACGTCCAGAAACTGCTCAAGGCATGTTTGTTAATTTTAAAAACATCGTTCGCTCCACAAGAAGAAAATTGCCAATGGGAGTTTGCAATATCGGCAAAGCATTTAGAAACGAAATAACTCCTGGGCAAATGACTTTTAGAACAAGAGAATTTACACAGATGGAAATGGAATTTTTCTGCAAGCCAGGTGAAGATTTAAAATGGTTTGATTACTGGAAAAAACATTGTTTAGATTTTGTCGATGATCTCGGAATAAGAAAAGAAAATCTACGCTTCCGTGATCATGAACCAGCTGAATTAGCTTTTTATTCCAAGGCCACAACAGATATTGAATATTTATTCCCTTTTGGGTGGGGAGAGATTTGGGGTATCGCTGATCGAACCGATTATGATTTAAAGCGTCATTCTCAGTTTAGCGGTGAAACTTTAGATTATCTCGATCCTGAAACTAATGAGAAATATATCCCTTTTTGCATCGAACCATCCGTTGGTCTTGATCGTCTCATTTTAATGACTTTATGCAACGCCTATGAGGAAGAAAAAATCGGCGATAATGATATGCGTATCGTCATGCATCTTGTCCCAAGCGTCGCTCCTTATAAAGTTGCTGTTTTACCTTTAAGTAAAAAATTAGAAGAAAAAGCTCGTGAAGTCGAAAAAATCCTTTCAACTTATATGACAACTGTCTATGACGATACAGGAAGCATCGGCAAAAGATATCGCCGGCAAGATGCCATTGGCACACCTTACTGCATTACCGTTGATTTTGATACCTTAGATGATAGTTCAGTCACAATACGAGACAGAGATACCATGCAACAAATTCGCTTGCCAATTAATGAATTGGCTAAATATCTTTCAGTGAAGGTTTTCTATTAAGGATTTAACAAATAATGGCATTTGACGAAAGCTTAATTAATGATGTTTTGGATCATGCTGATATCGTACAAGTGATATCATCATTTATTCCCGTCACGAAAAAAGGCAAGAATTTTATTGCAAAATGTCCTTTTCACGATGACACGAATCCTTCGATGAGCATTAGTCCAGAACGAAAAATGTTTAAATGCTTTGTCTGTGGAACAGGCGGTTCAGCCGTTTCTTTTGTGCAAAAATACTTGCATATTTCTTTTTTCGAAGCCATGCAAAAAGTGGCCGAATTATCTGGATATCACGATGAACGTTTGACTAATATTCACGCCTACATTAAACCCGTTGATGAAAAAAAAGCTCCTCTCTTGAAATGTTTACACGATTTAACGCTTTATTATCAGTACGCTCTTAACACCTCTGAAGGTCAAGAAGGATTAGCGTATTTTGATAGTCGCCACCTCGATGCTTCCACTCGCGCTAAGTATCTCCTTGGCTATGCGAACAAAGATGGTAAAGCGACTTGTCAATTTCTCGAAGAAAAAGGTCATTCTATTAAAACAATTGAAGATATTGGAATTGCCTCATCCATGAATGGTGTTTATTTTGACAAGAATCAAGGACGAGTTATCTTTCCTATTTGCGATATGGATGGTCAAGTTATAGGATATAGCGCTCGAAGAATTAAAGAAGGGTCAGAAAGCAAATACATCAATTCTCCTGAAACATATCTTTTTCACAAAAGCAGTGTTTTATATAACTATCATATCGCTAAAGAAAAAGCGCGCATTGAAAACTGTGTTTATGTCTGTGAAGGTTTTATGGATGTCTTTGCATTAGCAAAAATTGGATTAGATAACGCTGTTGCGTTAATGGGAACAGCTTTGACAAACGAGCATATTGCTATGTTGCGATTATTAAATGTCGAAGTTCGTTTATGCCTCGATGGTGATTTGCCTGGTCAGACAGCCATGATGAAAGCCAGTAAAATGTTAGAGACCGCTCATATCAAGTGTATGATTGTCGATAATCAAGGGAACACAGAGGATCCAGATGAAATTTACAATAACAAAGGGGCTGAAGAACTTCGTGTCTATGTGCAAAAATTATTAAATCGCGTCGATTTTGCTCTTAAATACTTCAAACGCAGTAATCCTTTGAAAACGATGGAGCAAAAGAAACAATTAATTGGCGAATTTGTTCCAATTCTTCTCGATATAAATAGTCAATTAGACCTAGACAATTATCTTCATCAATTAAGCGATGTGACAGGTTACGATATCGAAAGTATTCGCGCTTTAGTAAAAAGAGCGAGAAATAGTCATGATTTAGAAAAACCTGAACAGTTGATCAGTACTTTTCATCCAGAAAGAAAAATTCTTCGGCGCTTAGAAATGGCGGAAAGAGAATTTCTCTATCAGATGTTACAGGATAAGCAAGCTGTTAGTTTTTATGAGAATAAATTAAGCGGTTTTTATGACGAAACATATCGTCAAATCGCTAATTACATCGTTGATTATTTACCAAATCACGAGGAATTAGAACCTGTTGATTTGCTCTCATCGTTAGAAATGAGTGAATTGCCCAATAAAGACGCCCTTATCAATGAAGTGACAGCCCTTTATCTAGAAAGGAATCATCCACAGAAATGCAATGATAAATTATTAAGCAATTTGCTCGATGCCATTCAAGAAGAAAAAGAAAGAATTTTCGAAAAAGATTCCTTAGAACAATCTCTTGAGGGAAAAACACCACTTGAGCAAGCTCGTATTGTCGCGGATTACAATCGTCGAAAAATGAAGAAAAAAGTATAGTTTAAATGGAGGAAACAAAAATGGGAAGAAAACCAATTGTCCAAGTCGAAACGTCCGATGAAATCTCAAAAAAGGGAAGAGGAAGACCGAAGAAGGAATCTGATTTAATAGCGACCGGTGCTAAAAATGGCAAAGCCTCAATACGTAAAAAAGGCGATCAAATTATGTCACTGGAAGAAGTGGAAAGCGAACTTCTAAAAAAAGCTAAAACTACTGGAGTTATTAGCCAAAGTGAAATATATGATAGTCTTAATACTTTTGAATTAGATGATGATGCTATCAGTGATTTAATGGAGTTTTTTGCTTCTCATGATATTGAAGTTACAAACGAAGAGGAAGAGGAAGAAGAGGAAGATGACAATGATCTAGACAAGATTGATGATTCAAAAATTAATCTTGAAGAACCTATTGAAGATGATGACTTTTTTGCTGACGAATCACTCAATAAAGACGACGAAGAGGAAGAAGAAATTGATGTTGATAACATTAATGCATCTCTTGGAAGCGAAGTTCGCGTCAACGATTCAGTCAAAATGTATCTCAAAGAGATTGGCAAATTCTCGTTGTTAAAACCCGAAGAAGAACCTATCATCGCCAAAAGAGCGGATGAAGGTGATGAAGATGCAAAACAAGAATTGATTAATCGCAATTTAAGATTAGTTGTCAATATTGCTAAGCATTATGTAGGACGAGGAATGGCTTTCCTCGATTTGATTCAAGAAGGTAATCTTGGACTGATGAAAGCTGTTGATAAATTCGATTATACCAAGGGATATAAATTTTCAACCTATGCCACATGGTGGATTCGCCAAGCCATTACACGAGCCATCGCCGATCAGGCTAGAACGATTCGTATTCCCGTTCATATGGTGGAAACCATCAATAAAATGACCAGAGTTCAACGAACTTTAATTCAAGAACTAGGCCGTGAACCAACCGCGGAAGAAATTAGCGATGCTTTAAATGGCGATTTATCACCAAAAAGAATTCGTGAGATTCAACGAATTGCCATGGAACCAGTTTCTCTTGAAACCCCTATCGGTGAAGAAGATGATTCTCATCTTGGCGATTTTATCGAAGATAAAGAATCAGAATCTCCAACAGAATATACAACTAGACAATTATTAAAAGAAGAACTTTATTCAATCTTAAAAGACTTGTCTGATCGAGAAGAAAGAGTTATTCGCCTTCGTTATGGATTAGATGATAATCGTCCTCGAACCCTTGAAGAAGTGGGTCGAGAATTCGGCGTTACTCGGGAACGTATTCGTCAAATTGAAGCGAAAGCCATTCGAAAATTAAGACATCCAACTCGCAGCAAACGGTTAGGCGATTATAAAGGAAAATTATAATTTTACCTTGTAAATCCCTAAGGAGACAGAGATAGTGAGAAGAGATAATGAATTTTTATTCGCCATACCTAAAAAGAGAAGAGGTCGACCGAGTAAGTCGCTCGCTGAAAAACTTTTAGGAGTGTCAAATAATAATAAAAACTCAATTTCATTATTTCAAAATCAAATAGTTTTTGATCGTTTAAAAAGTGATCTTTTAAAAAAAGTTCACAATTCTCAATTAACACAAAGTCAAATACATGGCTGCCTCAGTGCTTATCATTTTGATGATTCTTCAATTGAAGAATTAATGAATTTTCTTTTTGAGAATCATATTACCATTCAATTTGATGATGAAGAGGATAATGCTAAAAATATCGCAGATGATGAAGATAAAAATTATTCTTTGCTTTTCACAAACGAGACGCAAAGTAATGATTCAATCAGAGTATATCTAAAAGATGCCTCTCAATATCCACTCTTAAGCGCTACAGACGAATATGAAATCGCTAAAAAAGCAAATAATGGTGACATTAATGCCAAGAACAAATTGATTAATCATAACCTACGCTTAGTTGTTAGCATCGCCAAAACATATGTTGGAAGAGGACTAGCTCTCCTTGATTTAATTCAAGAAGGAAATTACGGATTGATGAAGGCGGTTGATAAGTTTGATTGCACTAAAGGCTATAAATTTTCGACCTATGCCACATGGTGGATTCGCCAAGCCATTGCCCGCGCTATTACGGATCAAGGTAGAACAATTCGCATCCCTGTCCATATGGTGGAACGAATGAATAAAATCAATCGAGCTAAAAGAAATTTATTTCAAGAATTAGGTCGTGAACCTACTGCGGAAGAAATTAGTGATTTTCTAGATGATTCGTTGACGGCGCAAGAGGTTATTGATGCTCAGCGTTTAACTCTCGAGCCACTTTCAATGGAAAATCCTGTTGGTGAAGATGAGACAAGACTTGAAGATTTTATTGAGGATAAAGAATCAGAATCGCCACAAGATTATGTAACAAGGCAAATGTTAAAAGAAAGATTAGACGCGATTTTAAAGCAGCTCACCGAACGCGAAGAACAAGTCATACGTTTACGTTATGGAATCGATGATCAAACTCCTCGAACATTAGAAGAAGTTGGTCAAAAATTCGGTGTTACTCGGGAAAGAATTCGCCAAATCGAGGCAAAAGCCATTTGTAAATTAAGATCATTTAGTAATGAACAGAAATTGTGTAATTATCGAGGAGGAGCACGAACATGATCAAATTATCCTTACGTTTAGAAACCATTTTAGATATGACACCTGTTAGCGTTGTAGCAGACGTTGGCAGCGATCATGGTAAATTGATGATTGCTCTTTATGAAAGCGGAAAAATTTCTCATGGATACGCCATCGAGAACAAACAAGGACCCTATACTCGTTTAGTCAAAGCTTTGACCAAAGAAAAATTAGAAGATATCATCGTCCCTCTTTTTTCCGATGGAATTAGAGATTTGCCGGCATGTGTTAATACTGTCATTATCGCTGGAATGGGTGGAGAAGGAATTGTTAAAATTCTTCAAGCATATCCCGAAAAATTAAAAACTGTCCAAACGATTATTATTGATGCTCATAGTCATATTCCTGAAACGCGAGAAGCCATCACAAAAATGGGCTTCATTATCGCTGATGAAAGAATGATAAAAGAAGATGATATCTTCTATGAAATTATTCGTTTTATCCGTTCTGACATCGCTTTTTACAGCGAAGATGATTTAACCTTCGGTCCTATATTAAGACAAGAGAAAACAACTGCATTCAAAGAAAAATATATCTCTCGTATTCATGAGATTGAATCTCTTATTCAGAAAGACAAAATTCCCCTGAATCGTCTTAAAGCTTTAGAAAGAGAAAAGAAAAAGATTGAAGGAATTATCTAAGATGAAAACAAAAACTTTTCTACGTCTTATTTCAATTCGTTTTCCGAAGCGATTGGCGGAACCATTTGATCATGTTGGTTTAATGACCGGCCAACTACCGGACGAAATACGCAAAGTTGTTCTTTGTCTCGACATGGATTGGGAACTTTTACCGACGATTAAGAAAATTATGCCCGATATCATCATCAGTCATCATCCTTTTATTTTTGGTACTAAATATCAAGTTTTCAAACACGATGAAAACAAACGTCTATTAGATGAAGAAATAGTTAAATTGGGAATCCCGGTTTATAGTTTTCACACTAATTTTGATACCGGAATCGGAGGAATGAATGACGCATTAAGTGAAGCGCTTGGCTTGATTAATGTGTATATTCCTGAATCAAATCCAATGATGAGAATTGGTGAATTAAAAGAAGAGATGGATATTTTTTCTTTTGCAAGTTATACCAAACATAAATTTGATGTCAATTATGGATTATTAATCCATGATGGTCGACCAATGATTAAAAAGGTCGGATTAATTGGTGGTGGAGGTTCACGCGATTGGACAATTGCTAAAGATGAAAATTGTGACATTTACATTTCAGGTGACGCTCCTCACCATGTTCGAAGAGAAATGGTTAATGCTCATTTTAATTATCTTGATTTGCCTCATGAAATTGAAAAAATATTCATGCCCACGATGAAAAAATATCTTCTTGAGATTGATAATTCGTTAGAAATCTATTCATTCGATCACGAAAAATTGCCAAAAGTTATTTAAGATTTAATAAGTAATGATAAACCTCATCGATCAGGAAAAGTGGTGTGCTTGCACCACTTGAAATTGCGATGTGGTTTTTATTTTTTAACAGAGAAGGATCGAGCTGAGAAACATCTTCCACTAAATAGGAATCAATTCGTGGATATTTCATTTTGGCAATTTCAAAAAGCCGCCGAGAATTGCTAGAATGATGATCGCCGATAATGATAATAGCGTCGACATCTTCTTTGATATTAAGAATAGCTTCTTGTCTTGTTCGAGTGGCATTACAAATCTCATTCTCAATTCGAGCATGAGGAAGATGAGAAAGAATATGAGTATGAATATCTTTCAAAGAAAGATAATTGAGAGTTGTTTGATTGATAACTAACGGTGATTCATCAGTGATGAGCTGGTAATCAAAAGTTTGATTGATGTCGTATAAAACAATTGATGAAGAATACGAAAGAGCAGCCACTGTTTCGGGATGAGAGCGATAACCGATATAAATAATTTGATGTTGGTTATGAGTTTCATCAATAATCGATTGAAGATTCTTTTTAACCAATGGGCAAATGGCATCATAGATAATGAGTCCTTTTTCTTGAGCAATGTTTTCCCATTCTTGACGATGACCGTGAGCAGCAAAAATCACCACGCCACGAGAAATATTATTAATATCATCAATCATATTAATACCTTTTTCTTTAAGAAAGTCGGTCACATAAGAATTATGAACTAGCATGCCAAGAACAGTGACAGGTTGTCGAGGGTGTTTGGTTTTAATTTTTAAAGCTAACGAAATGGCGTTGTTTACACCAGCGCAGTATCCTTTTGGTTCAAGAATCGTTACTTTCATCGCGTTAATTTACTCTTTATTTCTTAATTATGTTAACATAACTAAGAGGATTTTATATGAAAAACGAAGATATTTTATTAGGCTCCCATGTCACAATGACCAGTCCCGATTTTTATTTGGGAAGTGTTAAAGAAGCTCTGAGCTATAATTCCACAACATTTATGTTTTATACTGGTGCTCCCCAAAATAGTTCGCGTAAACCCTTGAAAGAATTGAAAATTGAACAAGGTTATGAATTATTAAAAAAAGCCGGCCTTGACGAAACAAAAATCGTTGTTCATGCCCCTTATATCGTCAATCTAGCCAATCGAAGTAATCCTGAATTATACGCTAGTTCAAAAAGCATGATTAGAAATGAAATCATTCGCACAGCAGGTTTTCACGCTTCAATTTTAGTTCTTCATCCCGGCGCTCACGTGAGTCAAGGTAATGAAATCGCTATTCAGGCATTAATTGATGCTCTCGATGATATTTTTGAAAACGATGGTACTAATGTTAAAGTTGCGATTGAAACGATGGCGGGAAAGGGAACTGAAATCGGCATTACCTTTGAACAAATTCACCAAATTTTGTATTCATCTCATCATCCAGATCGATTAGGAGTCTGTCTTGATACATGTCATATCAATGATGCTGGTTATGATGTGCACGATGTAGATGGTATTTTAAAAAAATTCGATGAAATCGTTGGATTAAAAAATCTTTTAGTCATTCATCTCAATGATAGTAAAAATGAAAGAGGCGCTCATAAGGATCGACACGAAAACATTGGTTATGGCACGATTGGTTTTAAAACGCTATATGATTATGCCCATCATCCTTTATTGGTTGATGTTCCAAAAATATTAGAGACTCCTTATGTCGATGGTAAACCCCCATACAAACAAGAAATCTCCATGTTGAGATCTGGAGATTACTTGGAAAATTGGAGAGATAATAGTTTTAATTAAAACTTATCAATCTCTTTTTTAAGAGCCTCGAAAGCTTCGTCTTCCGAGACTTTTTTTATAACTTTATCTTTTTTAAAGATAACAAATTCATGTTTTCCACCCGCTATTCCGATATCGGCATTTTTCGCTTCGCCAGGACCGTTGACGATGCATCCCATCACAGCGACATGAATGGGCTTTTGAATAGTCTCTAAATAATCCATCACCTGTTTCGCCAAAGACGGAACATCAACTTGCGTTCTTCCACATGTTGGGCAAGCCACAAGAGTTGGGTAATTGGGATATAAATCTAAATCATGAAGTAAGCGTTTGGCAGCAATAACTTCATCCTTTGGATCACCAGCAATTGAAATGCGGATGGTATCACCAATGCCATCTAAAAGAAGAGGAGCCAAACCAGCTGTGCTACGAATCAAGGAAATGTCTTTGAAACCAGCCTCGGTTATTCCGAGATGAAGAGGATAGGGAAAGACTTCAGCTGCCAATCGATAAGCGGCAATTGTCTGTTTTACATCGGAACCTTTTAATGAAATGACAATATCATAAAAATTAAGATCTTCGAAAATTTTGACATGTTTTTGAGCGGATTTAACTAATTCTTGAGCGGTATATAAATGGGAATAATCGTTAATAGTTTTATCAAGTGAACCTGAATTGACACCAATGCGGATAGGAATATGTTTTTCTTTTGCCATATCCACAACTTTTTTGATGTTTTCAGAAGAGCCAATGTTGCCAGGATTGATACGTATTTTGTCGATACCATTTTCCATGGCTAAAAGGGCTAAATGATAATCGAAATGAATATCAGCAACAAGAGGAATGCGAATCTGTTTTTTGATTTCGCTTATCGCTAAAGCATCCTTTTCGTCCATCACTGAAACGCGCATTAAATCCGCTCCTAAAACAGCGCATTCATTAATTTGTTTAACAACTTTATCGACATATTCAGTTTTGACATTGCACATTGATTGAATCAAAACTTTATCTTGACCGCCCATTTTAAGAGAGCCAAGAAAGATAGGACGGGTTTCGTTTCTTAATTTCATAGCAATATTATATCATTACGGGTAATGAATTAGTCTCAAAAATATGTTTGCATTACTTGTTATCTATGATAAGATATTAAACGACTTTAAGGAGACTGAGTATTATGGCAAAAGAAGATCGAATCTCAATTACATTAAAATGTACAGAATGCGGTGAAGAGAACTATCTCACATTCAAAAATAAAAAGCATTTTCCTGATCGTATGGAGATTAAAAAGTATTGCCCCCGTTGCAAAAAAATAACTCTCCATCGTGAGAAGAAAAAATAAAAGATAGGCTTTGCCTATTTTTTCTTATATCAATGATTATGAATGTTATTCCCTTTATCTATAAAGACAAAAATGAATTGATGGCAAATTGCTATGTCATAATTGATGATGAATCATCGTGTGTTGTTGTTGATCCATCATGCGATTATGATGGCATCGTCAACTATATTAGAAAGAATGAATTGCTATGCAAAGGTGTCTTATTAACTCACACTCATTTTGATCATATCAAAGGTGCTGACCGCTTAATCAATGCATTTCATGTTCCGCTTTTCGTTACACAGGAGGATGAAATTGGATTAACTGACACTGATTATAATTGTTCTTTGATGTGCCATGGCCAAATCATTATCAAATCTCAAGCGACAATTATTTATGATGGTGAACAATTGAATCTTCTGAATGAACCAATAAATGTTATAACCACTCCATTTCATACCAAAGGCTCGGTCTGCTATTATTTTAAAATGAGTAAATTGCTTTTTTCTGGCGATACTTTATTCCGTGGTTGTATCGGAAGAACTGATCTTTCATCATCCGCTCCTCGCCAAGTAAAAGATTCGCTGGCAAAACTCTTGAAACTTCCCGATGAAACAAAAGTTTTTCCCGGACATGGGCTTCAAACAAATGTCGGTTTTGAAAGAAAACTAAATCCGTTTCTTAAATAGCAATTATTTGCTATAATTATAAAGATATTGATTAGAAAGGAATAAAACTATGGTTAATGTAACAGAATTAAGACCAGGAAACTTCTTCATGGAGGAAGGCAATATTTTTCAAGTTCAAGATATTCTTTTGAATAAAACAGCGATGAGAAAGATGGTGGCCAAACTCAAAGTTAAAAATTTGAGAAGTGGTGCCATTGTTGAAATCTCTCGTAATAGTGGATATATGATTGAAACGATCAGACTTGACAAAAGACAGATGCAATACCTATATGATACTGGCGATTTTCTAGCTTTTATGGATCAAGAAACATATGATCAAATCGAAGTATCTAAAGATCGTCTCACTTGGGAAAAACAATTTTTAAAAGGCGAAGAAGTTGTCGAAATAACTTCTTATGAAGGCGAAATTCTCGGCATCAATTTACCAGCTAAGGTCGCGTTAAAAATCGTTGAGTGTGAACCCGCTGTTCGCGGTGATACCGTCAATAAAGCGATGAAAGATGCCACTACCGAAACTGGATTAAAAATTCGCGTCCCACTCTTCATTAATGAAGGTGAAGTGGTAAGTGTTCGAACTGATAACGCTTCTTATGATGGGAGGGCGTAATCATGCCAGAGGTAACTACTAACATCTTATTGTTCATTCTCTATCTCGTTCTCGCTCTTATCGGTGGTGCAGTCGCAGGATTCTTTATTTCTCGTTATTTCTTTAAAAGAGAATTACAAAAAAATCCTCCTGTAACTGAGAAAATGATTCGCGTCATGCTCACTCAAATGGGACGAAAGCCAAGCGAAAAGCAAGTTAGAGAAATCATGCACAGCATGAATAACGCAAATAAATAAGTACTAATAGAAAGACTTCCAATCAGAAAGTCTTTTTTTATGCAAAAATTAAAAACCCTATCATAGATAGGGTATAAAACTAAAAAACTACTAATTATTTACTTTTTATCTCATCCATGTTATTTCGCTTTCCGTTCCATTTCTTAAACGTTTAATGTTGGCTCTGTGGCGAATAATAACAACAATAGAAAGGAATGTTAAACTCAAAGCATACATCCAAGATGGAATGAGATTAGCTCCGTACATCGGGAAAGAAAAATAATTAATTGGAATAATATTAAACATGCATAATAGCGCCCAAATCCATGCCATAGTGGCAGAAATAATAGGTGAAATGATGCTTGCTAGCGAGACATGCTTACTAATTTTTAAAATGAGAAGGTAGATTATACTGGGAATAAGACCGAACATCCAGGAAGAAAAAATAGCAATTCCCATATAAACCGCCGCCCCTTTTCCACCTTTGAATTGAGCGAATAACGGCCAACAATGACCAAACATGCAACCAAAGGTTGCAATCCAATAAACGGGCCATGGAATAATATAATTCATATTTAAGCCAAAATTATCAATACTAGTAATGGATGGGCAAAGTCCGATACCATTGCTTATCGGAATCAAGGTAAACAAGGCCCAACATAACCACATAGGGATGACAGCTTTTAACATATCGATGGCAATTACAAGACAGCCTACTTTTTTGCCCCATAGGCGACCAGCGTTTGTTCCTCCGGCATTATGAGAGCCAAAATTGCGAGGATCTTGATGATAAAAAAGTTTTCCAATCCAAATAGAAGTTGGGATAGAGCCGAAAAAATACCCAACCGCTAAACAGAATAAGATTGCTAATATATTATATAATATATTCATAATTTACCCTCGTTTTCTTGTCTTTTCTATTCTACTAAATAACTTTATATTTGCAACTTAATTTGTATATAATTAAGAGCGATTGGGAGGTTGTGAGTAATGGAAAATAACAATGACAAGGTTTTGAAATACACTGCTGATGACATTCACGTCCTCCAAGGATTAGCTGGAGTAAGAAAAAGACCAGCTATGTATATTGGCTCTACCAATAGTAGTGGCTTGCATCATTTAGTATGGGAAGTAATTGACAACGCTGTTGATGAAGCACTCTCTGGATTTGGCGATAAAATTATAGTAACCATCTATAAAGATGGTTCTTGCTCAGTGTTAGATGAAGGACGAGGCATTCCAACTGGCATTAACAAGGAAACTGGTCGCCCGGCTATTGAAGTCGTATTTTCTGAATTAGACGCTGGGGGAAAATTTAATAATGCTGTTTATAAAAGCGCTGCTGGGCTTCATGGTGTTGGCGCTTCTGTTACCAATGCTCTATCAGAATATTTAGATGTCATCGTCTATCAAAATGGAAACATCTCGCATCTCCGCTTTGAACAAGGTGGTAAGCTTGTCGTTCCACTAGAAGTGATAGGAACAACGAAGAAACATGGTACTTTTGTACGTTTTAAACCCGATGCTACTATTTTCTCAACGACTGAATTTAAAAGAGAAGTCATCGCTGGTCATTTGCAAGAATCAGCTTTCTTAATGAAAGGTGTCGCTTTCATCTTAATAGATGAAAGAACAGGGGAAACTCAAGAGTTTTATTATGAAAATGGCCTCGTTGAATATGTTAATAGTATCAACACTAATAAAACACCACTCACGTCTGTTATTGATTTTTCTGATCTAGATGAAAATTCGGGTATTTCAACTGAAATTGCTTTGCAATATTGCAGTGCTGATTATAATGAAACGCTGCTTTCATATGTGAATAATGTTCGCACTAAAGAAGGTGGAACTCACGAAATCGGCTTCAAAGCCGGTATCACTCGTGCTGTTAACGATTTTGGAGAGAACAACAATCTATTACGAGGCAAAAAGCTTGATGGAACAGATATCCGAGAAGGATTAACCGCTGTTATCGCTCTCAAAATCCCTGAATCATTATTGGAATTTGAAGGTCAAACAAAAGCTAAATTAGGCACGCAAGAAGCAACCTACATTGTTCAAAATTTTATTTATAATAAGTTTACTTATTACTTAACAGAAAATAAAGAAATAGCCATGTTGATTATCAAAAAATGTGTTGATAGTCAACAAGTTCGTATTGCAGCGCGGAAAGCTAAAGATGAAGCAAGGCACGCAAAAAGGGTGAGAAGTGAAGTTATTTTGTCAGACAAATTAACACCAGCTCAAAGCAAAGATTATAATTTGAATGAATTATTTATTGTCGAAGGTGATTCAGCAGGTGGAAGTGCGAAAAAAGGAAGAGATAGACTACATCAAGCTATTTTACCATTGCGGGGCAAGCCATTAAATACTGATGGCATCGCTGTTAGCAATGTTTTAAAGAACGAAGAGATTGCAACTATTATCAACACAATTGGAGCAGGTTTTGGTCAAGCATTCGATATCGCTGATAGTCATTATGGAAAAATTATCATCATGACCGATGCTGATACTGATGGTGCGCATATTCAAACTCTCTTACTGACATTTTTCTATCACTATATGAGACCACTTATTACCACTGGTCATGTTTTTATTGCTGTTCCGCCTTTATATAGAATATATAAAGAAGAAAAAAATCATGTCGCACAAGAATATGCTTGGAACGACGAAGGGCTAGAGCAAGCAAAGAAAAAAGTCGGATCGGGTTACAAAATTTCGCGATACAAAGGTCTTGGTGAAATGGATGCCGTTCAATTAAAAGAAACAACGATGGATCCTAAAACTCGCCTTTTAATACAAGTTGATATCGAAGATCCACTTCTCGCTGAAAAACGTGTTTCTATTTTGATGGGAAAAGATACTGTCGTGCGAAGAAAATGGGTTGAAGAAAATGTCGATTTTAATCAAGTTGATGCTTTTTTAAAGGAGGTAAAATAGTTATTTATGGCTAAAAATAAAGTCGTCGTTTTAGAAGAACCAATCAAAGAAAACATCTCTATTGAACCCCTTGAAAATGTCATGGGTGATCGCTATGCCACATATGCCAAATATGTCATTCAAGATCGAGCAATTCCTGATGTTCGTGATGGTTTAAAACCAGTACAAAGAAGAATTATTTATTCGATGTATAAAAATAATAATGTTTTTAATAAACCCACCAAAAAATGCGCTCATACTGTCGGAGCGGTGATGGGCACTTTTCATCCTCATGGTGACTCATCGATTTATGAAGCCTTAGCACGAATGAGCCAAGACTGGAAGGTTCGTTATCCCCTAATTGATTTCCAAGGTAATAATGGCTCTATTGATGGCGATTCACCAGCCGCTTATCGATACACTGAATCTCGTTTAAGCGAATTAAGCAATGAATTAGTTAAAGGCATTGATAAGAACACGGTTGAAATGCAATTAAATTTCGATGACACCGAATTAGAGCCCATTGTTTTACCAACGCGTTTTCCTAACTTATTATGTAATGGCACGGAAGGAATTGCTGTCGCTTTAGCCACTGAAATGCCTCCTCATAACTTGAGAGAAGTTATCGATGCTGTCATTTATCGAATTAATCACAAAATGGCCACTGATGATGATTTGCTTAATTATATTCAAGGTCCAGATTTTCCTGGTGGTGGTATCATTTATAATTCTGAGGGCTTAAAAAACATTTATAAAACTGGTCGTGGAAGAATTGAGGTAGCCGCCAAGGCAGAAATTATCGCTAACAAAGATAATCAGCAAATTGTTATTACCCAAATTCCTTATAAAGTCGTCAAAATACAACTTGTCTATGAAATAGATAAAATAATTCATTCTAAATCTGTTAACGGTCTTATTGAAGTTCGAGACGAAAGCGATTGGAAGGGCATTCGCATTGTTATTGATTGCAAAAAAGATGCCAAAGTTGATCTTTTATTGAAGTATTTGATGAAAAAAACATCTCTTCTTTCCTCGTATTCGGCGAATATGGTCGCCATTGTCAACGGACGCCCAAGAACTCTTACTTTATTAGAAATCATCGATGCTTATATTGCCCATCAGGTAGATGTTATCACTCGACAAAGTCAATTTGATTTAACAAAATTTAGCGATCGCCTACACATTGTTACGGGCTTAATTAAAGCTTCTTTAGCCATCAATGAAGTAGTGGAAATTATTCGTAAAAGTAAAGATAAAGCTGATTCAAAAATCAATTTAATGAAGCACTATGATTTTACAAATGAGCAAGCAGAAGCAATTGTTACAATGCCATTATATAAATTAAGTCATACAGATGAAATCGTCTTAAAAGAAGAAGAAAAACATCTTGAAAAAGACATTAGCGTACTGAATGACATTTTGAATGATCCCAACAAATTAAATCGCGTTTTAATTAAAGATTTAAAACAAATAAGTGCTAAATACGGTGACGATCGAAGAACATCTATTGAAGAAAAAGGCGAGATAGAACCAATAGATAAGCGTGAATTAATCGCTAAAGAAACAGTCATGGTGGCCCTTTCTCATGATGGCTATGTCAAACGTTCATCGATTAAATCTTTTAGAGGTTCAAAAGAAGATTTTTTACCTGGTCTTAAAAGCGGTGACTGCCTTGTTTCCGCCGGGGAAGCTTCAACGACCGATTATTTAATCTGTTTCACTAATTTAGGCAATTATGCTTGTCTTCCTGTTCATAAAATTCCGGAAAACAAATGGAAGGATGAAGGCGTTCATCTCAATGCTTTTGTCACTCTTGGTCCGGGTGAAAAAATGATTAAAGGTTTGGCAGTTTCAAAATTAAGAGAGGATGTTTATTTAGGCGTATTAACCCAATTTGGACAAATTAAAAGAATGGCCTTAAATTCATTGGATTTCGTTCGAAAACCACGATTGACTCGTTTCATGCGCCTTGTAAATGGTGATGAAATTGCGGGTGTTCAATTATTATCTGGTAATAGTACTTTACTAGTTTTAACTAGTAATGGGTATGCCACTCGCTTTAATGAAAACGATTTAAGTATCTTTGGATTAAAAGCTGGAGGGGTCAAATCAGTTTCAGGTCTTGGCAAAAATCAAACTATTAGTTTGCTAGCTTTTGACGAGGAAGAAAAGAATAAGATTATCATCTTTACAAACAAAGGTCATGAGAGAGTATTAGATATCAGCAAAGTCCTATGTACACCGCGTTTAGGAAAAACCACTTTTATCATGCCGTGTTTCAAAAGTGATCAACATCGCATCGTCTCAGCAATAAAAGCTGATAACATCATCGAAAATAATCATATCTATCTTTTCTTAAATGATCAGACTTTGTTTAACTATCAACTTAAAGATCTTTATTTAACTGATTTAAATAAATACGCGAAGAAAAACATCGCTTTGCCAAGCAAGACGAAAGTTGAATCAGCTTATGACATTACACTTAGTGTTATTAACAAAGATACAGTTTCACATCCAATCATCAAAAAAGAAGTCAAAACTGAAAAGGAATCATCTGAAAGCGATGGAGAAGATGAAAGTGGAACTTTTGAACAAATTTCAATATTCGATGAAGAGTAAACATACAAAGTATGTTATTGATTTTTTTAGTAAAAAATTAGTACATTTTTAGTTTTAATAAATTTGAAGATTAAGGAGAAATAATTCTCCTTTTTTGATATTAAATACTAGATAAAATTCCTCTATTGACTAGGCAATAATCTTTTTTTATTGTAAGATAAAAAAGAAAGATATGTTTTGTTCCAGAAAAGTTTTTGCCCACGCTACATCTATATATGATATCGATGTCGATTTTTATCGATATTTAGGCATCAAATTTTTACTGATTGATCTCGATAATACTTTAGATTCTTACAAACTTTATCATCCAACTAATCGAGCCTTTATCTTAATAGATAAGATTAAGGAAGCTGGCATTATCCCTATTGTTGTTTCCAATAATCGAGGAAAAAGAGTAAAAACATATGCTGACGATTTAAATGTTGAATATATTAATAGCGCGATGAAACCTTTTGCTTATAAAATAAA
>Ga0172377_10001950_pt1 | contig 21115 bp, 16 predicted proteins | sample Pumphouse3metaG_FD_119749 | JGI IMG/M metagenome (GOLD analysis project Ga0172377, IMG submission 119749) | Leachate microbial communities from a municipal landfill in Southern Ontario, Canada - Pumphouse #3 metaG | ecosystem: Engineered > Solid waste > Landfill > Unclassified | place: Canada...
CGGCTTACATAGCCATTAGAATTGTAGTTTCCCGAATCAGCCCAGAATAAAGCATTGAACTTGGTCCAAGAGTTGGTGCTTTCCCACATATTGCGCCCATTCAAACGATAGTTGAAGAGAAGGACATCATCACTTTTTTCAATTTGGCGATGCTGGCCATATTGGATACCAATTCGACCACGGTTAAATTCCGGTTCAAATTTCAAATTAACGCCGGCCATATTCGGGCCATAACGCAAAGAACCTGCATTCAGATACATCTCATCCTTGCGCCAGCTACGGAAACGGGACGGATCTGTCAAGCCATAAGGAGAAAAGAAGTCCTTGCTAAAATAAACAGCTTCGACAACCGTAGGCAAAAAGTCCAAATGCTTGTCCTGAGCCTTTACATAGACACCAAAAGCAGGAGAGGAATATTCATCGGTTGTATTGTCTTCATCGTAGTTGCCAGCAGAATCTGCAATGAATTTCACAGAGTCGGACCAGCTCAAACCAGCATCAGCCATCAAATAGAACTTGGAATTTATATTGCCCTTGATATCTAAAGAGGCAATATGCGTATTATCAAGAAAGGGTTCTTCCTTTGGCCAAACATTAGCCGAAGTATCCGTAAATTCTTTTTCATAGATGATGCCCTTATCGAAAAATACTCCCATATAATTCGCACCAAGGGTCATTGTTTCAAAGAGCTTAGTCTTTGCAATACGACCGCTGATTACATCACCGCGCATATCATAATCACCCGTCATTTCCTCTTCACCGGGCTGTCCGCCATAGAGACGAAGACCATCACGAGTTCCCACGTCCATATCCTTGGGTTGAGAAAGCAGAAATTGAGCAGTAAACCCTAAAGGCAATTGGTAAGCATTCAAAAAGAGCCCGCCAAAAGAACGGTTTGTCCAAAAAGCGCGCCCACCTTCTTTTACGGGTTTGAAATCCTTTTCTTTATAATAGGTGCTAACCGTTTTTTCTTCTTCGAACGTTTCATATTGCCAAGCAAAACGCGGGGCTGTTTCACGCTCCCACATCGTCAGCGGGCTTCCATGGGCCCAAATAACACCGCCTGCCGTCGCATAGATGCCGAAAAAACCTGCGCGGATGTCAGTACCCACATTCATTTCTTCATCGATTGAAGCCCCGACATAGTCCGTATTATGGTTGAAAAGAACGCGTTCTTCATTATTCATCGGACTTCTTGTGGGATCGTCCGCTAAATAATTTGTATAAAATCCAGACATGTCGAACGGGAACCAGAGGTTCGTCCACAAAGTCATATAAGAATTCGGCATCGCCACAATAGAAGCCTTAAAGAAAGCATCTACGGATGTGCGGGCTTTATCATTAAAGAATGCCGGAGAAACATTCGAGTAATGGAAATTTTTCAGCCGGAAATCCATCGTACCGGAGACGGACACAGGCACATCATTCTTCCCCATAAGGGTAGATTCCATATCGCTTGCCAAAGTGTCCAGAGATTGATCTACAGAATCCAATTGCGCTTCTGGAGACAAAGCCCAAGAAGCTGATGCTGTGACGATAAAAGACAAGAAAAATATCTTACGCATAAAGCCTCTCAAATCTCATTGCGGAAGGGATAATTCGCCGGGCCTTGATAAGGCTGACCATGCTTTTTGATTACGACGTCGTCAATCCAAACTTTGAAGGCCGTATTTTCATCTTTTCGGACTTCTAGACGGAATCCCTTGAAATTGGTCCAAGCAAACGGCAAAAGCACTTCCTTTTGGTTTTTCACATCCCAATAGACACCCGTATTTCCAAATAATTTGAGAGGAATGCTGAAGAGCTTCCAATCCTTTGTAATTTCACCGAGGCTCTTGGAACGGAGTTTCACTTGAAGAGACTCTCCATTGCTCTTGACCCCGTCGTCTACGAGCACAAATAAAGCGTTTTCTCCGCCTTGATCGCCCTTGATCCAGAACTCAAGGACGCCATCTTCGAGGTAAGGAGTAAGATCGACAGAACCCGCGATGCAAATAGCAACACCGGAATAATCGCTCGCAACCAATTCAATCTGCATGGAAAGCGCGCCTTCCTTGGCATACTTATCCGTCATAAGGGGCTCTGGATTTTCACGCGGATATTGATAGGTATAGCCACCACCACGAGGGATGGATTCCCGCATCACTACAGTTACAACATCCTTATCCGGACGAAACGGTTTCGGTTGCTTCATCACAAATCGGGAAGCATCTCTATCCCGATATTCATCAAAACTGGCAAAAGACACTGAAACAAAGAGCAAAGAGCATATTGCACAGCGTCCAAAAAAGGCAAAAACATTTTTTCTCATATCTGAAAAAGTCTCCAAATCCGGACAGTTAAAAAACTAATTTCAAACAATGCCTTGACAAAAATAGACAAATTTTTCGAGATTTCATTCAAGAATAGAATAAAAATCCTGTAACATTTGTATACAGATCATTTTTTCAATAGTAAAAAGCGCAATACAACACATGGAAGGCGTATTCATCTGTAAACAAATAAATTTTTTCTTTAGATTTTTAAACACTATTAAACACTATATTAGACACTATATTTTTCTTCCTACTGCCAATAGACGATCCACATAAGGAATTCCATGCCCCTAATTAAGCCCCATTTTCTGATCCATGCCGGATTTGCTATTTCACTGACTGTTTTTTCTGCCTGCACACAAAGTGATCCCGCGAGCGCGACGGAATCTTCCAGTTCAAATAATTCGGCGGCAACATCCAGTTCGAGTCTAGAGCTACGCGATTATAGCGCGGGTGCCCGGATGAATACACTCCTTGGAAAAGGGATCAATTTCGGCAATTCCTGGGACTCTGGAACAAACACCGCAGATACCAGCACGGTTAGAAACTACTTGGATGACGACTGGAATAACGCAATTCAAGATGAATGGTTCCAAATCGCCAAAAAAGCCGGATTCACATCCATCAGACTACCAGTCCGTTGGAACCAGACGGCATTGAACGAGCCCCCCTACACACTTCAGGCAGAACGCGTTGCCGGTGTCAAGGAAGACGTTCGTCTTGCGAACTCACTCGGTATGCCTGTCATCATCAATATGCACCACTATTTAGAGCTCTATGAATACCCTGTGCAGCAAATGCCAAAATTCTGTGCCATGTGGCGTCAAATCGCAGAAGAATTCAAGGACTTCAGCAACGATTCCCTCGTCTTTGAAATTTTAAACGAATCCAGAGGCTATTCCGATAACTATTTAAATGAACTCATCGACAGCGCCTATCATATCATCAGAGCGTCTAACCCTGGAAGAACAATTATGATCAATCCCGGCAACTGGGGCCATTTCGAAGGGATGGAAAAAATCAAATTACCGAGCGATGCAGATGGAAACATCATTATTTCCGGGCACTATTATGAACCCTACAAATACACACACCAAGGGGCTAGCGCTGATTACGCATGTGGAGTCGTCTGGGATTCCACAAATAAAGAAGCCTTGACTTCCATCGTTTCAGACTTTAAATCGTTCGTTGCTATGGCAAAAACAAACTTCCCAGGAAAAAATGGAACACACATTCCTTTGAATATGGGAGAATTCGGGGCTTCCAATGACTGTTCTCAAATTACAAACGCAAACAGAGCCTCTTATATTAGCACCATAGTTACAATAGCGAATGCCCTGGGGATTAGTTGGCATTATTGGGGCTTTACTGGCGTAGAATTCGATGCATACGATAAATCCGGCAATGCTTGGTATCCTGAAATTCTAAAGGCTCTCCTACCCAATTCCCCTTCGCTATGAAAATCAAGGCCTGATTATTTTTTGAGTCCAATTAGCAAAGAATTCCGAGATGATTTCATCGGGATTCTTTTTTAATTCTTCAGCTACTTCTACGACAGAGCGGCGAGAGCGGTACAATTCCCGAAACACGCCGTCCAAAGCAACGATGCGGTCCTTAGGAAATCGCTCTGGATATTTGCGAAGTGCATGCAAATTTAAGCCAGCCCAAATCAGCGGATTCCCCAAAGCTTTGGATGCGGGAGGCACATCCCTATCCACTTTTAACGTTCCCCCGACAAAAGCATACGCCCCTATATGGCAACACTGAGCGACGGCAACCGTTCCGCCAATCGTCGCATATTCACCAATTTCTACGTGACCGCCGAGTTGCACGGCATTCGACAAAACGACTCCGTTTCCTATGCGGCAATCATGAGCCACGTGGACATAGGCCATTAAAAGCACATCATCGCCTACGATAGTCTCCCCAGTCGCGGAAGTTCCGCGATGGAGCGTGCAATATTCGCGGATTGTGCAACGCTTACCCACTTTGAGCTGCGTGACTTCCCCCGCGAACTTGAGATCCTGCGGGATGTTGCCGATGCTTGCGCCATCAAAAACTTGCGTACCCTCGCCGATCGTCGCATAGGGAAGCACATGCACGCGGGATTCCAAAATGACGTTTTCACCTATTTCAGCAAAATCGTCCACCAAACACCACGGGCCGATGCAGGCGCTGTCGGCGACACGCGCTTTTGGGCTCACAATTGCAGAAGGATGTATCATAAAGTAAAACGAATATAAATATATTTGCATCCGTATGATAAGTCTTTGCGTTCTCGGAGCTCTTTCCGGCCTATATGCGGCCCTATTCCTGTTTTTTTCAATAGGACTTCTCCGCACACGCAAAGGAAGCTCCAAGTCGGAACATAAATGGAGCGTTTCCGTAATCGTTCCATTGCGAAATGAAGAAGAACACGCCCAAAAAACATTGGAATCCCTGAATGCCCAAAATTACGATGGCGAATGGGAAGTGGTCTGCGTGGACGACAGGTCTACAGACAGAACGCCCGAAGTCCTTGCCGCTTTTGCTGCGTCACACCCCAAATTTTCAGTGGTACACGTCCCAAAGGACGCTCCTTTTTTGGAAAGCCCCAAAAAGCGGGCATTGGAAACCGGTTTTAAACAAGCAAGATATGATATTTTGATGACTATGGACGCCGATTGCGTTCCGCCGAAAGGCTGGATAGCATCGATGGCCGGGCGCTTTGTAGGAAATATCGCTATCGTACAAGGCCCCAAAAAGAATTCCGGAGCTCCATCAATCGTCCACTACTTCCAAAAACTGGAAACGCTGGGCTATACATCCATCGAAGCCGCCGGTTTCAGCATGGGAATGCCTATGGTAGCAAGCGCAGCGGCTTTGGCGTATAAAAAAGACTTGTTCTTCAAGGTCGGAGGTTTCGGCGACTTGGTGCACCTATCTTCCGGCGACGACGATATGCTTGTACACAAAATGATCAAAGAACCGAACGTGGAATTCTGCTACAACTTGGACCCGGAAGCGGTTGTCGAAACGTCTCCGGTAGATACTTTCAAAGCGCTCCTCAATCAACGGGCCCGCTGGTCAAGCAATGGGACTAGCTATACGAACCATTTCTATACGCTATTCCTTTCGCTCATCTATACATTCTATGTATGGCTCTTTATTTCGCCGTGGCTAACCCTTTTAGGATTTTCCTGGAATTGGTTCCTCGTTCCTTTCGCAATTAAAATCGCTGCAGACGTCATCTTTCTTTCTATCGGTGCAATCCGGATGAAGGAAACAAAGCTCTTATGGGCGCTGCCAATGACCGAACTGATGCAAATTCCGATCATCGCAATTGCGGTTCCTCTCGGAATCTTCAAACTTTTTAAATGGAAGTAAGCGTTCCAATTTTTGCCTTGGCAAATTTCAGAGCAACTTCGGGCGTTCCAATTTTTCCCTGCAACTGGAGTTCAAATTCTTCTTTGAGAATCTTTCCGACTTGCTTGCCCGGTTTCAAACCGAGTGAAAGAAGGTCTGCCCCCTTGAGTAAAGGTTCAGGAGGATTGTCGAATACACCGAGCTCTTGAGACTTCTGTTTAAAATATTGTGCCACATCGACACGCAAAGATTCTTCGAGAAGCGGGTTGCACTTTAAGTAAGCAAGCGCCAAGCGAAGACCCCCGAGTTCTACGGACGCACGGCGGAGAAATTCATCGCTAAAGCCCTGTTTAAAATTTTTTGCATTTTCAAGAAGGCGAGGCGCAAACTTCCAAAGGGAAGGCGTCTTTCGGAGAATATTCACTTCATTCGTTATCCGAGAGAGAAAGGCTTTCACTTCTCTTTCATTTTTCGCTCCCGAGAGAAGAACAGCAAATGAGAGTATCTCTTCTGACGTCAAATCAGTAATCGTCGGAAGCTCCAAGGATATGGCATCAAGAAATTTTCCAAGCTTTTCAAAAGAACCGCCTAAAGGACCAATTTCAGGGAAAAACCGGGAAAGATCCATTTCGAGAAAAGCATCCAGGCCTAAGCTTGGGCGCCCAGGCTTGAGAAGCCATTTTTTGAATTCTTCAAAAATGCGTTCAGAAGAAAGATCCGCTAAGGAAAGCGAGCGGCAAAGCGCTATCGTTTCAGGCGCAAGCGTTAAAGAAAAGCGAGACGCAAATTGTACTCCGCGAAGAACTCGTAGGGAATCTTCCGCAAAAGCAGGCGAAACGTGGCGGAGGATCTTTTGCTCTAAATCACCCTTTCCATTGTATGGATCCGAAAGCTCCAGTTCTGGAAGGGAAAGTCCCATTGCATTCACCGTAAAATCCCGGCGCAGGGCCGCTTCGGCAAATGTTAAATGCAGATGCGTTTCAACCAAAAAACCCCGGTGGCCTTCTCCTATTTTGTTCTCCGTGCGCGGAAACGAAAAATCGAAGTCCATTCCACGGGTCATTAAGTGGATTACGCCAAAAGCTTTGCCCACCAAATTGGGGCGTCCAAACTGTTGAAGAATGGAAAGCAGAACTTGCGCATCCAATCCGTAGACTTCCACGTCATAATCCCTAGAAACAGTACCGAGCATCGCATCGCGGACAAACCCGCCAACTAGGTAAGAGGAACCGCCTGCAGCACGGATCTCTTTAGAGATGTCGAGCAAGGTCTTAGGAATCTCTTTTTCCAAAGCTTTGAACGAAGAGATTAGCATTACTGATCCCCGGATTCGCGGGCACTATTATCAAACGATTCCGAAGGAATGGATTCATCTTGTCCTAGGGAATCCCGGGCAACAGAATCTGTAGGATCCAAAAATTCGGATGCGGAAGAAGAAGTGGAGGAGCCTTTTGAAGAATCCTTTTTAGACTCTTCATACATTTCATAGATGCTCTTCTTGAATTTATTCGTAATCGAATCGCTTTTTTCATATTCTTCTTGTTCGGCCTTGCATTGGCGCAATTCGTCTTCTTGCCAAGCTCGCTGGTCCGGAGAATACGCCATGTGATCCAAACGATATTCTATCTCGGCACAAACCGGCTTTTGACGCTGAGAAGCACAAGCGGCAAAAGCTAGCAACGACGCCGCAATGCACACAAAAGAAATAGTTTGGACTCTTATCATAAGCTTTACAGAATGTCAATGAATGATTATCAACTTGCCCTGCTTTTTCGTCTTGCCCTTTTTAATTAGGTAATGATAAATGCCGGGAGCGGCTAAAACTCCGTGGGAATCCTTTCCATCCCATAGGCAACGGCCTCCGGAAAGTTCATTTCCACTGAAGGAACGCACTAAGTGACCGCCGGCATTATAAACAGAAATCACTGCGGATTCTGAAATATTTTCAAACGTGAGCGTCTGTCCAAAATCCGGGCGGAAGGGATTCGGGTAAACCTTCACAGTAGGTCCGTCCGAAGTCATATAATCCGAAGCATCGCGGAGGTCCTTGCGGAAATACCGGGTCATTCCATTCCGATGCACGAACCAAATTTCGCCAAGTACAGGATCGATAGTTAAATCATAGACAATGTCATTCAACAAACCATTCCGGGAAACATAATGCGTTGCTGTCAATGTATCCACGTTCGATCCCGTCCGCTGGAACATATAAGCTCCAGATCCCATCGTTCCAACCCAAAGGCGGCCCTGGGGATCAATATCAATGGAAGAAAGAGTTGCCGGCTGATATGCAGAAATTTTCTGCGGGACTTGTACAGAATCCATCCCGGATTCAAAATAACAGAACGAAGAATAAGTCACCCCCCAAAGGCGACCGGAAGGTTCTAGCGCAAGATCAATAAGGTAATTGTTATCGGGAGTCGGATAGGACAAAACAGTATCAATCGTCAGGACGCCTCCCGTTTCAGAAATCGGACGAATGGAAAAGACATCCAAGCCACCTGAACCGTCTACGTTTTGATTTTTTCCTGCACTAGAATACAACAGCCATTCCGTACTATCTTCAGACCAAGTAGCAATGATCGGCCCGGCAAACGCCGAACTACCGACACTATCAGCACAGCTGACTTCGCCTGATTCATCGACAAAAGCGATTCCGTACTTAGATTTTCCCCAATAAGAAACAAACCAACCTGAATTGTCTGGCGCAGCAGTAACCCCGGCGGGAACTATATAATTAGGGGAGTATTGTTCTACACAAGAAGCTTGAGTGGTATTAAGTTCTTTTTTATACGTACCGCCATTATCAGAATACAAGCGCCAACCCAGCCCCCAAACTCCTACAAGCAAATTTCCATCTGAAAGCGCTATAATATTTTTTAAAAAATGGCTGTAGCCGCCCTCATCCGTGTAATAAATACTCGGGGGTGATTTCACAACAGAAGACCAAGCTTTCCCATCGCTCCATGCAAAACTGCCCTTAATAGAGTAAGCCGTAATACCGCCATTACCGTTTTGATAAGGAAGGGCTATATACGCGTCTTCTAGAGGAAACTTCTTCCATTCCGAAACAGAAGAAAGCGATCCCGCATTATAATACCAAGCGGAATCCTCCCCCACAAAATAATATTCTTCGTTGTTGGACAGAATCCAAGTGATTTTGGAGCTATCGCCATTCCAAAGTTCGGGAAATTTTTTCTTGGAAAGCGTGTCCCCGGCAATAACCAAAGGACATTTTCCAGAGCAAGCTGCGGTGGCAGCTAGAGCAGAATCAAAAAGGAGAGTCCCTTCAGTAAACCGCGTTACGAGGGAATCTTTGCGAAAAGCCATCGTTTTTATTTGCGTTTCAGTACTATCAGCCCCCTTTACAGAACGGAATAACGACCAAGATTCCGGATCGGCAAGAAGCACGTCTTTCGCCATATTATTCCAATCCATTTCCCGGACATAGACATGAAGCCCTAACGCAATATAAAGAGAATCGCCTTTCACAAGCATCGCCGATAATTCCACAGATCCCAATGAAACGTCCAAAATCCGGGAAAGAGTCATTATGGATTTTCCTGTCGAAATGTCGACAAAGGCCAATCGGTCTTCAAATCCAAGGATCATCGTCGAACCGGCAATTTTCACCAGCCCAGGAACCAATTCCGTTCCCTTTTCGAGAAAGGAACGGTTGAGCACAGAGAACGTTCCATTGTTGTTGTAACGAGAAATCAATCCCTTGGAAGAAACCGCATAAAGTTCATTGCTTGGTGACAGAGCTATACCATAAATTTCAGACGCCTCGAGACCATCTTCAGAAGTATAGGCTTCTGAGCCTCCTGAAGGGTAAATAAAGCGGACTCCGCCGTCCGTCCCAAGAGCGAGGACGGAATTGATGACAACAGCCGTATTAAAGGGAGTGGGGACAGAGAAAACCTCCCATGTATTAAATGCAAAGGAGGAGGATGCCAAGAAAAAAAGTACTAACCGGCAAATATTTTTCACTCTTCAATATTACCAAAATCCGAGAAAGGAAAAAAAGCCCTCAAGACGGTTTTTCCCTTTCACAAGCCTTAATTCTTAAATATTTCAAGGAAGAGCCCAAGCGTTTCGAAAGGCAGGCCCGGTTTGTACCAAACATTTCGGACAATTCCGTTATAGGAAATCCGTGAAGATAATGCAGTTCGACAAGCGTCCCCATTTGAGGGGAAAGCTTATGCAAAAGGCCATCCAGAATCCTTGAAGAATCCGCCTCCGAAGCGAGTGAATTATTGCGTTTGACCGTATAATGGTAGAAGCTCTCACTTACTGTCTGAGTCCGGTTCCTACGGCGGTATTCATCCACACAAAGATTACTTACAACAGCCCGGAACCATAGCATTGGATTGTCATAACAGCACAAATCCTCGTAATGGGAATGCAATCGGATATAGACCTCTTGCATAACATCTTGAATTGAAGAAGGGTCCTTGATTTTCAGGGCGCAGAGTTTGTAAATTTTGCCCCAGTAATGATTCCAAAACGTCAATATATCTTCATTTCTAGTAGAGCCTTGTATGCAGGCCATAATGCTCCTCTATCCACCATAGAGAGCATCTGTCACAACGAACAGGCGAAAAATATGAATAAAAATTCCATCTTAGTTAAAATCATACCCGTAAAAAGTTTTTTAGCAATCAAAAAATTTCATAAACTAGTCACGAGTCTTTTGCTCGTATCTGGCATAGCATCCTCATTTGCCGACGAAGCTCCCGTCATCGAGATGAACAATATGCCTCCCCCGGCAGTTTTCATCCAATATCCTCAAGAAAAAACGGATATAGGCACTCAAGTTACCGTACAAGTTACCATTCCACCAAAATGGCACATCAATGCGAATGTCGCTGCCGATGAATTCCTGAAACCGTCAACACTCAGCATCAGCGCAAAAGGCATTGCTTTCGGTGAACCTGTTTGGCCCGAGCCCATTAAAGAATACAGCGAAGCACTGGATTTGGACAACCTCGTCTTCAAAGGAACTTTCCAAATTCAGATTCCCGTGAAATCAGTAGAAGCGGGCTACGATACAAGCACGACCAATGTAGACTTTGGCTACCAGGCATGCAGCAACTTTATCTGTCTTGCACCGCATAACGTACACGCAGCTCTCGGTATAAAGACCCTTCAAACTCTGCCCGACGACGGGATTTCAAAAAAAAAATCCATTGACTTTTTAGCGGTCCTCCTCTTTTTTGCGTTCCTCGGCGGAGCAATCCTCAACTTGATGCCCTGCGTTCTGCCAGTCCTTTTCCTAAAGTTATTCAGCCTCGTCCGCAACGCAAAAGAAACCCGGAAACGGTTGTTCGCATTGACGGGAGCTCTCACACTCGGTATTCTCGCTTCCTTTTGGGCGTTAGCCATTTTGGTTTCGGTCATTAAGGCCGGAGGCGGAAACGCGGGCTGGGGCTTTCAATTCCAAAATCCGGGATTCATCGCTTTTATGGTGGCAGTTCTCGCCGCTTTCTCAATGAATTTGTTCGGATTCTTTGAACTGTTCCTTCCCGGACAAGCGGCGACAAAAATGGATGCTATGACCAAAAAGGAAGGCCTCGCCGGAGCATTTTTCAGCGGCATTCTGATGGTGCTTCTGAGCACGCCCTGTTCGGCGCCGTTCCTTGGGAGCGCGATGGGTTTTGCTTTTACACAAAGCACGCCGACACTTTTTCTCTTCTTCACTGCGGCGGGCCTCGGGCTCGCTATGCCTTACATTCTCACAGCACTCTTTCCTCAAATTTTAAGAGTCTTCCCGAAGCCCGGCCCCTGGATGGTCAAATTCCAAAAATTTCTCGGGTTCTTCCTTTTGGGAACAGCCATCTGGCTCGTTTGGGTTTCCTTCGGAATGATGGGTACACGCGGCGCAATTGTCATTGGCAGCTTCGGAATTTTCGCATTGATACTTTCTTTCTTCTTCGGAAAAATCGCAAGACCGGACAAGCCTTTCTATCGGGAGCTGCTAGTTCTCGGCGTCACTATTACCTTGCTCTTTTTGAGTTGGACTTTTGCGGCCCGTCCACAAATCAATTCCGCTATGGAAATAAAGGCAAGAGCTACCGCGAGCGAAGCAATGGCCAAAGAAGGCTGGTACAGGTACACGCCCAAAGTTCTAAAAGCCCTTCAACTCGAAGATCGCCCTATTTTTATCGACGTTACCGCAGATTGGTGTCTCACCTGTAAAACGAACGAGGCCGCAATTCTCTCCCGCGATACAGTGCAATCTCTATTCAAGCATTACAACGTTCTGAAAGTCAAGGCGGATTTTACTTTTGAGAGCGCCGAAGTTTCCGAGCTCTTGAAAGAACTCGGGCGAAGCGGAGTCCCGGCTTACGCGGTTTATCACCCTAAAACAAGGACAATGGAAACATTATCCGAAATTCTTTCATTAGATGCTATTTCAGAAACGCTCCAAAAATAATAAAATTGACGCAAAAGCCTAGAATTAAAATAGATTTGGAAATATGAAAGTCGCCCTTTTGACAAATGAATTTCCACCCGACATCTACGGCGGTGCCGGTATACATGTTCAATTTCTTTCCCGCGAACTCACTAAGCTCTGCAAGATAGAAGCCCGTGCATTCGGCACGCAGAATGACCAAGAGAAGAATTTGAACGCCCTCGGTTTTGCGCCGAAATTAGGCTGCAATCCGGCAGATACCCGCATGGCAAAGATATTGAACCCACTTGACATCAACGTGCAATGGATGAGTTCTCTCAAGGACATGGACATCATTCATTGCCACACTTGGTACAGTCATTTCGGCGGGATTCTCGGCAGCCGACTTTTTGAATGTCCACTAGTGCTTACCACGCACTCTTTGGAACCGCACCGCCCGTGGAAAGCGGAACAGCTTGGCAACGGCGGTTACAAAATGAGTTCCTGGATTGAACGCACGGCTTATGAAGCCGCCGACGGCGTGATTGCAGTCAGTGGAGAAATGAAGCGCGATGTGATGAATCTCTACAACGTTCCTGCGGACCGCATACAGGTAATCTACAACGGAATTGATCCGGACTTTTATAAGCCCACGTTCGAACCAGCCATACTTGAAAAATACGGTATCGACAAAAACAAACCGTTTATTCTGTTCGTCGGTCGCATTACGCGTCAAAAAGGAATTTCTCAACTCATCGGAGCTATTCCGCACATCAAAGAAGGCGTACAAGTCGTACTTTGCGCCGGCGCTCCAGATACTCCTGAGCTTGCAAAGGAATGCGAAACGAAAATCAATGAGCTGAAAAAGACCCGCGAAGGCATTTTCTGGATTCAAGAGATGATGCAGCACAAAGAGCTCCGCGTACTCTACTCGTATGCAACGGCCTTTGTGACGCCGTCCCTCTACGAACCGTTCGGCATCATCAACTTGGAAGCGATGAGCTGTGGCACTCCTGTCGTGGGTAGTGCTGTCGGCGGCATTCCAGAAATCATCGTCGAAGGAAAAACCGGATTTCTCGTACCTTTGGAAGCAAGATCTTCCATCGACTTCGAACCAAAAGATCCAGATGCATTCCAGCATGCCCTTGCAGATAAGCTAAACAAGCTATTGGAAAACCCCGATTTGGCAAAGAGCTTAGGCGAAGCGAGCCGCAAACGCGCTATTGATGTCTTCAGCTGGAAGAGCATCGCCAAACAAACGTTTAATTTCTACGGATCGGTAATCGCCCGCTATAAAGCGGAAGGCGCTAGAAAGTAAAGATGATATCCCGCTCAGAAATGATGCGGAACATCCACTCCGAAAATACAAAACCCGAAGTGCGGCTCCGGAAAAAGTTGTATGCACTAGGGTTTCATTACCGGCTGCATAAGAAAACATTACCCGGTTCTCCAGACATCGTCATCACAAAGAGCAAGGTAGCCATATTTGTCAACGGCTGTTTTTGGCATGCACACGGCTGTAAAAAGAGTTCCTGCCCAAAAACTCATTCTGAATTCTGGAAGAAAAAATTCGCCGCAAACGAAGCCCGGGATATCTTGAATAACCGAAAGCTCAGCATGCTCGGTTACCGCGTTGCCACAGTCTGGGAATGCGCAATCGCGAAGGACTTAAGCCGCACTGCAGAACTCCTCGCACTCTTTATCCGAGGGAAAGAAGACGAGATCGAGATATAACGCTCCATTTTCCACTCGCGAAATGAATTGCATCAGAAGCAAGCAGATTCAGAAAGGAGAAAATGGTTATAGATAAAAGAAACGGGAACTTACCATTATTAGACGCAGAAAGAGTTAATGAGCTTGCAAGCATCATTTCATTCACGTCAGCATGTTACGCAATGTACCCCATAGTACATTGCGCTTGCAGAAATGAGTGCAGCCAATGCTACAATGAGCAATAAATGCATCACTTGCTTTAAATTTTCCCTATTTCTTAAGATTCAATCTCGGCTGTCCATTCTGGATGGCGACACCGATACTCCCCAATTTTGCAGGAGCGCCATTGATCTGGTAGGGGACGGATATCCTTTCCTGGACTTTTGAAATTTTCCGTGTAGCAAAAATTTTATCCGGCTCGCCCTCTCTCTGGGGTATCAGATGATTGATATCCTTGTTGCTTTCTAAACAAGAAATGGACGCCATCGAATGAGTCGAGAGGACAAGTCTCCGGTCAATGACCGCATTTACGCCTCCGCACTGTTTCACGCTTGTCTTACAGGCATCCATCGAGACATCGGGCCAACAACCGACTTCCATATCGAACTCGGTGCTAGGAGATTCTTGCTTTTGACAATTACCATTTGAATCGCACCCAAAATCCGACAGAATGATGCCTGAACCTATTTTGGTTGTATCATCGGCAGGGAAGGCATTGTAGAAAGTGGCGACGAGGCTGTCCAACACCGTCTTTCTGACTGAAGCATCCGCCTTGAAAAGCAGCAGGCTCTTGCCTTGGTGCCTCCCGGCATCAAGTCTATTAATACCGATGCCGACGAGCAGCCCCCTTTCCTTTGAAGATAACGGAATATCCTTCAGCATCCAGAAGCGGCCAGCCGGAACCATAGCAGATGTATCGCCGTCAAACGGACCGACCGTGCTATTCTTACCGCGTTCACTCCACGTGACAACATCGGAATTATGCTTTCCGCTATTAGGATCATCGCCCCAGAGAATATTTCTGGAAGCATCATAGACCGCCATGAAATAATTTGGTTCGATAACCTCGGCGTTCTTCTGATACGACCAGTCTCTGCTGGAATCCCAAGAGCTTGAATCTTTTTTTGATATTCCCAAATGGATCTGAACTGTTTTCCCCGGATAGAACAATCCGGCGAGTTTCAGTCGGATCTCCGTATATTTCCCGTTAGGAAAAATGACGGGATCAACCGAGAAGTCAGAAGAAACATGATCCACCCAAGCAGTCAAGAGAGAGTCTTCCGCATAGCTACCATACCGCGTAGCAAAACAATTTGTGTCATTCATCCGGTTTTCGCAATACTGGATAAATGAATTCTCCGCAAAGTACCTGACTTCTGGATCCAAAATGGCACTAACTGACTTGTTCGTGAGCGAAATCCGGTACTCAACCCCATTCGATTCCGTACGATAGCGTTCGCTCAGCAATTGCACAGAAAGGGACTCCCCAGCCAAAGATATTGTAGGCAGCCCCAAAAAGCAAATAAACAAGACATTTTGTATGAAATTCATATTTTCAAACCTTTCTTCTAATCTAAGAAGAGCTTGTTACTTTGTCAATAAAAAATTTCAAGTAAAATAATTTTTTTACTTTACTTGAAACGGCGCCGTTTACGGCTGCTAAAAATTAACAGACGGGAAATCTATGCCCCAAAAGGCTATTTTACAGCATTATTAAACCAAAAAGCCCGCAAGATGCGGGCCTTTTTCATTTATTCTAAAATACTATTTTGTGATTCCAAAATCGGAATCGCTCATTCCATAAAAGCGGATGTCATCCAAATAAATTTCAAGTGTATCGTCCACCGATTCGCCATAACTCTGGCCATTGGCAAACTGCAAATTTTTGACCGCCTTGTTGTGCTCCGCCCAAGTTGCGCCTTCCGTTTCCAAATCAGAATACGGTGTGGGCACAAACTGGTCAAACCAAAGCGTATATTCTTCCCAATTTTCAGTGAGCTCGATAGACGTTTGGAACTTTCCCCAATTCGAGCCGCCGCAGCACGTGTCGGCATAATCCATTCCAAAAGAAACCATAAATTCACCCTTGCCTTTTGCCTTAAAAGAAAGCGCTACGAGATTCGTAAAATCGTAATTCCCGGTATTAATTGACGAACCAAGCCCAACCCAAGGATAGTTATCGCCCTTTAGATTAAACTTGACATAAAGTCCACGACCCGTATAGCCATTTTCAACTATCATCTTATCATAATTGGTCTTATACTTAATCGAATCCAACTTTTCATAATGGATAAGCGTGCCTGACATCAGCGTATCACCTAACAAACTGAATGCGCGGGAAAGCGAATCGTGATAGATATACCAATACCCCTTGCCGGAATCCAAACCGCCTTCCTGCAAAGCTAGGCGACCAGATACATAGTTCAAATTAATGTAATCGTCCGAATAGGAATCGAAATCATCGAAAAGGACATAACTCGTAGAATCGAGATCCGGATAATTGGAATAAACACTAAAATCCGTGCTCGGGCGAAGCAAAGCCTTCATCAAATATTCATACCAGATATCATTATCGTTATCATAGACACCAAAACCGGAGGAAAATTCCCAATAAGCACAAGCGAAGCCAAGTTTAGTTGCCGTAGTACGCACAAATTCAGTCCAAAGGGCACGAATAGAAGTATCTGCAGCCGTATACACCCCGAATTCACCGAGATAAACCGGAACAAGATTTGCATCGGACCAAGCCTTTACCCTCTTAAAGGCCTTGGTGACGGCAAGCTGTTCCGCACCCGTGGCAGACCACGCAACTCCTAACGGATAATCGTATTCTCCATCGCCATCAAAATCCGTTCCTTGATGAGTCACAGTCATTGGCTCATAATAATGGAACGTGGCAATAATATTGGAAACCGAATCCGGAAGACTCAGATCAGCCAGTCCGGAATAAGAATTCCAATTGTCACCACCCACCATAATAGTCCTGTCCGGGCTAATGCTCCGAATAAGCGCAATGGTTTCTGCAACAAGGGAATTCCAAGTAGCACCCGCAAGATTTGTGCGCGGTTCGTTCAAGAGTTCAATAACCAAAGAATCCGCACTGTAATCCTTGAAATTAGTCGTCATCTGCCTATAGACGTCGAGGAAGCAAGGCTTTGTGCCTTCGGGATCCGTATACATAGAGGCCCAATGATGAGCATCCACAACGGCAATCATTCCATTCTTGATGACTTCATCAACCGCATGCGTGATGCGAGCCATCCAAGTCGTATCCACGGTACAACCTGTTGCCGAACTATCCGTCAAATGGGTTTCCCAGCGGACCGGAATGCGGATATTGCCAAAGCCGGAATCCGCCAAGGCCTTGACTCCTTCATCGCTGAATGTTTCGCCCCAATCGCCTTCATCGGGAGCTTCGAAAATATTGCCCATATTCATACCCACGCCCATCTTCTTTACCAATTCTGCCGCATGCCCCGTCAGCATTACCGAAGAAGAAGATTCGACAACAGATGACGAGCTCGTCGGAATCTCCCCGAGTGATGAAGATGAGCTATCGGAACAAGCCGAAAAGAACAGCGCTCCTGCCAAAACAAAGCCAAACGGCAAAATTTTATTCATAGAACTCCTTTAAAGAAAATGCGGTTTCTGTAATCTATATTTTAAAAATGCCGAGCAATCATACAAGCACAGAAGAGTGTTTACGGAAAGAAACGATGATGTCCAAGTCTGGGATTACGAACTGTTAGTTTTTTCAAAGTTCAAAGTCCCCTGCGCTAAGATTGCAAAAACAAACCCTCGCTAACAGCTAAAATGCCGTGCACCCTCCGTCATCTATTTACTTTATCTACAAATTCCTTGCACGTCTTTTGTGGATCTGGAGTTTTGAATATGGCGCTGCCGACAACAAACACGTTTGCCCCGGCGGCTTTTGCTTCTGCAATGTTGGAAAGCTTGATGCCCCCGTCAATTTCAATAAAAAGATCCGGTTTGAGCTTGCGGATTTCGCGCACCTTTTCACAGGTATAAGGAATGAGGCTCTGCCCTCCGAAGCCCGGGTTCACTGACATAATAAGAACCATATCAACAATGTCAAGCACCCATTTGATGCTCTCGATAGGAGTCGCAGGGTTGATGCTCACTGCAGGCTTTGCCCCCAACTCGCGGATGTGGTTGAGTATGCGGTCTAGGTGATTCGTCGATTCCGCCTGGACCGTCACATAAAGAGCTCCGGCTTTCACAAAGTCTTCTACGTAGGCTTCCGGATTCTCGATCATCAGATGGCAATCCAGCGGAAGTGATGTTCCCTGATGGATCGCCGCAGACACCCCCGGTCCGAAACTGATATTCGGCACAAAATGTCCATCCATTATATCCAGATGGATGAAACCTGCACCGCCTTGCTCAACAGCGAAAATTTCACGTTGTAAGTGAAGAAAATCAGCATTCAAGACACTTGGAGCGATGATTTGAGGTAATTTCATATTTTAAATATAGGAATTAGAAGCTTTTTGGAATGAACTCAATGCTTTTTCACGATAAAGGTTCTTTTAGAAACGCAAATTAGTCAAATGCTGTTTTTTTTGTTATTATTTGTTAACAACAAACGAGGAGGTTGATAATATGTCAACTAAGAAGAAAACCAAAGAAAGCACAGCAACACCTAAGGCAGCCCCGAAGGACAACTGCGCCAAGTCCGAAGCCAAGTCTGCAAAGAAGGCTTCCCTGGACGTTGTTTTCAACGTTTACTCTCCTGATTCCACTTCCGTAGAAGTCGCCGGCGAATTCAATTCCTGGACTCCGGAAAAGATGAAGAAGGGCAATGACGGCGTTTGGACCCTCAAAAAGGCCCTTGCAGCCGGCTCCTATCAATACAAGTTCGTCTTTGACGGCAGCTGGGAAATTGACCAGGCCAACCCCGACCGCGTTCCTGATGGGCAAGGCGGCGAAAACAGCGTTAAGAATGTCTAACGAGTTTAGCATTCAAGACAATGCCATTCGAGAGGGTGTCGAGAAATTCGGCACCCCTTTTTGGCTTTATGACCGGGCAACTATAGAAGACCGCATCCGCGAAGTCAAGAGCTTTGATACGGTACGCTTTGCCCAAAAAGCTTGTTCTAACCTCTCGATTCTTTCGCTGATGAAAAAGAACGGTATTTTTGTCGATGCCGTAAGCGCAGGAGAAATCGTCCGCGCACTCAAAGCCGGCTACAAGGGCGGCGAAGATACCAAGCAGGTTCCTCAGATCGTCTACACGGCAGACATTTTCGATAATGCTGCATTGGAGCTCGTGAAAGAGCACAAGATCCACGTGAACGTGGGTTCTCCGGATATGATTGCTCAACTCGCAGAGGCTGGAATTAGGTCCAACCTGACGCTCCGCGTCAATCCGGGATTCGGACACGGTCACTCCAAAAAGACGAACACCGGCGGACCTCTTTCCAAGCACGGCGTGTGGTATTCCCAAATTAAGGACTGCATCAAACTTGCGCAATCCAACGGAATGTGGATCACTGGATTGCACATGCATATCGGAAGCGGTTCGGATTTCGACCATCTTTCCAAAGTTTGCGATGCGATGCGCGATGCAGCTCGCCATTTGGGTTCCCATATCCGCACGATTTCTGCCGGCGGCGGTCTTCCCATTCCCTACAAGGAAGAAGACAAAGCCAATCGGATTGACACCGTGGCTTACTTTAAGCTCTGGGACAAGGCTCGCAAGGACATAGCCCAATCTGTCGGGCACGATATTTCTCTTGAAGTGGAACCCGGGCGTTACCTCGTCGCCGAAAGCGGGATTCTTGTTACAGAAATCTGTGCCGTCAAAAAGCAAGAAGGCAACTTATTCTACCTAGTTGATGCGGGTTTCAACGACCTCGTACGCCCATCCTTCTATGGTTCTTATCACGCGATCACGGTCATTTCTAAAGACGGCTCCCCACTCGGCCCAGAAACGGACGCCATCGTTGCAGGTCCTCTCTGCGAATCCGGAGATGTGTTCACCCAGGAAGAAGGCGGGTTCGTCACTACCCGCAAGCTCCCGATGGCAAGGCCTGGAGATTTGCTCGTGCTCCACGATACGGGTGCTTACGGCGCAACGATGTCTAGCAATTACAATAGCCGCCGATATGCAACTGAAGTGCTGCTAGACCATGGAAAAATGGAAGTCATCCGCGAACGCCAGACTTTTGAACAGCTCTTTGAAAACGAAAGAATCGTCGCTCTATAAATTGTAAGAGAAATCACAAAGCTCCGCCCAAGCCCTTACACTTGGCGGGGCTTTTTCTATTTTCAATCCGTTCTAATTCAACAAGGAGGCTAATATGTCACTTTTTAAAAAATCTCTTGCCGAAGCTTTCGGCACATTCTGGCTCGTCCTCGGCGGATGCGGTGCAGCCGTACTCGCTTGCGGAGTTCCCAATACAGGAATCGGTTACGTTGGGGTCGCCCTCGCCTTCGGTCTTACCGTCCTCACGATGGCTTTTGCAATCGGTCACATTTCAGGTTGTCATTTGAACCCGGCTGTTACCCTAGGCCTTGTCGCCGGTGGCCGTTTTTCCATTAAGGAAGCTCCGGCCTACATTATCGCACAAGTCCTCGGCGGGATTCTTGCCGCAGCCGTTCTCTATGTAATTGCACAGCCCGACCTCACCAATGCAGGCATCGGCGCCTTTGCTACCAACGGTTGGTCCGAATCCCTCAACATCGACACAGGCCGTAATCCATTCGGCGGGCTCACTGTCGGTATGACCTCCGCCCTCATTACAGAAGTCGTGATGACCGCTGCGTTCCTCTTTGTGATCATGGGTGCAACAGATGAACGCGCTCCAAAAGGACTCGCACCTATCGCCATCGGTCTCTGCCTTACACTTATCCACTTGATCAGCATCCCTGTGACAAATACATCCGTCAACCCGGCTCGTTCTACGGCAGTCGCCGTATTCGTCGGCGGCATCGCAATCAAACAGCTCTGGCTATTCTGGGTCGCCCCGATTGTCGGCGGCGTCATCGGCGCCTTCATTTACCGCTTGGTCGGCGAAAGCTGCCCGTGCTGCAAATGCAAAAAAGAAGAGAACAAGTAATCATCCTCTACTTACAAAAGAAAAATTCCAAAGTTCTTGCTTTGGATTTTTTTTGTATTCAAAGCAATACGAACATATAAGGGTACCTCTAAAAACTGCTTTGGTTAAGTGAACCGCATGCAAATCAAGAGTCGCACTCAAGCTTGCTTGAGCATGACCGAAATGCAGGCGATGACGCGAAGTGTCAAAACCATGCAAGGTGAGTGTCGCACAACCGAGCTTGCTTGGTTGTATGACCGAACCGCAGGGGTAACGCGAAGCGTACA
>Ga0172377_10001952_pt1 | contig 21104 bp, 13 predicted proteins | sample Pumphouse3metaG_FD_119749 | JGI IMG/M metagenome (GOLD analysis project Ga0172377, IMG submission 119749) | Leachate microbial communities from a municipal landfill in Southern Ontario, Canada - Pumphouse #3 metaG | ecosystem: Engineered > Solid waste > Landfill > Unclassified | place: Canada...
AGGTTGACCAGCCAGGGATCAAAGCCTGCTTGCAACAGCAATTCACGGGTTTGTTCCGCCACCGGCCTGGCTCCGCCGTCGGTGATCAGGGTGATGCCTTTGCCTTCATGCAGGATCTCAGCGCGGCCCGGCGCGAAATCCGCCAAAGGCTGGCCGGAGCAGAGCGCTGTTCCACGCGGATAGCGGATGGCAACGGGCCCTTCCTGCCAGGCGGAGGCGAATTTGAGCATGGCGTCCAGTTCCTCGGCGGTGGAGGGTGAAAGGATGATAAGGTTGGGAATGGCGGCCAGCAGCGAGACGTCAAAGGCGCCGTGATGGGTGGCGCCGTCTTCGCCGACCAGCCCGGCGCGGTCGATGCACAGAACCACCGGCAGCCGGGGCAGGGCCACATCGTGGATCACCTGGTCCAGCGCGCGCTGGAGGAAGGTGCTGTAGATCGCCACAAAAGGTTTCACCCCCTTGCAGGCCATCCCGGCGGCCAGGGTCACGGCGTGCTGTTCGGCGATGCCAACGTCGAAAAAGCGCTTGGGGAATTTCTGTTCAAATCCGGTCAATCCGGTTCCGGTGGCCATAGCGGCGGTGATGGCAACGATCTTGGGATCCGTTTCCGCCAGGCGGACCAGGCTGCGGCCGAAAACCTCGCTCCAGCTTTCCCGGCCGCTGCAGACCTGCTTTCCGCTGTTTGCGTCGAAGGGCCCCACCCCGTGGAAAGAGGAGGAGTCGTTTTCCGCGGGCACGTAGCCCCGGCCTTTCTGGGTGACGACGTGCAGGAGCACGGGGCCCACCATGTGGCGCTGGATGCGGCGCAGGATCGAGGACAGCAGGGCGGTGTCGTGCCCATCGATGGGACCCACGTATTTGAAGCCGAGGTCTTCGAAGATGATGTTCGGAACCAGGATGTTCATCATTGATTCCTCCAGCTTTTGGGCGCCGAGGATGAAGCGGCGGCGGAGGTTGTCCGGCAGGGTTCCGCTGAGGTCCCAGATCTGCTGTTTGAGGGTGTTGTAGGGCCGGCTGGCCATCATCCGGGCCATGTATTTCTGCAGGCCGCCAACATTTTGGGAGATGGACATGGCGTTGTCGTTCAGGATCACCAAAAACTTGTTTTTCTGCAGGTGTCCGGCGTGGTTGAGGGCCTCGAAGCTCATGCCGCCGGTGAGAGCGCCGTCGCCGATCACGGCGATGCTGAAGCCGCTTTCCCGCTGCAGATCGCGCGCGCAGGCCAGGCCGAGGGCGGCAGAAACCGAAGTGCTACTGTGGCCGGTGCTGAAGGCGTCGCAGGGGCTTTCATCGCGGTTGGTAAAGCCGCTGATGCCGTTGAGGGTGCGCAGGGTGCCGAAACGCTCGTTACGCCCTGTGAGGATCTTCCAGGCATAGCTCTGATGGCCCACATCCCAGACCACGCGGTCTTTGAGGGGGTCGAAAACGGTCAGCAGGGCGAGGGTGAGTTCCACCGTTCCCAGGCTGGGGGCGATGTGTCCGCCATTGAGGGAAACCACATCCACAATGCGTTTGCGGATCTCCTTGGCCAGGAGCGTGAGTTCCTGGGGGCTGAGATCCCGGATGGCGGAGGCAGAACTGATTTTTTCCAAGATCATGTTTCTCTCCCGGTTGGGGGGATTGAACCCGCCCTGGCGGGACGCAGCTCCTCGGTTTTCACGAGGATGAGCTCCAAAATCACCAAAGCCAGCGCGGTGGCCAGCAGGATCTTCCAGAGGTCGTGTCCCAGGCGGGTATGAAAAAGCGTGTTTATCCAGTTTGGCCCCAAAAGCCTTGTTTTCTTCAGGTTTTGGTAGTCCATGGCTTCAAATTCGCTTTCTTGCAGCGGGGCATTCACGGCGATGGTTTTCTGCGAACCGTCCGGCAGGCGCAGGATATGGATGCCGGGCTGTTCCAGCTTGTGGGATCGGGTGGCCAGTTCCAGGCTCTGTCCATCGGGCAAAACGATGCCGCTGGCGTTTACGGTGTCGCCCAGCAATTGGTTTTCCCCGGCGGCGACCAGCGTGCCGGCATGTTCCAGGCTGCGGTAGGCGAAAACGGCGAAAGAGGCGTCCAGCAGGAAAGTGGAGCGCTGATCGCCGGGATCGAAGTTCCAAAGCACGAAGTTGTCTTTGGCCAAAGCGAAGATCTCCCCGCCCCCGCTCAGCAGGGTGGCACCGCCTGTTCCGGATAGCTTCCAGTATTCCGCCAGAGAGTTGTAACGGATATTTTTCCCGGACAGCAGCGAAGTGATGAAATGGTGGGGATTCACGTAGCCGATGGTTTTGGGCTCGCTCTGCCAGGCGCCGAAACTGACGCCGAAGAGCCCTCCCAGCAGAGAACGGTATTCCGCGGAGAGGTTGGGATCCAGGCAAAACAGGGCTCCGCGGCCGTTTTCGCTGAGTTTGGCGACGATATCGCGCAGTTTGGGCGAATAGGGGGCCGCGCCCGCAAAAACGAAGGTTTGGTAAGCATCCAGCAGGGAAAGGTTCAGCTGGCCGGGGTCCAGCTGGTCGATCCTGCCGCCGCTGCCGGCGTAGACGTCAAGCAGGGACCTCAGATAGAGGGGCAGGCCCCGTGACCCGGAAACCACGGCCACCCGCGGCGCCAACTGGAAGGGGAAGGAAAAGTAACTGCGGTTGTCCCGTTCCAGGCGGTCATCGACCACCTCCACGTAACCGCTTTGCCAGCCATCCTGCTGGAGGTCGATAACGATGCTTTGGTTAACGGTCTGGCGCGCCGGCAGGGAGACGAATTTTTCGGCGACCTTGGCCGCTCCGAGCACCACTTTCACCAGCACTTCATCCCGGTCTTGGCTGCCGTGGTTGGTGAGCTGGAATTCCAGGCTCTGGCGGCGTGATCTTTCCACCAGCTGGGGCAACACGCGGGCGTTGGAGCAGCTGAGGTTGGCCAGGTTCTGCCCGGCCGCGATGTTGATCACGTTGAGCGTGGGTTCGGGTGCCTGGGGATATTCCTGTTTCTGGCCGTCGGTGATCAGGTAGAGTTCGCGGTTGGCAAGCTGCGTTTCTCCCAGCTTGGCCACAGCCAGGTCCAGCATCGCCTGCAGAGGCAGGGGCGTATAGGTTGTGGCGATCTGGCCGATCAATTCCTCGGGCAGGCCGCCGGCGTAGATCTGCGCGTGGAGGCGGTTCCACTTGTCGTCTGAGCTCACCAGGATCAGGCGGTCTTCCTCTCCGCAGAGGCCGGATATCCTGTTCAATGCGTCCTTGGCCCGGTCCAGATTGCTGCGCGAACCCTCCACATAATCCAGGCTGTAGGATGTATCCAGCAGGATGGCGATGGCGGTGGGCGGATGCTTCTGCGATGGTTTCAGCCGGGCGGAAGTCAGCAGCGGCCTGGTGGCGGCCAGGGTAACCAGCAGGATGATGAGCATGCGGATGATCAGCAGCAGGATGTTTTTGAGGCGGGTGCGCTTCTTTTCCTGTTCCTGGCCGGCTTTGATGAAACGCAGGGAGGAAAAGACCACGCGCTTGGGTTTCCTTTTTGCCAGCAGCCAGATCAGCAGTGGCAGGACCGTCGCCGCCGTGAACAGCAGCAGGCCGGAATTCAGGAAGCTGAGCCCGCCCATGGCTTAAGGCAATCCCACTCCCAGGGAAAAGAGATACTCGCTGTCCCGGAGTTGCAATCCCTTGTTGTTGAGGGCAAAATCGAAGCGAAAGACGTTGTAGTTGTAGCCGGCGCCAAGGGTGTAATTGATGTTGTCCACGCCGTAGAAATCGCGGCTGTAGATCCCCACCCTGGCTGTGAGGGCCTGGGTGTTGTTCTGCCCCGAGGCATTGGCGGACTGCCAGTCCCAGAGATATTGCAAGCCCAAGTGGTAGGTGGTGTCCGGGGTTTTGGAAAGTTTGCCCTGCGCTCCGGCGCTCACGGTGAGATACTCGGTGCCATATTGGGCGCCAAAGGCCAGGCGGCTCTGGAGGGGAACGGAATCGTAGCCCCAATCCCAGTATAGCCGGGACAAGAGGTCGGTGGCAACCAGGCCGAAGGTGTAGCTTCCTGTTTGCAGGGTGAGGCCAAGGTCTGTGGAAAATCCTTTCACCTTGGTGTCGATGAAGGTGGTGTCCGGCCTTTCCGAACGCAGGTAAACCAGCCGGCCGGTGAGGTATTTGGCGTTCAGCCCGAAGCGGACGGGACGCCAGGAATTATCCGCGCCGGCGATGCTGATCTGCCATTTGTCCAGCTGGTAATCCAGATAGCGGTAGCTGCTTTGGTTGTTGGCAAAGGCCGGATCCGGGATTTCGACGATATTGACGGCGGCAACGGGCTGATAGGTCCAGGCGGTCTGCTGGGCCAGCAGGGTGATGTATTTAAACTGGCTGGGCCTCAGCACATTGCTGAACTGGGCGGCCTCCGCGATCGTCATGTCCTCGGCGCCTTTCACCCGGAAGGAAGCGGCGAACAGGCTGTAGTCGTTTTCGCCCAGCAGCGCGGGATTGGAATAGCTGGCATAGAAATCGCTGGCATTGGTCACGTTCAGGCAGCCCATGCCGATGGCCATGGGCGAGACGTTATTCTCCGGGGCGCCGTAATCGAATGAAGCTATGGGCAGAACGGCACCATAGGCTGCAAGTTCGGCGCAGAGAAAGATTAGGGCGAATAGGAGCAGGCTTCTCATCATGATGGGTCTCTCTGTAGTTTTTTACGGGTCCAGTTTCCGGCATAATAGCCCAAAACTCCGGTTAACACCCCCGCCACGGCATCCACGAACCAGTGGTAGTGGCAATAGACGGTGGCGATGGAAAGGAACAGGGAGATCACGCAGAACACGTATCCCCATTTGCGGGTGAATTTAAGCGCCGCGAAGCTCAGAACAATGGCGATGGCGATGTGGGAGCTGGGAAAGGCTCCGCCCCAATGGCTGCTGCGGCTGTAGATCAGCGCCATGATATGGGTGAAGAGCCCGCCCCGGTAGGATTGGGACAATTCATAGGCCTCGGTCAGAATGCGTCCACCCACCACGGGTACCAAGCTGTAGAATACATAGCAGACATAGAACACAAAAGTGAGGTTGAAGATCAGTTCCCTGAAGGCCGGCCGGTTCTTGATATAGAGATAGACGGGCAATCCGGCGATCATCGGATAGTAGCAGAAATAGGCAAAGTGAAAGAATTCCTGGATGAGCCAGTGGTTGTATCTTAGCCCCCAGACCAGGGAGGGATAGTAGCCCCAGATCTTGCGGTCGAGCTCCATGAACCAGGGATCGAGCCAAACGGGAAAGATAATGCGGCTCACCGCGTGCAGGGAGGAGTAAAAATAGGTGAAGAGCAGCACCGGATAGATGCCGCGGATGAAACGCAGGGTACGCAGCAGATTTGGCCAGCGGGAAAGATCCACGCTCCGCTCCAGCCAGGCCAGAAGCAGTACCAAGCCGGCTATGAGCAGATGCAAAGGCAGATGGAGCCTTGGATTCTCGCTTCGTCCCAGGAAGATGCCGATCGTCATATAGACCACGATCCAGGCGCAGTAGGCCAGGGTGATCTTGTCGATCGCGCTCAAAAGCGGGCTGGGTTCATTTTCTCTCCGGGTCCGGCTGGACGCCTCCCTCTGCTGGGATCCCCTGTGCATCTACAATTCCCCCAGTTTCTTGGAAACCGCGAAGTTGAGCGCCCCCATCAGGATGGCTATTCCCCAGACAATGGCCACGAAGAAGCGCGGCAGGTCCTCCCGGAATTGAGGCAAAAAGGCATAGAATACATGGCTGAGCAAGACCGGCAGGATCACGATAACATACTGGGCAAAGCGGATCTGTTTCCAGAGCACCACGATCAGCCAGGCCTCGGTCAGCGAGATCAGCATTGGCCAGGGCGCGAAGTAGAGCAGGTAGCCCGTGTAGGTGAAGATACCCCGCCCCCCCTTGAATCTGTTGGTGAGCGGCAGGCAGTGCCCCACCAGCATCGCCAGGCCGTAAAGCAGCATCACGTTCCTGTGGTAGAGCAGCTCCGCGCCGGACAGCGGACTGTGGGTGTCCAGCAATTTCGTCAGCAGCTCCACCACCAGCAAAAACAGCAGCGCTTTCATGATGTCCAGCGCTCCAACCAAAACGCCCATGGGACGGCTCACGTGGGTGTAGATGTTTTCCGTGTCCGCCAGGCCGGTTCCCACTTTGTAGATGTTCAGCGAGCGGAAGGTCTTGGTAAGAATGCGGGCGGTGGAGAAACAGCCGTAGAAATAGGCTGCGATAACGATCAGGACAAGGATCAGGATGTTCAATCCGCGCCTCCGTAGTTTCTTTTGCCAAACAGCACGGAACCCAGGCGCAGCAGGTTCGATCCTTCTTCCAGCGCCACCTCAAAGTCGTCGCTCATGCCCATGGAGAGATATCTCATCTCCACCCCCGGTAGGTTTTGGCCCGCAATCTTTTCAGCCAGGTTTCTCAGAGACACGAAATAGGGCCTGGTCTTCCCGGCTTCCAAGCTCATCAGGCCGATCGTCATCAGACCCCTAACGCGCAGGCAGGGCAGGGCAGAGATCTGCCAGATCATTTCCTCGGCATTGTTCAGATCAACTCCGCTTTTGGAGGCCTCGGCGGTGGTGTTCACCTGCACCAAAATGTCCTGGGTTAGGTTCTTGCGGCCCAAAGACTTGTTCAGTTCCCGGGCGATGTGGAGGCTGTCCACGGAGTGGATCAGGACGGGTTTGAGGCGGAGGAGGTTGTTGATCTTGTTGGATTGCAGGTGGCCGATGAAATGAAAGCCCTCGTAGGGGTTGCTCAGCATGGGGATCTTGCGCAGGGCTTCCTGCACCTTGTTTTCGCCGATGTGCTTGATCCCCAGGCTCAGGGCCTCGTCGATCACTTCCACGGGATGGGTCTTGGTAACAGCCACAAGCGTCACGTCGCCGCCCGTCCTGCCGCATCGTTGCAGGGTTCGTTCAATCCTTTCCTGAACTGTTTCGAGATTTTCCGCTATGGAGGGCATCGAGGCTCCTAAAACATCTATATTTCTCTGCAGGCCGGGACCGGAAAATCCCCGGGATGAGGAAGTTCCATCCGATCCTGCCTAACTTTCCCATTTTTGCCGCAGCCCATCCCTGTCAAGCAGAATCTCCCCCCGCAAATCAGCCCCTGGCAAGGCAGGCTGGGCGGCGATTATTTTGCTTGACAGCCTGAGATAGATTTTATCATTGATTCAAAGATTGTATTTTGGGGAAATATGAAAAAGATCCTGCTGCTGATCGTGGCTTTGGTGCTTTTGAGCATACCCGGCTGCCGGTTCAGCAAAAGTTATAATACTCATGAACTCAAGCTGAGCGGCATCTCGCGCAGGAAAGAGGTCGCCTATTCCTGGCGTTTTGGCGATCTGGCCGGCAAGGGTTACGACCACCAGCTTTCAGCCGCGCCCATTGCAGCCACTGCCCACATGCTGCTGGTCAGAGACCAGATCGGCAAGGATATTTCCCAGATCAACCTCCCCCAAAAGATCCGTGGCGTCAACGTGCTGGCCGACCCCCGCGATCACAGCCCCTGGCTGTTCCTGAGCGTGAACGACCAGAAAGCAACCTCTGTGCTTGGTTTCAAGTATGTGTGGGAAAACGTTCTCAAACGCGAGGAAAAAGTCTTCGCTGCCATTGCCCGCACTGATTCCCTGATCAACAGAGCCGACTTTGAATGGTTGGGCAATCTTAGGCCTGTCCTGCTGGAGGATATCGACCAGGACGGCGGGCCGGAACTGGTCTGCCTGGCCCAGGATGCTTACACCGTGAACCCCCGCGGCCTGATCGTCTACGATTTCGACAGTGGGGCGCTCAAGTGGCGTTTCGACCTCACCACCACGGTAACTTCCCTGGTCTGTGACGATTTCGACGGCGACGGCGCCAAGGAACTGGTCTGCGGCACCATTGCCTTTAAAAACACCAATCAGGAGCTGCGGGGCATGGACGATTCCCATTCCTGGCTGTTTGTGCTCGATTCCCAAGGTGTTCTGCTCCATTATCAGCTGGTCAACACCGGATACAGCGGTGTCCAGCTTTCCGCCGCCGACCTCGACAATGACGGCACCAGCGAGATCCTGGCCGTAAGCTCCACCAAGGGCAACGCGGTGACCCCCAATACGGTGAAATGGATGAACTGGACCGGCAGCAGGTTTGTTCCGCGCCGATCCTGGGAGCTGTCCGGTAACTTTTCAGGGAACGCCGCAGAGAATCTCTACAACGACATGGGCAATTCCGGCCGCAACTACATCCTGCTGACCGCGCTAAATTCTCCGCTGCTGGCGCTGGACCGGGACCTCAACCCCGTGCGCCACCATTTCCGGGATCCGGTCAGTTACGTTTGGGCGGTGGAGGATCTGGACCTGGATGGGGAAAAAGAGATCCTGCTGCAGACCGTGGACAACCGCTTCGTGGTCCTGAACAGCGATCTCAAGGCCACAGCCGAGCTCAGGAACCCCTATACCCTGGACGATGATTACCGCGTCGACATCGTGGGCATAGGTTCCGGCCGGCCCCGCGAGATCGCCATCTCATCCAGCACGGATGTGCAGTATTTCAGCTATCAGAGCCTGCCCCTGGGAGTTCTGATCGGCAGGATGATCGGGGCAAACCTGGCTTTCCTTGCCATCTTTCAGGCCCTGCTGTTGCTGGCCTTGATAATTTTCATCCTGCATCGCCGCAAGGTCTTTCTCATGGCGATGAACAGCGTTGGGCAGGGCATGATCGTGATGGTTTCTGACGACCGGATCATCATCATCAACCGCTACCTGCAGGACCTTCTCAAAGACGACCAGGGAAAGCTGCCTCCCGGAAACCTGCGTTCCCTGGCCAATCTCTTCCCCGCCATCAGCGCTCTGCTGCCAGACTTCATCCGCAGCCAGGCGCCGGTTTACAAATGCACCCTCAGCCTTGGCCGGAATCAGCTGCGCCACTTGGTCAAGATCCAGAAATTGCGGGGTTTGGTCACCAGATTCCTGATCACCCTGCGTCCGGAGGTTCCCGATCTGGATTCCACCACCCTGGCCTGGGCCGACACCGCCAGAAGGCTTTCCCACAACGTCAGGCGCCACATCACGAACATCATCCTGGCCCTGAAGCCGCTGCAGGCGGATGGCCGGGACGAAACCCAGAAAAAATACGCAGAGATCATCAGAAGCGAGATCGAAAAGATCCGCATCTTCACCCACGCCTTCCAGCGTTTCACGGAACTCAAGGATTACGACCTCAAACTCCAGGATGTGATCCCCTCTGTGGAGCACTGCCTGGAGCGCTTGAGCATTCCGGCCGGGATCAAACTGATCAAGAACTGGGAACTGGCATCCGTGGAGGCCTGGATCGAACCGATCAGGTTCGAAGAAGCGCTTTCCAACGTGGTCACCAACGCGCTGGACGCCATGCCCCGGGGCGGAAACCTGCATTTGAGCGTGAAGAAATTTCCCAACCACGCCGGCGGGCAGGGCGGACTGAGCGTAATGATCGAAGTGGAGGACAGCGGCGTGGGCATCCCGGCCAAGTATGCGGATGAGATTTGGCAGCCGTTCTTCACCACCAAGGATTCCGGCACCGGAATAGGGCTGCCGGAAACGAAAAAGATCATCGAATCGATGGGCGGCACCGTTCTCGTGCAGAGCGAAGAGGGTTTCGGAACCGTGGTGACCTTCTGGCTGAAGGGAAGCCCGGATGGATAAGACCAGGATCCTCCTGGCCGATGACGATTCAGTTTTTTGCCAGCTGGTGGGTGAGCTGCTGGCGGAAAAAGGCTATGAGGTGATGCTGGCCATCAATACCGATGGGGCGCGCCAGGCCCTGCAACGCTCCGGTTTCGACATCATGATGCTCGACCTCTGCTTTCCCGCCCTGATGGATGGTTTCAGCCTGCTGGAGGAAGCCCGGGAAAAATATCCCCAAATGACCATCCTGATGATCTCCGGCGAGGGCCACATCCCTGATGTAGTGCGCGCCATACGTCAGGGTGCCTCCGATTTCATCGAAAAACCGGTCGAGCCGGAACAGCTGCTGCTGCGGATCGGCAATCTGAACGAGAAGCTGCAGCAGCTGAAACGACTGCGGCATCTGGAATACGCCGCCATCGGCATGGTGGGCGTCTCCGCCGAGATGGAGAAGGTCTTCGACGCCATCCGCGCCGCGGCGAAATACGACACTCCCGTGCTGGTCACCGGCGAAACCGGCGTGGGCAAGGAACTCACCGTCCGCGCCATCCACCGCCTGAGCAGATTCGGCATCCGTGATCTGGTGAGCATAAACTGCGCCTCGGTGCCCCGCGACCTCTTTGAAGCGGAGCTTTTCGGCTATGAAAAAGGCGCCTTCACCGGTGCCGTGAACGGCTATAAAGGCTACTTCGAATTCGCCCAGAACACCTCTTTGTTCCTGGATGAGATCGCGGAACTGCCTCCGGGGATCCAGGCCAAACTGCTGCGCGTGCTCTCCGAAGGCGAGATCCAGCGCATCGGCGGCAAGGTGGGAAGTTCCAACGCCCGCATCCTCAGCGCTTCCAACCAGGATCTGGAAGAGGCCATCCAAAGAGGGGATTTCCGCGAAGACCTCTATTACCGGCTGAACACCATCCACATCCACATCCCGCCCCTGCGCCTGCGGATCTGCGACATCGGCCCCCTTGCCCATCATTTCGTGTCCGATTTTTGCCTGCGCAACCAACTGCCCCCCAAGGAGATATCAAGCCGGACCCTGGATTGGCTGACCGGGCAGCAATGGCCGGGAAACGTGCGTGAACTCCGCTCTTGCGTGGAGCGGGCAGTGATTTTTGCCGAACGTGACATTCTGGAGCCGGAAGACCTGGTCGCGCCAGCGGATGAGCTTCAACCCGGATCTGCCTGCCAGGGGTCACTGCGGGAAAGCATGCGGCAGTGCGAAGCCCGGATCATCAGCCAGTACCTCCGGTCAAACGATTACAACATCACCCGCACCGCCAGGCAGCTGGGCATGGATAAATCCAACCTCAGCAAGAGGATACACGCCCTGGGCCTGAACCTGCACGCCTGATCCCGCGCCTCTGCATCCCCCAAAATCCAAAGTTGACCGGCCCTTAGCCCCCTCCCAATCACCCCTTGTTTACTTCCCGCACAGTTCCCGCCTTTAGTGCGGGAACTGTGCTGGAGGCGAGTGAGAGGCGAACTGGCAAGGGCTCAGGGCGGTACAAAAAAACAGGGGCCGCCGCGGCTTCCCCTGTCAGTAACTATCTGTGTATGTTCTACTTACCCGCGACTATGGAAACCATTTTGCCGGGAACTACGATCACTTTCTTCACGCTCCAGCCTTCGAGGCTGCGCTTCACGTTCTCCACTGCCATGGCCTGTTTTTTCAATTCCTCGGGATCGATATCCGGCGCCACTTCCAGCTTGCCGCGCAGCTTGCCGTTGATCTGCACCACGTAGGTGATCAGGTCGCGCACCAGATATTTTTCCTCGTAGCCTGGCAGGCCTGATTCATGCAGGAGTTCGTTGAATCCCAGCCTCTGCCACAGCTCTTCGGCGATGTGGGGCGCGAAGGGATACAGCATTTGGGGAATGATCCCGCAGGCTTCGGCATAGACGGCCAGATCAGCGTCGGAGAGCCCGGCGGGGTCCTTGACTGCCACGCAGTGGTTCAGATGCTCCATCACGGCGGCGATGGCGGTGTTGTACTGCCTGCGGTGCTGGCAGTCATCCAGCCATTTTTTCACCGTGCTGTGCGAGCTGTAAAGCAGGCCGCGCAGCGGAGCGGAGATATCCTCCAAGTCAGCTGACAGCTGCAGGCCGCGCTTGAGGGTGTCCAGATTGCTTTCGATCAGGCGCCAGACCCGGTTCAGGAATCGGAAGGCGCCCATCACGCCGTCGTCGCTCCATTCGGAATCCTTGTCCGGCGGCGAGGCGAAGAGCAGAAAGGTGCGCAGCGTGTCGGCCCCGAAGCGGTCTATGATGTAGGTGGGATCGACAACGTTGCCTTTGGATTTGCTCATCTTGGCGCCGTCCTTGGTCACCATGCCCTGGGTAAGCAGCCTGGCGAAAGGTTCGTCGCAGTCGCACCAACCCAGGTCACGCATGAATTTGCCGATAAAGCGCGCGTAAAGCAGATGCATCACGGCATGCTCGATGCCGCCGATGTACTGGTCCACCGGCAGCCAGTAATTGGCTTTGGCCGGGTCAAAGGGCGCCTGGTCGTTCCTGGGATCGGCGTAGCGGGCGTAATACCAGGAACTGTCCACAAAGGTGTCCATGGTATCCGTCTCGCGTTTGGCATCCTCACCGCATTGCGGGCATTTAACCCGGTACCATTCCGGAACGGACAGCAGTGGATTGCTGGTGGTGCGGCCCACCTGAACGTTTTCCGGCAACCTCACCGGCAGATCTTCATCCGGAACCAGGACCACGCCGCAGCGCGGGCAATGGATCACGGGGATGGGATTGCCCCAGTAACGCTGGCGGGAGATGCCCCAGTCGCGCAGACGGTAGGTGTGGGTAACCCTGCCGCAGCCTTTTTCCTCGATCAGAGCGGAAATGGCGGCTTTGGCCGCTTCGCTTTCCCGGCCGTCGAAAGGCGCGGAATTGACCATGATGCCGGGCTCCACGTAGGCCTGCGCCATCTCTGGCAGAACCAGGTTTTGCTCGAAGTTTTGGATCACCAGCAACATGGGGATGCCGTATTTTCTGGCAAATTCGAAATCGCGCTGGTCGTGGGCGGGCACGGCCATCACCGCGCCGGTGCCGTAATCCATCAGCACGTAGTTGGTTATCCAGATCTGCACCTTGTTGCCATTTAAAGGGTTGAGGCAGTATCTGCCGCTGAAGACTCCTTCCTTGGTGGTGTCCTCCGCGCCGCGCAGGATCTTGTCCTCGTTGATCACCTTGCGGCAAAAATCGTGCAGGGCGTGGTTGTCCGGCTCTTCCGCCAGCCATTTCTGCACCAGCGGATGCTCCGGCGGAAGGGCCATGAAGGTTACCCCGTAAACTGTGTCCGGCCGTGTGGTGAATACGCTGATCGCCTCGGAACCGTCTTCCAGCGGAAAGTCGATCAGGGTGCCCTCGCTCTTGCCTATCCAGTTTTTTTGCATGGCGAGCACCCGCTCCGGCCAGTCCGTCAGTTTGCTGAAATCGAGCAGTTCCTCGGCATAATCGGTGATGCGGAAGTACCACTGCTCCAGCTCTTTTTGGCTCACTTCGCCGTGGCAGCGCCAGCAGAGGCCGTTTTCCACCTGCTCGTTGGCCAGCACGGTCTGGCAGCTCTCGCACCAGTTTTGCCAGGATTTCTTGCGGTAAACCAGGCCCTTTTCGTAAAGCTTTTTAAAGAGATACTGGCCCCAGACATAGTAATCGGGCCGGCAGGTGCTCACCTCGCGGTCCCAATCCAGCCCGAAACCCATGGAATCGAACTGCCCGCGCATGGCGGCGATGTTTTCCTCCGTGGTGATGCGGGGGTGGGAGTTGTGCTGGATGGCGAAATTCTCCGCCGGCATGCCAAAGGAATCGTAGCCCATGGGCTGCATCACGCTGTAGCCCTCCATCATTTTCAGGCGGGCGATGGCATCGCTGATGGAATAGTTGGAAGCGTGCCCGCAGTGCAGAACGCCGGAAGGATAGGGAAACATCGCCAGCACGTAATATTTGGGCCGGCCGGTCCGTTCGCCGGGATTGAAGATCTGCTTCTCACGCCAGATCTTTTGCCACTTCGGCTCGATCTTGGAAAAAGGGTATTCCATCTTGTCTCCTTCCGGCCAAGGCAAATCTGCAGCCTTAGGCCTTGATACAGCATTTGTTGCGCTGATTTTCCCGGAGGCAGGTATTTGTCAAGGTCAAAGGTGAGATGCGCAAGGCCGCTGAAGATTTTTCTTGCCATTTTTTCGCCTTTCAGAATAATGAAATAATTATCGGCTTTGATGGCTCGGCTTTGCCACCATAGGCCGAAAGGCCGGTATAAAACCATGAAGCCAAAGACCAAACCTGAGCCGTGGCGCTGCTTTAGCGCGGCAGCCCGTATTTCCCGCCCTGCGGGCGGTAACATTATACAAACGCTCATGCCCCTTCAGGAGGATAACAACACATGAAAGCATTGATCAAGCGCTGGGGACTCTTCCTCACGATCAACCTGCTGGTCCTGGCCGTGCTGGGATTCATTATGCAGCTCATCGGGATCCCTTCCGGAGACTGGATAAATCTGCTGATCTACTGCGCCATTTTCGGTTTTGCCGGAGCGATCATCTCGCTCTTCGCCAGCAAGGCGATGGCCAAATCTTCCTACAAGATCACGCCCCTCACCCGCGAAACCGCAACCGGCAAAGCCCGCTACCTCTATGACACCATCGAAAAAATGGCCGCCCACAAAGGCATCAAGATGCCCGAATTCGGCATCTACCAATCCCCGGACAACAACGCCTTCGCCACCGGCGCTTCCAAGCACAAATCCCTGATCGCCTTCTCCAGCGGCATCATGCACAACCTGGATGAGGACGAGCTGGCCGCCGTCGCGGGACACGAAATGACCCACGTCACCGAGGGCGACATGGTTACCACCACCCTGCTGATGGGAACCATGAACACCTTCGTGCTGTTTCTGGCCAACGTCCTGGCCGCCGTGCTCAGCGGGCGCAGGGGCCAGCGGGATGAGAGCAGCGGCAGTTCCGGGATCATGAACAATGCCGGCCAGAGCGCCATCGCGATGATCCTGCAAAACGTGCTGATGATCCTGGCCAATATCGTTCTGGCCGCCCATTCCCGCCACCGCGAATTCATCGCCGATGCCGGCTCCGCCGAGCTTACCAGCCCGGGGCACATGATCACCGCCCTGGAAAAGATCAGCGGCGCCCACGTTCACACCACCCGCAAGGACGCCTTTGCCATCGCCAAGATCAACAGCAAGCAGATCATGTCCCTCTTCGCCACCCATCCTCCGATCGAAAAGCGCATCGAAGCCCTGCGCAAGTTGATGGTTTGAATAAAAACTTTACCCTTAAGATAGAAAAAATGGCCCTGGGCGGCCACGGGATCGGCTTCCACGATGGCAAGGCCGTTTTTGTGCCCTACACCGCCGCCGGCGACGAGATCGAAGCAGAACTGCTGCGTGAACGCAAGGACGTGGCCTTTGCCCGGGTGAAGGAATATCTGCGCCGCGGAGCAGGGGTGATACCCTCTTCCTGCGCTTACTTCGCGGCGGAGCCGCCCTGCGGCGGCTGCGACTGGCTGAACATCGATTACCCCACCCAGCTGCAATATAAAACTGATCTGCTGCGCGAGCTTTTCCAGCCTCTGGTTCCTGAACTGGAGATTCCCGCCACCCTGCCCTGCAAGGATAACCGGCATTACCGCAACAAAGCCTTTATGCCTGTGAGCGCCGGCCCCAACGGCCTCATCTTTGGCATCTACGCCCGCTGGTCCCACCAGGTGGTGCCGCACGAAGAGTGCCAGCTTCATCCGCCCATTTTTGACGCCATCGCCCGGCGCTGCCTCCAGATCATGGGCCAGACCGGCGTGAAACCCTACCTTGAGCATTCCCACACCGGAACCCTGCGCCACATCGGCTTCCGCTGTTCGCGTGACCGCGAGCGGATCCTGCTGGTGCTGGTAACCCGCTCCGGCAAACTGCCTTTCACCAAGCTGCTGGTGAAACAGCTTACCGCCGAATTTCCCGCCCTCGCCGGCATCGTGCAGAACATAAACCGCGAGCGGGGCAACGTGATCCTCGGCCCCGAGGAAAAGGTCCTCTTCGGCGAACCCTGGCTCAGCGACGAACTGGACGGCCTGCGTTTCCGCGTGCACTACCGCTCTTTCTGGCAGGTAAACACCTCCACCCTGGAGCAGATCATCGACCGGCTGAGCAGCCGGATCCAACCCGGGGAAACCATCTACGACGCTTTTTCTGGGATCGGGGCCCTGGGCCTCTGCCTGGCCAAAGACGCCAAAAACGTGATCTGCATCGAGGAAAACAGCAGCGCGGTGGCCGACGGCGAACTGAACCTGGAACAGAATGGAATTGCCAACGCCGGCTTCCTTTGCGCCAGGGTGGAAGACGCCCTCCCCGCCTTGCTGGATCCCGGCAGCGGCGACGCCCAACCCAAACCCGGCACCATCATCCTCGACCCGCCCCGGTCCGGAGTGCGCCAACCGGCTTTGGAAGCGCTGGTGGCGGCCCGTATCCCCAGGATATTCTACCTCAGCTGCTCGCCCATCACCCTGCGCCGGGATCTCAAATTCCTTCTGGACAGCGGGCTCTACCGGATCGAACACCTGCAGCCCTATGACATGTTTCCCCACACCTGGCACGTGGAAACCCTGGCCGAACTGGCCCTGATGCCAGAACAGGAAAACCGGTGAAATACCTCGCCGTACTGCTGCTCTTGTCATCCCTTTTTCTGGCCTCCTGTGAGTCCGACCCCACCGCGGCCGACGAATATGAGATCCGGAACATCATCTACGACATCTCCCGTGACTTCAGCTGGGGCGAGATCAATGGCATCATGGCCCACGTCCATCCGGATTTCCGGCACAAAGGCATGTACAGCGCCGAATTGCTCCAACTGTGGCAAAACCGCCGCGCCCAGTATGAACTCCTCGACTGCGATGTAAGCGATGTGGAGATTAATTACGACCGCGCCACCGTGTTCATGACCATGACCTTCCAGTCTGCCGGCGCCACCTACAGCTACAGCGAACCCGAGACCAGCGGCGACGCATCCTATTTCTTTTACGACGGAGGTTCCTGGCAACTCTACGGCGACCAAACCTGGCGCTGATCCTCATCTGAAATCCAGCCCCCTCCCAGCATCAATACGGGATAAATACGGGATCAATACGGATTTCATCCGTATTGATCCCGTATTTATCCCGTAATGATAATGGGAACGGGCCAAGAATAACCTTGTCAAAAACTGTCCCACAAAATTGGCCAAATACCTCTTCAAGAGCTGGCTCAGCGGTAACTTTTCAAGATTCTGCTTGACAGGCTGGGGGAGAGGCGAGCTTTAGTTTGCTTTAGTATATTTGTGGTCCGTATCTTTGATCTGGCCAATATTCCGAGCAAAAGAGAGGTTTTGCCATGAAACGATTCCAATTGCTGCTTCTGCCGCTGCTGGCACTGCTGTTTTTAGCCGCCTGCGAATCCGGCGGCAGCTTCCGCGTGATCAACCAAACTTCATACCCGGTGTACGTTACGCTGGAAGATGCGGATGAGGTGGCCATTCCCGGCGGCACCGAACACAGCTTTGCAGTGGAGACCGCCAACCAGCACATTTTAAACCCGGATGTGAGCGTGGAAGTGCTGGTGCGCCTGATCGGCGAGACTTACCAGATCTACGATGAGGGAAACGAAACCTACACCGATACCACCAGGATCGAGATCAAAGCCGGCCAAACCACCACCGCCTACATCAACCCCAACCGCGCCAGTTTCAAGGTGGTGAATGCCAGCAGCCAGGCCATCACCGGCGCCACCTTGTACAAACACAACTTTGTTGGTGTGGTCGCAGATCACGATCTGGGGCCCATCGCCCCGGGCAGTTTTGCTTTCCTGCCGGTGGAATATGCCAGCAGCAACAACAACTTTTACTACTATGCCAACGTGCGGCTGGAAGACGGCAGCACATACAGTTACGGCGGTCCCACCAACATCCTGGATGTGGACCAGCAGTTTCTGATCACCCTCAGCGATCCTGAATAAAGGAAGTTTTTGAAAACATGAAGATAAAGATATTCGCAAGCCTGCTGCTGACAGCGCTGCTGGCCGGGCTCTTTGCCCAGCCGGCCGAATTGCTGCAAATGCCCCTGCAGCAGGATCCCGCCGTTCTGGCCGGCCAATTTGACAATGGCCTCTCCTACTACATCATGCGCAACCCCAAACCCGCCAACCTCGCCGAAATGCGGCTGTACGTGGATATCGGCTCCGTGAACGAAGACGAGGACCAGCGCGGGCTGGCACATTTCACTGAACACATGGCCTTCAACGGCACCGCCAACTTTGCCAAAGCCGAGGTGGTGGAATACCTTTCCTCCATCGGCATGGGCTATTACAACGGCCTCAACGCCATGACCAGCTACGACTACACAGTTTATCAACTGAAGATCCCCACCGACGACAGCGCCAAGCTGAACCAGGGCCTGCTGATCCTTTCGGACATGGCCCACCAGCTGAGTTTCGAGGCCTCCGAGATAGAACGCGAACGCGGAGTGATCATCGAGGAATGGCGTCTGGGCCAGGATGCCGCCAGCCGCGTCCGCGATGCCCAAAACGCCGTGTTCCTGGCCGGTTCGCGCTACGCGGAACGCTCGCCCATCGGCACCTACGAGGTTATCAGCGGCTTCGAGCATGACACCATCAAACGTTTTTACCGGGATTGGTACCGCCCGGATCTGCAAAGCGTGGTCATCGTGGGCGATTTTGAGCCTCCCGCCATGCTGGCCCTGGTGGAGCAGTATTTCGGGGCCATCCCCGCGCGGGAAAACCCGCGGCCACGCGAAGATTTCAGTGTTCCCGAAAACCTGGAGCCCCAGGCCATCGTAACCACCGATCCCGAATATCCGAATAACGTGCTGCAGGTGATGTGGAAAAAGGATGTACAGCGGGTTACCAATATCGGCGGGTTTTATGACAATCTGGCCACCACGCTGTTTTACACCATGCTGAACCACCGCTTGGAAGAGCACAGCAAGAGACCCGATCCGCCCTATTCCTTCGCCGTTGCCACCGAATATCCGCTGCTGCGCACGATGTCCGCGGCGGCAATGTTCGCAATGTACACGCAGGGCAAGTCCGAAGAGGCTTTGAGCACCATTCTCACCGAGGCGGAACGGGTGCAGCGTTTCGGTTTTCTGCACAGCGAGTTCGAACGCGCCAAGATCGACGTACTGCGCGGCGCCGAGCGCGAAGTGGCGGAACAGGGCACCCGGGAATCCGGAGAAATTGCCTGGGGGATCGTGGACGCCATATCCAACGGCAATGTTTACACCAGCGCGGAATTCAGGCAGATGCTGATCCAGGAACTGATCGAACTGGTATCCCTGGAGGAGGTGAATGCCCTGGTGGCGGACCTGATCCAGGACAAGAACATGTTCATCGGCCTGGCCGGCCCCCAAAAAGAGGGACTGATCTATCCCGCGGAGTCAAGCCTGCTGGAGATCGCCCGCACTGTAAACACTTTGGAGATAGAGCCTTATGAGGATGTAACCGTCGATGAGCCGATCATGGAAATGGTTCCGCCGCCCGCGGCGATCGTGGGCGAAGAGATCGAAACCGGGACCCTGGTCAGGATCTGGACCCTGGCCAACGGCGTGAAGGTCTATGCCAAGGCCACCGATTTCAAGAACGACGAGATGCTGCTGCGGGCCGTCAGCCCCGGCGGTTCCTTCCGCTATCCGGCAGAGGAATTGCCCGCCTCCCAGCTGCTGTCCGGCTTTGTGGAGGAATCCGGCTTCGGCAATTTTGACTCCATATCGCTGCGCAAAGCCACCGCCGGCAAGGTGGCGAACGCCTCGCTGAGCGTGGGTGCGTACAGCGAAAGCGTGAACGCCTCCTGCTCGCCCCAGGATATGGAACTGATGTTCCAGCTGCTCTATCAATACGCCACCAATCCGCGTTTCGACGCCCAGGAGTATGATTCCCACATCCAGCGGATGAAGACCTATTACCAAAACCGCAACCTGGAACCGATGAACGTCTTCATGAACCGGATGTACAAAGAACTTTTCGCCTACCATCCCTATCAGACGGATTTGGCCGACGCGGATCTGGACGCGGTGGACCTGGCGGACCTGGAAGCGGTTTTTACTGACCGCTTCGCGGATTTCTCCGATTTCAGCTTCATCATCGTGGGCGCTTTCGACTGGGAACAGCTTAAACACTATTGCCAGACCTATCTCGGCAACCTGCCGGCCCTCAAGCGTGACGACACCCCCGCCGACCCCGGCCTGCTGCCGTTCAGCGGCATCCGCGAGGCCCGCTTCCACAAAGGTTCCAGCGACCGGGCTTTCGTGGCCAACTTCACCAGCGGGGACTATGAATACAGCCTCCAAAACGAGGTTGACCTCAAGGCCCTGGAATTTGTGCTGAACGAAAAACTGCGCGAGAATATCCGCGAGGAACTCAGCGGCGTCTATTTCATCCAGGCCTTTTCCCTGGCCTCCGATTATCCCCGTTCCTACAGCGCTTTGGGCACTTTCATGGGCTGCTCGCCGGCGCGGGTGGACGAGCTCAATGCCGCCATCTTCGCCACCCTGGACAGCCTCAAGGCCGGCCAGCTGGAGGAGAAATACGTAACCGCCGCCCGGGAAACCATGAAGCAGCAATACCAGGAAGACATCCGCTCGAACAGCTATTGGCTGAACCAGCTCCAATCCAGCGTCTGGCTGAAACGCCCTCTGGGCCAGTGGTTAAACATCCCCGCCTGCCATGACGCCCTCAGCCGCGAACGCATCCTCGCCGCCGCCAGCAAGTACCTGAATTTCGCGGAAAACAAGCTCAGCGTGATCATGCTGCCGGAGAGCGGGTTAAAGTGACGATTTCACAATAATCAGAGGATACTGACCGCTGGCGGATAGAGCAACGGCAGAATAGTGCCCTGTTGGCTTCATCTCTGCCGGTCCTGGCTGCCTGGGGGCGAAAAATGCCCTGTTTCCTCCGCCACACCGAAACGCTGAGAATCTCAGACAATGAATCTCCGCGCCTCCCAGCCTTGGCGGGCGAAACCCAACTGAAATAGATTGACACAAACCTGCACTTGAAATCATGGGTTCAGATATAGCTAAACAAATATAAAAACAGATAGATAAGGAGTATTTTCCATGGCTAAGAATATCAAAGCCACCATGGATGGCAACACCGCGGCCGCGCATGTCGCTTATGCCTTTGCCGAAGTGGCAGCCATCTACCCCATCACCCCGTCTTCCACGATGGGCGAGCTTGCCGACGCCTGGGCCGCGGACGGCCGCAAAAACATCAACGGCACCACGGTCGACGTGATCGAGATGCAATCCGAGGCCGGAGCTTCCGGCGCGGTGCACGGAGCCCTTTCCGCCGGCGCCGTAACCACCACTTTTACTGCTTCCCAGGGCCTGATGCTGATGCTGCCGAACATGCACAAGATCGCCGGCGAAATGCTGCCCACCGTTTTTTACGTAACGGCGCGCTCTCTGGCCTGCCAGTCACTCTCCATTTTTGGCGACCATTCGGACGTTATG
>Ga0172377_10001954_pt1 | contig 21098 bp, 20 predicted proteins | sample Pumphouse3metaG_FD_119749 | JGI IMG/M metagenome (GOLD analysis project Ga0172377, IMG submission 119749) | Leachate microbial communities from a municipal landfill in Southern Ontario, Canada - Pumphouse #3 metaG | ecosystem: Engineered > Solid waste > Landfill > Unclassified | place: Canada...
ATTTCTGTTATTTTTGACAAGGAAGTTCCTAAAAATACAATGGGTGAAGTAGTTTCCAATGCAGGACTTAAACAAATACGTATTGCTGAAACAGAGAAATTTGCTCATATAACTTTCTTCTTTAGCGGAGGCCGTGATAAGGAATTTAAAGGAGAAAAACGTATACTTATACCTTCCCCAAAGGTGGCAACATACGATTTACAGCCTGAGATGTCTGCTCCTAAAGTAAAAGAGGCTATTGTTGAGGAGCTTAAAAAGGCGGAAGCTGATTTTATATGTCTTAATTTTGCCAATGGTGATATGGTAGGACATACAGGTGTTTATAAGGCTATAGCCAAAGCTGTAGAGACTATAGACGGATGTGTAAGGGAGGTTGTAACGGCAGCACGTAATTCAAATTATAATGTGCTTATAATTGCTGATCATGGAAATGCTGATATTGCATTAAATCCGGACGGTACTCCTAATACAGCGCATTCACTTAATCCGGTTCCTGCTATTTATGTTAGTGGTGATAAGAATGCTAAAGTTCATAATGGTATTTTGGCCGATGTGGCACCTACATTGCTTACAGAAATGGGATTAAAGGTTCCTGCAGAAATGACAGGGAAAACATTGGTAGAACATGCCTGAATAAAATATAAAGACTTTATACTATAAAAAAGGCCCGGATTTTCCGGGCTTTTTTATATTTATAGTTGAATTGTTGATAACAGGTTCTGTTTAATTAAAAATTGATAATTTTTTTTTAGTTAAACTGTTAATAAAGAATCAGGTTTATTTCAGAATTCAGCGTTCAGAATTTTTTTTGCATTTTCAAGATCCTCAGGTGTATCTATTCCTATGCTTTCAAATTTTGTTTGTGCTGTTTTTATACGGAATCCGTTTTCCAGCCATCTGAGCTGTTCCAGTGATTCTGCCTTTTCAAGAGAAGAAGGTGACAGTTTTGTTATTTTTTGAAGTATGTCTGAACGGTATGCATACATGCCAAGATGACAATAAAAAGTATGTTTTTCAAACCAGTTTTCTTCTTTTTCTCCACGTATATAAGGGATAGTGGCGCGACTAAAAAACAACGCATTTTCATTTTTGTCGATTACTACTTTGGGTCTGTTAGGATTGAATAAATCTTCTTTCCCTGCTTTTTTAATAAGTGTGGCTATTTCTGTTTTAGGATCTGAAAAGCAACTTTTTAATGATTCTATCTGTTCTTTACGTATGAATGGTTCATCTCCCTGAATATTTATTACAACATCGAAAGAATATTCTTTTGAGATTTTGGATGCAGCTTCAGCGCATCTGTCTGTTCCGCTTTGATGATCCTTTCGTGTTATTATATATTTCCCTCCAAAAGCCTTAACAGCATTGGCAATTCTTTTATCATCAGTTGCTACCCATACATTTTCTGATGATAATTTTGCATTCTCGTATACGTTCTGAATGATAGGTTTGCCTCCCAGCAGGGCCAGTGGTTTACCAGGGAATCTTGTTGATTGATAACGTGCCGGTATAATAATAATAAAACGCATATATTTAATTTTTTAATAAGGTAATATTTATTGCAAATATCGTAATATGATTTTATTTTAAATAGAATAAAAATATTTTTTGTGTTATTTTGTGTCTTGTGAATATAAATAATAAGTTTTTATAATTATTTTTTACCTTTAAGATTTTTCTTAAAGCGGGATTATTATTAAAATTGTAATCTTGTCGGTTTAAATAACGAATATTAAAGTATGGATATCCAACAAATAAAACAACGTTTCGGAATTATCGGCAATGCGGAAGGTCTTAACAGAGCAATAGAGGTAGCAGTTCAGGTTGCTCCTACCGATCTTTCCGTTTTGATTACAGGAGAAAGCGGATCGGGGAAAGAAATTTTCCCACAGATTATTCATCATTTTTCGGCCCGTAAGCATGGTAAATATATAGCTGTAAACTGTGGAGCTATACCTGAAGGAACCATAGACTCTGAATTATTTGGCCATGAAAAAGGGGCTTTTACCGGAGCACTGGCTGATAGAAAGGGCTATTTCGAAGAAGCTGACGGTGGAACAATTTTTCTTGACGAAATTGGAGAACTTCCTCTCTCTACTCAGGTTCGTTTATTACGTGTCCTGGAAGCCGGTGAGTTTATGAAAGTAGGATCCTCCAAAGTTCTTAAAACTGATGTTCGTATGGTGGCTGCAACCAATCTTGATATATCTAAGGCTATAGAAAAAGGAGATTTTCGTGAAGATTTATATTATCGTCTGAATACTGTTCCTATTTTTATTCTACCGTTAAGAAGGAAAAAAGAAGATATTTATTTATTGTTTCGAAAATTTTCGTCAGATTTTGCAGAGCGATATAGAATGCCTGCTATACGTCTTAATGCAGAGGCTCAGAAAATTCTGGAGGATTACAGATGGCCAGGGAATGTACGTCAGCTAAAAAACATTACAGAACAAATATCAGTTATTGAACAGGAAAGAATAATTACAGAAGATGTGATGAGACGTTATTTGCCTGCAGGTGATAGTACTCATTTACCTGCGTTATATAAAACAAAGGATGAAAAGAATTTTTCTAATGAAAGAGAAATTCTATATCAGGTTCTTTTTGATATGAAAAAAGATATTACAGATTTAAAAAAACTGGTATTTGACCTTATGGAAAATGGAAATCATCCTTCAGATGGAAAACTGGATACTCAGATTATTAATACATTATATCACAAAAAAGTCACTTCTCCGACAAATCCGGAATCATTACTTAGTGTTGATCATAAATCGTTTACGACGGAGAAACAGTCTAATATTGAAGATACTGAAGAGTATATAGAAGAATCGCTTTCTCTTCAGGAGAAAGAAGTTGAACTTATAAAGAAGGCTTTGGAAAAACACAGGGGAAAAAGAAAATATGCAGCAGCGGAATTGGGTATTTCAGAAAGGACACTTTATCGAAAAATTAAAGAATATGGAATCAATTAAGAAGATTTTTATATATTTCTTAGTATTTTTAGTGTTACCTTTATCTTTTCATGATTGTAAGGTAACTTATTCTTTTACAGGGACCTCTCTGAGTCCAAATGTGAAGAGTTTTTCGGTAGACTATTTTCCGAATCATGCAGGACTGGTTAATGCAACTCTGAGTCAGACTTTTACAGAGGCTCTTAAGGAAAAATTGGAAAAGCAGACTTCTCTGAATATGGAGACTAAACGTGGTGATCTTGAATTTTCCGGTCAGATTACAGGTTATAGTACGAAACCTATTAATATAAAGGAAGGAGATCAGTCGGCTCAGACAAGGCTTACAATTACTGTTAAAGTGAAATATGTTAATAATTTGGATCATGGAGAAGATTGGGATAAGAGTTTTTCGGCATATTCAGATTATGATAGTGGGAAAATGATAACAGACGTAGAAGATGGGTTGTGTGAGGAAATAACAAAAGAGTTAGTCGAGGATATTTTTAATGCTTCAATTGCAAACTGGTGATGAATTTTTCTGATTTATATATCTGGATAAAAAATCCGAAGGAATTAAATGGTGAAAGCCTTGTTTTTTTGAAATTCTTTGTCGGTAAATATCCTGTTTTTCAGACAGGATGGTTTTTATTGCTTAAGAATCTTAAAATTTTAAACGATAATGATTTTGATAAATATATGGATAAGGGATCTTTTTATATTACAGATCACAGAAGACTTTATCTGTATTTGCATGACAATTTGATAGATGTGTCCAACGGTATGGAGGTTTTGGCAGGAGGATATGCTAAGAATCCGTATTATTTGGCAGGAGAAGAAAAAAACGATATCTCTGCGAAAAATATTGCACAATCTATTAAAGAAAAAAATAAGAGCCGGAATTTTTTAGAAAATGATTCTGTAGATACCGGAAATACAGGGAATTTAGATGAATTTGTAACAGAAACACTTGCTAAAATATACGTTAAACAGGAACTTTTTAATGAGGCAATTGATGTGTATTATAAATTAAGTTTGAAAATGCCGGAAAAAAATACTTATTTTGCAGAACAAATAGAAAAAATAAAGAAATTAACGAATAAATTTGAATAATAAATGTATACATTAATAACTGTTTTAATCATTATCGTTTGTGTCCTTTTAGTTCTTATTGTATTAGTACAGAATTCTAAAGGCGGAGGTTTAGCCAGTAACTTTCAATCTTCAACTCAGTTGATGGGGGTTCGTAAAACAAATGATTTTTTGGAAAAATTTACCTGGTTTCTGGCAGGATTATTACTTGTTTTGTGTATCATGGGTAGTGCGTTTATTCCCCGTGAAGGAGCAAATCAGCAGCAATCAGCAATGAAAAATCAGATTGAAAATTCTGTAGATCCTAATTCAGTACCTAATTTCCCGACTACTGCCCCTGCAGCAAAAAGTACTTCATCTGAGACAGCGGCACCTGCAGAAGCAACGAAATAAAATTTAAATTTTTGTTATTTATATTTGGGGGAAAATCAATTTTTTGAAGATAAATAATAGAAAAAGTATATTATAATGAGTGGATATCTTTATTAAGGTAACCACTTTTTTATGTTAATCCGGTGTGAACTATTGATTATTTAAAGTATCTGTATTATCTTATTATGTTTTTTTCTCCGTTTTTATAAATTTATAAAAAAATAATTGTTTTTTTGAAATAATGTTCGTAATATTGCGAACATTATTTCAAAAACATAAAAATAAATTCTTGTGAATAATAATAAAGAATATACTATAGAACAGGAAAAAATGGCTCGTATGGCAAAAGCTATGGGACATCCTGCCCGTATAGCGATTCTTGAGTTTTTAATGTCACGGAATAGTTGTTTTTTTGGAGATATTCATGAGGTTTTGCCTATTTCAAAAGCAACTGTGTCGCAGCATTTAAAAGAATTGAAAGATGCCGGACTTATTCAGGGGGAGATAGAATTGCCTAAGGTGAAGTATTGTATAAACAGAGAAAACTGGAAACTGGCTAAAAATATTTTTTCAGCTTTTTTTAAATAATACCTAAATTCCGCAGAGAAGTTTCGTAATGAGTATTCAAATAACAATAAATCAGGAAGTAACCCGATTGAAGAATAATATGGCTGTGGTGATTGAGGATTACTTAGTAAAACGACTGATTTGAAGTTAGTTGGATGTGTAATAGATAATTCCCTGCGGATTTTAGGTATTATTATATATGAATATTATTATTATTTTGGATTAAAATAAATGAAAATTATATTTTATTACGAACTGTTGGTGTGTGAATGTTCGGTGTTCGACGAATACCGAACATTGTAATATGATAGCTCGTAATTAAACAACAGAAATAAAAATTATAGCAGAATGAAGTTTATTATTATTGGAGGAGTAGCCGGAGGAGCTACTGCAGCTGCCAGAATCAGACGAATTGATGAAAAGGCAGAAATTACAATGATTGAGAAAAGACATCACATTTCTTATGCAAATTGTGGTCTTCCTTATTATCTGGGTAATGTTATATCCGACAGGAAAAAATTATTCGTTAAAACAGCATCAGATTTTAAAACCAGGTTTAATATTGATGTTAAAATTCAAACTGAGGCACTTTCAATAGATCCAGAAAATAAAACTGTATTAGTGAGCAATCCTGACGGTAATACAGAAAATCTGCATTATGATAAATTATTGCTCTCTCCCGGAGCTGAACCGTTTATTCCAAAACTAAAAGGAATTAAAATGGGTGGTATCTTTACTCTTCGTAATGTTGGAGATACAGATACTATAAAAAATTATATTCAGACAAAAAAAGTAAAAAAAGCAGTAATAGTTGGCGGAGGTTTTATTGGTCTGGAAATGGCCGAGAATTTCAAAAAAGACGGAATTGATGTTACTATAGTTGAATTGGCCGATCAGGTAATGGGCCCTCTGGATTTTTGTATGGCATCTCTTGTTCGTGGAAATTTGCTTAAAAACGGAGTTAAATTGATGTTAAATGAACAGGTAGATTCTTTTTCTGCAAATGAAGTTAAAGGAGATTCTGATATAAATGTAACTTTGCATTCCGGGAAAAATATTTCGGCCGATATTGTAATATTATCAATAGGAGTACATCCTAATACAACTTTGGCTAAAAAGGCTGATATAAAAATTGGTGTTACAAAAGGTATATGGGTAGATGAATATCTGCAGACATCAGTAAAAGACATTTATGCAGTTGGAGATGCGATAGAATATCCGCATCCACTGACAGGTCATCCATGGCTTAATTATCTGGCGGGACCTGCCAACAGACAGGCAAGAGTGGCAGCCACAAATATGGTTAGAGGCAATACCGAAACATATGAAGGGTCAATAGGAACTTCTATTGCAAAAATTTTTGATCAGAATGTAGCTGTAACAGGACTGGTAGGGAAAAAATTAAAGAAATTAAATATAAAATTTAAGGCTACTACTACATGCAGCAGTTCCAATGCCGATTATTATCCCGGGGCATTAAAACTTGCCATTAAATTAACTTTTTCTATTCCTGACGGTAAATTACTTGGAGCTCAGGTAGTAGGACATCAGGGTGTGGATAAAAGAATTGATCAGCTTGCCATGCTTATTAAAAGAGGAGGTACTGTTCAGGATCTTATGAAAGTTGAACATGCTTATGCTCCGCCGTTTTCTTCTGCCAAGGATCCTATAGCTATAGCGGGATATGTAGCTACAAATGTACTTACAGGTGAAATGGACATATTAAACTGGAAAGAAATGTACAATACTCTGCATGGTAAAGGTAGTGTTAAGAATCTTCGTATTTTGGATATTCGTACCAAAAAAGAGGTAGAGGATGATCCTGTAAAGGGAACCGATAATATTCCTTTGGATGACTTAAGAAACAGAATAGGGGAACTTGATCCTTTGCAGCCGGTACTGGTTTATTGTGTAGTTGGATTAAGAGGCTATCTTGCCTACAGAATATTAAAAGGTAATGGTTTTAAAGAGGTTTATAATCTTACAGGTGGAATGAAAATATATGAGTCTGCAATTGCAGCACTGGAAAATAAATAATTTATATAATTTAAAAACAATTAAAATGAACGAATTAGAAAAAGAGTTAGAAAAAATGGACATCCATTATTTTGGAACAAGCGGACATATAATGTCTTCTGAAGCATTTTTATCATCAGATAATAATGTTTTTCTGGATGTTAGAGCAAAAGCTGAACAGGAAAATTTAAAGCTTCCTTTGAAAGATTTTTGTGATGTACTTGAAATCCCTGTTAATGAAATGCCAAAACGTATAAATGAAGTACCAAAAGATAAATTAATAGGTATTTTCTGTTCTGCAGGAATAAGGGCTTCTATTATATTTGCATATTTATTGAGTAAGGGATATACAAATATGAAAATATTAGCCGGTGGATACGGTCCGTTAACTGATGCTCTTAAACCAGGTAAAATATTAAAAAAAATAAGTAAATAAGATGGATATATTATTTATGGCCGGTGTTATAATGGTAATCGCTTTTTTCATGACTATGACAGGTCGTGGCGGCGGTAATTTTTATATGCTGACACTTGTACTTATGGGTGTTTCTATGAAATCAGGCGCACCTGTAAGTCAGTTTGTTCTTATGTGTTCTTCATTAATGGCAGCTGTCCTTTTTAGCAGAAAAAAGATGAATCACTGGAAGCTGACAATCTTTTTGGGTATATTAATTTTTATTTCTGCTATGGCAGGAGGTTATTACGGAGGATATTTTAATGAGAATATTCTGAAAATAGTTTTTGCCGTTGTAATGTTTGGGGCTGCCTGTTTTATGTTAAAAAAACCAAAGGAGAGGAAACCTGTTGATAAACCGTGGATGTTAAATTTAACCTCAGAAGGTGAAACGTTTCAGGTTAATCTTATTATTACAGTTCCTGTAGTCTTTTTAGCAGGATTCCTTTCGGGAATGGTAGGAGTTTCGGGAGGATCTTTTATGGTTCCTTTAATGATACTTACCATGAGCGTTCCTATGCATATTGCAGTTGGTACATCAACAACTCTTGTGGCAATATCGGCTGCAGCAGGATTTCTGGGACATCTTGGTGCCGGAGCTGTAGATTTTAGTCTGGCTCTTCCTCTTGCTGCAGGTGGAATTACAGGAGGATTTTTCGGTGCAAAAATGGCTTTAAAATCCAAACCTAAGAATTTAAAATATCTTTTTGCAGGTACTCAGATTGTAGCTTCTGTAATAATGATAATAAATGTTTTCACTCATTAAATAATGAATAGTATATATATGGATATATTCTTTTTTCTAATGGTTTGTTGCAATACATAAATTTCTCATGTTTAATAGAAGTTCAGTACGTTAAAAAAAGGTTTCTATTTTATCTGAAAGTCATAATTTTTTATGACTTTTTTGTTGTTATGTCATCTTGTCATAAATTGATAAAAACATATAATATGTTACTATTTAAATTATTACTATCTTTATTAGCTAAAAAGGAATAAACATATTCATGCTTTTTTGTCTTAATGAATGATAAAAAATGATGATTTCTTATTTGGCATACATTTCGATATTAAGTCTGTGTTGATTTAAAATTTTAAAAAGGTTTAACTAAAAAATAAATTTAAAGATGACAAAATTAAAAGGTAAAATCCTTGCAGGTAAAATTCTTATTTTACCAAAGGAAGCAGAAACAAAAACAGCAAGTGGAATTATTATCCCTGATTCAGCGAAAGAAAAACCACATGCAGGTAAGGTCGTTTTAGTTGGTGCATCAAAGAAAGATGAACCTATGGAATTAAAGGAAGGGGATGATGTATTTTACGGTAAATACTCAGGAACGGAACTAAGTATTGACGGAACTGATTATATTCTTATGGGTCAGTCTGATGTTTTGTATATTTCATAACAAAATAAGGTAAATTTTAAAATAAAATAAAATGGCAAAAGAAATTAAATTCAATATTGAATCGAGAGATTTGTTAAAAAAAGGTGTTGACCAACTGGCTAATGCTGTAAAAGTAACTCTTGGGCCTAAAGGTCGTAATGTAGTTATTGAAAAGAAATTTGGGGCTCCACAGGTAACAAAAGACGGTGTTACTGTTGCCAAAGAAATTGAATTGCCTGATTCAATTGAGAATATTGGCGCTCAGATGGTGAAAGAAGTTGCCAGCAAAACCGGAGACAATGCAGGAGACGGAACAACAACTGCTACAGTACTGGCACAGTCTATTATTAATGTAGGACTTAAGAATGTTACTGCCGGAGCTAACCCCATGGATCTTAAGAGAGGAATAGACAAAGCTGTTACAAAAGTAGTAGAATGTATCAAATCACAATCAGTAGTAGTTGGTGATGATTTTGCTAAAATCAAACAAATTGCAACTATCTCTGCCAATGGTGATGAGACAATCGGTAAACTGATTGCCGAAGCAATGGAGAAAGTAAAAAAAGAGGGAGTTATTACTGTTGAGGAAGCTAAGGGAATGGAAACTTATGTTAAGATTGTAGAAGGAATGCAATTTGACAGAGGTTATATTTCTCCATATTTTGTTACTGACGGGGAAAAGATGTCAGCAGAACTCGATCATCCTTATATTTTGATCTTTGACAAGAAGATCAGCGTAATGAAAGATTTGCTGCCTATCCTTGAAAAAGCTGCCCAGTCAGGTCGTCCATTGATGATCATTGCAGAAGATATAGATGGTGAAGCTCTGGCTACACTTGTTGTTAATCGTCTGCGTGGTTCTTTGAAGGTTTGTGCAGTTAAAGCTCCCGGATTCGGTGATCGTCGTAAGGAAATGCTTGAAGACATAGCAGTTCTTACAGGTGGAACCGTAATTAGTGAAGAAAAGGGTATGAAACTTGAAGACTCTACAATAGAAATGCTTGGTCAGTGTGAAAAGATTACTGTTGACAAAGAGAATACCACAATTGTAGCCGGTTCAGGTGATTCAAAAGCTATTAAAACTCGTGTTGGAATGATCAAAACTCAGATAGAAAAGACTACATCTGATTACGATCGTGAGAAATTGCAGGAACGTCTTGCCAAACTCTCAGGTGGTGTTGCAGTACTTTATATAGGTGCTCCTTCTGAAGTTGAAATGAAAGAGAAGAAAGACCGTGTTGATGATGCTTTGAGTGCTACACGTGCTGCTGTTGAAGAAGGGACTATTCCCGGTGGTGGTGTTGCATATATTCGTGCAATCGCTTATCTCAACAAACTTAAAGGTGAAAACGAAGACGAATGCACCGGTATCGAAATTATTAAACGTGCAATCGAAGAACCATTACGTCAGATTGTTGCAAATGCAGGTCGTGAAGGGGCTGTAGTTGTACAGAAAGTAATTGAAGGTAAAGGTGATTTCGGTTATAATGCACGTACCGATAAATATGAGAATTTGTTATCAACCGGAGTAATTGATCCGGCCAAGGTTGCTCGTATCGCATTGGAAAATGCAGCTTCTATAGCAGGAATGTTCCTGACTACAGAATGTGTTATTGCTGATATTAAGGAAGAAACTCCGGCTGCTCCCGCAGGAATGGGTGGCGGAATGGGTGGAATTTAATTCGAGCTTTAAAATTATAAAAAACGGCATCTCTATTTGGAGGTGCCGTTTTTTATTGCCTGATTTTTAATGTTTTTTTATGTCGCTCAAGTCGCGACGGGCTTTTACTTTTTTTTGCTTTATCTTGTTCCTATTCTGAATGGTATATTGTAGGCTATGGAATAGGTGAAATCAAAGGCAGAGCTGTTTTCTATATTCCCGTATCCGGGGGCAAAAGAGGCCTTGGGCAGATCAAGATTTCCTTTTAAAATGCCTACCTTATAATGTATAGACCATCCCATGTAAAAGTTTTTTGCTATTTCTCCCTTTAATCCTAAAACTATTTCTGCCCATTGACAATGGTAATTCTGAGATGGGAAAGAACCTGAGTTTACATTCCAGTATGAGTTGTTGATGGTATATGATTCAACTTGTTGTGTAGCATAGCTTAATCCGTAGCGGCATCCTATATAAAGGATATCCTTTTCTTTTTTAGATTCTGCTTCCAGTAAATTGTAATTTATTCCAAATCTCAAATAGGAGCCCGAACTGTTATATTTCACATAATCCTGATCCATTTTCTTTTTTTCCCATCCTATTTCTGCAACAGGAAATAAATTAGGTTTAATTTCAAAATCAACATTGGCTCCTATTCCATATCTGTCACCTTTTGTCCAAAATGACTGAAAAGGCATGGAAATATCTGTTCCAATACGGATTCCTTCCATACGGATAAAATTATCGCTCCTTTTAGGCTTTTTTTCTTTTTGAGGTTGTTCGGCTGTTGCATATTCTGTACTACAAAGGAACAGAATACTAATTATTGTCGTTAATATATATTTCAAGATTTTCATTCCAGACTGAGGTTACCGTACTGTCCTGAATAGCAACGGAGTCAATACGATTTGTGGTAAAATTAACACTTGTTATTTCATATTTGTAATAAAATCCGGATTCAATGGATTCTTCTGTCAGAGTATTTGTATGATAGATTGTTAAAGTATCTGTAATGGAATCAATGGTAAGTACAAAAGCTGAATTATCATTAATACTAAAGGGAAGGCTTATCTCCTTTGTACTTATACTATCATAAAGGAGGCTGTCTTTCCCGTCTGCTCCGGTCACTCCAATCCCATATACAGAGATTACCGGTGATGTAGTTTTTAATGAATTGGAGTATGAAAGATCTATTCCGGAATAAACAGATGGTGGCAAATCATAGGTTTCATCACATCCGGAGAGTATCGACAATCCTGACAGAATGAAAAAAAATATCTTTAAAGGGTAATGATTCATGTCATATTTTAGAAAATAGTAATTTTACTTTTTTATCCGGTTGCTAAATTAATGATATTCTGAGGTATTTTTAGAAAATATCTTTTATTTTTCTAAAAAATTACTATCCTCTTTACTATCTATAGGTTCAGGGTGAATTGTGGTAACAATTTTGAATTGTAAATTCAGCATATCTTCTATTTTAGTACATATATGATGAACTTCATTAAGCGTCAGATTACCCGGAAGTTTAATATGACAGTTTAATTCCTGATAGTATCCGTACTGATGTAAATGAAAATGATGAATATAAACAGTGTGCCCTAAAAGTTCCGTAACAGAGGCTTTGATATTATTTTTTAATTCCGGATCAATTTTTTCTCCAAGTGAATAGTCTATTTCTTTAGAAAGAATTTCGTAACTGGCATAGGCAATCAAAATAGCAACAAGTGCGGCCAGCAGAGAATCTACCCAGTATGCATACTTGTTTAAAAAGATGCCGGCCATTATTATAATAGATGATAAAGCGTCGCTTCGGTGATGCAAACCGTCGGATTTTAATATATCCAGCTTAGATTTTTTATAGGTCCAGAAGGCATAACGCGCCATTGCTTCTTTTGAAATTATGGAAATTCCGGTAACGACTATAGCTATAATTCCGAAATGACTTGCTTCCCCTGACCTGAATTTTGTGTAAGCACTTACCAGAAAATCGAAGGCAACTATTGCCAGAAGAACACCTATAATTAAATTAGCTATATTTTCAGCTCTTCCATGTCCGTATGGATGTTCTTTGTCCGGCGGTTTATTCATAACTTTACCGCTGATCAGAACAATTACAGATGAAATAGTATCCGTCATGGTGTGCCAGGCATCAGCAATAAGAGCTACTGAACCGGATACTATACCAGCCCAGTATTTTATTCCAAATAAAAGGCAGTTTATAATTATAGATACCCAGCCTTCCAGAATTACATATTTATTTGTTTTCTCCATTTTTTCTTTATTCTCTTAAATATAACAATAAAAAGAGACACTTTGAAAAAAAGTTAGAATTGAAGAATATATTATTTAAATATGATTAATTTGTTTATACCAGACAACAAAATTGTTTATTCCCTCTTCGAAGGAATATTTGGGCTGATATCCAAGTAGTTTTTTTGCTTTATCAATATTGGCATATGTAATTTCTACGTCTCCTGACTGCATAGGGAGTTGTTTGATTTTTGCCTTTTTACCGGTAGCTTTTTCTATAGTGGCAATTAAATCCAGAAGCTTTACGGGATGATTATTCCCGAGATTTATGATCTCATAGACATTTTTATGATTAAAAAGATATTCTGCACTAAGGCAGATACCGTTTACCGTGTCCTCAAAATAGGTGTAATCACGTGCTGTAGAACCGTCACCAAACATTGGAATTTCCTGATTATTAAGTATTAATCTTGTAAATTTGTGAATGGCCAGATCAGGTCGCTGACGGGAACCGAATACGGTAAAGAATCGTAAATTAAGAATGTCTATATCGTATAGTGCGTGATAAGTGTAATTTAGCAGTTCACATGATTTTTTTGTAAAAGCATAAGGAGAAATGGGCTCATTAACATTCTGCTCTTCGTTGAACGGCGTATCCTTTGTGTTGCCATAAATGGACGAAGAAGAGGCAAAAGCCAGTTTCTTTATACTGTTATTTTTCATGAAACTCAGAATATTCTGGGTGGAAATGATATTGGCACGAATATAAGCTTCAGGATTTTCAATTGATGGTCTTACTCCTGCCTTGCCTGCAAGGTGAATTATAAGGTCAGCTTTTATCCCCTTCAATTGTTTATTAAGTTTCTCTTTATCACTGAGATCAAATTCTAAAAATCTGAAATTAGGATTATTTTTAAAATTTCCCATATTGGCCTCTTTTATAGAACGATTATAAAAGGGATCAAAATTATCGATTCCAATAACAAAAGAACCATCTTTTAATAATCTTTCACACAGATGAGATCCTATAAATCCGGCACATCCTGTTACTATAATATTTTTCATGATTTTTAGATTTTATAAAAAACGGGATACATAATCCTTTATTTTAAATTTAGTTTCCTTGAAACAAATATAATTAGTTTATTCAGGAAACGGTTATTGTTTTTATCAGACAGACTATTTTGATTGCGGTAGATTAATATGTTTCTGATATATACAAAAATCCCAAGACTGTGTGCTGCTATTAAAACAGGGTCAAGACGTAGTATTCCATAAATAAGTGTCATTGATGATCCCACTGTGCTGATGATCCAGAATCCTATAGGTAAAATTGATTCTTTTTTATTTTCGGAATACAACCACTGATAAAAGAATCTTGAAATAAATATTAGCTGGGCAGTAATTCCCCATATCATCAGAAAAAGAGGATTATTTTCATTTTTAAAAAAAGTGGCCAGTGAATAATTGGTTATTGTAAATATATAGACAAGAATAGATACCGGCAGCAACATAATAATTAAGCGAAAAATCAAATGAAATGTTTTCCATTTACTTTTTAACTGAAGATTGCGGACATATATATAATAAACAAGAATCTGGGATATTAATATTGCTGCATCATTTCTTAATATGCCATAGATGAGCATGAAAATTGACCCTGCCAGACTGATTTCCCAAAAAATGGTTGGAGAGAGAACTTTTTTTTCCTTCTCCGACATGAACCATTGAATAATTGTTCTCCCAAAAAAAAGTATCTGTGAGAAAAATCCAATAGAATATATAATTAGGTTTTCCATAATATTATAGGCAGTTGTTCCTTATTATCTGATTGTTGCTTTTTGTTTATTCTGTTCCATTCCTTTTGATCGTTATAATCTTTTATGTTTGTACGAGATGATTGACCCCGTCAGGATTGGTTCTCATTATTATTAGTTATGAATTTGTAAAGATAACTGTTTTAATACCGATAGATAAAAATAAAAGACATTAGCGTTATAAAAACGGAATTTCTTAAACTTAAAAAACAGAACTTTTGTGTTTCTGGTTATTTTGAATTTTTTATTGCTGATGTCCGTTATTTAATAATGGAAAGCCGGTATGTGTTTTTAATTTCAACTCTTAATTTTGTCTTCTTTCAGTTCTTTCTGATTTATCTTTTAAATTTGAATATCTTTGTGTTGTTAATAGGAATATATTTAATTTATTGATATTATAGGTGAATGGATCATATACGTAATTTTTGTATTATAGCTCATATTGATCATGGGAAAAGTACTCTTGCTGATCGTATGCTGGAGATTACCAAAACTGTGGATAAACGTGATATGGAAAATCAGGTGCTGGATAATATGGACCTGGAGAGAGAACGCGGCATAACTATAAAGAGTCATGCTATTCAGATGGATTACGAGGAAGATGGACAAAAATATATACTAAATCTGATAGATACCCCGGGGCATGTGGATTTTTCTTATGAAGTATCCCGTTCCATTGCTGCCTGTGAGGGAGTTGTACTTGTTGTTGATGCTACGCAGGGGATACAGGCACAGACTATATCCAATTTATATCTTGCGCTGGAGCATGATCTGGAGATTATACCTGTGATTAGTAAAATTGATTTGCCTAATGCTGAACCTGAAGCGGTAGAAGATCAGATTATTGAATTGCTTGGTTGTGACAGAGAAGAAATTATAAGAGCGAGTGGTAAGACAGGAGAAGGTGTTCCTGACATACTGCGTCAGATAGTTAAACAGATTCCTGCTCCTAAAGGAGATCCTCAGGCTCCGTTGCAGGCTTTGATTTTTGATTCTGTTTTTAATTCTTTTAGAGGAGTAATTGCTTATTTTAAAATAATTAACGGAACAATAAATAAGGGAGATCAGGTAAAATTTGTTAATACAAAAAAAGAATATCAGGCTGATGAGATAGGTGTACTTAGAATGAAACTTTATCCTGAAGATTGTCTTAAAGCCGGAAATGTCGGTTATATTATTTCGGGAATAAAGACCACCAAAGAAGTAAGGGTAGGAGATACTATTACTCATATTGACAGACCATGTGAAAAGGCTGTAACGGGTTTTCAGGAAGTAAAGCCCATGGTTTATGCCGGTATTTATCCTATTGATTCCGATGATTATGAAGAATTACGGTCTTCCTTGGAAAAGCTCCAGCTTAATGATGCTTCTCTGACTTTTGAACCGGAGTCATCCATTGCTCTGGGTTTTGGATTTCGTTGTGGCTTTTTGGGTATGCTGCATATGGAGATTGTTCAGGAACGTCTGGATCGGGAATTTAATATGGATGTTATTTCCACCGTTCCGAATGTTTCTTATATGATAAAAAAAACTAACGGAGAGAAAATAAAAGTTTATAATCCCAGTGGAATGCCACCTATGGGGACTATTGCTGAGATTGAAGAACCGTATATACTGGCTCAGATTATTACACGAACGGATTCTCTGGGATTAATAGTTAAGTTATGCCTTGAAAGACGCGGCACACTTATTAATCAAAATTTTTTAACTACGGATCGTGTAGAACTTACTTTCGATTTGCCGCTGGCAGAAATTGTGTTTAATTTTTATGACAAGCTGAAATCTATTTCTAAAGGATATGCTTCATTCGATTATCATATTAAAGAATATCGTCCCTCAAAACTGGTTCGTCTGGATATCCTTCTTAACGGAGAAATGGTAGATGCCTTATCTTCTCTTACTCATGTTGATAATGCTTATCCACTTGGACGCAGAATGTGTGAGAGATTAAAGGGATTGCTCCCTCGTCAGCAGTTTGATATTGCTATTCAGGCATCCATAGGTGCAAAAGTTATTGCCCGTGAAACGGTTAAGGCCGTTAGAAAGGATGTTACTGCCAAATGTTACGGAGGCGATGTTTCACGTAAAAGAAAATTGCTGGAGAAACAGAAAAAAGGTAAAAAACGAATGAAACAGGTGGGCAATGTTCAGGTTCCTCAGAAGGCTTTTCTTGAAGTACTGAAGCTGGATGATTAATTCTGCTCTTTGAAAATTATGTCATAAAAAAAGGGTATAAACTTTTAGAAGATTATATCCTTTTTTAATATCTTTATTTTCCTTTTCTATGGTATTTAAACCAGCAATAATTTTGTAATAAAGGCTCAAAAGAGTTGAAACTAATTATTCAGATTCTTTAAATTCTGAACTTTTTCAGACAATCAGTTTATAGCCTTTGCCGTGTACGTTTATTATTTCGACGGAAGGCTCATCTTTTAGATGTTTTCTTAATTTTGTGATATAAACATCCATACTTCTGGCATTAAAATAATTATCGTCTAACCATATAGTTTTTAGAGCGAAATTCCTTTCCAGAACTTTGTTTGCATTATTGCATAATAATTTTAGTAATTCAGACTCTTTTGTCGTGAGTTTAACAGTTTCACCTTCCCCGTCCATCAGAAGTTGTTTCCTTGTATCGAAAGTATATCGTCCCAGTTTATATATTGCCTGTTCAACAGAAGTGCCTTCCTGACTGGTCCTTCTGAGAATAGCTTCGATTCTCAGAATCAATTCTTCCATGCTAAAAGGTTTGGTTATATAATCATCTGCTCCTGTTTTAAAACCTTCTATTACATCCTCTCTTAGGTTTTTTGCTGTTAAAAATATAACAGGAATATCCTGATTGATAAGTCTGATATCCCTGGCAAGACTTATTCCGTCTTTTTTGGGCATCATAATATCAAGAAGGCAGAGATTATACTGATATTTTTTAAAACCGTCATATGCTAATTCTCCGTTTGAATACAAATCAGTGTCATATCCTTTGGCAATAAGATATTCTTTTAAGAGCGGACCTAAATTTTCGTCATCTTCGGCCAATAACAATTTAGCTTTTGTTTCCATTTTCTTTTGAATTTATTAATGGTAAGTAAATTACAAATATTGTGCCTTTATTTACCGTACTATCTACTTTAATTTTCCCATGATGAATGTCTATTATCTTTTTCACGTAACTCAGACCAAGACCGAAACCTTTTACATCATGGACATTCCCTGTGGGAACTCTGAAAAACCGTTCAAAAATCTGATCTATATGTTCCTTAGGAATACCAATCCCTTTGTCTTTTACGGAAAGAAGAAAATAATCTTTTTTGTTTTCTGTTTTTATGGATATCTCAGGAATACCATTTCTATATTTTAATGCATTATCAAGCAGATTATAGATAACATTGGTTATATGTAATTCATCTCCTTTTACTAAATCGTTTTCGGCTTCCAGATTTGTGCTTAATTTTCCTCCTTCGCTGGTGACACGCAAATCAAAGTTGACAACTATATTTGTTATTACATCATTTAGATGAAATTCCTTGAATTTCAATCTAAGTCGTCCTTCATTGAAAACAGCCATTTGCAGAACCTTCTCTACCTGAAAACTAAGCCTTTTGCTTTCCTTCATTATAATTCCGGCAGCATTTTTAGTGGCTTCCGGTGTCATCGCAATACTATTATCATGTAGCATCTGACTGGCCAGAGAAATAGTGGCTAAGGGTGTTTTCAGCTCATGAGTCATATTATTGATGAAGTCATTTTTAATTGAAGATAGTTTTTTTTGTTTTAATATAATAAGAATAGTATAAATAAATATGGCAATCAGTAATCCTGTTAATATGAATATTGGTATAACCATTAATCCTGTAGCTTTCATCAGGTATTTATCTCTGTTGGGATAATAGATGCGTAGATAATTAGGATTTGGACCAGATAAATCTCTTGGAAAGAGAATGTCTCTGTATTCCTTTTGATTCTGAGGATTATATTTATTGCTACCAAAAATAAATTTTTCTTCCCCGTTTGTATAACTTTTTACAGCATATTTAAAAATAAGAGTGATTCCGCTGTTATATAATTCTGTTTTTAGGGAACGTTCCAGTTTTTTTTGGTCGATTCTTTCTCCTATAGGGAGCTGTGAAAAATTAAATTGTTTCTGAATGATTCGGTACATATCAGCTCTTTCATCCAGTCTTTTTTCATATTGCTGTTGTATGTAATTGTCGTGGTCATGGAACATATCAAATGCTGAAGGGAATTCCCCGGGTTTGCCTCGTTCATTTTCGGGAGGAGAATAAGAGCCGGATACAATTCTTTTATGATATTCCAGGGTAGCAATTTTCTGGGAGTAGTTAAAAGAAAAATTTATTTGATTAGAGTATACTATATTTTTGTCTTTTTTACTTAGCTTTAACAGGTCTTCTGATGAGGAAGAAGATTTAAAGGTTCCGTTTACAATATCAACGGTCTCATCTCTTTCCATTTTATCAATGACTCTTTTTAATGTACGGTTAACCGTTTGATCGAATTGTTCTTCCCTTATTTCGTAAGTCTTATTGATGGTGTTGGTTTGTACCAGAATCAAACCAATCATTACTATTGCCATAAATACAATCAGGAAGATGATTACTTTCTTACTCATATTACAAATATAAGTAAGAAAAGGTTTATAATTGAATGCTTAACAATCTTTAACGACTGAGTCATTAATTTTTAGATATTTTAAATCTACAGCATGTTTGTTTGTCAGACATTACAGGTTTGTTACAAAATAAAGTAACGGGAATCGATGAGGTGGTTTTTTGAGGATTAGAGACGCAAAAAATGAGAATAGTTACTGTTTATTTAAAAATATTGTATTTTTACAATTCATTCTTGATAACATTGGAGACAGATTTTTCTTCCGTATTTTTTTCTTTAATAGTCTGTATAGCCTTAGCCGAAGCATGCTGATGGGCTTCTTTTTTTGAGTTACCTTCTCCCTGTCCGATAATTTTATCGTCAATTTTAATAAGTGATACAAAGGAAGTAGATTTATTGTTTTCTTGAATGTTCTCGTGAGTTTCAAATGAGATTTCTTTCTTATTTTTCTGACACCATTCTATTAGCTGGCTCTTGTAGTTTGTGTTTGTACATTCAACCTTTTTTAAATCGACATGATCTGCCAGTAGCTTTTTTATAATGAATTCTCTTGCCTTGCTATAACCTCTGTCAATGTAAAGTGCTCCGACAAGAGATTCAAGAGCATCTCCGTAGATGTGACTGTTTGCAGAAGAATTATTATCATTTTTTTGAATGAAGTGATCCAGTTTGATACGATGTGTCAGTTCGGTAAGAAAAACACGATTGACCAGTTTCGATCGCATCTGGGTAAGAAATCCTTCGTCCTGACCGGGAAATCTATTGTATAAAAATTCTGCTACAACAGCACCTATTATGGCATCTCCAAGGTATTCAAGCCGTTCATTATTTACAGGATTTCCCTGTGAATCCATTTTTGATGCAGATCTGTGTATCAGAGACAGCTCATATATATGTATGTCATTTGGTCTAAATCCGAAAAGTGATTTAAGAAAAGAATAAAACTTTTTTTCTGATGAGGAAAAAAGTTTTATTCTTTGTAATAAGTTTTTAATCACGGCACATTAATATTTTTTTAAGATAAGCGTGGCATTATGTCCGCCAAATCCAAATGTATTACTTAATGCATATTCAACTTCACGTTTTTTTGGTTTGTTGAATGTAAGATCCAGACGACTGTCTATGTCCGGATCATCTGTGAAATGATTAATAGTCGGAGGTATGATTCCTTCGCGTAATACCATTATTGAAGCAATTGCTTCAATGGCACCGGCAGCCCCAAGCAGATGACCGGTCATCGATTTTGTAGAACTTATACTTAATTTAGAAGTATAGTCTCCAAAAACTTTCCCAATGGCTCTTGCTTCAGATAGATCTCCTAATGGAGTAGAGGTACCGTGTAAATTGATGTACCCAATATCTTCAGGTTTTATTCCGGCATCACATATGGCTTCCTTCATTACCTGAATAGCTCCTTCGCCTTCAGGATCCGGTGCTGTCATATGATAAGCGTCACTAGACATCCCTTCACCGACTACTTCGGCATAAATTTTAGCACCTCTGTCAATAGCATGTTGATATTCTTCAAAGACGAGTGCTCCTGCACCTTCTCCTATGACAAATCCATCACGATCCTTATCAAAAGGACGTGATGCTGTTAATGGATCATCATTACGTGTAGATATAGCACGCATAGAGTTAAATCCGCTAAGTCCTACATTGTTAACAGCTGATTCAGAACCACCTGTTATAAACACCTCTGTTTTCCCCATTCTGATGAGGTTAAATGCCTGAATCATTGAATGAGAAGAAGAAGCGCAAGCTGAAACAGTTGTAAAACTAGGACCTTTTAATCCGAAACGGATGGAAATTAATCCGCCCGCCATGTTGGCAATAATCTTGGGAATAAAAAATGGATTTACTTTTGGACGTTCAGGATTGAAACTTCTTACTTCATCGAAAAAA
>Ga0172377_10001957_pt1 | contig 21076 bp, 17 predicted proteins | sample Pumphouse3metaG_FD_119749 | JGI IMG/M metagenome (GOLD analysis project Ga0172377, IMG submission 119749) | Leachate microbial communities from a municipal landfill in Southern Ontario, Canada - Pumphouse #3 metaG | ecosystem: Engineered > Solid waste > Landfill > Unclassified | place: Canada...
AAAATTTAGAACTGCGTCCGGAAGATCTTGCCAGCCACAGAAGGATATCATTGCCATTTTTCTTTATTTGGATCAGCCTGATGGCCTTCGGCTTCATCATGATGTTCAGCGCTAGTTTTGGAGAAAGTTTTGTCAGTTCAAGTACCTATGTAAATGTTGTCGATGACGAGCTTGCCCTGAATGAGTTGCCGGAAGCGCTACAAACTGAGGTTATAGCCGATGCCACAGCGTTCGCGTCGCGTCAGTTGTTATTAGGTATCTCCGGTTCGCTCTTGGCTATAGGACTTGCCTTGATCACGCCCTTTCGGCAGTTGTTACGCCCCGGCTTACGCGAAATAGTCTATTTCGTAATTACCGGTCTTTTGCTCTATACGATGCTGCGAGGAATTACCAGTCAAGGCGCACAGCGCTGGGTAGCGATCGGACCGATTCAGTTCCAGTCTTCAGAATTAGCCAAAATCGGCGTGGTCTATTATCTTTCTACGTACTTCTTTGAGCGACAACGACAGCGCAGACGGCAACCCGACATAGGAACACCTTGGGAAGAGAAGAAGCAGACTGCCTTCAAGAAGATGAATCTCGAGACTTATCGCGACTTCACCCGTCCCTTTTTGCGCATATTGCTATGGGTTGTCCTCGTCGTGCTACAGCCCCATTTATCTGGAGCCATCATTCTGGTCGTTCTGGCACTTCTAATGTTTATTATGGGAAAAATCCCACTACGTTCTTGGCTCCGAGGCATACTCTTACATGTCATTCCGATCATGCTGGTACTTCTCTTGTTAGCTGCTTTATTGATTCCGGTGGTTTACAATACGTCGCTGCCGGACTTGATTTCAGATAGATTCGCTCACTCACAGCGCCGGATCGAATTGTTCCGAGACCGCGATTCTGTGGATGCAGACGGTAGGCGTCAGATAGAACAAGCAGAAATTGCTTTTGGAGTGGGGGGAATGACCGGCGTCGGTCTAGGCCGCAGTACGCAGAAACTTAATTGGCTCGCAGAAGCGCATAATGATTTCATCTTCCCGATTATTGGAGAAGAGCTCGGTTTAATTGGAACGTTATCTGTCCTGCTCTTGTTTATACTATTTCTTATAGCCGGCTTCTCGGTTGCCTCACGGGCTTCAAGCTTAGCTGCGCGCAATATTGCAGGTGGTTTCACGTTTTTGATTGTTTTTCAGGCCTTCCTAAATATGGCGGTTGCGACGAGCCTGATACCGGCAACAGGAATTTCAATGCCGTTTTTCTCTGCAGGCGGCACAGCAAACGTTATTTTTGCAGCTGCTGCGGCTATGGTTTTATGTGTTTCAAAAACAGGTGTTAAGCGTAATCGCCAATTAGTGCGCGTCTTGGATCGGAAATAATTAAGAAGGAGAGTTGCTTGACGACATGCAAGTCGATGATCGAAAAACTGTAGTTTTTGCTGCTGGGGGTACAAGCGGCCACATTCACCCTGCCTTGGCAATAGCCTCTGAGATTAGAGATAATAATCCTGATGTGAGGATTATTTTTTGTGGCTTGGCGGGAAACATTGAGGAAGAAATGGTACCGGCAGCAGGTTATGAATTTGTCCCCATTTCAGCCCGTGCCATGCCCTCGAAGTATTATCCATGGTTCTACCGCTGGCTTAAGGACAACATCCACGGCATACGAACGACCAGAAAGCTTATTAAAAAGCTGAAACCCATCCTTGTCATCGGCACCGGTGGCTACGTTACAGGGCCGGTTATTATGGCGGCTTCGCAGCTAAAGACACCTTATGTTTTGCATGAGCAGAATGTTTACCCCGGCAGGGCCAACCGCTTCTTTGCCAAACATGCGGCTCATGTTTTCGTCATAAATGAAAAAAGTAAAGAGAATCTTGGAGATCTCGATGCAATTACAGTGAGCGGCAATCCGGTTCAACCTATATTTTATAATTTGGACAAGGAGCAGGGGAGACACGCCATCGGCATATCTGAAGATCGTTTTCTTCTGGTCGTCACGGGCGGCAGTCTAGGTGCAGAGCGTTTAAACAAGGCGATAAGTGGCTTACGTGATCACCACGGCTGGCAGCAGTTGGTGAAAGACCACCCCGAACTGATGATTATGCTGAGCACAGGTAAGGATCAGCCGAACTGCCCGGAAATCTACGAAGGCATCTCGAACGTCCAAGTCACGAATTATCTTTATAATATGGCACAATGGATGGCCGCTTCGGATCTTGTCATCTCTCGTTCAGGAGCAATGACCTGTGCTGAATTGATGGCTTTGGCCAAACCGGCCATACTGGTCCCATATCCCCATGCCATCGATGATCATCAGAGCAAGAACGCGCAGAGTTTGGCAGAGCTCGGCGGCGCAATCATGATTAAAGATGCAGATTTTAATACAGAATATCTCATTGATAGAATACGATACTTTATTAATAGACCTGAGCGACTGCTGCAAATGACGAAAGCATTGTCGTCCGCAGAGATGCCTCCTGCGGCAAAGGTGATTTATCAGAAGATCGCACCATATCTCTCAGATAAGGATAATGGCGATAATGAGCAAAGCAAGAAAAAACAACAAAGACGGTCGTAAAAAGACGAGTTCAAACCGTCAGGCGGATCTCAAACGATCCAAGCAGAGTAAGCGACCGGAGAGTGCCAGTTTTCAGCCCTCTCCATTTTCAGCTGAAAGCAGGAAAAAGCGAGACCGGGAACGTAGGCGTTCACTCCTGATGAGCAGAAAACCGCTGATTTTTCTGGCAATCGTGGCCTCCATTCTCGTTGTGATCACTTTGCTGGCGCTAGTCCCGGGTTTTACCATCAAGCAGATTGAGGTGAACGGGACTTACCGAATTGATGATAAGAGTGTGGAACAAGTACTCTCCCCTCATAAGAATAAGCATTTTGTCTATAAGCTGGGCGGGAATATCCGGACTCTCTTTGGCTTGCGCTATGCTGCTGCCGAAGAAACAATCTTGGCGTCATCTCCCTTGGTGGATGACGTTAAAGTGTACTTTTCCTATCCATCTAGGATCAAAATTGATCTCAATGAAAAAACCGAGATCATGTGTGTGCGGGTACCCGGCGGTTACGCTCTTGTTGATAAAGACCTCTTTGTGATTGAACTCAAGGAGGAAGCCTCTGATATTTTCCCCAGTGTGGAGCAAATTACGCTCACAGAAACAGCGGTAGAAGGCAAACAGCTGCAAACTGAGCAAACTTATCGACTCCAAAAATCAATAAACCTTACAGCTGAAATTATTCGTCAAGATAGTAGCAAAAAAAATGAAGAAAAACTGCTGCCACTTATTCGTCACATTATTTGGCAGGACACAAGTTCATTTTATTTACATATTCCCAGTACTCAGGGCGGTATGATTCGTGTTAAACTAGATGATAACAGGTACTTACAGGATAAACTTGCGTTACTCTCGGACTTAATCTTCGTTGAAGGGTTCACAGAGAAAGCAGCAGGTGAGCTGGATATGACGGGAACGAAAGTACACTTTCGTCCTGACATCTCCTAAAGCACACTTGAGAGATGTCATAACAAGTGAAAAACGCATGATAAGCAAAGGGGAGTGACATTGATACCACTAATAGGCTTACTAATCGGTCTAGTAATCGGTCTTTTTGTCAGCGTGCCTGTGCCGGCTGCTTGGGCACCTTACCTTGCTCTTATGGTCCTTGCCGGAATAGATACCTTGTTAGCTGTCCTCGTTAGGAAAAATGAGAGCCAAGAATACGGCACGAAGTTCCTCTTAGAATTTCTAGTAAACTCTTTAATGGCAATGCTTTTAACAGCTTTAGGTCAGCAAATTAATTTTGAATTATCTACCATTATTGCCTTCGTATTTACATATCGTATTTTCATAAATATTAGAGAAATTGTGTCGAAACTATATTTGCAATATAAAGACTGGAGACTAGCCGGCAGGAAATCAGGCGGCGAAATTCGTAGCTCTCTAAACGATGAAGAGGACAAAAGCTAGTTTTAAAGAGATTGTTGCGAAGCATTTTCGTTATGATGACATTATGTCATCGGCAACAACGCAAATGTAAGTGTATAGACGATCTTCCGTATTGTAAATGTATTTTTTATCATGTAAAATATGCCCAAACATAATTAGGGTATCAAGACAAACCCCCTGTTAAATTCAGTTGTAAGCTAGTAATAACATCTTACAAAAACTGTTTTTATCACGAAAGGAGTATTTCCTTGGCAGAATATAATTTTGAATTCGGAATGGACGATGATTTCTACGCCACTATTAGAGTGATCGGTATTGGCGGCGGTGGCTGTAATGCAGTTGACCGTATGATAGAAGATGGAGTGCAAGGCATTGAGTTTATCGCTGTGAATAGTGATCACCAAGCCCTATCACGCACTAAGGCATCAACGGCGATACAAATTGGAGAAAAGGTGACACGCGGCTTAGGTTGCGGTGCCAATCCTGAAATGGGCCAAAAGGCCGCTGAAGAGAATATTGAGGATATTGCTAAAGCCATTCAAGGCACTGATATGCTCTTTATCACAGCAGGTATGGGCGGCGGAACCGGCACCGGTGCAGCACCCATAGTAGCGGCTAAAGCGAGAGAAATGGGAATTCTAACTGTTGCTGTAGTTACTACACCTTTCCGTTTCGAAGGCTCAAGACGACGTCAGAATTCCGAATCTGGTCAGCGCAAGCTGGAACAGTATGTTGATTCTTTGATCGTTGTTCCCAATGATAAACTACTGGAAATCGCCAGCGACGATACATCATTGGACGAGGCCTTCTCTATGGCAGACCATGTACTGCAATATGGCGTATCCAGTATTTCCGACTTAGTAGCAGTTCCCGGTATGATCAACCTCGACTTGGCCGACATTCGCCGCGTAATGACAGATGCCGGCATGTGCCATATGGGTATCGGTCGTGGTAATGGTGAGAGCCGTGCAGCTACAGCTGTTAAACAGGCAATGAGTAGTCCCTTGTTGAATACAACCATTGAGGGCGCACATAGCATCATCATCAACTTTACCGGCGGACGCGACATGAAGATTAAAGAGGTCAACGAGGCAGCCTCACAAGTACGTGAAGCAGTTTCGCCTGATGCAGACATAATCTTCGGTGCAGTGATCGACGATAATATGCAGGATGATATCATTATCACCATTATTGCCAGCCGTTTTGAAGAAGATGCAGTAAAGCAGCATGCTGCAAAGTCGACTCAGACTACTGCTAATGCAGCCAGCATGGCTTCTTCATATTCAACATCACGCAAGCCTCTACAAGATGAGCAGCAGGCTCCGACAATGGACGACCTGCCTGATTTTCTGAAACCTAGACGTCGCGAAATGCCGCCTGTTAACTATCCGCGTCGTGAGAACGTGCCCACAGGCAGAGAAAGTTTTGACAATCCGCAAGATGGCGAAAGATATCGTCGTCAGACCGGAGATGTTCTGGAAAGAATGACCGAACAGCGGGAACCGCGAGTTCTTGATGAAGCTCCAACTGCTGACGAGAAAAGTTCAGGGCAATCTACTAAAAGTAAACCTCGACAAGGTGGTCGTGTCTTGCCCTGGTTCCTCCAGGACGAGCTGGGTGATGAACGCGAATAAAACCGCGGTTGGAATTTTTTGAGTTTTTTAAATGACGCGACCTGGTCTTGAATCCGGTCGCGTTTTTTTACAGCTGTAAAGACAAGGAGTAAATTATGCGCTGTCCCTATTGCCAGCATAATGATAATAAAGTTGTCGATTCTCGCCCGTCAGATGACGACAGCACAATACGCAGACGACGTGAGTGTTGCCAGTGTGGTGAAAGGTTTACGACCTATGAACGAGTTGAATTCATGCCGTTGATGGTGATAAAGAAGGATGGGAGTAGGCAACCTTTTGATCGCGAGAAACTAATCGCAGGCATCATGAAGAGCTGCGAAAAACGCCCGATTACTACTGCTCAAATTGAAGAAATTGTACATACAATTGAACAGAGTGAAGGTAATAAGTTGCGACGTGAAATCCCCAGTTCTGAAATAGGTGAATTGGTTCTAGAGCAATTGCGCGGGATAGACGAGGTCGCTTATATCCGTTTTGCTTCGGTGTACCGAGAGTTCGGCGATATCTCGTCCTTTTTAGAGGAGCTGGGCGATATGTTCAATACACATGAAAATACCGTATAATATTTAATCCCTGAGAACTAATTGGAAATGGACGGTGAGTGAAATTAATTCTGACAAAACAGTACTGATAGTGGATGATGATCCGCATATAGGTGAGTTACTGAAGCTTTATTTTGAGAACGAAGGCTTCAGAGTTGACGTCTGTTTTCGTGGTGACGAAGTCATGGATCGTGTGCAGCAGTTGAATCCTGATGTTGTTATTTTGGATTTGATGCTTCCGGGCATGAGCGGTTTTGATGTCATGCGTGAGCTTAGGCGCTATAGTGCAGTGCCCGTAATCATGCTGACAGCTCGCGGAGATACTTTAGATAAGATTGTTGGCCTTGAACTGGGGGCGGATGATTACTTGGCGAAGCCCTTTGAGCCGAAGGAACTGATTGCGCGTGTGAAGGCAGTGTTGCGCCGGGCAAGCCAAAGCAACACTTTTGATGCAAGTGAAAATAAGCAACAAGGCGATGACGTGATTTCTTATCCAGATCTGGAGATTAACAGGACACAGTATCTGGTACGTCTGCGCGATGAAGAGCTTAGTTTGCCGCCTAAGGAACTTGAGCTTTTATATTTTCTTGCTTCACATCCCAACCGCGTATTTACCCGGAGCCAAATACTGTCAAACATTTGGGGTTTCGATTATTACGGCGAGCCTCGTACGGTCGATGTCCATATTAAGCGTTTACGCGAAAAGCTAGATGTTATCGATCATCCTGCTTGGAACATAAGGACCATATGGAGTGTCGGCTACAAGTTCGAGGTCAAAGCTGAATGAATAAGCGTCTGTCAATCTATGGCAGAACTTTTGTCAGTATTTCACTGGCAATTCTTATTATATTTTCGGTGTTAGCAGTTGTATATACTTCCATTTCTTCAGCTACTTCCAAGCAGCTCCGACTTGACGATATGGAGCGCAATGCTAAAGAGATAGCTGACCTCACAGCTCGCTACATTCCGGAAAGTGGGAGAATTTTCATCACAGGTGAAGTTACCGGCTACTGGACCTTTGCCGCCCGTTCCACAGGTACTATTGTCTGCATTATTGATGAGGACAATCGTATCGTGTACGATACCGGACTGCCGGCATATTTTGTTGAGCAGCTGGAATATGACTCTGCGGAGCGCTATTTTATCTTACCGCTTGAGGCAACAAACAGGGGGCGTAGCAGTTATAGCAGTGCAGCTGCAGAGACTTCATTAAGTGAGTACCTTGATGACGTAGATTCATGGTTAGTTGCCAGTAGCCCTCTACCTGCTTATACCAGAGTGTATTCGGGTGAAGTGCTTTTATTAAGGCATCTGAGGCCGGACAGCGTTACCGGATTGTTGCAGGAAAACAGTATTCCGATTTCCTTTTTCATCGCGTTCCTTTTATCTCTTATTATCATCGTGCTTTTGTCTAGGACGATTACCAGACCGATTTCAGCCTTGGCCCGAACCGCAGATAAAGTTTATAAGGGAGATTTAAGCGCACGGGTTAAGTTAGGGAAAGGGGATGAGCACACCCTGACTTTAGATGATACGGATGAAGGTACACCAAGTCACGAAGATGACCTGACTCTCTTAGTGCGTACTTTCAATACGCTTATTGCAAAGTTCGAGGAACAGGAACAGCAGCAAACGGATTTCCTTTCCAGCATTTCGCACGACTTGCGGACTCCAATAACTTCAATCCACGGATTTATCGAGGCCATGCGAGACGGTACTATTCCACCGGACCGTTATCAGCATTATCTTGACGTTGTTAAATCTGAGACCATACGCTTACGTCAATTGATCGATACGTTGTTTGATCAGACAGTAGAGGGGAATGTCAATGCGTTGAAGCGCAGCGTTTTTAATGTCAATAATCTGATCATTCGCGTAGTTGATTCATTGGAGCCACTCTTGAAAGAAAAAGACCTGAGCCTAGAACTACAGCTGTCTGACGGGGAGGGGACCGGTTTCAATGTAATAGCTGACGAGGATGCAATTACTCGTGTTTTGAGCAATATTTTGACCAATGCAATTCGTTTCGCACCCCAGTCGGGCTTGGTGCTCGTGCGTAGCAGCTTAGAAAACCGCTTGGTACATGTGGCAGTTGAAGATAATGGTGAAGGCATTGGAGATGAGGACATTCCCTACATCTTTGATCGTTTCTATAAAGCGGAGCGCTCCCGTTCTACTGAAGGTTCGGGTTTAGGTCTTTACATTGCCCGTACGCTGATTAAACGACATGGACAGATGATCAAGGCATACCGTTCGGACTTGGGTGGAGCGGGGATAGTTTTTACATTAGAACGTCCCTGATGCGTGATTTGTTCATATTATATACACTTTTATTACGTAATATAGAGTTTACATTGTTTACAACATTATTCCTGAATAGCAAGAGCTAATGAAAGGATCGATTACTTAATGTCAAAGCATGTAATGAAATCGAAAATAACAGTTGTTTTATCTTTATTAATAGTTTTTCTTGTGTTTGCCAGCAGCTGTGACCCTGCCGCTGATCCCCTCACTCCGCCTAGCTCGCCTTTGATTGATCTCGATGGTGATAATAACGGTAGGAACGAGCAAAGCAGAACAGTGTCGACAAGTAGCAAAAACACATCTAGTACCCAGACTAGTCCAAGTAGCGCGCCCAGTACTAGCACGACAACTGAAAGCACTACGCTCCCTAGCAATAAAGAAACCGTCAATCCGGAGACGGACAATAATACGTCAGGGACAAGTCCGCAAGTTACCAGGCCGACAGTTATTGATGATCGCAGAGACCCTCCGGAAAAATTACCTTGGACGGAAATATTTGAACGGGTTAATCCCTCTGTCGCATTGGTTAGACTGACAATCCCTGCGTCAACGATCTATGGGGAGAGAGAAGAGACTTTTTCTGCTTTAATAATAGACGAAGAAGGTCTTCTCATAAGTTCCTATTCGATGTTTGAGCGAGCTGTAGATCATCGCGGAATAATAGTTAACGGAGCTACTATCGATATCTTTGTGGACGGATACACGATGCCCTTTGTGGCAAGCCTGTATGGCTTCGACCAGATGAGCGATATCGCTCTCTTGAAAGTAAAGCCCGGAACACGGAAACTTACCGCTCAGCAACTTTTTCAAAACAGCGAAATTAAGGTGGGTCTTCCGGTAGGAGTTCTTACGTCGCCGGAAGATTTTGTGCAAGATGGCAGCTTGATCCCGGGTCATGTAATGAGTGTGCACGTGCCAAGTGTACGTGAAGATGCTTTGCCGTATGACCTCTTCGTGTCCGATGTGCCTACCTTGAATAAAGTTCCCGGCGCACCATTAATTGATGAGTACGGCCGTATTCTAGGCGTATGTAGCGCCTCGAAGCAACATTCTTATCTCGATTATCGCACTTATATCATTCCTTCTTCGGTGATTACTCAAGTTATAGATAGTATTATTGAAAAGGTAGAAAACCTTCCCGTTTCTCAAGGAAGCTTGGGGATTGCAGTCATGGCTGATGACGCAGCACGGCTCTTAGCCGGACGTTATGGTTACCCTACAGGTCTTCATGTTACTTGTGTCCAGTTGGGCAGCCCTGCCTATACTGCCGGCTTGCGCGCAGGTGATATAATACTCACTATTAACGATATAGAAGTTAAAGTAGCAGAAGATTTAATTGAATTTATGGATGGAAAATCAGTGGGTTCATATTGTGTAATGCAAGTCTACCGACCAAGTGAGGCGGAGGAGCAAACTTTTTCCTGTTATTTACAGCAAGTGAGATATTAATGAGGCAGCGTGCAGTTAAGATTATTGAAATATTAGAGGAAACATACCCGGACGCCAAAACAACACTGGATGCAAGTTCCCCTTGGGAGCTTCTTTGTGGAGCCATTTTAGCTTCGCAGTGTACCGATGAACGTGTTAACAAGATTACGCCTCAGCTCTTTGCGACCTATCCTAGTATAAGCGCAATGGCAGAGGCTGAATTAAGTGATATCGAAGAGCTAATTCGTTCTTGCGGTATTTATCGTAACAAAGCCAGAGGTTTAAAAGGCTCGGCACGTGAAATACTGGATAAGTACGATGGAGAAGTTCCCCAATCGCGTGAGCAATTAATGGCTCTGCCCGGAGTAGGTCGCAAGATAGCGAATCTGATCCTAGGTGATGCTTTTGGTGAGCAGGCGGTGGTGGTCGATACGCATTGCGCTCGTATCTCGAAACTATTAGGGCTCACGAGTGAGAAGGATCCTCTGAAGGTAGAGCGAGACTTAGAGAAAGTACTACCGGCTACTTCCTACACAGACTGGGGGCACTACATGGTCTTTCACGGTCGCGAGATCTGTAAGGCTCGCTGTAGACAGTGTGTAGCGTGTCCGCTGAACCAGCTTTGTGCGTACGGTCGAAAGCAGGATCTTGAAGCTAAGGAGGTCGGAGACTGTGTCTAGGCGCAGTATTCTTGACGAGAAAGTCTCAGTACTGCGCGGCATTTCCGACAAGAGAGCCGCGCTTTTTTCTAAGCTGGGTATTCACAGCTGTGAAGACTTGCTGTGGCATTTGCCGCGCACATATGAAGACTGGACTGATCTTAGTTTTGTTAGTGAATTGGAAGATGGAGAAACAGCCTGTTTTAAGGCTCATGTAATCAGTATGCCGCACGTCAATCGACGTGGCAGGGTATCACAGACGGTCGTCAAACTTCAGGATGACACCGGCGCTCTCAGCGCGGTTTGGTTTAATCAGCCGTGGATAGCAAAACAAATGAGTCGCGGCGACAGCCTCGTTTTCCGGGGGCGCATCAAACGTGCGGGCCGCTATTTTTCATTTCAGAATCCGCAATTCTATCGTGAAGGGGAGGCAGTACCGCCACTTTTACCCATCTATCCTCTGACAGAAGGACTGACTCAAAGCATCCTGCGAGATGGAGTAGCACAGATACTAGACTCAGATAGCCTGCACTTTACTGAGTTCTTACCCGCCGGCAGTCGACGTGATCATCAGCTGGCCTCGCAGTCCTATGCTTTCTCTGAAATTCATTTTCCTTCTAGTGTCCACGCTGCCGAAGTGGGCAGACGGAGATTGGCTTTTGAAGAATTGTTTCTGATCATGGCAGGCTTACGTTCTTTGAAAGCGGAACGCACTTATCTTGAGCGGCAAGCACTGGTCCTGTCGGAGCAGGATGAGGCCGACTTGCAAAAAATGGAAGAGAGCTTTGGCTTTCAATTGACCGTATCGCAGCAGGAGACTCTAGCAGCGATCAAGCGCGACTTTGAACGTACTTGCCCCGCCTACAGACTAATTCAAGGTGATGTCGGCTCAGGCAAGACCGCAGTAGCAATTCTGGCTATGGGGTATGTAGCCTTGGCTGGCAAGCAATCTGTCCTAATGGCTCCGACTTCTATTCTGGCGCAACAGCACTATGAAAATATATCCAAATTTTTCGAGAAATTTGGGATTAAGACGGGACTGCTGGTGGGAGGTATGCCAGCTGCCCAAAAGAGAGAGACGCTCACTGCGATCGAATCCGGTGAGATTCAATGCCTGATAGGTACGCATGCTTTACTGTCCGATGATGTCAAATATAAACAGTTAGCGCTATGTATTACAGACGAGCAACATCGTTTCGGGGTTGAACAACGCCTCAACCTAAGTAGTAAAGAGGAGGCATATCCGCACGTCTTGGTGATGTCAGCCACGCCTATTCCACGCTCCTTGGCGATGATCCTCTACGGTGATTTGGATATCTCGGAAATGCGTGACATGCCGGCAGGACGTCAGCCTGTGCTAACCTATACTGCGCGAAATAAGGATCGGCCAAGAGTGGAACAGATGATCGAAAACGAGATAGAAAAAGGCCACATCACCTACATTGTCTGCCCTGCTATCGAAAGTTCCGAAATGATAAAGATGGAGTCTGCTGAGGAAGTTTTTAAGCGCTTGAAGAAGGGTAGTTTTTCACATCGGCGTCTAGCTCTTTTGCATGGGCGTTTGCCTGCGAAAGAGAAGGATCAAATTATGCAGGCGCTCTCCGCCGGTGAGATCGATATTCTCGTCAGCACCAGTGTGATCGAAGTGGGTATTGACCAGAAAAAGGCTACGATTTTGATTGTGGAGAATGCGGAACGTTTTGGCTTGGCGCAGCTACATCAGATGCGCGGCCGGGTGGGACGCTCTCACTACCAATCTTACTGTATTCTAATGAGTGAAACTGACGACGTTCTTGCCCGCAAACGTCTGACGGCGCTTTGCCGTCACAACGACGGTTTTAAAATAGCGGAAGAGGATTTACGCTTGCGGGGCCCCGGCGACTTTTTCGGTGTGCGTCAGAGCGGGCTTCCTGACTTTAGAGCGAGCGACTTGTCGCGCGACCGCGATTTATTGGTGGAAGCTGCAGGCGCTGCAGAGAAGATTCTGGCTCAAGATCCACTACTTCAAGAGGCAGAGAACCGTCTCATTTTGCCTGAGTTTAAACGGCGCTATGCAGAACGCTTGAAAAATCCTGCTTTGTAAGGAGAGTTTTATGCCTAGAATAATTTCCGGTTCACTGAGAGGTGTCAGACTTCAAGCCCCAGCGGGCACTGATACGCGTCCGACCTCTGATCGTGCCAAAGAAGCTTTATTCTCTATTATCGGTCCCGCTATTGAAGGGGCACACGTGCTCGATTTATTCGCAGGCAGTGGCCAAATAGCTCTCGAAGCTTTGAGCAGGGGAGCAGAATATGCGGTTCTTTGCGAGACGGATCGAGAGGCATTAAAAGCTTTGTTTGCCAATGTCGAAAAAACCGGAACATCAGAGCAGCTGAGAGTTTTCACCTACGACGCTAGAAGGCTGGTCAAAAGCTTGGCTGAAGGTAATCAAAGTTTTTATTTTATTTATTTAGATCCTCCGTGGCAAAACCTGCCGGACCTTTTGAAAGCCATAGAAAGTAATCTGTCGACCTTGCTCTCCGAGGACGGAGTAATCGTGTTGGAAAGCGAGCGCAAGCAAGATATTCCAAGCAGAATCGGACCAGACCTGACCTTGTCCCGCAGTTGTACATACGGCGCCTCCGTGCTATCCTTTTACTACCATGAAAACGACTAATGACAGCTTAATAGAAGGTGTTGTAGAGCCTAAACAAGAGCTTCGCCGCATTGCTTATGCAGGAACATTTGACCCCATGACGAAAGGTCACCTGGATCTGATTGAGCGTGGCTTAAGCTTGTGTGATGAGCTCATAGTTGTCGTGATAAATAATTTAGCGAAAAATGTGCGAGTTCCTCAAGCCGATCGTAAACGGATGGTCGAGCAGTCAGTACAGCATCTCTCACGAGTCAAAGTTACTTCTTGGCAAGGTTTGTTTGCGGAATTTTGTCACAAAGAGAACATAAGCGTCTGCCTGCGTGGTCTGCGATCAGCTAATGAGCTTGAGTCAGAGAAACAGATGGCACGATTGAATCGAGAACTTAAGAGCGATCTGGAAACTGTATTTTTAACAACATCTCCGATATATGACAGCATCAGCTCTTCTGCCGTAAGAGAATTAGCTGCATATGGCGTCAAGCTTGATCCTTATGTCCCTGCTGTGATCTGTAGAGAAGTGGAACGCAGGTACTCTAAGATTTAGCATAAATTAGCTAAAGTGAGATAATTAAGAATTAATTTCAGAAATACAAACGCCATTTAGGTGATAATTTGATACTGCGGAGGCTTTTAAAACATGGAAGAGAATAGAAATAGAAACAGTGCTAATAGACAAGATGGCGGACAACGTCGTCCCCAAAGAATGCCCGCTGATTCCTCGCGAGGCGAAGGTAGACCCGACCGTAGTGTTGAGCTTTTGTTGGAGCGACTGGAGAATACTGTTGAAGAAGCGCGCAGCGTTCCTCTGGGTACTAGGTGCATGTTGGATCGCGAAGAAGTTCTCTACTTGGTACGCATGATCCGTGAAAGCATGCCGCAAGAACTGGAGCGTGCTCGCTGGGTCTTGCAGCAAAATCATCAACTGATCAATGAAGCTAGGCGTGAAGCTGAAGCAGTTATTCGTGATGCGGAAGTGCAAATGGCTGCCATGGTTGATGAGCATGAGGTTACACAGCAGGCGCAACAGGCTGCCGCCCTCATGATAGACGAGGCGAGTCAGCAAAGCGAAAGTATCCGCAATAATGCGCTCAACTACACTAGAGAGGTCCTGGAAAACCTCGAAGAGCATCTGACGAATATGCTGGTCAATATTAAAGAAAATCAGAAAGCGTTGGATTAAGAACGAAATGAAAGAAACATTGAATATTGCAATTATCTTCGGCGGTCAGTCGCCTGAACATGAAGTATCACGTAAATCTGCAGCCTTTATCGCGGAAACATTGAGTAAGAATGAAATTTATAATTTGCATTTTATAGCGATTAATAAGCAGGGTGAATGGTTCTATTATTCCGGTGAAACCGCAGCGATGAGAGATGGCAGCTGGGAGAACGATCCGGAACTGGTCAGAGCCATTTTGACTGCAGATGCCAAAGATAGTTCTATCTATTTCCCGGACTGCCAGCAAGATCCAATCCATATAGATTGTGTCTTCCCGGTTTTACATGGTTCCAATGGGGAAGACGGACGCCTGCAAGGAATGTTGGAAATGTCAGGTATTCCCTTTGTCGGTTGCGGCATGCTATCTAGTGCTATAGCAATGGATAAGTCTTACGCAAACAAGATCATGGATTACAGCGATATTCCTCACACCGCATGGTGTAGTGTTGATATGTCGTCTTTCCGTAACGACAGTGAATTAGAACTGGACCGCATCTGCGATCGGCTGGAATTCCCGATATTTGTGAAGCCGGCCAATGCGGGATCCTCCATCGGTATATCAAAGGTTGAGAATAGAGAGCAATTAGGTGACGCTATCGACTTAGCGCTCAGATATGATCAGTGCATTGTTTGTGAAAAAGCGGTGCAGGGTCGGGAACTCGAGGTATCTGCCTTGGGAACTGCCGATGATCTGACTTTGTCAGTAGTAGGTGAGATTGTTCCTGACAGACAGTTTTATGATTATTCCGCCAAGTATGAGGACTCTTCCTCTCAATTAATAATTCCCGCTGAGTTGACCGAGCATGAATTAGATGAAATTAAAAAATATGCAGAAATGACCTTCAAAGCATTAAATTGCTACGGCATGGTGCGGATAGACTTTTTCCTCTCGGATTCCGGAGAGGTATTAGTTAATGAAGCTAATACAATCCCGGGTTTTGTTGACATCAGTATGTATCCGCGGCTACTGGCTGCCAGTGGTATCAGCGCTGAAGAATTACTGGATCGGCTGATCGGATTGGCCTTCGAGCGCTATCTGCATGGTAAAGAGAAATCTAAGTAGGAGCCGCCTGGAGGAAACCTACTAATTGAGAGAGTATTCTAGGAGCTTTGCATGATTGATACTAAGCATAAAAAAAGATTATATATCAAGATTATTTTTAGCCTTCTGAGCCTGATTCTTCTGTTCACTCTGATTTCATGTGATCCATCTGAATTTTTAGCAGACGATCCGAAGGAAAGCGGCAGTGAGAAAGAAAGCTTAAACGTTGAGACAGGTGAGGGTTCATCTGACGTACTCAAACTAATTGAGAAGAGAGATTTCAGAGAGCTCTACCCAAACTTTACTTCGGCTTCTCGGAGCCAGTATAAACTCGAGGACATAATCTCCCGCCAAGAGCAAATTGACGAACGTATTGGTCTGCAAACGATGCACTTGGAAAACGTGCGCAAGCTGGATCGTGCTTCCGATGAGCGCATTAGCGTTTATGAGATGAATGTCGTGATGCAGACAAGTTATGGTGAGATGACTCGACCTCTGACCTTAACCTTTCTTTATGATGAACTAGATGAGCATTGGTATTTAGAATACTCGCCTTCTTTGATTTTTCCCGGTTTGACAAATGATAATGACTTAATTGTTCAGAGATTGAATGCGCACCGTGGTGGGATCTTTGACCGTAATAACATTCCGTTGGCAGTGGACGGCAAGGGCCAGATTGTCGGTGCAATATCCGGTCTTTATGATAAAGCTGACAATGCCGAGGTAGCACAACTACTGGAGCTTACGGTGGAGCAAGTCGATGCCATCATGTCTCAGTCTTGGATTGGAGATAATATGTTTGTCCCGATCAAGACACAGATGGAATTCAATGCTGCTCAATTAAAGAAATTTCCGGAACTGCATCTTGAGATGCGCCTGTTCGATACTAGACTCTATCCACATTCCCATTCCATCGCCCACCTCGTAGGCCACGTCGGCGAGGTGACTCAGGAAGATCTGGATAATGATGAAGAAGGCATTTACCGTGAAAGAGATATGATCGGTAAGAGAGGCCTAGAAAGTTTATTTGAAGAAGAGTTGCGGGCCAAGCGGGGTGTGCGCGTATATCTTTCCGGCAATGAAAAGCAGATCCTTTATGAAGTCCCTGCAGAAGCAGGACAAGATTTCCATCTGACAATTGATATTGAACTGCAAAACAAACTGTATTCTCTTTTCAAGGAAGATGAGGGTCAAGCTGTCTGCCTTGATCCCTATTCCGGTGATATTTTGGCAATCTTGAGCTTTCCATCTTTTGATCCTAACGAATTTGTTCAGGGCATCTCTTCCGCCTCATATCAGGCGTTGCTCAACGACAGTCGTTTGCCCTTGTGGAATAAATTTCAGCCCAGATATGCACCCGGCTCTACTATGAAAATACCTTCTGCCATGGCAGGTTTAAATTCCGGCGTCTTAACGCCTGACACAACGAAGACCATCATTGGCAAAACTTGGCAGCCAGATGCTTCTTGGGGATCCTATGAAATTGCCCGCTTCACAGTGTATGACTCGCCCCAGGACCTGACGCAAGCGATAGTTATTTCAGACAATATCTATTTTGCGCAGGTGGCATTGGAGATGGGCAGAGAATCTTTCCAAGAGGAACTACTAAATCTTGGTTTTACCGAAGAAGTGCCTTCAAGCTATCCGTTCCCCACGGCTCAGTTCAGTAATAGCGGGGACATTGGCGACTCAGTAATGCTCGCAGCATCTTCCTATGGTCAAGGTGAAATTGAAGTGACCGCTACACAGATGGCCGCAATCTTTTCTGCAGTAGCCGCGGATGGGAATATCCCTGCGCCGCGACTCTTAATGTCTGACGAAATTTCCGTCTGGAAAGAAAATGTTGTTTCCGGCGCGAACCGAGACGTTCTGCGCCAAGCGTTGCGTGAGGCCGTTGAACAGACACACCGCTCTAATGCCTATCGTGATTATGCTACTTTGGGTGGAAAATCCGGGACGGTTGAGGCGGCTTGGGATTCCGAGTTGGAACGCATCTCGCTCGATTCATGGTTCATCGGTTTTGATCTGGATCAGCCGGATATGGTTATAGCAATTCAAGAGCAAAATGTGCATAAGAGTCAGGACCGTCCTTCTGCTGCTAGACGTTTCGGTGAAGTTTTTGATCTTCTTTATCAGGGTGAGTCAGACAGCAGCGGAGAGTAGCTATGACCGCAGGCCTCATACTCAGAAACGTGAAGCTGCATAGCGCCGAGTCTCAACTTACTGACGTTTTTATTGAGCACGGCCTCATATGCGGCTTTACCCCTGCAGGAGAGAAGACTGGATTTCCATATTACCCAAGTCATGACCTTGACGGTAAATATCTGTATCCGGGTATCTTCGATTGTCATCTGCATGGGAGTATTGGAGTTGATTTCAATTACATTAATCCGGAAGAGCTGGAGCATCTCAGCCTATATCTGGCAAGTCGCGGCGTGACGTCCTTTTTTGCATCTATAGTCAGTGATAGTGAAGAGAAGATAAAGAAACTCTGTCAATTCTATGCTAGGGCGGCAGAGGGGAAATTAGGCGGTGCCCGCTTGGCAGGCATTCACCTTGAGGGACCCTGGATATCTCCTCAGCAAAGCGGCGCTATTGCGCGAGATTACTTAAGCTTGCCTCAGATTGAAATGCTGGATCGTTTTCAGGAAGCGACCAACGGCTGGATAAAATATATTACTATAGCTCCTGAACTTGACGGAGCTTTGGAGCTGATTGAAAAAGCTGCTAGTGAAAATATCGTGGTGGGCCTCGGACATAGCACAGCTGATTATGATGTGACCCGTGAAGCCATCAAGAGGGGAGCCAGGTTGGCAACTCATCTGGGCAACGCTATGCCTCAAATGCATCAACGGCGACCGGGCATAGTGGGGGCAATCCTCGATAGTGATCTCCATGTGGAGCTTATTTTCGACGGTATCCATCTACATCCGGCGATTTTGCGCTTGATTGCCAAGACTATAAAGCCCGATCGTATCATCGGGATCAGCGATGCCACTATGGCCAGAGGTTTAAGGGATGGTGTCTACAGTCTGGGAATTTCAGAAATTGAGGTGAAAGGCGGAGTTTCTTTTTTGAAAAACAGTGACGTGTTGGCCGGAAGTACCTTGGATTCGATCCAAGCTATTGAAAATGCCTCCGAAATACTAGATTCTAGTATTAAGTCGGTTTATCCCTTTTTCTCACGAAATCCCGCCAGACTTTTTTCGCAAAATTCAGGCGAAATTTGTGTTGGCATGATAGCTGACTTACTGTCTTTTAATGAGGACTTTGATTTGTGTGATACATGGGTGTCAGGCAAGCATGTCTATTCAGCCGTGCTATAATGTCGTAATTAAGAAGAGAGTATGATTTAACTATAAAAAATTAACGAAATACCAGACTGAGATTTAATCTTAAGTAGGAGACGAAGGAGAGTAGTTCATGTCTGCAATTCTAATGAATATTCCGTATTTATCAGCTATATCCGTGTCAGGCTATCAGGCAATAAGCTATGCTTGCATGATTGCAGTGCCCGCGATAATGGTCGTTCTATTTGTCGTGGCTCTATTACGCAATCGTAAGCTTCGCTTGGAAGCGGCCGCTAGAGAGAAGAGCTTTACCACAACTCTGGATGCTGTCGACTTTGACCAGGGTAATGTTTTCGACAATCTTCAGACAGTACGTGAAAACTTGAATGATGAAGAGATTAGCGAATTTCTTGATGATCTTAGTGTCCAAAGTGAAAGACTTTATCGAGGCAAGTGGCTGCCCGATCCGGAACCTCTACTGCTGCAAAAAGATGTTTTTCATGTCTTTAAGAACGCTCGCTTCAATGCATTAATCTCTGCTTTGCTTATTGTGCTAGGCATTATTGCTGCCGTAGTCGTTCTCGTTGCAGACGCAAACCTCTTCCTTACTGCAGAGCAGGCAGTTGTGCCCCCGCTAATCATGGCTAGTTTGATTCCCTTGGGAACAGGGCTTGTCACAGCAATCCTTTTGAGCGTCGATGCTCGCAATACCAGATATGTTCTGGCACAGACAGTGCAAAACTTTAGCAGCACTTTGGCAAACACAGCACCCGTGTATCAAGATCGGGCCGGAGTCACGCTCCTTATCAGCGAACTTATTTCATATGGCGAAACCATGCGCCAGGAAGTGAGATCGTTCAGCGAAATTGCTCAACAATTAGTAGAGGGAGAATTTGCAGAAGGTGTACGTAACGCAGTGCGCGATGTGATGGAAAAAGAAGTAGCACCTCCCATCAAGGAATCGAGCGCAGCCCTGAGTAATTTGGCCGACAGCTTAGCCGAAAAGCAGGAGTCAGGGATGCAAGAATTGGCGGACTCTTTCACTGAGAAGACCGTCGAGGCTTTGCAGGTACATTTGGCACCCTTGCCGCAAGAATTATCTAAAATCAACCGCCTCACAGATTCGTCTCTTGCAATGATGGAAGAATCCAAGCAGATCATGGCAGCATCGCGCGATGAGAATGTTAATTTAAATCAAGAGCTACACGAGATCCTAGGTCTGATGGCCATCTCGCGCAACGATATCGCGAATGAGTCCGCTACATTGAGCGATAATTTGAAGCTCATTTCAGCTAGTTCAGATAAGCTGACTGCACTGTATATGGGCGAGCAGGAAGGCTTGTCTAATCAGTTGTCGCGACTCTCCGATCAACTGAGGCTTAATACCGATCTACTGAACAGAGCAATCGGCGAGACGTCAAAGACCATGGAAAGATCCGTACACCTGACAGAGGAACAAAGTCGCTTGACTGAGAGCTTCTTGCAGCGTATCAAACAGCAAGTTAGCGCTTTGGAAGAGATGACTCGTTCAATAGAAACCAGCAGCTTAGACTTTAGTGAGAAGTCTACAGACTATGTCCAGCGCACATTGCAGGATTACGATAGCGGTCTGGCTGAAGTAATCGAACGCCTGAGCTTCACTACAGCAGAGATTCGGGAAGCCATAGATTCTCTACCCGCAGCGATACGTAGTATTGGAAAAGAATAATGCATGACCCTGAAATGAAAAACGCCATACGCAAACCTAAGCTGCGTAAAGCAGAGTTGTTTCTTGTGCCTGACGCTAAACTTCAGTCTACTGAGGAAATAGTTATTCCTGAACAGACAATGGCGGCTGAGCAGACTGAACCGAGTGAGCAGACTGAGCCGAGTGATCAGACTGTACAGGTCGAACAGATAGTGCAGGTTGAGGGTGTTGAGCAATCTGAACAGGTCGAACAGATAATGCAGGCTGAGCTAGCAGAGCGCCAGATTTTGCGTCCTAAGCGCATTGCAGTTAAAACTGATAGGGAAGAAAAAGAGGAGCTTAAAGAATCCGAACCGGAAGAAGATTTGCAAGCTGAAATTGAGTCTGAGTCAGAAAACACAGATATTTTTGTTGAAAGCAGCAAGAGTGAGATTGAAGCGCAGTCTGATACTGAAACTGATCCTGAGCATGAAGGCGTAGCTACGTTCTCAGAAGCCCTCACGCAAACACAACCCCAGCCCCAGCTGAGACGAATAATTGATATCACTCAGGCTAAACCTGAAGTTAAAGTAGAACAGCCTGAGCCTGAAGTGAAAAAAACATATCTTGTGCCGGATATTCCTTTGCGCTTTTCCACCTTTGAGGAAGCTTTGGATTCCTGCAGAGAAGTTCATCCCTCGCCGGAAGAG
>Ga0172377_10001959_pt1 | contig 21060 bp, 10 predicted proteins | sample Pumphouse3metaG_FD_119749 | JGI IMG/M metagenome (GOLD analysis project Ga0172377, IMG submission 119749) | Leachate microbial communities from a municipal landfill in Southern Ontario, Canada - Pumphouse #3 metaG | ecosystem: Engineered > Solid waste > Landfill > Unclassified | place: Canada...
GTAGAACCAAGTGGAGAATCCGCCGTGACAGGGGGCAGTTTTTGCTCTGGGGACATTCTTTCTAAGATAATAAAACCATATATTTTGTCTTCGTGGCCCTTCCAAAGAGTAGAATAATCTGGGTGAAGATCATCGAGATATGATTTGACAGAATGATAGCCATACATATGACAAGACAATTCATTAACACATAATCCAGCAAAACGCATTGCGTTCATTTCTATTGGATTAATGCGGTCAGATATACGGAATTCTATATGAAAAGGAAAATTTTTAAACTTCAAGACAGTGTTGATTTCTCTGAGGAAAGTCAAAAAACTCTCAAGATATTTGTCGTAAATCGACTTCGAAGAAATATACAATCTGTCGCTAACATCCTTTTCTGAAACGAATGGATGTTTATAGATATTCAACACTACAGGTTCTCCCATAGTATCATAATAAGCATCCACAGCGAACTCATCTCCTTTTATATACTCCTCGATAATAAAACTCGTCTTTTCTATTACAGAAACAGGAAAAGCAGAACTCTTGGCATCAAAATTCGTGTAAATCTCAACCAATGACTTTTTCCAATCTTCCTTATTTTCAATAGTATAGACTCCTATACTTAAGAAACCAATAGCAGGTTTGAGAACAATAGGATAAGGAAGAGAATCAGCATCCACATCCCTCAAATCCTTTATATTGATCTTTTTATAATAGAAATCTGGATATAACTTTTTACATACATCACGAAATTTACTCTTATCCTTTATAATTCGAATACTTTCTTTCAAATTCTCATCTGGATGATTCTCAAAAATCCAAGATAACGCATTTTCTGAAATAGTATATACCCTCTCACCTCGTCTGCACGCCTTCCTCGCCTCTTCATCATCAATTAAATATAGATTATATTTAGCAGAATATTCTTCAGACACATCGTTTTTAAGCACGGATATTTTCTCAGCCTCCAAAAGTGAAAGTAAAGTTTCTGAGATAAAAGGTTTTTCAAGTATTATCATGATTTACATAATTTTAAGTAGCAAAGATACCAAACGAAATTAAAAATTATATCTTTGTCCAAAATATTTAAATATGTACGTAAAACCAAAAAAGGAATTAGGACAACATTTTTTAAGAGATGAAGACATCGCTTTAAGAATAGTAGATGCATTACAGGGCAATGGTGGGACTGCCACTGCTACTCCTATCGTAGCTACTAAAGCAGATAAAACTGATGCAAACAGCCAAGAGGCCATTGCCACAGAAAAAGCTAAAATGGAAGTTCTAGAGATAGGGCCAGGAATGGGTGTACTAACCAAATATTTATTAAAGAGAGAAGATGTTAATTTAAAAGTAGCAGAAATAGATAAAGAAAGTGTAAATTATCTATTGATAAATTACCCTGAAATAGCAAGTGGACTTTATGAAGCAGACTTTTTAAAAATGTCTCTAGACCATATTTTCAAAGGAGATTTTAATATAATTGGTAATTTCCCATATAATATATCTTCGCAAATCTTCTTCAAAGTATTAGACTATAAAGACCAAATTCCTCAAGTAGTAGGCATGCTTCAGAAAGAAGTAGCCGAAAGACTTTGCTCTCCAGCAGGTAAAAAATCTTATGGAATACTATCTGTACTATTGCAGGCTTGGTATAATATGGAATATTTATTTACAGTAGAACCTTTCTCTTTCATTCCACCTCCAAAAGTCAGATCCGCTGTGATTCGTTTAACTCGTAATGACAGGACTGAATTAGGATGTGACCCTGTATTATTTAAAAGTATTATCAAAACATGCTTCAATCAACGCAGAAAAACCATTAGAAATTCTATTCGTCCTCTAATCGTTAACATGAAGAATAACCTGATGCAAGCACAGCAGAAAGGGAAGTCTTATGAACGAACTAAAAACACTGAAACTATCTCTGGTAAAAAGAACCTGGCCATTCCTGAAATTATGGGCACAAACCTTAAGGGTCAGGAAGTTAACTTCTTAGACCTTCGTCCAGAACAAATGTCTGTCGAGATGTTTATTAAACTAACTAACGAATTGCAAAATCTATACATTCAGGCATAGATAGAACTGATTACTTTTTAAGACCTATCTTCTTTTTGAGTGATCTTAGAAGATCAAAAGCATCAAGAGGGGTCATATTATTCATATCAGCAGCTTTTAATGTGTCACGAATATCTTCAATTAGTGGATCATCTAATTGAAAGAAAGAAAGCTGCTGTGGTTCTGCCACCATCTCAGCATTCTCGATAGACTGTAGCTCTGCCATTTTCGTTTCACCTTCGCCTGACTCAAGTTTATGAAGAACTTTTTCAGCAGCATGAACCACGGCAATAGGCATTCCTGCCAGACGTGCTACATGAATACCAAAACTATGTGCCACACCTCCTGGTGTCAATTTTCTTAAGAATATAACCTTTCCATCTATCTCTTTAACAGCTATATGGAAATTCTTAACTCGAGGATATATATTCTCCAATTCATTAAGTTCATGATAATGAGTCGCGAAAAGAGTCTTAGCACCAAAACCTTGCTCATGAATAAACTCGACAATACCCCAGGCAATAGACATACCATCATAAGTACTAGTCCCACGGCCTATCTCATCAAGTAAAATCAAAGACCTGTGAGAAATGTTATGCAGGATAGTCGAAGTCTCAAGCATCTCCACCATAAAAGTAGATTCTCCACGTGAGATATTATCAGAAGCACCCACACGAGTGAAAACTTTATCTACATAACCAAGACGAGCAGCCGCTGCAGGAACGAAAGAGCCAATCTGAGCCATAAGACTAATCAATGCAGTCTGCCTTAACAACGCAGACTTACCAGCCATATTAGGTCCAGTCAATATAATAATCTGCTGAGTAGAACTATCAAGCATCAAATCATTAGCCACATATTCTTGTCCATCAGGCATTAGACGTTCGATTACAGGATGACGTCCTTGTTTAATATCAAAATCATCCCCATCAGTCATCTCTGGCCTATGATAATCAAATTCGACAGCACAAAAAGCAAAAGAAAGCAATGCATCAATACGAGCTAGCAGCGCAGCGTTATTCTGAATAATAGGAATCATTTTCTGAATAGCCAAAACAACATCTAAATAAAGCTTTTGTTCCACTTGATATATATTCGTCTGAGCCGTCAGAATCTTCTCCTCATATACCTTCAACTCTTGAGTAATATAACGTTCTGCACTCACTAGAGTCTGCTTACGAATCCATTCCTCAGGCACTTTATCCTTGAAAGTATTCCTTACCTCAAGATAATAGCCAAATACATTATTGTGACTTATTTTTAATGAAGAAATCCCCGTCCTCTCTATCTCGCGCACACGAATTCCTTCTATAATCTCTTTTCCATTTCTAACTACCTTACGATACTCATCCAGCTCCTGGCTCACCCCTGAAGCTATCACATCACCTTTCCCTATCTGTGCAGCAGGATCAGCTGCCATCATCTTATTTAGCAATGTTTCGAGTTCAGTACAATTATCAAGCTTAGCTGCAAGTTTTTTCAGGGCAATGTCCTGTCGGTCGTCGTAGCGTTTATCCTCACTGAAATAATCCTCTATTAATTTTTTAATAGGAGCTATCTGAGCGATTCCTCTCTTTAACTGCATAACCTCTCTAGGAGAAATCCTTCCAGCCGCTGCTCGAGAAATGATACGCTCCAAATCTCCCACATCTCCTATTTTCTCTGAGACAGCTGTCATCAGAGGACTAGCCATAGAACCCGTAAAATCTGCTTCAGAGCTAGCATTGCCATGTAAAGAAATAAACTCCTCTACCACATCATGACGGTTCTTGATTTCTTCTAAAGACTTAGATGGCATAGAAATCCACGTTCTAAGTAGTCTGGATCCCATTGGAGATGAACATTTATCTAATACTTGAAGGAGTGACATCCCATCTGGAGACAAAGGTTGAAGTAACTCAAGATTTCTTACTGTAAATCTATCTAACCACACGAAATCTCCTTCATCAAGACGAGAAATAGAACATAAATGACTAAGACCTCGCATCGGATTAAAATCAGTGCCAGCCTGTTGCGTGTTTTCCAAATAAAATAATATCGCACCTGCTGCCGTGATACCAAGGGTCATTCCTTCTACTCCAAAACCTTTTAAAGAATTTATCTTAAACTGTTTTATAAGTTTCTCATAAGCTGATTCATAAACGAAAGCCCATTGGTCCATAGTAGAAACATACATTCCTCCGACTACATGAGAATTATCAGAACTAGAGACTACTTTATTAGCGAAACGCTCACGAAATCCTTTTTCATATCCTTTTTGGATTAAGACTTCTTTAGGATCGAAATCTGATAACAATAAATCTATGTAATCTAAATTTCCTTGGGCTATCTTGAATGTCCCGGTAGATATATCTAGAAAAGCTACACCTGCTCTATCTTTTTCGAAATATAACGAAGCCAGAAAGTTATTTTCTTTCTGAGAAAGCAATTGTTCATTATAAGCTAGACCCGGAGTCACTAATTCAGTCACCCCTCTTTTAACTATTTTTTTAGTCATTTTGGGATCTTCTAACTGATCACAAACAGCTACTTTATAGCCTGCTCTAACTAATTTTGGAAGATATACATCGATAGAATGATGAGGAAACCCTGCTAATTCTACATATTTAGCAGAACCATTAGCTCTTCTGGTGAGTACTATTCCTAAAATCTTGCTCGCTTTAATCGCATCTTCGGAAAATGTTTCATAAAAGTCTCCAACTCTAAACAATATCATAGCTTCAGGATATTTCGCCTTAACTTTAAAATACTGTTGCATCATAGGGGTTTTTACTATATCTTTCTTAGCTTTCATAATTACAAAAATAGATAAATTAATCGTATCTTTGTCTAAGATAAAGCGAAAATTTCTAGGATTAAACAAAAATGAATAAACGGGTTCTTGTAATAACATATTATTGGTCACCAACAGGTGGATCTGGCGTACAACGTTGGGTGAAGTTCTCTAAATACCTACCCGAATTTGGATGGACACCAGTAATATATACACCTTCAAACCCTGAACAAATAGCCATAGATCATAATATGGCTAAAGAAATTCCTCCTCAAGCTGAGATTATCAAACGTCATATTTCAGAGCCATATACTCTTTATCACAAATTTATAGGGCATAAAAAAGGAGAGAAAATAGCTGCAATTAATCCTATAAATAATTCTAAAGATAAATCCCTGGCAGAGAAAATCTCTCTTTGGGTTCGTGCTAATATTTTCATTCCAGACCCTAGGATTACATGGAAACATTCATCGGTAAATTTTCTAATTAAATACTTAAAAGAACATCCTGTCGATGTGATAGTGACTACAGGTCCACCTCAATCCATGCATCTTATAGGTCGAGAATTACATCGCCGCACAGGCATTAAATGGATCGCCGACTTCCGTGACCCATGGACTAAAATGTTCTACTTCAAACATTTACCATTAAATCGTTTCGCCAGTCGTGCCCATTATCGCCTAGAGCAAAGCGTCCTGCGTGAAGCAGATTACATAGTAGCTGTCAGCCCTCGTGTACAAAAAGATTTTATGGCAATGTTACCATCTGGAAGCAATCCTGATAAAGTGAAGTTAATTACCAATGGATTCGACCCATCAGATTTCGCTAACGCTACGCAAAGCAGTTTCTGCGAAAAAAAACCTCAGAACCAAACAGCAGATAATCAAGCTCGAAAAATATCAATAGTTCATACCGGAATATTAGCACAAGAAGGTAATCCTACTGAACTTTGGAAAGCTCTTGGTTTAAAAAATGACATCCCTTTTCTTATTAAATTATATGGCAATACTGACCAGGCTGTAATAAAATCCATGATAGAAGCTGGCTTGGAGGGTAAATTCTCTGATGAGGGATATAAGAGTCATTCAGAAATTAATCATTATCAGCAGACTGCTGACATATTAATATTACCATTAAGAAAAGAAGAAGAGTATAAATCTGTCTTGCCAGGCAAACTTTTCGAATATATTGCTGCCGATGTACCTATTTTAGGTATTGGTCCTATAGATAGCGTGTGTGCAGAAGTATTACAAGATACTGGATGTGGGCAAATGTTTGAATGGACAGACGCTGAAGGTATGCTTGATTTTATAAAAATGGTGAATAAACAATTGCACGAAGTGCAAGGCGAGTCAAACTCAACATTGCCCCGTAATAATAAAAAAATAGAGTCCTATTCACGTGTGAATCTGACTAAACAGTATATTAAACTTTTTGAGAACTAAATATTTATTATGCAAAATCTTTTAAAAAAAGCATGGCCTTTCGTCCTAATTATCTTAGGCTTTTTAGTATTATCTTATGCTTATGCTCCACAAGTAATAGGAGGTAAAGTCATGAATCAGAGTGATATATCTTCATGGAAAGGTATGTCTCACGAAGCGTCTGTTTATAATAAAGCTCATCCTGACGACCCTACTTACTGGACAGGGTCTATGTTTTCCGGGATGCCGACTACTTCTTTTATGGGAGATTATAAGGGTGATTCTACTAATTTTTTATATAAGATTTTACTAACGGGAAAACGTCCTCCAGTATATTTCTTTATTTCTCTATTAGGAGCTTTTTTGATGTTTCTCGCCTTCGGTTGTGATATATATTTATCAGTAGTTGGTGCTATAGCCGTGACATTTTGCTCGTATAATATGCAAATTCTACAGGTAGGACATAATACTAAAATGCAAGCCATAGCTTATATGCCTTGGGTCATAGCATCTATAGTATATTCTTATAAGAAGCGGCCGTTTATAGGGTCTGTCTTGTTTGGATTCGCCCTTTCTTTTCAGATTAAAGCTAATCATCCTCAGATCTCATATTATCTGGCTATGATTATCTTAGTTTTCGTTATAGCAGAATTTATACATGCTATAAATGAGAGAAAAATAAGGAATTTCTTTAAAGCTTCTATCCTGCTTCTAATAATGGGATTATTAGGAATAGGGGCTAATGCTAATAAGTTACTTCCATTGTATAAATATCAAAAGCATACTATGCGTGGGGGCACTGAATTAACTAATAATCAAAATCTTCAGACAGGAAATGGATTAAAGCTTGATTATGCTACTGCTTGGTCTTATGGCATAGAAGAGACTCCTAATCTATTGATCCCTAATTTTAATGGAGGTAGCTCAAGCGGTGCTCTAAGTACTAGTTCCAAGACATATAATGTTTTAAAAAATAAATATAGAGGAGCTGACCAAATAATTAAACAACTGCCTACTTATTGGGGACCTCAGCCATTCACAGCTGGACCTATGTATATGGGTGCTTTTTGTATATTCTTGTTTATTCTAGGCCTGTTTATAGTAAAAGGATATTATAAATGGTGGCTTGTCGCTATTACCATAATAGCTTTGCTGTTAAGTTACGGGTCGCATGCATTATGGTTTACTAAGCTGTTTTTCTATCATGTTCCTTTATATAATAAGTTTAGGACAGTGTCTATGATTTTAGTCATATTACAGATGACTATTCCTATTTTGGGTATTTTAGCTATTAAAGAAGTTAATCGTATTAAGAATACTGGAACTCTCGCTGATAGAAAAGGATTTCAAAAGAATATGATGTGGTCTGTTATTATCACTTTAGGATTCTGCCTATTTTTCGTATTAGCACCAGCTTGGGGTAATTTCAGCTCCTCTGCAGACTCATCATTGCCTGCAGATCTAGTAGCTTCTCTACGTGCTGATCGTGTATCTTTTGTTCGAATGGATGCTTTTAGATCGTTTCTTCTTATAGCCTTAGGCGCTTTAGTGTTATGGTTAGGTTATAAAAAAAGAATTAAACCTCTTTTAGCTGTTTCTTTAATGGGAGTAATTATTTTAGTGGATTTATGGAATGTAGATAAGCGTTATCTTAATAGTTCTCATTTCGTTGATGCATATAAGTTTAATAATCAATTTCCTCTAAGGACAGCTGATAAAAGTATTTTCAATATAGAGAAAGAGCTGGCTGAGAAAACAGGTATCGAAGATCCTGATTACAGAGTGTTAGATTTGAGTGTTAATACTTTTAATGATGCACATATTTCTTATCATCATAAAACTATTGGTGGTTATTCTCCTGCTAAACTTCAGAGATATCAAGATTTAATTGATTATTATATTTCTCCTGAAATGCAGCAACTTTCAAAGGATGTAAATAAAGTGGCTAAATCTGCTAAATCAATGCAAGATATAGAGGCTGCTTTAGGGGATTATCCTATACTTTCTATGTTAAATACTAAGTATATTGTTATAAATGGCGAAGCTGATCCTTTGAGATATAATCCTTATGGTCATGCCTGGTTCGTTTCTTCAGTAAAGAATACTAAATCTGCTGATGAAGAAATTAGTGAAATAGGTAAGGTCGATCTTAGGACTACAGCTGTTATAAGTTACAAGACTCCATTATCTGCTAGCAATCAGCTATCCGCTCCAGAAAAGATACAACAGCCTGCTTCGGATGCATCAAGCATTACTTCTAATGATAGTATTGCCATTAATAATAACGAAGATTGTATAAGATTAACAGAATATAAACCTAATATGCTGAGTTATATTTCCGATAATGCGAATAGGGGTTTAGCAGTGTTTAGTGAGGTTTATTATCCAGATGGATGGAAAGCGTCTATAGATGGATATCCAGCTAAGATTTTATGTGCGAATTATACCTTACGTGCACTTGAGATTCCTGCTGGGCATCATAATATTAAATTCGTATTTAAACCTATATCTTATAAAATAGGAGCTACCATATCGAGTGTTTGCTCAATATTATTATGGATTTTTATCTGCCTGATATCATTTTTCGAATATAACGAAAATAAAAAAAGTAATCTTAATATTAAAGAATTAAGTTCCAATTAGGAGGAGTAACATTTAAAAGATAACGAACAAAGAAATCGTATCGTTTATGCTCTCCATACTCCCCACCCATAGTGTGGTTAGAACCTGGAATCACAACTAATTCGAAATTCTTATTTGCTTTAATTAGTGCGTTCACCATCTGCATAGTTGAAGAAGGATCTACATTGTCATCCATTTCACCAACAACCAGCATTAGTGGACGTCTCAGCAAATGAGCATTAACTACATTAGAAGATTCTTTATACTGTTTACCTATGGGATAGCCCATCCATTGTTCATTCCACCATATTTTATCCATACGATTATCATGACATCCACAGGATGAATATGCAGCTTTATAAAAATCTGGATAAAACAGAATAGCATCAGCAGCTTCTTGTCCTCCGGCCGAAGCACCGAATATGCCTACCCGGTCAATATCCATATACGGATACTTGGTCGCAGCAGCTTTTATCCATTCCATTCGGTCCGGTAAACCTGCATCTTTCAAATTCCTATAGCAAATGTCTTCAAAAGATTTAGATCGAAACGAGGTCCCCATAGCATCAAGTTGCACCACAATAAATCCAAGTTCAGCCAAACTACTCATGTTCCAATTGTAAGCGCTGAATGACTTGGGTGTATATTGGTTACCCGGACCAGCATAAATATATTCAATAATTGGATATTTTTTATCCGGATTAAAATTAGTAGGACGAACAATAATTCCCCACATATCCGTCTGATGATCTCTCCCTTTAGCACAAAAGACTTCAGGGGCTTTCCATCCAGCTTCAACTAACTGTGTGATATCAGCTTTTTCAAGTGGCATAATAATTTTACCACTTTTTGCATCACGCAGAACTGCAACAGGTGCTCTATTTACAAGAGAATAGGTATCCACAAGATACTTCATATCGTGTGAGAAGCTAGCTTTATGCATTCCTTCCTCTGGTGTTAAACATGTTAATCCACTTCCATCGAAATGAATGCTATAGTAACGAATCAAATAAGGATCTTCACCATTCACCATTCCATTAGCAGAGAAAGTAATTATACGATTAATTTCATCTACATGAACTACTTCACGCACATACCACGGTCCTTTTGTTACCTGATTTTTAACTTTCCCAGTTTGACGATTATAAAGGTATAAATGATTCCAATTATTACGCTCACTCATCCAAATTATTTCTTTCCCGTTGGAGAGATTTCTACGGAAGTAACGGTTATAATTAACAAACGTCTTACTGGTTTCCTGAATCACTATCCGCACTTTACCAGTATCGGTCGAAAGTTCCAACACGCGATAGACCTGATGTCCACGCTGATTATATTCAAACATCACTGTTTTACTATCAGTATCCCATTCCAGCCCTCTCACCTCGAATTGCTTGTTGAATAATTCCGTAGAAGGAATAGTCGTTTCTCCCGTTTCAACATTAAAGATACAAGGACACTTGAAGGGCAAAGCATCACCCGGTTTGGCATATTCCCGCTTATGCAACTTGGGCTGAAGTTGGTCGGTAGGCGATGACTCAATGAGATAGACATATCGCTTCTTCGCCGGACGTACCTTCATCATCGCTACTTTCTTAGAATCCGGAGACCATACGATTTGTGCCGAATAGAACTCGCCGGGAGAACCATCAAAACTTAACACCTTTTCTTCACCCGATTTATTATCATTTACATAGACATTGCTGTTTTTAATGTAAGCCGTTCGCTTGCCATCCGGGGAAACCACTGGCTCCCCATTGCTTTCATCAAAAGTAGCCGCCCAATAAGATGCATCGTGCCTCTCAATCACCCCTTTATCTATTAAATCGCCTTTCCGCTTTGCATAAATCCACTGATGATCTTTATAAATAAAATTCAATGTATCCAAAGTCTCATTAATGCTTAAAAAACTAATGGGGAGTAGCATAGCATCAACGGCCTCTTTTCCTTCCTTTGTTTCTGAGCTAAAAGGGGCTGTCTGTCCGAATAATCCTACCGCCATATCCTTTTTATAAGGATTTAAAGCAGATAAACATTTCGCCAGTTTCTCCTGATTAAACAAAGGGGCGCGTTTCTTCTTTGTTGCATCCACCAGTACATACTCCTTACCATTGGGCATATCGCGAACGTACCAGAACTTGTCAGTACCAGCAATCCATTGCGGACGAACATCGCCATAAAGAACCTTGTTACTAAATTTGTCGTGAAGTGAATAGGCTCGCTGATAGTCTTCCAACGTACCTTGTGCAAATAGATTATCTACATTCAAAAAAGTTAAAACTGCACACAAGCTAATACAAGTTATAAACTGTTTCTTTACCTTTTTCATGTGTAATTTATTAATTATTCTACTTCCCATTCAAATAGTCCAGAAGCATATTCTTTTGGAAGTTTTATTTCCATTTTTAATGCACTCGTAGATATAGAAGGAAAACTGACTTCATTACCAATACCTTTCTTAGTTCCATAAGATGTGGTATTTTCCACAGGTAACCATGTTCCTGTTTTATCTTTATAATATAACTTCCATGAATCTGGTACACGGCAACCTCCCCACGGCTCATCATCATACCAATATACAGTAGAACTTGATATAGTTTTAGGAGAATCAAATGTATAAGCAATCCATTCCGTAGTTCCCTTATTAGGCCACCAATGATAGTAAGGTACCGAACGATCATTTGCATCCTTTGGCACTAATCTATCGTTAATTGCAGTAATCGCTTTCACATCATGTGAAGCAGAAACTAGGCTTTCCGAAGCAATCGTAGGCGGCGACACAGGACGAGTAGCATTAATATCAATAGGTAACCATACAGCCATTTCTCCACTACCACGATGTGCCCATGCATAATAAGGAATCATATTCAGCTTCACGTCCTTTGCCACTAGTCTTCCTGTTAAATCATACTCCAATGTTTGTGCATCAGTTTGCACCATATTAATACCATACAATAACTCAGGCTTCTCAATAACTTTAAATTGTGGATTTTGGTTTACAAGCACTCCTCTCACACTGAAATCATTATCTTTCCACTCCGCACAATATACCAAAGGCCCACGTTCTACAGAAATCTTACCTTGATCTGCAGCTACCAAAGGATGAGCTTTTATCGTACGAACATCCATATCAAAATGAATCTGCACTTCATCACCCTTTCTCCATTTACGATTAATGACGAAATAACCTTTTTCCAAAGTACTTTCTACCGATTTTCCGTTAACCTTAATAAGGTAAGAAGGATGTTTCTTATCAGTAAAGCGATATAAGTCTCCTGGAACTACCGAATTTCTCGCCCATCCTGGAATACGGATTTTTAGATTAAAATCTTGTTTTCCATCAGGTAAAACTGACAAGCTAACATCCCCAGACCATGGATAATCGGTTTTTTGCTCCAATATGACCTTTTTACCATTCAATTTCAAGGAAGCCTTATCACCTATAAACAAGTTCACATACAAATCTTTACCTTTAGTGGCATATATATATCCAGGAAGAGAAGGTATAAATCGACAAATATTAGAAGGACAGCAAGCACACCCAAACCAAGGCTGACGTTGATATTGGCCTATTGATTCCAAAGGATTAGGATAAAAAAAACTGCCTCCATCCAGAGAAACACCTGAAATCAACCCATTATATAAGGTACGCTCCAATACATCATAATATTTAGAGTCTCCGTGCAATAGGAATAAGCGATAATTGAGATAAACATTACCTATTGCCGCACAAGTTTCACAATAAGCAGACATATTAGGCAATTCATAATTCTTACCAAAAGCCTCTCCATTATTAGTAGCTCCTATTCCTCCAGTGATATACAACTTCTTATTTACGATATTATCCCAAATCCTATCTATAGCATGTACATAAGCGGTATCTCCTGTCAATGCTGCCACATCAGCCATTCCTGAATACATGTAAGCTGCACGCACAGCATGCCCCACAGCCTCATCTTGTTCCGTCACCGGCTTGTGTGCTTGACTATATTCATCACGACGTATAGTATGCCCACGTTCATCTAGGAAAAACTTAGCTTCGTTGAGATATTTAACATCTCCAGTCACTATATATAGCTTGGCTAGTGCCATCTCTGCTATCTGATGTCCAGGAACCACTACTAGTTGTCCTGGTTTATCTCCTATAGCCTGGCAAACACAATCTGCATAGCGAATAGCAATATCTAAAAAGTTACGTTTTCCAGTAGCTTGATAATGCGCAATGGCTCCCTCTACCATGTGTCCTAAATCATACAACTCATGACTCAAGTCTTCCACCTTTTCCCAACGTGTACTTCCAGACCATTCATGTGGATGTTTAGGATTCTGCGTGCGGGCTGTGTATAAATAACCATCCGGTTCCTGAGCTGCTGCAACCAAAACAAGCACACTATCAATATATTTCGACAGCTTCTTATTGGGACAGGTTTGCATCGAATAGCTAGCCCCTTCTATAACCTTATATACATCTGTATCATCAAATGGGAAACCTCCCACCTTAATAGTATCGCTGGGATGCGCAGCCTTTACAAAATTATTATATCGTCCAGTTTCTTCACATTTACTAAAAGCAAGAGGAATTGTTACTTCACGGTTTGCCTTCAATCGTTGTCCCCAAAAAGAGTCAGTAACTTTCACGGCTGTGAAAGGCACAGGAGTAAAGGGATATCCCTTATGCGCAGGAATCTTTTGGGCATAAGACAATAAAGTCATACCAACCAAAAGAAATGTAGATAAAAATTTTTTCATACTATTTTATTTATTAATATTTAGTTTTCAATTCAATTTTTCCTATATAATGCTCTAATATTTCTTCATCATTAAGCACTCCTTCATACAGTTTAATACCATGAAGAAAGCCACTGAAAGGCCAGTCTCCACATGCAGTTCTTCCCAAAGTTATATACTTACTTTCTGTCAAAAGTAAAAGAATATCTTTTTCTTTAATTTTCTTTCCATTAAGATAAACCTTTTCCATATATCCATCATAAGTTATAGCCCAATATTGCCATTTTCCAGTACCAACTAATTCTGGAAAACCCATATCCTCAAACCAACCAAAATGACACACAACACCACAACGTGGCTCTTTACCACTACAAAGCATCACCTTTTGCAACTCCTCTTCCGAAGAGCTTAAATCTATAATACACTCATTTTGTTTCGCTTCAGGATTCAAGACCCAAGCTTCAAGAGTATAAGGAGCACTATCCCTAATCTGATTTGGTAATGCAAAATCGGAACGAAACCACTGTATACTATCAAAAGCAAAAGCTTTAAACCCTTTCTTTTCTACAACAGTTAATGGAGTGGTTAAAGCATGAAATATTCCTTTGCCAGTGGACTCGCAGATTTCAGTGAGAGTATCACCTACACAGTAATCATCCGCACATATTTTCATCAAAACTTTCGGCTTCTCCTCAGAAAAAGTAGCTGAAAAGTCTATTTCAGTCTCTTTTTCATTTATTATAGAAAATTTGCTGGGTAAATGAGTTTTGTCCTCATTGTCAAAAACTTTAATATTCCAAATTGCACCATATTGTCCTTTTCTCTCTCCTCCAACATAGATTAAGCGAATATATCGAGCTTTAACATTACCTCTATCTATCATGGGACTACCTGATAAATGATTATTCCGTCTGTCAGCAAACAGGTTCCAAACCTTTTCATTCATAGAAACCTCAATAAAATATTTATAATACAAAGTAGGATATTCAAACTGAGTCAAGATTCTACGAATGTCTTTAGGACCTCCCAAATCAATTTCAATCCATTCTCTTCCAGATGTCTTTGGACGCCATAATGTAGCATTATTATCATCCACAGCATACTGAGGTTTAAAATTTTCATTATAATAGGAAGAAGTCTTTAATTTTTTACAAAAAGATAAATTAGGGGAAGCATTCACTAAAGTATCAATATTTCCGACTCCACAATGCGTTGAAACCACCTTTCTAATAGAACCATCATCATTAAATACAAGTTTATCAATAGCAATCTGCCGATGCATTCCTCTGGTAGATTGTGGAATATTATGTCGATGATATACAATATAATAGTCATCTCCATTTTTTAAAATACTATGATGTCCAGGCCCATGGACAGAAGAATCTGCATTAGTCGAAAGTATAGGATTGTTTTTTCCAAAAGTAAAAGGTCCCATAGGTCCAATCTTACTTGTAGCATACTGTACTCGATAAGTTTCATCATGACAAGAACCTGAAGAATACATAAAATAATAAATACCTTTTCTTTTTATCATAAATGGGGCTTCGAAAAAATCAGTAGCTTCAGTATTCGGAATTAAATGGGTTTGAGTGAAGCTCTTTCTATCATTTGATAATTTTCCTACTCCACAACCAAAGCCTTTATAAATACCCCATGTACCCCAATAAAGATAAACTGATCCATCATCATCCACAAAAGATTGGCCATCAAGTGTGATAACATTCTTCACAAAACGATCTGGTACTAACACTGTCGTATCATTACTAAACAAATTATGCCATGGTCCGATCGGAGTATCGCTAACTCCGCAATAAATTTTGCAAGGTTCACAATAATACATATAAAACTTTCCATCTTCATCATGCATAACATCTGGTGCCCATATATGATAAGTAGTAGGCCAGTTCATTGGCACCATGGACCAGTTAGCAAGATCTTTTGAAATCCATGCCACCGACGGGCCCAATCCTCCCCCATTTCCATCAGTCGTAGCATAGATATAATAAGTATCTCCAAACTTCTTAATAGTAGGATCTGCGAAGTAGCCTGGAATCACAGGGTTACCATCACCCGGAGTATTCCACTTTTCTACCTGTCCTAAAGCTTCATTATAAAACGAAGAAGCTAAAACTCCTAATATTAATAAAATAAAATTCTTCATAAATAGTTCTTTAAAGATGTATTATCCTTCAAACAAAAGTCCTGTAAAATCATTAATCAAGGATGTACTTCATTCTTGATAGGAAGATCAGATTCATAAAAATATTCTTTCAATAAGTTATACATATCTGGATCATAAACTTTCAACTTTTCACGTCGATTAATCGAATTATGCACTCCATTTGGCTCTCTAGAATAGCGATTGCAATTAAAAAAGGTCTGCACAGTTTCTGCAAAATATTCTTCTTTATTACTAATGGCATATGTACCCCTCCACAACCCCTTCTTCTCAGCATGATCCATCACAAGTTCGAGTCTTTTATTAAAATCTGATTCAAGGTCTACAATACCTACAGTATGAATAAGATGAGCAAATTCATGAATTAAAATATTTTCTCCTTGATATCGGTCTCCTGATAAACATAGTAAGTTTTCTTCTCCACAACTAGAACTGAGCGAATCCTCTGGTGCTCCACCAAAGCCTCTCGCCCTTTTATTCCAAAAAGCTATTTTCTCAGGAGAACTACAAATATGAGCATATTCTGGAATATCGCTAACATTTTCATGCTCTCCTATTACCATAAATCTACAATGTCTTTTAGACATATAATCTCTAATATCCTTTCGTTTCATTAACATGCCTATAATCAATTTACGAGCAGTAAGCAATGCTTCATCTTGAACTTTATCTGAGGAAACTACTGCTATACCACCAGCATCCACATATTTTTTATAAAAAGGAGACAAGTGTAAGGAATCTGGAACATTTAATACTCCCTTGGATTTCGCACATACTTTTTCTAATCGTATAACAAAACCACCTCCCGAAGCCAAACGAATAGAAAGCGTATCTTGTCGAGTTACCTCTTTACATATTTTACGATAATCCGAGGCCTCTTTATTAGCATTGATGCCATCTTGAAAAATTGTAGCACAATAAAAAGCATCATCATCTAAAAAGGAAAAGTTCAGATGCACATTCCTAGCATTCCAATTTGTCATTCCTCCTATATACCAATTTTTCCCCTTTCTTCTAGCAGAAACAATATACTCTCCCAATGTCCCTGCTAATATGCGAGTTTCATCTATTTCAGTAGGAATAGAAGTTATAAGATCCAAGCATTCCTGTTCTATCTGATAATTTGTAGGTGAATCACACAACATCGTCAACGGAGAATCATGTATTACATATGCTGCCAACTGATGACTTCGAGTTCCCATACTCATGGGATTAGAAAAGATAGGAGAAAAATCTTTGCGTGTAGCGTTACGCATAGCACCAGGTGTATAGTCTACAAAACCAGCCATCATACGAATATACGGAAAGATCACATCATATCGTGGCATATTTCTTTCTACCGAACTCCACTTCACTTCTTCCATTCCAAAGACACTCTCCACATTAACTATATTAGGATAAGTCCGATTAAATCCTGTAGGTTTGTACATTCCATGCAAATCCAAAATCATTTTATACTTTGCAGCCATTTCTGCAATACGATAAACCATTTTCACAGCATTTTGATCATCCCGATCGAGGAAATCTACCTTAAATCCCTTAACACCCATAGCCGAATACTTCTTACATGCTAAATCCAGCTGGCTGTCCAGAACATTAAATACTGTCCATAATATAACATCAACACCTCTATCCTTTGCATAATTGATTAAAATTGGCAAATCAATAGAAGGTACCGTAGTCAACATATCCCCATTTTTGGAATCATACCAACCTTCATCTATAATAATATACTTTATACCATTGCGTGCAGCAAAATCTATATAGTACTTATACGTATCCGTATTTATTCCCGCTTTAAAACTAACATATTTCAATCCCCAATCATTCCACCAGTCCCAAGCGACTTGTCCACTTTTTATCCAAGAAGTATCCTCTATGCGATTAGGAGAAGCCAAAGCGTAAACCAAATTATTAACAGGCATCTCTGTATCTTTATGAGTAACTGCTATAATACGCCATGGAAAAGAACGTTTCCCATTACATTCCGCTATAATATCTTTGTATTCCGTTACATACTCTTGCTTCCTCCAAGGATAAAAATTGGTTTTGCTTGGCAAAGGAGCAAACACTCCTTTCAAAGATTTATTTCCGGCTAATACAAACATACCTGGATAAGCTTCCAAGTCAGACTCTAATAAAGTAACTTTCAGTTCATCTCCATAATCTATTGTTACAGGAAGAAATGCAGGTAAGTGCTGAGCCTTGCTAAGTGGAGTAATATCATACGTATTTTGAAAAGCCATGGCAAATGGTTGCTTTTCATTTGTGGAATAAGGTAAATAAGCTATATAATCTTTATCAAAATTAAATTCTGCTACTTCGTTACTTATTTTTATATCCTTTTTAAAACAAGTATAAAAGCGATATGCTATTCCTTCATTATAAGCTCTAAAAAACACACCATAGTTCCCCTTAAAATTAATTTTCAGTTCATTACATAATGATGAAAAAGAGCTAAATCGATATAAAGGAGACTCTATATCCTCCTTAATTGTTCGTTTTTCCTTACTTTTTACACTAGGCATTTTTCCTAATGTACTTCCATCTGCTAAAACCAAAGCAATCTTATTTTCTTCCATCAACATACTTGTTCCATTATAAAGGATAGAATAGCACAGCGTATCATGATACGTATAAACATGAACTTCTAGCTTTCCATTAGGAGAGAACAATTTAATAGGTTTTTCTATTGCATTTATACATTCTAATGCAGAACTAAAAAATAAGAGAATAACTATTATTATCAATTTTCTATTTATCATCTTCTAAAATTCAAATTTTAATTCATATCTATCTTTACCATTTAAGCCACACTCATGCATCATATAATGCGCTAACTAAGATCAATACTACTATTGAGTGTTATATTTATTCTTAATTTTTTAAATAAAGAGGAACAAATAAAATCATTCCTCCTTAATTAAATATTCACATTTTAAAATTAATATCCTGGATTCTGAACTAGATTGGAATTTGCTTCAATAAAGTCATGAAATATTGGAAATATATCTTTATGTAAATCGGTTTCATCTGTTTCTGCGTCTTTACAGAACCATGACTTTCCATTATAAACATTCATATTCTTACTTGTCAATCTAAACCGTATTAAATCTTGTCTACGATGATGCTCACCAACAAATTCCCAAGCTAATTCATCTAAAAATCCTCCTAATTCTATATCATCACCACCTTCTGAAGTAGTTATTATATTATCATTTTCTCCTAATTTGGCGATATTTTCTGAATGCCCATAAGCATAACAACTTCCACCTTCTAATTCTGCAACAGTTCTAAGTGCTTTATTTGGATTATTTTTAAATGCTCGTGCACGAATTGTAGTAACTATATCTGCAGCTGTTTGTTTTGTTTCCCCATTGTAACTACCCAATCTTAATAGACATTCTGCTTTTATCATATAAGCATCTGTCAACCTGAAAAATGGTACATCATCAGCTGATGTTCCATGTTTTCCTGCTACTATTTCATATTTATGAAATCTAGCTCCTTCCATTGGATATGCTCCAGGATTATCTATACTATGAACGGACTTAGTATAAATAAAAGGATCATTATCTACCATAATCTGTTTTCCATCTTGATCTAACTGATTTCCTATTAGCCATGTATCTTCTAATCTTGAATCATCTGAGTCATAAGTATCGATAAATTGAGGTACTGCACAGCTTCCGTTCCATGGAGATCCTGCTAAACCAAAAGTAGATTTACTAGCTCCATGTAAAGCTTTATTAGCTAAATAATTTCCTGTAGCATAAGTATAGTCATATGGAATAGCGAAAATCACTTCACTACATGACGAATCATCTTCCTTAAAAGGATCAGTATAATTAACTGCTAGACTATATTTACCTCCACTAATAACCTCATTTACTTCATCATAAGCTTTTTGGTAATATGTATCATCATCGGTATTAAACCAAGCATTGTGATTCAAATACATCTTAGCTAAAATCATAGATACTGCATAATTGTTTAGTTGGCCATAAATATCATTTTCTTTTAAATCATCTTTAATATCATTTAATTCTGAAATAATAAAATCAAAAGTAGTTTGTGGATCCGCCTGTTTAGGAAGATATCCCTTTTCATGATTATATGTCACTTCTAAAGGTATATTTCTAAAATTATCAAATAATATATAATAGAATAATGCTCTATAAGCTCTTAGCTGAGCACATGAACTAACTGATTTTTGAACAATTTCACGATCTAATAACTGATTACAACTATTAATTCCTTGATAACAATTATACCAATTAGTCCAGAAATGGTCTATTGAAGAATGGTAAGTATGTTTATGCATAGTTACATATAAATCTCCCCATCCTATACCAATTCTTAGTGGTGTCATAATACAATCAGAAGATTCTTCTTCTAAATCAAACAAACCATTCCAACCCCAGTATACTCCTCTCATACTACTATACACCGAAGAAAACATACTTTGAATATCCTTGTCTTTAAATTCATAATTATCAACGGATATTTCACTATATATGGTTTCATCTAAATTAGTACAAGAAGGTAAAATCAATATTATACTAATTAGTGCTAATAATGATGTTTTTTTTATGTATTTAAGTTTCATAATTTTTCTAATTAAAAGGTTAAATTTACTCCAAATGTAATTGATCTAATAGTAGGATATTTATCTCTAAAATCATTTCCTGCTGCTTGTAAATCATTATTTGATAATTCTGGGTCTAATCCTGAATAACCCGTTATACAAAACACATTTTCACTTGAAAGGTAAACCCTTACTTTATTTAAATATTTTTTATTTTTCAAATTTAAAGTATAACCTATCGTCAAATTTGTTAATTTAAGATAATCTCCATCTTCTAAATAGTAGCTTGTAAATGTTTGAGCTTGAGATGAAGACAATGGCATTTTTCCAAAAACATTATCAGATGCTGATTTTAATTTATTATATGCTATATAATTATTTTCATAGTACATACGTTGTTCATTTAATATTTTGAAACCGAACTGTCCAGTAAATTGCATATATAAATCAAAATTCTTATACCCGTTGGCGGAATTAAAAAGATAATATATTGATGTTTAAAAAGTTGTGCATATTATTGATTTATAGTATATTAGAGATGGTCAAACCTTTAATATATCATCAATATATGCACAACTTATATACAATATTCAGTAAAATTCTTAAGATTTGCAAGCAATTTGGCGATAACCTCATAAATGAGAAGGGAAATATTCCTCGTCCAGGTGTTGTTCCCAAGTTTTCAGATATAGAAGTTATA
>Ga0172377_10001960_pt1 | contig 21058 bp, 12 predicted proteins | sample Pumphouse3metaG_FD_119749 | JGI IMG/M metagenome (GOLD analysis project Ga0172377, IMG submission 119749) | Leachate microbial communities from a municipal landfill in Southern Ontario, Canada - Pumphouse #3 metaG | ecosystem: Engineered > Solid waste > Landfill > Unclassified | place: Canada...
CGTCCGGGAGGATGTACGGAAAAACATGCTGATCATGAAATATATTGACGAAGTCATTCTGTCCGATCTTGATATCCGCGTCAGTGACGAAGAGGTCGGCGCCTATTATGAAGCCAATAAGGATCAGTACCAGCAGGAAACCGTTTCCGCGCGGCACATTCTTTTTATGACGCAGGGCAAGAGCGATCTGGAAAAAACCGCAGTCCTGGGGATGGCCGAAAATGTGTTGGAACGGGCACGCGGCGGTGAGGATTTTGCCATGCTGGTTGCAGACTACAGCGAGGACCCCGGTTCGAACACCAGCGGCGGCTTGTACGAGAATTTCCCCCGCGGACGCATGGTGCAGGCCTTTGAAGATGCAAGCTTCAGCATGAAGATCGGTGAGATCAGCGACCTGGTCGAGACTCCCTACGGCTACCACATTATTAAAAAAGAAGACCATAAATACGGCAATACCCTGGATGAGGTCCGTGACGAGATCGAGAACATTTTGCGCGAACAGAAAAAAGAAGCCGCTTTCCCGGCCATTCTTGACAGCCTTGTCGAAAAATACGAATACAAGTTCATGCTTTAACATAAACTGTCAACAAGCATGAGGCGACTGCACCCCGCATCTGCCTTTTTCCGTTTGCATCGCTGCCGTTCAGGAACCGTGAAACAAATGATGGGAGATCGGCGATTAATTTTTATATTATCCTTGTAAAGAGGATGTGACAATATGGAGAAAAACGCAATTATGACCTTTATCAAAAAGAACAAAAAAACGATCCTGTTAAGTATGCTGGTGCTGGTGCTTGCTTTTAGCCTTGCAAATCTTGGAAAACTGCGGGCGGGGGCCAAAGATATTTACGAAAAACTGCAGGTCCTGACCGACATTATCGGCATTGTCAACGAGAACTACGTAGAGGATGTCGACTGGGAAAAGACCATGGAAGGCGCGTACCGCGGCTTGCTGGAGGAACTGGATCCGCATTCGACCTACATTCCTGCCAAGCGTTTCGAGGCTGTCCAGGAAGAATTTGAGGGAGAATTCCAGGGTATTGGCATTGAATATGACATCATCGACGGCTACATTACCGTAATTTCCCCCATTATCGGCACTCCGGCGGAACAGGTCGGCCTGCAATCCGGCGATAAATTCCTGAAGATCGACAACGAATCCGCCTACAAGATCAGCCGGGATGAAACCAAGAAGCGGCTGCGCGGCAAAAAAGGCACAACGGTGGTGGTGAACGTCCTGCGAGAGGGCATTAAGGAGCCTTTTGATGTGAGCATCGTCCGTGACGACATTCCCCTTTATTCCGTATCGGGATATTTTATGCTGGATGAAGAAACCGGTTATATCCTGATGAACCGTTTTGCCGAAAAAACGCATCAGGAATTTCTGAACGCAATGGAAAACCTGACGGGCCAGGGCATGCGGACGCTGATTTTGGACCTGCGCTACAACAGCGGCGGCTATATGAACCAAGCCATTGACATTCTGGATGAATTTATTGTCGAAAACGATACCCTGGTCTATACCAAAGGCCGCATCCGTTCCGCAAACGAAGTGCATCGTGCCACAAAGCGCGGCAACTACGAAGACATGCAGATCGTCGTCCTTATTAACCGGGGATCCGCATCGGCTTCGGAGATCGTTTCGGGCGCACTGCAGGATTTGGACCGCGGACTGATCGTTGGGGAGACTTCCTTTGGCAAGGGACTGGTGCAGCGTCAATGGAACATGCGGGACGGTTCGGCGGTGCGCGTGACGGTTGCCCGTTACTATACCCCCTCCGGCCGGCTTATCCAGCGCCCCTACGACAACGGTACCGCACGCTATTACGAAGAACTTTATGAACTTCCGGACAGCAGCTTCAGCGACTCTCTGGATAAGCATCTGGAAGACCAGCCGCAATACCGGACCCGAAACGGACGCATTGTATACGGCGGCGGCGGCATCACTCCGGACATTGTGATCAAGCGCAATTATGATCTCAGCGCCAGCACGATGCAGATCTTCAGCAAGAATGTGCGCCTTTTCTTTAAATTCGCCCAGGAATACAGCCGGCAGCATCCGGAATTTAACACGGACCCGGACAATTTTATCTATGCGGTGCACTTTGACGAAAACTTTATTCCCGAACTTTACGATTTCGTGTCCGGCGAGATCAAAGGTCTGGACCTGCAGGAACTGGAAAAAGACAGGGACTATCTTGAAATGCAGATCAAATCGGAGATTGCAAAGATCTGGTGGGATAACAATGCCTATTACGAAGCCCGGCTGCTTTGCGACAATCAACTGACCCGGGCAATGGATTCGGCGCAGGAACTGCAAAAATGGCTTTCCGGTCAATAATCTATTGACTTTATTATGGTATTTTCTTAAAATGACGTGTTGTATCCTATAATTATAACTTTATTTTGGAGGTTGAATTTATGGTAAAGCTCTTTCTCGATGGCGGTCCCTTTATGTGGCCCATCTTGGGTCTGTTCCTCGTTGGCCTGGTGATTGTTTTTGAGCGCGTATATGCATTAACGACAATTACCGCAAAAACCAAAGCATTTACAAAGACCATCAAGAATATTTTACTTGAAGAAGGTATCGCAAGCGCACTGGCGGCATGCCAGGAATCCACAAGTCCCGTAGCCGCGATGTATTCCGAAGCACTGCGCCATTACGACAAGGGCTTTGAAAAAGTGGAAAAAACCCTCGACACCATCGGGGCCCTGGAAATGACCTTTCTGGAAAAAAATCAGATCTGGCTTTCAACCGTGATCGTACTTGCCCCTATGATGGGTTTTACGGGAACGGTATCCGGCATGGTCAACGCTTTCCAGGACATTGCCGCCGCAAACGATATGTCTCCCGCCGTTGTGGCAAGCGGTATTTCCGAAGCGCTGCTAACGACCCTGTTCGGTCTGGTCGTGGCCATGATCATTCAGATCTTCCAGAACTTCTTCCTTTTCCAGATCGATAATCTGGTTGTTGATATGGAACGTAGCTCCCTGTCACTGATGGATGATCTGGAAAACCAGGTCATCAAAAAATAATTAGCAATAGGGAAAATACATGATACGCAAGAAAAGTCGTCCGCCTTCAGAGATCCCCAGTTCGTCCATGTCGGATATCGCTTTCCTTCTGCTGGTGTTTTTCTTGCTGGTCTCTAACGTCGATACCGACAAGGGCATCGGCGTGGTCCTTCCGCCTCCGGGCGATTCGGAGATCAAGCTGAATCCCAAGAACATCACCATGGTGCTGGTCAACGCCAGCGGCGATGTGCTGTTCAACGATCAGTTGGTCGCGATCAACGAGATCGCTCAGCGCGCCCGGGAACTCGAGACCGGCAATCCGAACATGGTTTTCTCTGTTCAGACGGACCGAAAAACCAAGTATCAGGATTATATTGATGTTGTGGATCAATTAACAATGGCCAACGTTAAAAAATTGGCACTTATCGGGACGCAGTAGGAGGCAGCATGGCGATCAAGCGAAAATCAAAGTCAAGATCCGGCATTCCTACTGCGACCATGTCCGATATTATTTTTATGCTACTGATCTTTTTTATGGCGGCAACTTCACTGAAAACCGTGGAAGGCCTTAAGGTCAACCTTCCCCGGGCGCGATCTATTGCCAAACTGGATACGCCCAAACAGTCGGTGCTCTTTGTCTTTGTCGACCGTACCGGCCGTATCAGCATTCAGGATAAACTGATGGATTCGGAAATCGTTTCCTCGGTCATTTATCCTCTACGCAGAAACGACAATATGCTGACCATTTCCCTCCGGGCCGACCAGGAAACACAAATGGGCGTCATTTCGGATGTGCAGAACCAGCTGCGGGATGCAAGCGCGCTGAAAGTGAATTATTCCGCAAAACACAAATAGCATCAACAGGAGTACTGTCATGCCAGCTAAAAAATTCGAGTATTTTAAGGCACGCTCCGGTTTCGTTACCGAGATCGCGCTGGTTGCAGCCTTGGCACTGGTTGTCCTGACCGTCTATTTGTTCCCGAAATTTGAACGTGAAGCGGCACTTGAGCGAGAAACGGTGATCGAATTCATCCAGTCCGAAGAAGTCCCCCAGGTGGAACTCCAGCAGATCCAGGCACCGCAGCAGCGCCCCTCCATTCCCGTGATGAGCGAGGACGAAGATATCTCGGAAGACTTTACCATCGATGACATGGATTTTGACGACTACACGGCGCTGGACGCGCCGCCTCCGCCGCCCAGCGGAGATGATGGTAGCGGCGGTATCGTGGTCGAGTTCATTGCCTACGACGAACCGCCCACACCGGTCGGCGGACAGGCGGCCATTGCCCGAAACACGATCTATCCGGAAATTGCCAAAGAAGCGGGCATTGAAGGACAAGTGGTAGTCCAGGCCTTTATTAATGAAAAAGGGGTCGTCGAACATTGCCTCATCCTTAAGGGCATGCCGGGAACCGGACTCGACGAATCCGCGATCAACGCGATCAAAATGACACGCTTTAAGCCCGCCAAGCAGCGTGACCGGGATGTGGGCGTCTGGATCTCCATTCCCGTTACCTTTAAGCTGAATACAAAATAATACGATCTAAAACCTGCGGGAATATCGGAGTGTGGTGTTATCGCAGGTTTTTTCTTTATGCGGACTATATGACTTTTGGAAGGAAGGGATGAACATGGACAAAAAACTCAATATCCTCTTTGTTGTTTCTGAAAGCACGCCTTACGCGAAAAGCGGCGGACTGGCGGATGTTGCTGCCTCCCTGCCGCTGGCTCTGGCAAAACGCGGACATAAGGTGATGGTGGTTATGCCCTACTACGCATCCATTGCGCCCGACCTCGTCCGCTCGGAAGAAACTCCCTTTTCCATGAATGTCTGGATGGGTGACTGTGAAGAGTGGTGCCTTGTGCACCCAAAAGGCATCAACAAAAACCTGAATTACTATTTTATCGATTTTCAGAAATATTTTTTCCGGGAAGGATACTACCATAACAATGCCATGCAGGATTATCCCGATAATCCGAGCCGCTTTGCCTTTTTGTCCCAGGCAGCACTGTACCTCTGCAAGACCAAACAGATCCGGGTGGATGTGGTACACGCCCATGACTGGCAGACCTCCGCGGCAATGGCTTATCTGAAGACCCATCATCAGAATTGCGCCTTCCTTGGACACGCCGCCGGCATGTTGACCATCCACAATATCGGCTATCAGGGAAAATATCCCCGCGATTCCTATTCCTATCTCGGCTTCCGCGAGCAAGATTTTAATCCGCGGATCTTTGAAGACTACGGAGACATCAATCTGCTGAAAGGCGGTATCCACTTTGCCGACATTGTAAATACCGTCAGCCCCAGCTATGCCAACGAAACACTGAATCCTGCCTTCTCCTACGGTCTTGATCCTTTTCTGCGACTGAAAGGCGACCGCTATATCGGGATCCTGAACGGGGCGGATTACGAGGAATGGGATCCCGCTGCCGACCCGCTGATCGTAAAAAAATACGGGATAAAGAACATGAACGGTAAAGCCGCCTGCAAGCTGGCCCTGCAGCAGCGCATGAACCTTTATCAGCAGGAATATATTCCCATCATCGGGATGGTCAGCCGCATGGCGGAACAAAAGGGGCATTATCAGCTGCGTGAGTGCATCGAGGCCATCGTCAACAACATGCAGGTACAGTTTGCCATTCTCGGTTCCGGAGATAAGGAACTGGAACATTATTTCGGCGCGCTGCCGGAAAAATATCCCGGACTGATCGGCGCCTATATCGGTTACGATAACGCCCTGGCGCATCAGATCGAAGCCGGTAGCGATTTCTTTCTGATGCCTTCGCTCTATGAACCCTGCGGACTGAATCAGATCTATTCTTTACGTTACGGCACCCTGCCCATCGTGCGGGCGACCGGCGGACTGGATGATACGGTAGAACAGTATGTTGAAAGCGACGGCAGCGGAACGGGATTCAAGTATTACGACGCCACGCCCCGCGCCATTTACGATACGGTCGGCTGGGCCGTGTCGACCTATTACGACCGCCGTGAACATTACGCCGCTATGCAGCGACGCGCGATGAAACAGAATTTTTCCTGGGAAGAAAGTACCAACCTCTATGAAACGGTCTACCAGCGAGCCATAAAAGTCGCAAACCGCGAGAACTAAAATAATTACCTCTGGACGGTCCGGTCGCAGCAAATACTGTCTTCAGCATTCATGACCGGACAGCAAGCGATCATATTTCTTCCGCTTCCGGCTGCGCGGGAGGTATTTTCGTGTCCGGCGTTTTTTCCATCTGCCGTTTATAATCCCGGACCAGAAATAAATACGACGCAGTTCCAACGCTGTATAGGACCGCGGTAATGAGAAATATCTTGTAATAGGCAAGATCGGAAGCGCGCAAAAACTGAAAGATCTTGGCGCTGACAAACCAGGAAGCGTTCCATAATCCGGATTCAATGGCCGAGATCAGCTCACGGTTTTGCGGCCCCACATATTTCATCACCAGCTCGCTGGTAATCGGAGAAGCCATGTTCATTAGCGGCTGACGGACAATAAAGGCACCCGCGGCAAACCAGAGTGCAAAACCGTATTCGCTGTACATTTCCGTTGACGCCAGAAAAACCAGAAAAAAGATCGCCGTAAACTGGGTTATGGCAATGGAGCCCCCGTATCCGAGTTTGCGACGAAGGACCGGCGTCAGCATGCCGCCCAGAAAGACCAGTACCGCGGCAACGCTGCCCATTACGGCAAAGCGGTCCGAATCCAGCGCAAAGATCGAATGGAAATATAGGTTCATAAAGGGGATCGTAAGTCCGGCTCCCACCGAAATGATGAACATCGGTATCAGTCCGCGAAAGATCCTTCCCCAATTGTAACTCCGGAGATGCACAAAGACCGAAGTCTTATCTCCCGCCTCCGGCGCGGATTCGCGAATCCGGAAAAAGACAGGTATGCTCAGAGCGCTGAGAAGAACCACCAGCATCAGTATCTCATATTCACCTACGCCTGCCAGACCCGGAAAGCGGCCGGCAAGATTAAACAGCAGATTGATCATGAATCCGGACACGATGGAAGCCAGACTCCAGACCACAAAGTTCAGTGCGATGCTCTCGCTGAGGGTTTCTTCGTCGCTGTGACGGAGGATAAAGGGAAGCGCCGTAACATGGACAAGCATAAAACCGATACTTCCGGCAAAAAAGCAGACCCGTATCAGTGCCGGCATCTGGGCGTTGGCCGCCAGCAGCATTGCCGCTCCGGATAACGGCACGATCAGCGAACCCGTGATAAAGAAAGGCTTGAGACGTTTTCCCTTGATAATCAATCCGAAAGGGATGCTAAACAGCAGAATGCTGATAAAACGGTAGGAAGTAAAATCCGCGATGGTCGCGTCGCTGTAGTTGTTCTTGCGCAGATAAATGTTCAGGATCAGGTTAAAGGAGGCATTCAAAAGCTGAAGAAAAAAAGAGCCGAGCACCAGACTTTTAATGGAGCTTTGAACGGACATGTAGCGCTTTAGCAATTGCCTTAAGGTAATCATGGCGCGAAAATATATTTTTTTTACACATAAATCAACGCATTGTTTGATTTCTGCAGTTTTTTTCCTAAAAACGGAACTTGGGAAAGAAAATTGCCGCTTTCCGCATTCTCCCTTTTACATATCTTGCGCTTTTCCGTATATTATGCCGTTTAATAAGGAGGTTCCCGATGAGCAAGAATTTAAAAGGCCGGCATTTTTTAACACTTCTGGACTACAGTCCGCAGGAAATACATGCCCTGCTGGATCTGTCGGCAACGGTTAAGGAAGAAAAGAAGCAGGGGATCTTCCCGCAGCGGCTGCGGCATAAAAATATCGCTTTATTATTTGAAAAAAACTCCACCCGGACCCGCTGCGCCTTTACGGTCGCAGCGATCGACGAAGGCGCGCATCCGGAATTCCTGGGACGGAACGATATCCAGTTTGGGAAGAAAGAAAGTGTTGCCGATACCGCCCGCGTTCTTGGACGCATGTTCGATGGCATTCAATTTCGGGGATTTAAACATGAAACGGTGGAAGCGCTGGCAAAATACGCCGCTGTGCCCGTCTGGAACGGACTGACCGACAGCTATCACCCCACGCAGGTGCTGGCAGACCTGCTGACCGTACGGGAAGTATTCGGACACCTGAAAGGTATTGTGTTTGCCTATGTCGGCGACGGACGCAACAACATGGCGAATTCCCTGATGATCGGCGCCGCCAAAACGGGTATGGACTTTCGCATCGTTGCGCCGTCCTCCCTCTTTCCAGATCCCCAGCTGACGGCAAAGGTAAACGCGATCGCCGCTGAAACCGGTGCCCGTATCAGCTTTAACGAGGATATTGCTGCGGGCGTTGAAAACGCCGATGTCATCTATACGGACGTTTGGGTTTCCATGGGGGAAGAATCCCGCTTTGCGGAACGTATCCAGCTGCTGCTTCCCTACCAGGTCAACGCGGCGATGATGAAAAAGACCGGCAAAGCGGATACGATCTTTCTTCACTGCCTTCCGGCCTTTCACGATCTGCAGACCGGTGTAGGAGCGGATATTTATGAAAAATTCGGCCTTACTGCCATGGAAGTCACGGATGAGGTCTTCGAATCCCCGGCCAGCAGGGTCTGGGATCAGGCCGAAAACCGCATGCACACCATTAAGGCCGTCATGATCGCTACACTGGCGGATTAAAAATCAAAAATCATAATTCGGCGATCTCTCCGCATTCGCGTAACCGCGCATGCGGAAATGCGCGTTACCCTGAAAAAATGGCCGCAAAGGGTAACCCCTTGCGGGATTACCCAAGAGGGGGACGAAAAAATCTATGCTTGATAAGCGTTTGTAATGGAATGTGATAAACATCACAATTGCAAATGCATAATACGCGAATTTTCATGCAAAGTCAAATAAAAAATACGGCTTCCGGGATAATTTTCATCGCTATGCCCTTGGCCGGATTCCCGTTTTTTAAATTTTACTTCTGCGTTTCTCGTTCTAAATTAGCATGGATACACGAAATGCGCATTCAGGGAAAAGAATTTCAGACAATTTGGACGCAGAAACGCGGGACCGGACCGGTATACATTATCGACCAGACCCGGCTGCCTTCTGAATTCCGGGTCCAAAAACTGCAAAGCTGCCGGGATGCCTTTCGGTCCATACGCAACATGCAGGTCCGCGGTGCACCGCTGATCGGCGTTGCAGCTGCTTACGGGATCGCTCTGGCTTTTCGCGAAACCGCTTTCCGGCGGGACTGGCGGAATTTGCTGGAGTCCCGCTTTGCAATGCTGGAAGCTTCCCGGCCTACCGCTGTCAATCTGACCCGCGCGCTGCAGATCCTGCGTCCCTTGCTTCAGTGCTGCGAAAATGTAGAAGCTGCAGAAATTACTGCCTGGAAATATGCCCGGGATCTCCGCGAAAGCGAGATCGCGGCCTGTTCCGCCATCGGTGACCACGGATTGCCGCTTATTGAGACCATTGCGGCAAGCAAGAAGGGGGAACCCGTTAATATACTGACACATTGCAATGCCGGCTGGCTGGCCTGCGTGGATTGGGGTACGGCACTTGCGCCGGTATATAAGGCATGGCGAAAGGGTATTCCCCTGCATGTCTGGGTGGACGAAACCCGTCCGCGCCTGCAGGGCGCCCGTCTTACTGCATACGAATTGCAGGAAGAAGGCATTGCTCACACCCTTATCACAGACAATGCCGGAGGTCACCTAATGCAAAGCGGCAAGGTGGATCTGCTGCTGACGGGCAGCGACCGCACAAGCCGCTGCGGTGACGTCTGCAACAAGATCGGCACCTACCTCAAGGGATTGGCTGCCCGGGAAAACGGTATCCCCTTTTATGTCGCTTTGCCGCTTTCCAGCATCGATCTGCAGATCCGGAACGCTTCGGAGATCCCTATTGAAGAACGTTCACAGGAAGAAGTGCTCTTTATTGAAAGTAAACGGCGAAAACTGCGCATTGCAACTCCGGGGACCCCGGCCGCCAATCCCGGTTTTGATATCACCCCCGCGCAGCTTGTAAGCGGACTTATTACCGAGCGCGGTATCTGTCCGGCTACGGAAGCCGGTATCCGGGCGATCATGGAGGATCCCGACCATGCCGCCTGAATCTTACGTAAAATTCCAAGCCGGCTGGCGCAAAGCGGCGATTCCCGTCGATCCGCAGCGTCTTGAGATCATCAACCGTATCCGCCGTATTTTAATGAAGCGGGGCATGATCGGCGCCCTGCCGGACGGCAGTGGCTACGGTAATATTTCGCTGCGAATGCGCGACAATACCTTTGTGATCACGGCTTCCGCAACGGGACAGCTCAAGACGCTGGACATGTCCGCTCTTGCTTTGGTGGAAAGCGCCGATATTGCCGAAAACCGCATCGTTTGCCGGGGCCTGCGTATTGCCTCCTCCGAATCCCTGAGCCACGCCGCCTGCTACCAAAGCAACTCTTCAATTACCACGGTGATCCATATTCATCATGCGGAGCTCTGGAAAAAATATTATCCGGAATTACCCCGAACAAAACATTCCGCCGCATGCGGGACCGTGGCGATGGCACAGAGCATCGCGGAAATTGTCCGCAGGAACGCGCTTTCCCGGGGAAGGATCCTGATGGGCGGTCACCCGGACGGCTTGCTGGCTTACGGGGATGACCCCGATACGGCGCTGGGCCTTCTTTTGGAATTATGATCCGTGAATTGATTGAGGAAAAATGAAAAACAGGGGATTGCGCCATTGCGATCTCCGGTTTGCCTTTTTGTCCGCCGGTATTATTTCCAGTTAAAAATATTCTCGCTGAATTTCATGTGCAGCGTAAGGAAGATATTCTTATAAAGATAATTCTGATCCGAAAAATCCGGATCCTCATAATTCTGCAGCGCATAACCCAGTCCCAGCTGCAGGTTCCTCGCCAGCAGATAGCCCGCTTCCACCGAAGCTCCGAGTTTGGTCTCGTTCAACGGTTGCAGGGAAATATAACGCAGGTCCATGGCCGCATACCACCTGAGGCCGAGATCGTACTCAAGCCGCAATGCAATAAAGTCGGTCACGGTCTTATCTTCAAAAAGACCGGGCTCTTCGTCGACGACAACGCGTCTTGCCAGGCGCAGGCCGATCTCCAGCTTTTCGAAGGGCTGCCAGTAATGATGCATGGACAAAATGAAGCGTGCGGCATAAGACTGCGGTGTAACATGGGTGTTGTCATCCACAATGTAAGCAATTTTTGCCACCGCATTGTAGTGATCGCTGCGTTCCGGACGGAAGGCGATGCCCAGCTGGTTGTCGCTCTTTATTACATGGTCCCCTTCGGCTGCCCGGTAGCGGACCGCGGAATTGACGGATTTTGCGATCAGCGAGAGGCCTTGCGCGATCCTGAAGTCCGTGGCAACGATATAGTTGAACTGCCGGGATTCGCTGCTGCTGCGGAATTCCCATTTGCCGCTGCTCTTCCAGGGTATCTCGGGGAGATATTCAAAGGCCAGCGACAGGGACTGGTGCTCCACAGTCGGCGTTTCGAAACCGTCGGAACTTGAAACATTCTCATAGGCAAAATTGAGTGTCAAAGCCTTCGAAACCACCCACTTGTTCTTCAGTCCGACGGTAGCGCGGTTGCGGCTTTCGCCCATCGCGCCGCCAATCTCATACTTTCCGCTCAGCTGGGTGTTTTCCGCCACTTTTGTATCCAGTCCGATAATGAACTGATTCCCCTTGTTCTCGCCTTCCAATCTGCGGTATTTCGCAAAAATGCTCAGTTTTTCCGAGAAGGCGTAATTCAGCCCCAGGGACGTGTTTGTGGGCTTGGACTGATCGTTGCTCTGCAGATTCTGGTCGCGTTCGATCAGTGCGCACCATTTATCGCTCAGTTTATAGGAAAGGCCGGCGCGGATCAGCTGAGAATGCAGTTCGTTTGATCCGGAACCGTTCGGGCGGATGCGGCTCGCATCCTCGTAAGCGATCTTGAATTCGACGCGGGAAGTAAATTTCCGCCGGTAGCCGATATTAAAGACTTCCGCCGAATTTTCGTTGATCGTCCCCGTCTTGTTGAACTGGCGGTAATACTCCGCCGTCATCCTGCCGGTTTTTTCGTTCCCCAGAACAGCAGTGAATCCGTATTTTTCCGATCCGGTCTCAGCGGCCTTGCCGCTTTGCGATTCGTTGACGAACAGCGAATCCACGGTCCGGTAATATCCTTTGACATTCAGAAACTCCCAGGGCGCAAACAGAAATTCCGCCTTATAGGCCCTGCCCCGGCTGCTGCTGTCACTGTTTTCCGGCAGCAGGGATTCTGCATATTCGCCTTTCAGGGAAAGCCAGGAAAATACCGGAAGCTCCGCGTTTGCACCGTAAAGCAGATAATAGGATTCATAGCGTTCTTCCGCAACGGCCATGGCGCCAAGATTGAGTTTCCCGAAGAAGGTCCCGTTATAGTTCAGTCCGGCAATGGCGCTTTCACGTTTGCCCGTCTTGTTTTCGTAAGCAATCACGATACTGACCGGGTTCCCCGCCCCGTCGACACTGGGGACGGGCTGTTTGAACATCAGGGATCCGTCCTCGTAGTTAATGCTGTAATCCTGGAAGCGCGTTTGATCCTGCGATCTCAGCAGTACTTCGGGATGATAGCGGTCACGCGTCTGAATAACGACCTTTTCCGAATACTCCGTGATATTGCTCTTTGAAAGGTAATAATATCCCGATATGCCTTCGCCGCGAATCTCATCCATCTGCATCTCGCGATCCGTCAGGGTCGCAAAAGCGTTCAGTGCATGGGAGCCAAGTTTCAGGCTTCCGTACAGTCCGTTAAAGGTGCGGTTATATGCCGTGAACTCACGTTTGCCGCTTCCGGTGTTGAAATCACCGTACATGATAAAGGATTCGTCGCGCTCCAGTTTGATGAACAGTTCCGACTGAGTCTGCGCATCATATTCCAGGCTGCTGGCATCGCCGTACAGCGCATACTGCTGTGCGGGATCGATATCTCGGAAAAACTGGTCCTGATAATTCCGCCGGGAATCATAGGATGCCGTTAAGCGGTATTTTCCAAAGAGATTTCCTTTTGCATAAAGCGCCGCGCGTCCGCCGTACATGAAGGGGATCCCTCCGATATCGGCGCTGTTGCGTCGCCAGTCCTCCGCATCGGGTTCCATACCGCTGTCCGTGAAGGGCTGAAAATTGGATGCGCCACCGCTGAGGGAACCGACCAGCATCAAAGGTTCGCGCGGAGTGATGAAACGCTGCGGGAACTGGAAATATGCTCCGGATACGGCGATCTCCAGCGTGGCACCTACGGCTTCTTTGGGTGCGCGCACGGTAAATTCCAGTATACCGTTCCGCAACGGAACCTGGATGCCTGCCGAGAGGCTGTCCATATCTTTATCCAGAATTTGTCCGTGCGTGATCTGAATGCCCGCGGTTTTCAGGTTTTCCAGCAGATAACCCCATTCATCCCGGATCTCAAATCGCAGCAGGCGTTCCTGCTTTCCGTCGGCTTCGATCTTGATGGCGTCTTCGTAAGGCAGTACCTTCGAAGGCGGTCCCAGAACATGCATGTTCCGCTCCGCCGTAAAGATCCTGCCCCCTGCGCCCGGCGCTTCGACCCGGATGGTAACGGGACCGTCCGGAACGGGGATGTTCAGGAAATCATAAACCCCGTCGACCCGGATTTCACCGCTTGAAACTTGAGTGTTGTTGACATAAAGCGTAGCTTCCGCCGAAGGTTTTCCCATAACGGTCACGGCAATGCGGTGCAGTTCGCTGACCGCATTTTCCGCCGGATTCAGGATAAACATCTGTGCCTGCAGGCCGCCGGCCAGCAAACAGATGCCCGTCATGATCCGGAGAAGATGTGCCGTTATTCCTTTCAAGGTTTGTTCTTCCTTTTGTTCTTCAGATTCCCGGTCTTGCTTCCTTCGATCCGTTGCTGAAGGGAATCGGTTCTTACCGGGGTTTCCTCTTTGCCTTTTTGAATGAATTCCGATTCAATGATGATCTCTACCCGTCGGTTTTGAATGCGCCCCTGAGGACTTCCGTTGTCCGCGATGGGGAACGCTTCGCCGTAGGACCGGGTCTTGATCCTTGCGGGATCGATGGCGAAATGCGTTACCAGATAACGCTTCACCGCTTCGGCGCGGCGGGATGCGAGTTCTAAATTCTTTTCTTCCGTACCGGTGCTGTCGGTAAAGCCTTCCACACGAATGTGCATCTGTTCCTGCCAAATCATAAACTCGCCCAGTTTATTCAATGCCGGGAGAACATTGTAGGAGAGGTTGGCGGAGCCGGCACTGAAATTTGCCCCTTTCAGGACAATATTGAACAGCGCTTCTTCCACCAGGGTAGGGATACGAATCTGCAGTGTCCGCGTTTCTGTCCGGATGCCTTCCGGACCCAGATATTCCAGGATGCTCTGCACGGTACTGACAGCATGGATCTTCCGGTGGTCATCGGGTACGAGACAGAAAGAGAACTTCCGCCGGACAGGCTCGGTAAGATCGCCCAGATCCTTGTAAACGCTTGCGTTCCCGGTAACAGGCCCCTCCCCGGCATCCGCGTCGCGGAAACCTTCCGGAAGCCGCGTAACAAGACGCGCCTGATACAGGGACACGGCGCCGTCATACGTAATTTCCGTATCGAATGCGATCCCCGTACCGTCATACCGTTCCGCGTTTTCCATCAGAAATACCAGCTCGACCCTGCGGTTGGCCTCGCGGCCTTCGGCTGTCGCATTCGACTCCAGCGGTTCCGAATCGCCGCAGCCGATCGCTTTCATGCGTTCCGCCGCAATACCCTGTTGCAGCAAATACTGCATGACCCGTTCGGCACGGGCCTGTGAAAGCGTCTGATTGTCACGGAAAGAGGAGAGACGCACCGGCGTATTATCGGTATGGCCTTTGACCCGGACATGCAGATGATCCTGCCATTTCAGGAAATCGACGAGTTGGTCCATGATACATTCATCCTGCGGCGTGGGGACGGTTCCGCCCGGCGAAAATTCCAGATGCAGCGTAATATTCCAGGCGTGATAGGCCAGTAAGCGGAAAGAGTTGGTCAGAGAATGCTGGCGGATCGCCAATTCTGCCGTATTTTCTGCAGGAGCTTTTTGTGCGGGCAGTGTTTTACCTGCTTCAATGCCGGGGCTTTTTTCCGGAATTTCAGGAATTTTAGTTGCTTCCGAAGTTTCGCTTATGACAGCCTGAACGGTCGGATCCGCGGTTTTTACGGATCCCGTTCCCGGCGATACGGGAAGCGGTTTTTCGGTTTCGCCGGAGCTATCGGATATTTTCGTCGTTCTTCCGGAAGTATCCGGAATTCCCGATCTGTCTTCCGATACCGGCATCGCTTCAGCGCTTTCCAATATGAAATTGGCCTTTGCGATACCGCTGGGCCGTACTTTCACCAGGCGGGACGATGCATCGCCGAGGAAAGCAGAGGCGAAAATGTGTAATTCCGAATTTTCGGGCAATGTCTTGCGGTTGATCCTCAGAACGTGATCACCGGTGCGGACGTTGGGGATGGAATATTTGCCGTATTCGTCGGTTATAACCCTGATCCCTTCTTCCGTTACGATCTCCACGCCCTTGACCACGGGTTCGGCATGATCGTGCATATGATTGCCGTTCAGGTCGTAAAAGACCTTACCGAAAATGAATCCGCGTTCATGGATCATACCCGGCTTCAGGATCACTGCCGCTGATGCCTCTGCGGAACCGATACGGGATCCGCCGGGCATGCTTGCCTGTGCCCAAACGATATTTTCGTTCTCGCCCAGTCGGCTGTCCAGTCCGACTATCACGCGGTAGCGCAGTTCATAACTTGCTCCGGGCTGCAGGGTATCCGGAAGTTCCCAGACCAGTATCAGACGACCCGCACCCAAGGAAGCAATTCGTGGATCTTCAAGCGCCGTGCCGTTGCCCGTACTGCGGTCTTCCCGGTAACGGAACCCCGGAGGGAGTTGATCCATAACGTGCAGATCAAAGAGTGGCGTTTCACTGCTGCGGTTTTCGATCGTAACGGTATAGCTTAGGACATCGCCCGTTTCGGCAACGCGGCGGTTGACATTCTTTTTCACAAAGAGGAAGGGTGATACGATCTTCGTGCTTGCCATACTGCGGGCATCCTCGGCCGTGCGGACGGTATCAATGCCGTAATACAGTTCAGCCCGGTTTGTGATATTTACGCCTGCGGCATTCAGATCGCTCCGGATGCGGACCGCAAAGACAATGGAATCCCCTTCGTCTGCCGGCATGCCGATGCGGCGGAAATTCAGCTCTCCGAGGATTGCGTCATAAGCCTGGAGCTGAAGGGCCGGTGAAAGTTTCATGGATGCGGGGATCCATTCCACCTGTTCGGGCAGGATATCCGTAATGCGGATGGTATCGCTGACGGGATATTCCTGCGTACTGTAGTAAATACGGTAATGCAAGGTATCGCCGGACATTGCCTGCGCTTTGTCGACCTTTTTGTAGGACTGCATTATGATCGGCCTCAGCGCAAGATCGGCGTTGATCAGGTACTGCCCGGGAGCGTCCAGTGTAATTTGACGTATGCCGGCATGATAATATCCCGATCCGCCGTACATCGTTTCGATGCTGTAAGTGCCGAGCTCAAGCCCGTTAAAGGACCAGAACCCGCTGCTGTCGGTAACGGTGGTATCGCGAAATGCATCGGCGGAACGCTTGCCCATGCCGCCGCTTTCAAGCCGGCGGATGATGACCGGGATCCCGGCCTCGGGAATGGGCTGCTGACGGATCTGGTCGATGATGTTCCCGGAGATCAGGCATTTGTCCGGAATGATGCGCGTTTGACCGCTTTCGTCGATCACGATCTCCACTTCATATTCCACGGTCCGCGTAATGCCGTACTGGTCCACATAGCTAACGATGATGGTATAACTTCCGCTGGAGAATATCGGAATACTGTAATAACCGTCTGCGCCTGTGGTATCCGTTCCCTGAACCTGATCGTTCTGAAGCAGGATAACGACGGCGCCTTCGGCCGGCTCATTATCGCTGTTGCTGACAAAACCGACAAGGGTGCGGGAGAAGAATATGACAGTTGTGGAATCACTGATCCTGGCAGCGGTATTCTGCAGCAATTCCGCTTTTATGGTCAGCGGCAGAAATTCCCGGTCGATTCGTTCGGAATACAGCCGGGTCTCGGCAATGCCGTTCAGGGTTTGAACGGTATCGGTTCCCGCGGCAAAACTTCCTGCGGAACTGCGGAATACGATGCGGCTCCCGTCTGCGGCCGGCTGTCCGGAAGCATCCGTCAGATTTGCACGGATGCTGCTGTAGCTTTCGCCGTTACCAAGAATACTGTCCGGATCGGCACTGATCTGCAGATGCAAAGAGCGTACGGTAGTCTGAACGGTGTTCGAGCGCAGATTCGATTCCTGCGCATGTATCGAGGCCGTATTGGAGATCAGGTGTACGCCGCTCAGCGAGGGTGCGATCCGTACTTCCAGCGTAAAGGCCGAATCGATGTCCGTTGCCAGATCGCCAATATTCCAGGAAACTGCGTTTCGAAGGGGATCATAGTTGTATACGCCGTCCGCGCGGAGAAATTCCAGTTCATTCGCAAGCGTATCCCGGATGATGGTTTGTGTCGCTGCGGCATTGCCGGTGTTGGCAAAGGCAATGCGGTACTGCAATGTGTCGCCGGGAAAAGCCGCTGCGGGCGCGGTTTTCGTCAGGCTCAGCACCGGTGTTGAAGCTACCGTTGCCGTGACGGCTCCGGCAGCGCTGAACCCTTCTCTGCTGCTCATTACGGCCCTGTTTTCGATCAGTGTGCCGTTCGGCAGGGGGGATCTTACGCGCACCTGCAGTGATTGTGACTGCGCGGCGGCCATATTTTCCGGCAGTGTTCCGATTTGCCAGCTGACAACGCCTGTCCCCGGATCATAGGAAACGTTCCCGCTTGCAGCGACATATTGCACATCCGCGGAAAGCGTATCCCGGATGATCACATCACGGGCAAGGCCATTCCCGGTATTCCGGTAAGCGATGCCGTATTCCAGGGCGTCTCCGGCATTCACCGTCGACAGGGATGCTGTCTTTTCAAGCGAAAGCGAGGGAGACAGCACCGTGATATCCCATTCCGCAGATACCGGCGCAACACCATCGCTGCGGATCGTAACTGTATTCCGGATCTGTGTGCCGTCGGGAATTCCAGGGTCTGTTTTCGCTCTCAACTGCAGGGAATCTTTTTCTCCGGCACCCAGATCGCCCAGGTTCCAGCTGACCTGATGCTTTGCGGCATCATACAGGAAAGCGCCGTCGGCATCGAGAAACATCAGCTGTGCATCCAGGGAATCGCTAACAACAAGGGCCGTGGCCGTAGCGTTGCCGCGATTGCCGAATACAATGTGATAGATCAGAGTGTCATCCGGACCCGCCGTGCTTGCGGCTGATTTTTCGATCCAGAGCTCGGACAGCTGCGGGGGTTCGCTGATCAGTGTGTTTGCGCTTGCGTTGCGCTCAATGCCTTCGCTGTTCGTGACATAAGCGGTGTTCACGATACTGTTTCCGGCGGGAACGCCGTCCCTGACGAGCAGCAGCAGCTGCTCTTCAAATTCGTCGCCGGGCTCGAAAAGACCGAGATCCCAGCTCAGAATACCGGATTGATAGGTCGCGTTTCCACTGGCGGAAACAAGGTCGCTTTCCGGAGGAAGGTTGTCGTAAATCCGCGTGTTGGTGGTTGAAAGGTTACCGAAATTTCCGAGCGTGATACTGTAGCGAAGCGTATCGCCGGATTCCGCGCTGCTGCGGTCAACCCGTTTTTCCAAACGCAGATCGGGAAGGGCATCAATACGGATCGCAAATGGCAGACTGCTGCCATGTGCATCATCGGGAGTATGGTAATGTGCCGTATTTTCCAGAAGCGTACCGGAAGGAACAGCGGGCGCAACTAAAGCGCTTAGCGTAATATCTTCGGTCGCGCCCGCTTGTAAATTCAGGAGGTTCCAGGAAAGCACATTGGCAGAGACGCTCGCCGGCGGCTGGGATGAAAGGTAGTTCAGGCCGGCGGGCAGGCTGTCAAGAATTGTGACGGATGAAGCGGCGATATTTCCGGAATTCGTTAGCCGGAGGTGATACGTCACCGTATCCAAAGGCAGAAAAACCGTTTTTTCCGCGTACTTTGAAAGCGTCAGGGCAGAGCCCGGACTTACGGTCGTGATCACCGGCGGACTTTGTACGGAATAAACGAATCCGCCGGCATCGCGGTATTCCGCGGATGCGACGTTTTCGATATCCGTTCCCGGAACTGTCTGTGAAAACAAAGGCAAAAAGCAAAGCAGGAAAGCGATTGATCCTACCAGTATTTTCTTTGTTTTTACCATCGTCGGTTTCATCCTGGTTTTTGCCGGGCCGTTTATAATCCCTCGCTCAATAATTTTTGATGGCGAATGGGATAAAGGCTTTCAGCAAAGTATCCTCTTAATTGATCACAACCTGAAAGGAGACCGTTGTCGAACCGCCCCCGCCCAGCTGCGGAAGCTCGAAGGTGGTCGTGGTACCCGAAAAAGTACCTCCGTCGGCGTCGGATGCATCCGTTAGCGAAGATGCCCCGATCTTCATACTTCCCGGCACGAAAGTGGTGTTGGTCGGAATGTCATCGGAGATCACAACAACGGTGGCCATGCCGGTTCCGGAATTCAGGATCGTTACGGTATAGGTCAGGATCGTTCCCGGCGGCTGATTGCCCGAAGGGGAAACGGCCTTGTTCAGCGAAAGTACCGGTGCGGTGACGGTAATGGTCAGCTGACCTTCGTCAAATACGGCCGGATCTCCGGCGGAAGTCGATTTTAACACCAGCGTGCTGACATTGCCGTCATTGGTTCCCGGAGGGACCGTGGCCTTTGCAATCAGATAATCGATTTCAAACTGTGCCATTGTGCCGATATCGGGCATTCCGTCCAGGTTGGTGTCTTCCAGTAAGACATCGCCGTTATCAATGACACCGTTGGCATTGTGATCCAGGTAAAGCTCCCAGGTCGTCAGACTGTTGATATAGCTGATATTGAAGATATCGGGTCCGTTGCCCAGGTTCTGTACCGTAACCGCATAGAAGATATCATCGCCCGGGTCAGCGGACAGCGTTTTGTCCACACCGACCAGAACTGCATAGAATTGCGCAACCGTAAGGGTAGCTCCTGTCGCATTTGCAGATACGGGGCTCTGGGGCGTTCCGGCGGCATTGTTAAAGTTGACGGTGGCAGAATTGGCGATCAGGGTACCTGCGGGAACATCGTCATTGACGACTGCCTGATAATAGAGATATCCCGAGGCCCCGGGACCGGCATCGCCCCAGTGGAATGTCACTGCATTGGCCGAACTGACGTTGAAATCCGCACTGTCGGCATCTGCGGCATCGGTCATGACATCACTCATGATTTTCATGCTTCCCGGCACATAGGTCATGTTGGTCCCAATGGGACTGGTGATCACGACATGCTTCGAGAGTGCGGTACCGTTGTTCTCGCCATAGATCGTAAAGGTAACCACATCACCCGGCGTGGGAGTCAGGTTGTCCGCGGTCAGGGTGACGCTCAGGACCGACAGGCTAACGGTCGATACGAGGGTCGCGGCATCGGAAACACTGCTGTTGAACTGGGATGTTGCCGTAATCGTCGTGGTCGCATAAGATTCGTCGGCACCGCTGACGTTGGTAATTACCACAATCAGGTGGTAGGTGGCGTCTGCGGCAAGGTCGCTTACGGTACTTACGGCCGTTTCACCGGCATCCAGAACACCGTTTCCGTTTGCATCGTGGTAGATCTCGGCGGTATTCACACCGCCGCCCGTCTCGACAATGGCTTTGCTCAGGTCGTAGGTGTCCGGTCCGTTTCCTGTGTTCGTTACGACAAGCGAAAAGGACACCGTTTCACCGCCAAGGACATTGCCGGACTGGCTTGCAGGACTGATATCCACACCGGCGACCTGACTTACAATGGTCGTGACGGTGTTGGATGTTACCGGTGCGAGCGCATTTCCGTTCGCATCACGGTAGGTGCCGGTGGCAAAATTGGTGATTGCCGTCCCGGCGGGTGTTCCTGCAGCAAATGCCATCGATACCGACAGGCA
>Ga0172377_10001963_pt1 | contig 21040 bp, 16 predicted proteins | sample Pumphouse3metaG_FD_119749 | JGI IMG/M metagenome (GOLD analysis project Ga0172377, IMG submission 119749) | Leachate microbial communities from a municipal landfill in Southern Ontario, Canada - Pumphouse #3 metaG | ecosystem: Engineered > Solid waste > Landfill > Unclassified | place: Canada...
CTCCAAACTGCCTTGCAGCAGAATGGCATCTGGAACTAATCTTGCAGCCGCAAGGAAACGGTCAATGGTAAAGTTGCTATACGGAGTCAAAAATGAATAAACCGACTATCGGACAACGCCTTAGCTTGGTGATTAAGGCAATGCGCCTCAAGGATTACCAGTTTGCCAATAAATATGGCATCTCCCGTGCCTCGCTATCAAGATACAAGTTGAACGAGAGATATCCCGATCCCGAGTTCTTAGAAGCACTCTCCAAAGATAAGATCAATATCCACTGGCTCTTTACCGGAAACGGCTCCATGTATGCCAAAGATGAGTTCCAAGAGCTTATTCAATCAAATCAAGTACCTACAAACCAAAACCCTCAAGACACTCCAACCCCAGCCATCATATCTCCAATCCTGCATCCCATCGCCAACCAAGACTTCGATCCTACTAGATCTATTACTTTTCCCATAGTGGGAGAGATTGCTGCCGGACCTCCGATGGAGATCAAAGACGAGTGGAGTCAGATGGGTCAGATTCAGTTGCCAAACTCATTTCTACCTGGCAACCCCAAGCAATACACTGTCTTTCAAGTAAATGGCAGAAGCATGGAGCCCGTGATCCAGCATCAGGACATTGTAGTCATCAAGAGCGATCAGAGTTGGGAAAATGCAGACGAGAAAATTGCAGTTGTAAGGACTGACGATGGTCTCACCATCAAGAAAGTACAGATCGACCACCACAGGCAACAGATTATCCTCCAACCATTTAATATAGACTACCCGGTTCTGGTTTTAGACTCGGATTGGAATTACGGAGCTTTCCTGATCGGCACAATCGCACTCCAATTGCGCTTTTTCTAATTTCAAAGTTCCGATTTCCCAACTGCTCTTTCCAAAGTCTGTCCAAACGCCTCGCTAATTTGCAGTAATAGTGTCAGCAAACAGTCCAAATACGTCCAAATAGGCGCTTGGACATTTCCAAAGCCAGTCCATCGTATCTCACAACCAATCAGAACCTTATCCCCACTTTCCCCTTGTGTCACAACTTGCAGCTTTGGGTGTCAGTTTATAGCTCACCTTCCCAAGGCACGCGCCAGCCGCCAGCGGGGCGAAATGTCTTGACATGGCGGGCTGACTATTTTTTGCAGGTTCATACTCCCTGCGATGTATTTCAGGTTAAGGAAGGTTCATGAGAAAAGAGCAGTTCGAGGAGTTCCTCAGTGCCCACGAGAAGCGGATCTACCACTATCTGCTGACCCTTTTGGGCAACGACAGCGACGCCAGCGACGTGGTGCAGATGGTCTTCATCTCGTTTTACGAGCACATCGACCGCGTGGAGGAGCCCACCGCCCTGGCCTACGTTTACCGCATCGCCTACAACAAGAGCATGACCTTCCTGAAACAGAAAAGCCGCTACGTGAGCCTCGACCCCCAATCCCTGGAACACCTTCCCGATACCAACCAGCCCCAGCCCGAGCATGATTACACCCCTCTGCACACGGCCATCCGCGAGCTTCCGCCCCGCCTGGCCAGCGTGATCCAGCTCCAGTATTTTGAAAAGCTGAGCTACAAAGAGATCTCGGAGCAGCTGGGCATCAGCGTTAAAGCGGTGGAATCGCTGTTGGTTCGGGCAAAAAAACAACTGCGGAAAAAATTGTTGAAGGATAAAAAGGAAGGGAGAGTATAGACTATGAAATACCAAACCCGGGTTGCCGCAGAGGCGCCCCAAAAGAGGAAACCATGAGATGCAGCAAAGCCAGACGCCAGATTGAGCTCAAGCTCGACAACGAGCTGAAGCAGAGCCACGCCCTGGAACTGCATCTACAGCACTGCGGCCCCTGCCGCGCCTACCAGGCTGAGGCCACGCAGCTCCAGCTGATCCTGCGCAACCAGCCCCAGGCTGAATTCCCCGGCTGGCTGCACCACCGGATCATGGACCAGGCCGCCCGGCACGACAGTAAACGAGTGCACCTGAAAAACAGCTTCAGGCTGCGAACCATCCCCGCGCTCGCGGCTGTCGCGCTCAGCCTCTTCATCGGAGTGGCGATCGGAAAAACCGCCTACCGCAACGTGAATCCCCTCCCCGCCAACGCCGTGGAAGTGTATTCACAGCAAAACGATACAACCGACACCAGGGAGCTGGCCGTCTTCGGCGAAAGTTCCGTGGCCGGCGACCTTTTCTAAGGTGAGGAAACAATGAGCAAACGCCTGCTGACCATCCTGTTACTCGTCTCGCTGTTCCTGAATGCCGGGATCATCGGAGGTTTGATCGTGATGGGCTGGTATCGCCAAAACCACATCGTCCACCACTATCAGCCGGAAGGCCCCTCCTCCAGGGACCGCGACCGGATCGAGATACCCGAATTGAGAGATCCCCAGGTGATCGCCCTCCGGGACAGCTTTCTGGTGATCAAAAAAGAACTTTTGCAAGAACTGGCCAAAGACCCTGTGAACGAGGCCAAAATAACCGCCATTATCGAAAGATCCATCGGCGCGCAAAGCGAAATGGAACGCGCCCTCGCAGACAAACTTTTGGAATACAGAAAATCCCTGGGCCCCGCTGAAGCCAAAGAACACTTCAACGGACGCCTGGATCGTATGGAACGATACGAAGAAAGAAGAAACAACAGGAGAGAAACAAAATGAAAAAATTAACTCTGATCACAATAACCATCCTGATGCTGGCCACCCTGCTGGTCGCTCAGGGCACCGGAAAAGACTATCCCCAGAAACCCAGAGACCCAAACGCCTACGGCCCCGGCCGCAATGCCAAGCTGATCCCCCGCCCCGAATGGGACGGCACCTCCATGGACATGCTGAAAGAGCTGAACCTCAGCGAAGCCCAGGCCTCAAAACTCAGCGAACTCCAGGTTGCCCAGCGAAAGGCGATGAACACCATCAACGCCGAGATCGACAACCTGCAGATCGACCTCAGGGAATCCCTCAAAAAGGATGACTTCGTCTCCGCTAAAAAACTCAACGACCAACTCTACGAAAAGAAACGCCTCAAAGCCAACACCCGCATCGAACACCGCGAACAGATCCTGAAGGAACTCACCCCCGAACAGCAGGAAAAATTCCGCCCCATGTTCATGGAACGGCAATACGGACGCCCCAACGGCGCCAACCACCCCATGCCGCGCCAGCTGAATGAACTGAACCCCGTGCAACTCCACCGCCACCAGCGCAACATGATGAACCGCGACTGCCAAGGCTGCGAAGACTGCCAGGATAAAACCGAAAAATAGAACCATCCCCCTCCTCAGTAAAGATAGACAAGCGCCGGGTTCTCACAGCCCGGCGCTTTTGCTTTGCCTGAAAGTAATCCTGGCCGCGGATGCCTCATCCACCCAATCCCTGATTACTCCGAGCTCGCTGTGTGGCCTGAGGCAGGATCCGGCACCAACGTCAGCCCAAACTTGATCCGGGATCCAGCCAACCCAAAGATGGATTCCTGTTCGACTCAAGCCAAAGCCATAGTACATTGCCCAGAATGACGAAGGTTCATGGCACGGCTCCTGCGATCAATACGGGATAAATACGGGATCAATACGGATTTCATCCGTATTGATCCCGTATTTATCCCGTATTGATGCTGGGAGCCAAACAGGGAAAAGCTGTAGAATTCACGGCAAAAATGATGCGGGGATAGCTTTCACGCAGGATTGGACTGGGATGTTTGAAAGTCTGGAGATTGAAAATCAGATTTTGCCTAGAGCTTAGCAGTTCATACGAGCACTTGAACTCCACGATAAAGGCTCCGTTTAACAAATCTCTTGACAACTTTTTTACGTTGCTTTTTCTAACGATTAGGTATTAATTGGGAATGTTTCCATCCCAATAACATAACGACCTAAAGGAGTATCAATGTTCAGACCCAAGTATTCTGGCACTGGCCTGATCGCTGTATTGGTCATACTGACAGCGCTATTAGTTGCTTCATGTATCAAACCCACATCACCTGACAACAAAACGGGCGTCGTTGCAGGTACTGTATTTGGAGCCGGGCGCACCAGCCTTAGCGACGTTACGGTATCGATCGGCACTGTGACAGCAAACACAGATTCAAATGGAGATTTCATCCTGCCGGCAATTACGCCGGGAGCCAAGGTATTGGTTGATTTTACCAAGGATGGATACATCCCCGTGCAAAAGGTAGTTTCTGTTGAAAAAAACCGCACGACTTACATTTCCTGCACTATGTTCACCCCCGCAACCAGCACTTTTGAAGCCAGCGCCGGGGCGGCTTTGTCGGATGGAGGTTCGGTAATAAATATTCCGATCAATGCCTTCGTAACCTCTACCGGGTCAGTGTTCACGGGAACCGTCACATCCGAAGTCAAGTACTTTGACCCCATGAATGCCCAGAACCTGGATGCCTTCCCCGGTTCCTTCTCCGGAGTACAAACCGACGGCAATGAAACCATGTTCGAGTCCTACGGTTTTATCTATGCTTCGTTCACTGACGCCTCCAATCCGGACACCGATCTTGCCCTTGGCGCAAATCAGGAGGCATCTTTGAGTATCCCGATCCCAGCCGCCCTGGCGGCCGGTGCACCCGAAACCATGCCCCTTTGGTACTACGATGAAGTTACCGGTAAGTGGATGGAACAAGGCAGCGCCACCAAACAAGGCGATTTCTATGTTGGCGATGTAAGTCACTTTTCCTATTGGAACTTCGACCATCCGATCCAAATCGACGACCAATCCACCTTGACCGGCAGAGTATTAGCGGAAGAAAGCAAGAGCCCTGTTGCCGGGGCACAGGTTGTGGCGACGGGTGTCAACTACGGCGGTTATACAAGCGTTTACACAGATGCCAACGGCGATTTCGCTGTTTCCGTAAAGGCCTCCGCGCAAGTCAGATTGCAGGCTTTTGCAGGACAGAATTTATCCATGCCCACCGATGTGATCAACACTCCTGCCGGCGGCCAAACAGCAGCTTATGGCGACCTCATAGTGGCAGACCTGTCTTTCACGGTGATTGGCAAGTTGCTGGACACTTCCGGGAACTCTCTCCCCCAGGGTTATGGTATGATCAGCCAGGAAAACCCCCCAGATGGTGTAATGCCTTTCAACGCATGGATCTCTATCGATGAAAACGGAAACTTTTCGACCGACGGCAGTTACACAGGGACTGAATCACAGATACAGATCCGCATCCAGTTCATGGAGCGTTCCGTTTCCTACTCTAATATCATCACAATGTTGATACCCCAACCCGGGCAGGTGCGCAATCTTGGAAACATCACGATGCGCCCTCCTGGCAAGCTCAAAGGCAGAGCGAGGACTGACGGCGGTGAATGGATCCCCAACCAATGGGTTTCTTTCAACCAGGAAGGAGCAACGGGAGAAGGCTCGTATTTTAGTGGCAACTCCGATGAGGATGGTTACTTCATTCTGGAGGGACCCCCCAATGCCAATCTAACCAGTATGAGGGGGAATATATACTTCGACGATCAGTCCTGGGAAAGCAATCTGATGAATTTGCAGTTTCCCGGTTCCGGATCTCAAAGCAACATCGGAACGGTGATCTTCACTCCACAAGAAACTGACACTGCGAAGACAGCACATTAATGACCTTAGGGGGAAGCTCGCAACTGCGGGCTTCCCCATTCATTAATCCCGGTTTTAAGGGAGCCTTCCCCTCTCACCAAACCAAGCGTTACGGCAATTCATCTCTCGGTGGTACTCACCTCTTCGGGCTATATCAGCAGGATCCTGTTTTACCCTGTATCAAGCAGTATATTGATACACATTTCAATCAAATGGCTTGGGGGGGGCAGGTTGTCAGCAGATAACATCCGGGTGTAGCTAAGATACCAGATCGGACTGGAATGTTTGAAGTTATGAGCGAGGGCTTGTACTTAGCCATTTCTTTTCTCACTGACACCGCCCCGAAAAAAAGAGATTGACAAGAAACAAATGGGTACGTTTATAGTGAGTTATGCTTGAATAACCGCAAGCATGCAAACAACAGCTTAGGGAGGTTGTCATGAAATACTATCTGATCGCTGTTCTACTTTTGGTTTTGGCCGTTCCGGCTTTTACCGAATGGACCATTGTTGGCTCTTATCCGATCAGCGGCAAGGCTTCCGGATTGGCTTCCGACGGCACTTACCTCTACTTCGGCATCTACGGTTCGGACGGAGGGCGCGTCTTCCGCTTTGACCCCGCCACAGCGCAGGAAACGCTGCTCTTCAACAACACCGCCATCAACGACAGCTACGGGATGAGCCATGACGGCCAGCATCTCTGGATCACCGACCACACCACCTCTTCAACGGTTCCGGCTTACGCCATGCAGCTGGACCTCACCGGGAACATCGTTTCCCAGTTTAATCTGCCGGATCACTACATGTCCGGGATCGCTTATGACAACGGCGATTTTTGGGTGATGACCTATTATCCGGACCCCGGAACGGTTTACAAAGTAAACTCCACCGGCGCTGTGCTGCAGCAGTTCACCCCTCCCAACAACCAACCCTGGGACATCTGCAAGGAAGGGAACAACCTCTGGATCGTGGATTACAACGCCTCCGCGATCCATAAAGTGGATCAGGCCGGCACAGTGCTGGAAAACCATCCAGCCGAGATCCAGCGTCCCGCGGGGATCACTTTTGACGGGCAGTATCTCTGGTATCTGGCCGGGCCGCTGAACTCTCCCAGCACCCTCTACAAGGTTGACCTGAGCGGAACCGGCACTCCGGAGATCGACCTGTCCTTCGACGAACACTACTTCGGCAACGTGGTCATCGGCCAAAGCGCCACGGCGGACATCAGCATCTCCAATACCGGCACGGGCGACCTGGTGATCAGCAACATCTCCTTCCAGAGCGGCGTTTTTTCCTCCAACGCGGTGTTGCCCGATACCCTGGCCACGGGTGAAAGCGTGGTGGTGACCCTTACTTTCACTCCCAACGACTGGGGTGAATTTTCCGATGTGATGAATGTCCATTCCAACGATCCGCTCACCCCGGCCGCGGCTGTGGATCTGAGCGGATACGGGGTTTTCGCCAGCGCCCACATCAACGTGCTGCCGCAGGCGCAGGAATATGGCGGAGTGCGGGTCAACGCCGATACCGGCAGATTTTTCACCCTCAGCAACCAGGGCATGACGGATCTGCAGATCAACAGCGTAAGCTTTTCCGATCCAGCTTTTTACATTGACGGCTCGGTGCAGCTGCCGATAACCCTTTCCACCCGGGAGGAGTATGATTTGCGGATCTGGTTTTCACCCTCCTCGCCGGGCCAGTACACTGCTACCGCCAGCTTCGGCAGCAACGACGCCGGCAACCCGCAACACATAATAAATCTAACCGGTTCGGGGCAGACAGTGGACCTCGCGATGGGCAACCAGATCTGGGAATTCCAGATCCTGGACGGCACATTCTCGAACATCCGCGCGATCAAAGCCATCCCCGACATCTGGGGCAACGGCCTGGCCGATGTGATCGCCTGCGGCGAGGACGATTACGTGCGAGCCTACAACGGCAATTCGAGCGGCACCGCTGATGTCATCTGGGAAAAGCACATCGTTTCCGGACCCGTTTCCTCCTACCGGGGCCTGTATATCTGCGAAGACCTCGATGCCGACGGAATTCTGGATGTGGTGGTGGGAACCAGCGGCGGGGACAAATCCGTGCGGGCTTATTCCGGCAAATCCGGAACTCCGCTCTGGACCTTCAACACCAATATCTACGGCAACGGCGGGGCGGTTTACCAGGTGGACGCCGGCCGCGATTTCAACAGCGACGGGATCCCGGACGTTTTGGCGGCCACGGGTGACGACATCAATGAACAAGGCCCGAAACGGATTTTCCTGGTCAACGGGGCCACCGGAACCATGATCTGGGAACGCTATGCCATGGGGCCGGCTTTCTCCGTTGTCAGCGTTGACGATTTCACCGGCGACGGGGTGCCGGACGCTGTGGCCGGGGCCTCCAACGAAGCTGAGACCCAGGCCTGGGTGCACGGCATCAACGGAGCCACAGGCTCGATAGCCTGGTCCGTGCAGCCTGCCGGAACCTCGGTTTGGGCGCTGGCCCAGATCGACGACGTCAATGGCGACAGCATCGCCGACGTGATCGTGGGTTCCTTCCAGGCCAACGGCAATTACTACGCCCTGAACGCCACCACCGGCGCGACCCTGTGGTCGGAATCGACAGGCGCTTCGCTGGTGATGCAGTTCGAGGTGTTGGGAGACGTAAACAACGACGGTTACAACGACATCGCCATCGGGCACGTCTCCCCGCATACCGCAGTGATCAGCGGATTGACAGGTCAGTACATCTGGTCTCAAAGCACGGCTGACAACGCCTGGTACCTTGCCAACGGAGGCGACCTGACCGGGGATGGCATCAATGACCTGTTTGTGGGAACCCTCTATCAAAGCAACGCTGCCTACTATATCGACGGCACCAGCGGAAACATCCTTTCCACGATCTGGACCGGCACCCCCGTGGACGCGATCGGCGCTCTCGGCGACGTGACGGGTGACAATTCCAGAGAGATGATCGTTGGCGGCAGGGACGGCAGCATCCGCTGTTATTCAGGCGGCCCGGTAACCCTGCCCAATCCCGGCTTCATCTCCGGCAACGTTTCCATTGCGGCCGGACCCGGAGCGGTGACGGAGGTTGTGGTCGCCGCGGGCGCGGTGAGCACCTCTCCGGACGCTGAAGGAGATTATTTGCTATCTCTGGAGCCGGGCACCTACACAGTTACCGCCACCCTGACGGGCTATATTGCAGCACCGATCTCCAATGTGGCTGTGATGGCGGGAGTTACCACCCCGGATATTGACTTCATATTGCAGCTGCTGCCCCTGCAGCCGCCGGTGAATCTGTCCGTAAATGCGGTAACTGGCGTTTTCAGTTGGGAAGCCCCCACCTCAGCGCATCAGTATTATCCCGAGAGCTATGACGTTTATCTGGATGGCGTTCTGCAGGGCAATACGGATGAATTGGCCTGGACCTATGCCGACCTGGTTCCCAACACTAGTTACGTAGCTGGTGTGGCGGGCGTTTATCCCACTGGGGATTCGGAACTTGCCACTCTGGGATTCACCTTTACGGGAGTCGGAGTGGAAGACCCCGTGCCCTTGGTGACCAAGCTGCACGGCAATTTCCCCAATCCCTTCAATCCGGAAACCACGGTCCATTTCTCTCTGGAAAAAACCCTGCCCGTGACCATCGATATCTACAACGTGAAAGGTGAAAGGGTGAGACGCCTGGTGGATGCCGAGCTGTCCGCCGGAAACCACCGCCGGATCTGGGACGGCCGGGACGATAACAGCGAAGCCCAGGCCAGCGGGATCTATTTCTATAGATTCACTGCCGGAAACCACAGCGAAACGAGCAGGATGCTGCTGCTGAAATAAACTTATTGTGTTAGAGTATCTGCATAAGGGACTCCAACCTCAAACAAGGATAAGAACATGAAATACGTCCTGAGCGCGTCCCTAATGATTGTGGCTTTCAGCCTTTCTGCTATGGATGTGGGAGGCATCATTTCGCAGGATACCACTTGGGGTTTACAGAATAGCCCTTATCGGTTGGTATCGTTCTTATACATTGCTTCCGGTGTAACTCTCACCATAGAGCCGGGTGTGCAGGTTCAGATAAACGGCGCTTCGATCGAGATAGATTGGAATGGTTTCTTCTGGCATGGAACCATAAATAATCCCATAGAGCCAATTGCTAAAATGATTGTTGTCCATGGCAAGATTGTGGCACATGGTACTCAGGCCTATCCCATTGTCTTCGATACCTGGCAAAGTGACCAGCTGTTTCGGTGGGGAGGAATCCATTTTACAGAAAACGCTCAAAAATCTGAATTCGAATACTGCCATATTAACCGCACTTTCATGGGGATTATTGATTACACTTATCCAAATAGTTGGGGGGCATTATGCGTGAGGAATGGTAGAATTGATGTAAAATATTGCACTTTTGAAACTAATACTGCTGCGATTAGCTGCGGCAACCTTCTGGAAGACACGATCATATATGGGTGCAGGTTCACTTCTTACAATCTCAGTGGTTTTCACTTCACTTCTAGTTTTATCAGTGCCGGCTCTGATCTTGAAGATGCACCCACGCTAACAATAGCCAGATGTGAGTTTTCCGGAACTGCAACAGATATTACCGGGGGTGGCAGCCATCGTGAGATTATATTTAATAAGTATATCAACTTCAATGATACTGATGCAAATAAGGAACTGTCTCGATATGTAGGGTCATACAACATGTATGGAAATGAATCTTATAATTCACAAACCAAGTTCTTTTGTATGTCATATACTGACGTGGATACTGTCTATTGCCGAAGGAACCATATCTATAAACCGAATATGGGTTCCGGATATGCAAGCTTACAATCGTCTGGCCCTGGCTACAATGTCTTGTCAGACAACTTTGGATATGGCCATGTAAAATTCTACAATACAAGTCGAGGTTCGGATATTTACAACAACATTTTGGAAACAACCGGCTACTATGCCTATGGCATAGAAATCTGGGGAGGGGCCCATACTGTGTTCAATAAACCCAGAATCTATAACAATTTGTTTCGGCATTTTCCCCCAGTGGGTTCTGACGGTGGGGCAGTAGCAAAATTCAACGAAGTGTCGCCTCTGCTATTTAATAATAGTTTTATCAATTACGACACTATTCTACTGGGGTATGAGACAAGCCCATACTTCTATAATAACATCCTGGATGGCCATACTAACACCTCTTCAGCAGATTATGTCGATGGTTACCCGCCCATCTTTATGAATAACTGCGTGGAGATTCCTGTGCCCCCGCTTTATGACGGAGGAGGCAATATTATGGCTAACCCTCAGTATGCCGATTCCTTAGGTAGTAATTTTAGTTTAGCGCATGATTCTCCCTGCATAGATACTGGAGCTTATCTTCCCGATCTGCCTGATTTCGATATAAGATATCACAAGCGCATCGCTTCAGGTACTGGCGGTCAGCAAACAGTAGACATCGGTGCCTATGAATATAATTCTGTATATATTGGCGGGCTAAGGGGAATCGTTTTCAACCCTGATAATGGTGATATGATTGACTGTGCCAAGATAGAGATTAACCAAAAACTTCCCGAATTCAGTGACAGTTTGGGGTGCTTTGAGTATCCAACAGGACCTGGATTATATACGATCCGGGCAAGCCGCTGGGATTATGAAGACCAGATCATAGAAAACGTAGTTGTCAACGAAGGCGAAATAGTTCAGGTGGCGATCCCTATGTATCTTACAACGACTGACACAGATGATCCGGTCATCCCATCTATAACATTTTCAACACTAACTAATTACCCCAACCCCTTCAATCCAGAAACCACCATCAGTTTTATAACTCCTCGGGAAGGATCGACAAAGTTATCTGTGTTCAATATCAAAGGACAGAAGTTAATAACCCTGCACAACGGTTTGTTACGTGAAGGGCATCATCGAATAGTCTGGAATGGACTGGACGAGAAAGGTACTGCTGTAAGCTCGGGGATTTATTTTGTGCGGGTTGAGATTAATGGCATATCTCAAACTCATAAGATGATACACATGAAATAGGCGATAAACGCCTTCAGTTTGTTACAGCCGGTTCCTCTGGTTCAGGAGCCGGCTTCTTTTTTCCCAACGGGGGCGACGTAGATCACGAACTCTTCCTCTCCGTCCAAGCCCAGGCATTCGTTCATGTTTTCGTCCATGAAAGCGCCGATCATGCAGGCTCCGGCGCCCACGGCCTCGGCGGCGAGGTGGATGTTCTGGCCCCAGTGTCCGGCGTCCACATACAGATAGCGGTAGGAACGCTGCTGATAGCGCCAGACGGCGCGGTAGGGCCGGGCGCTGAGGATGAAGGTGACCGCCGCCGTGACCACCATTTCCTGTTCCATACAGCCGTCCAGTATCCTCTGGGCTATGTCCTCCGGCGCTGACAACCTGATCAGGCCGTGCTTGAGCGGATGATACCAGTAGAGGCCGGGGGTCAGGTTCTGCACGTTGTTGACCAGCAGATAGCATTCAAAGGGATGGCGGCTGCCGGCTGAAGGTACGTTGCGGAAGGTAACCTCGATGTTTTTACCGCTGCGGAAATCGCGCGCCCAGCTGGCTGCCCAGAGCAGGAAGGAAAGTTCCTCCTGAGACAGGGGCTGATCGGAGTATTTGCGGAGGCTGCGGCGTTGGCTGATAGCCTGGCGCAGAGAGATTTCCGGCACCGGGATCGCATCCACGGCCGGCAGCGGAATTATCTCCCCGGAGGGGGCTTTAACCGCTTCGGGGCAGGGTTTGCCGAGCTGCTGGTCGCTGGTGCCGCCATAGATATAGCGGGTAAGGCGCACAAAATCCGGGCCGATGGTCGCCGCGCGGGGCAGTTCCTGCTGGATCCGGCGCACTTCTTCAGCGTGGCTGGTTTCCAGGCGTTCATACTCTTCGGCGCTGAGTTTGGCCGCTTCCATCACTTGTTCCCGGTTTGCGCCGTGAGCCTTGTGAAAGAGGTAGTAAAAGGTTTTTTCGTCCATGCTTGATCTCCTTGGTCAATCGCCCATGCAGATCCCCAGGCCGCGCGCGGTGCGCACCAGCCCGGAACCCGGATCCACGTGGTTGTAGGTTTTGATCGCTTCGCTCAGGGGCACGGCCACGATCTCCGGATGGCAATAGGCGGCCATTTGACCCCATTTTTCCTGCAGCACCATTTCGAAAGCCGCCACCCCGAATTGTGAGGCCAGAACGCGGTCGAAGGCGCAAGGTTTTCCTCCGCGCTGCAGATGGCCGAGGATGGTTTCCCGGATCTCGATGGAGCAGCCGGCGTCCTTGAGTTCCTGGGAAAGCCGCAGTCCGGCTCCGCCCAGGCGGATGGGCATGGCGCCGGGATCATCGCTGGCGGTGTAGCTCATGGTGCCTTCCCGGGGTTTGGCTCCTTCGGCGATCACGATGTTGGCAAAGCCTTTGCCGGAGGTGATGCGGCGGTTGAGGGCATCCATCACCGAGTTGATGTCGTAATCGATCTCAGGAATGAGGCAGACTTCGGCGCCGCCGGCGATGGAGGCGTGCAGCGCGATCCAGCCGGCGTAGCGGCCCATCACTTCCAGGATCAGCACGCGGTGGTGGCTGGCGGCGGTGGTCACAAGCTTGTCCACGGCGTCGGTGGCGGATTCGACGGCCGTCTGGAAGCCGAAGGTGAAGTCCGTGTCCGAGAGGTCGTTATCGATGGTTTTGGGGACCCCGATCACGGGGCAGCCAAGTTCGAACAGCCCCTGGGAGATCTTCTGCGAGCCATCGCCGCCGATATTGATGACGGCGCTGATGTTCTGGGCGCGCAGGCGGTCCATCAGATCCGCGGAGCGGTCGATAGTGGTCCAGGATCCGTCGGTGTTCTGCACCGGCCAGTTAAAAGGCCCGCCGCGATTGGTGGTACCGATGATGGTGCCGCCCTGAACGTGGATCCCGGCAACCATTTCGGGTGTGAGTTCCACTATTTGCATGGGGTCCAGCATAATGCCGTTGAAGGCGTCGATGCTGCCCAGAACCTCCCAGTCGGATTCAAACGCGGCGCGTTTTACGATGGCGCGGATCACGGCGTTGAGGCCGGGGCAATCTCCGCCTCCAGTGACGACAAGCAGCCTTTTTCTCATAATCTATCTCCAAAAATGTTATGGGGTCCCGCTATTGGGAATCAGCAGCGGGATTTAATGATGCCGGCATAAACAGAGCGGTTGGCCTCTATGATCTCTTCCAGAGAGGGTTCAGCGATATTCGGATACCCTTGCACCGCGGCGGCACAGAGTTCATGGATTTCGGGGAAGCTGATCCGCTCTTCCAGAAAGAGGCGCAGGGCAGCTTCGTTGGCGCTGTTCAGCACCGTGGGCAGGATACCTCCGGTTTTGGCGACCTCAAGCCCCAGATAATAAAGCGGATAGCGCTCCGGTGAGACAGGAGCGAAATCCAGCCGGTTGAGGCTGAGCAGATCTGTCTGAACCAATTCCGAAGGCAACCGGTGCGGCCAGGACAGGGCGTAGAGGATGGGCAGTTTCATGTCCGGCGCGCTAAGCTGGGCCAAAAGGGAGCCGTCAACGAACTCCACCAGGGAATGGATAACGGACTGGGGATGCAGCACAGCGCCGATCTTCTCGTAGGGCAGCCCGAACAGCCAGTGGGCTTCCATCACTTCCAGGGCTTTGTTGAACATGGTGGCGCTGTCCAGGGTGACTTTCGCGCCCATGGACCAGTTTGGATGCTGCAAAGCCTGCCGGGGCGTGACGCTGCCGAAATCCGCGAGCGGCAGATCCCGGAAAGAGCCACCGGAAGCGGTGATGTGGATCCGGCTTATCTCGGAAATAGGATGCGCGCCGATGGCCTGAAAGATGGCGCTGTGTTCGCTGTCTACGGGCAGAAGTTCCACTCCGGCCTTTTTGATCAGCGGCATCAGCAGATGGCCCGCCATTACCAGGGATTCCTTGTTGGCCAGGGCCAGCCGGGCTTTCCTGCCGGCGATGGCAAAGCTGGCGCGCAGGCCGGCCGAGCCGCTGATGGCGTTCAGGGCGGTGTCGTAATCCTCATCCCGGAGGGCGTTTAGCAGCTCCTTTTCACCGAAATATAGCTTCATATCGGGGTATTTTTGCCGCAGGCTGGCCTGTTCCGCTGGATCCCCGATACCGGTCAGGACGGCCACGGGAACCTTGAATTCACGGCAGACAGAAGCGAGTTTTTGGTGGTCAGTATGAGCGGAAACGAGGCTGAGAGTAAATTGGGGCGCCTGTTCGCGCAGCACGGCCAGAGTGGAAAAGCCGATTGAGCCCGTGGCGCCAAGCAGGGCGAGTTTGCTCACCATGTGTAGCTGAGTGACAGCCGCTGCGAGGCTCCCAGTTCGTCGGGCGAGCCGTTGCGCCAGGCGAAATCGATGCCCAAGGCCTTGTAACGCACTCCCAGCCCGGCGGTGAAGCAATCCGCGTCCCAGCCTGCCATCACGTTCAGCGCGGGGATCGGCGCCACCAGCACTCCAGCGTGCAGATCGGCGCTGATTGGCCCGGCGGAAAGGTTTGATGCCTCGCCGCGGCCTTCCGCGAAAAGCTGGGCGCGCAGGGCCAGGTGGACGGGGATATCTTTAAGAGGTTTGAAGCCATAGCCGAGCTCCAGGTCCAGATTGGGAATGGCGACCTCGTGGGTGCCGTTTGCCCAGATGATCTGGGTGGAAAAGAAATCGCGCAGGTTAGCGGCGGCGCGGAAGCCTTTGCCGGCGTTCCAGAGCAGGCCAAGATCAGCGCCCAGGCCGAAACCGGAGTTTTCAGCCAGGCTGCGGTAAGCCAGTTTGGGGGTTACCCCAAGATGCAGGTTTTCGCTCAAGGATCTGGCCAGGCTGCCGTAGAGGATCACATCATGGTTGCCGACCGTTTTCCAGACCTCGGGGCGGTTTGAATTGCTGAGGCTGTCATCGGGGTTTTCGAGCTGGGTGAGCTTGATCTCGTCGATGCCAATATGGTTGATCTGGATGGAGGCCCGGGTTTTGGAACCAAAAACAGCGCCCAGCTGGTTTTGCTGCATCAATCCCTCAAAGTGCTCCACCCGCATCAGTTCCATTCCGCTGACGCCGGGTTCGGCCAGCAGCGCGGGATTCCACCAACCCACGGCCAGTGAATTGCCAAAGGTGAGGCCGGTATTGCCCATGGCCTGGTTCTGCACGCCTGAGCTCAGCTGAAAGATCTCGCCGGCGTATTTAGTAGCGCCCAGCAGCGCGGATAGCGCCAGAAAGAGGATGGCTATGTATGGCTTTTTCATTGTTCTACCTATAGGGACAATATATCCCAAAGCGCGATTGCGGTAAAGAAATTTGTTTCCAGGGGCGGCATCAACTGCCCAAAATTCCCAGCAAAACGCCCGCGGCCACGGCCGAACCCACCACCCCGGCCACGTTGGGTGCCATGGCGTGCATCAGCAAATAGTTCGTGGGATCGTATTTCTGCCCCATCATCTGGGAAACGCGCGCGCTGGCTGGAACTGCGGAGACGCCGGCATTGCCGATCAGGGGGTTGATCTTGTCTTTCACAAAAAGGTTCATAAATTTGGCGAAGAGCACGCCCATGGCGGTGGCTATGGCAAAGGCGAAGGCGCCTAGGAAAAAGATCCCCAGTGACTGCGGGGTCAGAAAGACGTCGGCAGTGGTTTTGGCGCCCACGGTGAAGCCCACCAGCACGGTCACGATGTCAATCAGCGAAGTCCGGGCCGTGAGGGCCAGGCGTTCCGTCACGCCGCATTCCTTGAGCAGATTGCCCAGAAAGAGCATGGCCAGCAGCACCACACCGCCGGGGGCGATGATGGCCGTCACCAGAAAGGTGATCACGGGGAAAAAGATCTTTTCCTTTTTGGAAACCTGGCGGGGCGGTTTCATACGGATCAGGCGTTCCTTGGGGGTGGTGAGCAGCTTCATGATCGGCGGCTGGATCACCGGCACCAGGGCCATGTAGGAATAGGCGGCCAGGGCGATAGGCCCGATCAGGTGGGGTGCCAGTTTGGAGGAGATAAAGATCGAAGTGGGGCCGTCCGCGCCGCCGATGATGCCCATGGAGGCAGCTTCCAGAACGTTGAATCCCAGCAGCAAAGCGCCCAGAAAGGTGCCAAAGATGCCCACCTGGGCCGCCGCGCCCAGCAGGATCAGCTTGGGGTTGGCGATCAGGGTGGAAAAATCCGTCATGGCGCCGATCCCCAGAAAGATCAGGGCCGGATAGACACCTTTGTTCACGCCAAAATAGAGGTAACTGAGCACGCTGCCTTCGCTGGCGACGCCCAAACCCTGCTCCAGCATTCCGGGGATGTTGCCAACGATGATGCCGAAGCCGATCGGCACCAGCAGCAAGGGCTCGAAACCTTTCACAATGGCCAGATAGATGAAGACTATCCCGGCCGCGATCATCACCAGGTTGCCCCAGCTGAAACTCACGAAACCGGTGGTGTTCAGGATCTGAAGAAATTCCTGCACTTAGGCCTCCAACTCCACCAGCGGATCGCCTTCCTGAACCGTGTCGCCTTTCTGAACGTGGACTTTGAGGACCTTTCCGCTCAGGTTGCCGTGGATCTCGGATTCCATCTTCATCGCCTCCAGGATCAGCAGGGCCTGGCCCTCGTTCACAAATTCGCCTGGACGCACCTTCACCTCGATGATGCTGCCGGGTAGCGGCGCGCGGATGACCTTGTCCACGGCGGCGGGTTTGGCCGGCGCGGGGGGAGTTTGCTGCCGGGCGGGTTTGGACGCGGGTTTTGCTTTGATCTCGATCCCGGACAGGGTCATCAGCAGATCGCCTTCCTGCACGGGGGCGCGTTCTTTCACGTGCACTTTTTCCACCACGCAATCAACCGGGGCGGCGATCTCGGATTCCATCTTCATCGCTTCCAGCACCAAAATGGTCTGGCCTCTTTTCACCTCGTCGCCCTCTTGAACTTTGAGGGAGGCGATCACGCCGGGCAGCGGAGCGCGGATCTCGCCGGTTCCGGAGGCAAAATCGCTGGACCAGGCCGGAGCCAAAGGAACCGCCTGTTCCTGCTGCGGCAGCATGGGCACCCGGGAAGGCGCGTCATCCTCGATCTGGATCAGGTAGTCCGTGCCGTTGATGTTGATCTTGGCGTGGCTGGAGGAATATTCCAGCACCCGGGCTTCGTAGCGCTGCCCGCCGATGATCAGTTTATAGGTTTTCATGGTATCAGCTCCTTTTCCGCAAAATGTTCCGATTGGGCATGTTAAGCATCACGCTGCTCCGCCATTGGTCCGACCGGGCCCGGCGGAAGGTGAGCAGCAACCGGCGCCGTTCCTCTATTTCCTGACGGTGCAGATGCAGCGCGGTGATGGCGGCGGCGATCACATCAGCGTTCAGATCCGCGGGCTTGGCTTTTACTTTGCCGGAGGGCGTCAATACCAGTTTGCCGCCTTCGGCTTTGGGCTTGCGGTTCAGATGTTTGAGCTGGCTGATCACCACCGCGGTGATGGCCAGGGCGGAAAAGACGATCAGCACGCCAAAGCCCAGCAGCGTAAGCCCAAAGCTCATTTTGTTGTCGTTGAATTCCTCTTCAAAGGCCACAAATTCCTCCGGCGTGCGGTTCAAGGCCTGCAGGGAATGGTTGTCAAAGCTCTTGTCGGCGCTGTCGATGCCGGCGAATTGGCGGATCTGCTTCACCGGCAGCTGCTTTTGGGTGGCCAGTTCACTGAGGGTGCTCAGTTCCGTGAAGCCGTAGATGCTGTATTGCTGGGCCAGCAAAGCGCGGTAGGGGGTGATCCCCAGCCGGCGCAGGCTCATTTTGTCCAGCACCTCGTTGCTGGGCTCTATGCCCAGATACTCCTTCCAGCTGGCCAGATCGGTGATCTCCAGCTTGGCGGCCACATTCTGAAGATTGTCCGTGTCCCGGAAACCGTAGGCGCTAACCACCTGGCTTTCACGCAGCTGCAGCAGGCTGTCGGACATCGCCTGGATCTGCAACTGCAGGTCCTCGATGCTGGAAAGCTCTGTTTCCTGGGCCGGCAGGGCAAAAACTCCCAGCAGCAGCAGAAGGGCAAAAATTAATCTCTTGTTCATGTATCTGTCTTAAAGCGGCATGTTTCCGTGTTTGCGGGGCGGGATGCTGTCCTTTTTGTTGGCCAGCATTTCCAGGGCGCGGATCAGGCGAAAGCGGGTTCTGGCGGGCTCTATGATGTCGTCGATGTAGCCGCGTTCAGCCGCGGCATAGGGATTGGCGAACTTGGCCGCGTATTCGCGCTCCCGCTCCAGCAGGGTCTGTTTGGGATCCGCCGAGGCTTTGGCCTCCTTGCGGAAGATCACTTCCACAGCGCCTTTGGGGCCCATCACGGCGATTTCCGCGCTCGGCCAGGCGTAAACCAGGTCAGCCCGCATGTGCCGGCTGTTCATCACACAGTAAGCGCCGCCGTAAGCCTTGCGCAGGATCACGGTGATCTTGGGGACAGTGGCTTCAGCGAAGGCGTAGAGCAGCTTGGCGCCGTTGCGGATAATGCCGTTGTGTTCCTGGCTGGTGCCGGGCAGAAAGCCGGGAACGTCTTCCAGCACGATCAGCGGGATGTTGAAGGCATCGCAGAAGCGCACGAAACGCGCCGCCTTGATCGAGGCATCGATATCCAAAACCCCGGCCAGCACTTTCGGCTGATTGGCCACGATGCCCACCGGGAAACCATTCATCCGGGCAAAACCGACCACGATGTTCTGCGCGAAATTCAGCATCACCTGCAAAAACTCGCGGTCGTCCACGATCTCGTGGATCACGTCCAGAATGTCGTAGGGCTTGTTGGGATTTTCCGGGATCAGATCTTCCAGCGGGGCGCAGACCCGGTCCACCGGATCGTGGGAAGGCTCGTAGGGCGGGTCTTCCATGTTGTTTGAAGGCAGAAAGCTCAGCAATTTCCGGATCAGCAGCAGGGTCTCGTCCTCGCTGTTGGTGAGGAAATGCGCCACTCCGCTTTTGCTGGAATGCACCATCGCCCCGCCCAGGTCTTCCGTGCTCACGGTCTCGTTCAAAACTGTCTTCACCACCTTCGGCCCGGTCACGAACATGTAGCTGTTGTGTTTTTCCATCAGCACAAAGTCTGTGATGGCAGGGGAATAGACCGCCCCGCCGGCGCAGGGGCCCAGGATCGCGGAAATCTGCGGAATCACCCCGCTGGCCATCACGTTGCGCCAAAAGATCTCGGCATATCCTGCCAGGGCGTCGATCCCTTCCTGGATACGCGCTCCGCCGCTGTCGTTGAGTCCGATCACCGGGCAGCCGTTTTTCAGCGCCATATCCATGATCTTGCAGATCTTTTCCGCATAGGTTTTGGAAAGCGAGCCGCCAAAGACGGTGAAATCCTGGGCAAAGATATAGACCAAACGCTCGTTGATGGTGGCGCTGCCAGTGATCACACCGTCGCCGGGATACACTTGCTCCTCCATGCCAAAATTGGTGCAGCGGTGCGTCACGAAGAGGTCAAACTCCTCAAAACTGTCCGGATCGACCAGCTTGGCGATTCGCTCGCGGGCAGTGAGTTTTCCTTTGTCGTGCTGTTCCCGGATGCGTTTGGCGCCGCCGCCGAGGGTGGCCTCATCGCGTTTTTCCCTCAGTTTGATGATCTGGGTTGGGGTTGCCATGTCTGGATCCTTATTTTTGGTGATTTGTTCTGTATATGCTCTGGCCCCGGTACTTTCCGGGCCGGCCTTTCGGATGCCAGATTATTTAACTCCGTTGTTTCGTAAAGTTTTATTCTGGCTGCGGGCGGGGGAAAGCTTCGTGGCCAAAAGCGGAGAGATCAGCGCAAACGTATGCTTTTCATGGTCTTGCGTTCACCGGAGGCCAGCATTTCCAGCAGATAAACCCCGTTCCCGACAAAGCGGCCGGTTCTGTCGCGGCCGTCCCAGACGAACTGGCAGAAGCCTTTGCTGCCGGCATTTCCGCTGAAGCCAGTGATTTTTTGTCCGCGCAGGTTGTAGATATTGATCTCAACTTCATCTCCGGCTTTGGCGGACCGGCAACTGATCTGCAGAGAGCCCGCGAAAGGATTGGGCGAACAGCTCAGAGCCAGCTCTAGAGCGGGAGCAAGGGATTCCTCAACTTCCACTGCCGGATAGAGTTCGGGGACGACCTGAGCCACAAAATCCCGCGCCTCGCCGGCCAGCATGAAATAGAGCGGAAAGCCCAGCAACACCATCGTTCCGCCGGCCTGAACCCGGATCGCCAGCGGCTCGTTGTCGTTCTCGCCGCCGTTCAGAATCTCCGCCCTATATAGCGGATCCACCGCTCCGGTAAATACATAGCTCATGGGCAGCATGCCGTTCCAAGGTGCCGCCAGCTTGGCGGGGTCCGGATGCAGATCGGGATAAACGTCGCTCTGCGCGGAAACCAGCACCGCCGAATTGTTCAGCGCCGGCGTGATCCCCGGCAGAAAGCGGTTCAGGAAGGCGCTGTCGAACTGGCTGGGGTATTTCCAGCCGGAGATCAGCAGGGTTCCGCCGCTGAGCACGTAACTGCCCAGCTGGTTCTGGTAGTTGATGATCTGCATGTCCGTGAAATCGTCGCAGTGCCA
>Ga0172377_10001965_pt1 | contig 21027 bp, 19 predicted proteins | sample Pumphouse3metaG_FD_119749 | JGI IMG/M metagenome (GOLD analysis project Ga0172377, IMG submission 119749) | Leachate microbial communities from a municipal landfill in Southern Ontario, Canada - Pumphouse #3 metaG | ecosystem: Engineered > Solid waste > Landfill > Unclassified | place: Canada...
ATAAGCCTCTCTGAATGGTATTCCGCTTAAAACAAGCCGATTAACCTCTTCAACGGTAAAAAGATAGTCGTATTTTTTATCATTTAGAATATCCGAATTAATCATTATATGATCCAGCATGAAGCAAGTCATATTAATTATTGTATGCAAGTTTTCAATAGCCGGGAACAACACCTCTTTCAGCAGTTGATAATCCCTTTGATAACCATGTGGAAAATTAGTCGTCATCATCGTAATTTCGTTTGGCAAGCTTTGAAGTCTGTTGCTATGAGCCCGAATCAGTTCCCACACATCCGGGTTCTTTTTATGCGGCATGATGCTAGACCCTGTAGTCAGCTCTTTAGGGTACGATATAAAATTGTAGTTTCCAGATAGATACATACAATTATCCGCTGCCAGCTTATTCAGAGTAGAAGCAATATTAGCCATGCTTTGTGCAAGAATTCGTTCCGTTTTTCCACGCCCCATTTGAGCCGCAATCACATTATAATTCATTGTAGCAAATCCCATTTCGCGCGTAGTCATTTCTCTGTCGAGAGGAAAAGAACTTCCATAGCCCGCTGCCGAGCCTAAAGGATTTTGATCCGCCACTCGCCATGCCGCCACCAGTGTTTGCATGTCATCCACCAACGTTTCCGCATAAGCCCCAAACCATAAACCAAAAGAAGACGGCATAGCCACCTGAGCGTGAGTATATCCAGGCAGCAGCATATTTTTGTGAGTTTCGCTGAGCGACTGTAACTGATTGAATAGTTGCAGCACCTCATCTTTTATCTGTAATATCTCCTCTTTTAGATATAGCTTAATATCCACCAGCACCTGATCGTTTCTTGATCTTCCCGAGTGAATTTTTTTGCCCATATCTCCCAGAGATTGAGTAAGCATAGCTTCAATTTGCGAATGAATATCTTCAGCATCATCATCCAGCTCAAAATTTCCCTTCTCCACTTCATCAAGAATATTTTTCAATTCCGCATGCAGTGTAGATTCTTCCTCTTGAGTCAGTAGCCCGATGGTTACCAGCATTTTAATATGCGCCATTGAGCCAATGATATCATATTTTGCAAGTCTCAAATCCAGTTCTCTATCTTTCCCAACAGTAAATTCTTCCACCAGTTTATCGGCCTCAAAGCCTTTATCCCATATTTTTGCCATTCTATATTATGATTTTGCTAATTGATTTATTAATTCTATGTAACCATTTATGCCCTGTTCAATTTCATGAATCATCACATATTCATCCGCTTGATGCGAACGCGCCGATTCGCCAGGTCCCATTTTTATGGCAGGGCAAGTAATTCTCATCCAATCAGAAGTAGTAGGAGAGGTGTATGTGTCGATACCTAAGGTGTTTACGCAATTTATTAATAAATGGTCAGTCGGAGTAGCAGAACTTTTGTTCGTCAGTGAACGAGCTGTAAGCCTGCTTTTTACCAAAGGCTGTAAAATATCCATGATCTCAGGATTGGTGTATTTGTCCGTGGGACGGATATCCACAACAAACTTACAACTATCCGGCACCACATTATGTTGCGTTCCCGCATTGATTTGTGTTACCTGCAGTTTAACTTTCCCCATTGCGGGTGATATTTTGGGAAAGTCAATCGATTTTAATTTTGTAATATCTTCAATAGCAATGTAAAGCGCATTCACCCCCTCTTCACGCGCAGCATGTCCGCTTACACCTTTTGCTTCACCGTCGATAACCAGTAAACCCCTTTCAGCGACAGCCGCTTTCATGCCCGTCGGTTCTCCAATTATGGCGTATGAAACCTCTTCTGAGAGGGTGCTCCATACTTTTCTCATACCGTTGGGTCCCGAATTTTCTTCTTCGGTAGTTAGAACCAACATCAAGTTGAAAGGCAGTTCAGTACTATAAAAGTGTAAAAAAGTTTCAATCATAGAAACCACACTTGCGCCCGCATCGTTGCTCCCTAATCCATTTATGCGTGTTTCAGAAATAGGAGGGTTAAAAGGGTCGAAGCTGTAACTTGAGCTCGGTTTAACCGTATCCAGATGAGAATTGAGCATCAAAGTGTGTTTATCCTTATCGAATGTGTTTTGTCTGATGATCAAGCTGTTAACGATACGCTCTACAGAAATACCCCTTTCATTAAAAAAATTAGTCAGAAAATCACTTCGCAGATTTTCCTCACCCGAAAAAGATTGTATAGAAATCAGTTTCCTGAGTAATGCTATCGCGTCGTTCAAATTTTCTTTGTCCATTATGAGTCAGCCGTTAAGATAGTTCCTTTTCCGTTTAATAGATTCTTTGCATGTAAAATAATCACTTTAGAAACCCCATTTTCAATTGCTTTGAATGAATTATCGAGTTTAGGAATCATTCCTTCAGTAATCACCTTATCGACTTTCAACTGAGCATATTCCATTTTGTTTATGGTCGCCAACAAACTCTCCGGATTATTTATGTCTTTGAGGACCCCCTCTTTTTCAAAACAATAATATAAAGATGTTTGATATTCTTTTGATAAAGCTGTGGCCAAAGAATTTGCAACCGTATCTGCATTCGTGTTCAAAAGTGAACCCTTTCCGTCGTGCGTGATAGCACAAAAAACGGGAGTCAGATTAGTTTTCAGCAATTGAGATATAAAAGGAACATTTATATTTTTCGAAATAGGATCACCAACAAATCCAAAATCTATTGGTTCAGGAGAGCGTCTTTTTGAAGGGATAGAATTTGCATCAGCGCCAGTCAGACCAATTGCGTTACAGCCCTCATTTTGAAGAGAAGCCACTATATTTTTGTTAATGTAACCAGCATAAACCATAGTTACAATTTTCAATGTTTCTGCATCCGTAATTCTTCGGCCATCAACCTTTAGAGTTTTTATGCCTAGCGTGTCGGCCATTTTTGAAGCCATAACGCCCCCACCATGAACCAACACTTTTAACCCCTTCATCCTTTGAAAATCAAGAAGAAAAGAATTCAATGCTTCGGGATTATCAACAATATTACCTCCGATTTTGATGATAGAAACGTTTGGTTTTGTATTGCTTAGCATAGTAACTCAATTTGTATTTTTATAATTGCAACAGAATCTCTTTCAGTACTGTTTGTGCAGAAACCACTCTGTTAGCTGCTTCCGGGATGACAATAGATTCAGGACTTTCAATTACCTCATCCGTAACAATCATGTTACGTCTTACCGGTAAACAGTGCATGAAAAAGGCGTTGTTAGTGACGGCCATTTTCTGAGAATCTACGGTCCATGAACGGTCGCTGCTCAATACTTTCCCGTAGTTAGGGTCAGAATAGGCTGCCCAGTTTTTAGCGTATATGAAGTCCGCCCCCTTAAAAGCTTTTGTCTGATCGTATTCTATTTTTGTGTTACCAGTAAATGTTTCGCATAGCTCATATCCTTTTGGATGCGTAATCACGAATTCATAATCTGTCGCGTTCATCCACTCAGCAAAAGAGTTAGGCACCGCTTGTGGCAATGCTTTTGGATGAGGCGCCCAAGTGAGAACTACTTTTGGTCGTTCTATTTTTTTATACTCTTCAATTGTGATTAAATCAGCAAAACTCTGTAAAGGATGTCTTGTCGCAGCCTCCATACTAAAAACCGGTTTACCCGAATATTTGATAAATTGGTTTAGAATAACCTCATTATAATCGTCTTCCTTACTCTCGAATTTTGCAAAAGAACGAACACCAATTATGTCGCAATACGAGCCCATTACCGGAATTGCCTCAAGGAGATGTTCAGATTTGTCGCCATCCATTACAACCCCTCTTTCCGTTTCAAGTTTCCATGCACCCTGATTAATATCAAGAACAATCACATTCATGCCCAAGTTCATTCCAGCCTTTTGCGTGCTTAATCTGGTACGCAGACTAGAATTGAAGAAAATCATCAGTAGTGTTTTATTTTTCCCTAATTCCTGATCAGCAAATGGATTTTGTTTTACATAGCGCGCCTTATCCAATGCTATTTTCAGCTCCCCTATATCGTTTACGTTTGTAAAGTTTCTCATTTGCTTGTCAGTTTTTTAAATTGTTGAATAAAAATATCTATCTCATCTTTAGAGACGCAAAGAGGAGGAAGTAAGCGTAACACATTATTTTTGGCAGCCCCGGTAAATATGTGACTCTCGTAAAGTAATCGGCTGCGCAGATCAGAATATTCCGATTCTAATTCTACTCCAATCATTAAGCCGCGACCTCTAACCTCATCAATACCTGTGATGCCATCAAGTTCATCTTGAATATAATAGCCCATTTCTTCGGCATTCTCAATGAGTGATTCTTCTTTTATTACATCTAAAACTGCAATTGCCGCCGCGCAAGCAAGATGATTACCACCAAAAGTAGTACCCAGCATTCCTTTTTTTGCTTCGATATCCGGTGATATGAGTACACCTCCAATTGGGAAGCCATTTCCCATACCTTTTGCCGTAGTTATCATGTCCGGAGTCACGTTTGCATATTGGTGAGAAAAGAATTTACCCGTTCTTCCGTATCCAGACTGCACTTCGTCCAGTATAAGCATAACACCAAATTCATTGCAAAGCAATTGGAGTTTTTTCAAGAAATTATTTTCCGGTACAAAAATACCAGATACACCTTGAATACCCTCAATTATTACAGCAGCATAATCCCCTTTAGATAATTCTGCTTCAACCGCATATATATCGTTCAAAGGAACATAATTAACTTTATGACCAGTATTGAATGGTGATTGAATATTATGATTATCTGTAACAGCGACAGCCCCCGAAGTCCTGCCGTGAAAAGATCCGAAGAAAGCCAATACTTTATCTTTTCCAGTTTGAAAAGAAGCAAGTTTCAGTGCGTTTTCATTTGCTTCAGCACCCGAGTTACAAAGGAAAAGCGAATAATTTGGGTAATTACTCAATTCTCCCAATTTGGTTGCTAATTCTTGTTGCAGGCTGTTTTGCACTGAATTTGAATAAAATCCAATTTTATTTACTTGTTGAGTTATTGCATCCACATATTTTGGATGAGAGTGCCCAATTGAGATTACGGCATGTCCGCCATAAAAATCGAGATATTCGATTCCATTTTTGTCCCAAAGTTGGCATCCCTTAGCCAATACAGGCTCAATATCACACAGAGTATAAACGTCAAATAAATTCATTTAAGTTCAAGTTTATAGTTAGAAAACACTTCCTTTTAATTTAAGTCCCATCGTTTCTTCAAGTCCAAACATAAGGTTCATGTTTTGAACCGCTTGACCCGAAGCTCCTTTTAAAAGGTTGTCAATAATTGAGGTAATATGGATGTATCCGTTGCGTATCTCTATATGCAATAATCCTTTATTAGTGTTTACCACTTCTTTCAGGTTTATGGGCTCATCTGAGACAAACACAAAGGGCGATGGATTAAAGTATTTTTTGTATGTATCAATAATTTCTTGTTCAGTAATGGAATGCGTCCATTTGGTATATACACTTGCAAAAATACCTCTCGTGAAATCTCCACGCATGGGAATAAAATTGATGAGAGGCAGTTCTTTGTTACCTGCTTTTGTAAGTGTATTCTTTATTTCTGTAAGATGTTGATGAGTAAAAGGTTTGTAGACCGAAATGTTCGACTCCCGATAACTAAAATGTGTTGTTTCCGAAGATTTCTTCCCAGCCCCGGTAGATCCGGTGATGGCATGAACATGAATATCATCTGTTATCAAGTTCTTTGATGCCAAGGGGAGTAATGCTAACATGATAGAGGTAGCAAAACAACCAGGATTTGCCACATTATCTGATTTGCGAATCAGCTCTTTATTGAGTTCACATAAACCGAATACAAAAGATCGGTCGTTAAAGTCGGGCTCGTTTCTGAAATCGTTTCCTAAATCTATTACCTTACAGGTTTTTGGAAGCTCGTTTTCTTGCAGAAAGGTTCTTGATATGCCATGTCCCAAACATAGAAAAAGTATATCGGGATTGCCCACTTCTGTCGAGAATATCAGATCTGTTTCGCCTAACAAGTCTCGATGTATAGCTGAGATTTTCTTCCCAGCTGAAGTCGTACTGATCACGGATTCTAATTCTACAAGGGGATGGTTTAACAGAATACGCAAAAGCTCTCCTCCAGTGTATCCTGTTCCTCCTGCAATACTTACTTTAATCTTCTTTTCCATGAACGCTATAATATATTTTCAATGGGTTGGCAGTTACTTTTGTGAACCCTGTAACATCCTGACCCGTGAATGATTTATTTGTTTCACCGTACTCGCCAAATCTGGAGTTCATCAGGTCGTACTCGCTTGTGCAACCCAATACGGCAAAATGATAAGGACGTAATTCTACTTCTACTTCACCGGATATAAACTTTTGAGTGTCTTCTAAAAACACTTCGATATTACGCATCACCGGTTCAAGATATTGAGCTTCGTGCATGAGTTGACCATACCAGTTAGACAGTTGTTCTTTCCAATAGAGCTGCTGCTTGGTAAGTATATGTTTCTCAAGCAGATGATGCGCTTTGATTGTGATGAGCGGTGCCGGAGCTTCAAATGCTACACGCCCTTTTGTTCCAATAATTGTGTCACCAACATGAACATCTCTTCCGATACCAAATTTTGATGCAGTTTTATGTAGTTTGTGAATAAGACTTACCGGATCCATTTTCTCTCCGTTCAAAGAAACGAGTTCACCTTTTTCAAATCCAATCTTTATGCGCTCTACGCCATTGTCTGTAACTTGTGAAGGATAAGCTTCTTCGGGAAGTACTCCTGATGATTTCAATGTCTCTACTCCGCCGATGCTTGTACCCCAAAGTCCTTGATTGATTGAGTATTTTGATTTCTCCCATGAGAAATCAAAGCCTTTCTCTGTCAGGTAATCAATTTCTTGCTGTCTTGATAATGCCAGTTCACGAATTGGGGCAATAATTTTAACTTGTGGGGTTAGCACTTCAAAAACCAAGTCAAAACGTACCTGATCATTTCCTGCTCCCGTACTTCCATGAGCAACAAATTCCGCTCCTATCTTTTTAACATGTTCCACAATGTTGAGCGCTTGAAAAAAACGTTCCGAACTAACGGATAGTGGATAAGTATTGTTTTTTAGTACGTTACCAAATATGAGATACTTAATTCCTCGTTGATAATAATCTTCAACAGCATTAATACATGTATGGGTGGTGGCGCCTAATGACAATGCGCGCTCTTTGATGCGTGCAGCTTCTTCTTCCGAAAAACCTCCTGTGTTCACAATTACTGTGTGTACTTCTAACCCTTTTTCATTTATCAAGTACGGTACACAAAACGATGTATCTAGTCCGCCACTGAAAGCTAAAACAACTTTTGATTTCATATCTCTATTTTTTAAACATTTTATTAGGTACTTTTTTCTTAATAACCGGTTTTACGATCTTTTTAGCAAAGGTACTAGGTTTCTGAATAGTTTCCTCCTTTTCGGGGTCAAATAATAGCCCAGTACAAAGACACATCTTATAATTGTTCCGTTCCAAGATATCAAAATTACGGCAACCCTGACAACCTTTCCAGAATTCTTTATCATCAGTCAATTCTGAAAAAGGAACAGGTTTAAATCCTAATTCGGTGTTCATTCTCATAACAGCCAAACCGGTGGTGATACTGAATATCTTTGCGTGTGGAAATAATTTACGTGATAATCCAAAAATCTTCTGTTTTACTTTTTTTGCTAATCCTTGATTTCTATAATCCGGATGAATAATCAAACCAGAGTTTGCAACAAATTTTTTGTGTCCCCACGTTTCTATATATGAAAAGCCGACTAATTTATCGCCGTCTAAAGCTATAACAGCTTTGCCTGAAATTATTTTCTCAGCAACGTATTCAGGGGTTCGTTTGGCAATGCCTGTACCTCTTATCTGAGCTGATTCATAAATCAGGTCTACTATCTCTTGTGCATATTTTGCGTGACTTTCGTTAGCCACAAATATTTCTACGTTCATTTTTTATAGTAAAAGTAAGTTGATAAAGAATTTTAATGTTGAGAAACTGATAAATTGAAGAGCCGATATATAGATTCAACCTCTGAATGTATATACAGTATTATGAAAAGCATCGTCGGACAAATATTCCGTCTGCTTTGTAATTGATTGTGTATTGTAGTAATAACCTTTTCATAGAGATGCAAAATTACACATATTATTTTATTCATAAGCACTTTTTGAGATAAAAAAACTCAGAAAAATGGTAAAGATGAAAGATTTCGTAATTCTTTATCACATATAAACCAAAAAAAAGGACAAAAAAGGCAGTTTTTTATTAACAAAACACGAACTTTTCAACAAAAAACTCAATGTTTAAATAAATTAACATTGAGTTAGCCAATTTATTAGTTATTTTGCCGCCTAAAACGAGCAAAGTGTTATTATGGGAAAAATTATTTCTTTAGCTAATCAAAAGGGTGGAGTTGGAAAGACCACAACTACAATTAATTTAGCCGCATCACTGGCTGCTTTGGATAAATCTGTATTGGTGATTGATGCGGATCCGCAGGCTAATGCTTCATCGGGACTGGGAATTGATATCAAAACAACAAAACATACTATCTATGAAGGTATAATTGGTGAAAGTTCTGCCGAAGATTGCGTGCATAAAACTCCTTTCGATAATATTGATATCATCTCTTCTCATATAAATCTTGTTGGAGCTGAAGTTGAAATGGTCCAAATGGATAATCGCGAAAAACGTATTCGGAATTTTCTTAAACCATTGGAAAAAAACTACGATTTTATATTGATCGACTGCTCTCCTTCGTTAGGTATTATCACTGTGAATGCGTTAACGGCTTCCAATTCTGTACTGATTCCTGTTCAGTGTGAATATTTTGCTTTGGAAGGGTTGTCTAAATTACTGAACACTATAAAGATTATTAAGTCGAAGCTGAATCCTGATCTCGAAATTGAAGGCTTTTTACTCACTATGTATGATGCTCGTTTGAGATTACATAATCAGGTGTATGAAGAAGTGAAAAGTCATTTTAGAGAATTGGTTTTTAAAACTGTTATTCAACGAAATATTACCTTGAGTGAGTCGCAAAGTCATGCTTTGCCTGCACTTAATTATGATGCTGCTTCAAGGGGTGCTATGAATTATATGCAGTTAGCACAAGAGCTAATAGAAAAAAATTCCTAACTTTGCATGGATATAATTAATAATAATGAGTAAGAAAAATGCCCTTGGTCGGGGACTGGATGCCCTTATCACTTTTGATGATCTTGATACGCAAGGTTCTTCGTACATAAATGAGATAGAATTATATAAAATTTCTCCAAACCCTGATCAACCGCGAAGTGCTTTTGATGAAGAGTCGCTGGAAGAATTGGCTGCTTCAATATCAAAAATTGGAGTGATTCAACCGGTTACACTCCGACAATTGGATGAAGATTCTTATCAGATTATTGCAGGAGAGCGCCGTTATCGTGCTTCAATAATGGCGGGATTAAATTCTATTCCGGCGTATATTAAGTCAGTAGATGAGGATGCGGTAATGGAAATGGCGCTGATTGAAAATATTCAGCGTGAGGATTTGAATTCTATAGAAATTGCTCTTGCTTATCAAAATCTTATTAATTCGCTCATGCTTACTCAGGAACAACTGAGTGAACGCGTTGGTAAAAAAAGAGCCACAATTACTAATTATCTTCGTTTACTGAAGCTGCCTGCTGAAGTGCAGATGGGAGTAAAAGATAAAAAAATTGATATGGGTCATGCTCGTTCATTGGTAGCATTGAATGATCCAGTTGCACAGATCTCACTCTACAATCATATTCTCGAAAAAGGTATGTCGGTGAGAGAGGTTGAAGCTATCGTGCGTGAGTTTAATGATGGAAAATCTTTGGAAGAGGCGATTTCAAAAAAGTCACCAAAAAAGAATTCAACAACTTCTGCTTCGGAGGAAAGTAATTTCGCGAAACTAGAAAAACATTTGTCGGATTACTTCAAAACGAAAGTTCAGTTTTCTTGTAACAATAAAGGTAAAGGGAAAATCACGATACCGTTCAGTTCTGTTGAACAAATGGAAAGAATAATTGTGATGTTTGAAAAAAAATGATGACGGAATGACAAACAGGCTGATGTGGTTGATCATTTGTATGATGGCTGTCTGTGTTACATCTAAAGCACAAACAACCTCGATTATAAGTTCACTTGATTCGGTTATTGTTGGTGATTCAACGCTTATGAATACTGTTGATGCAAAATCCAAAGCGGTTCAATTAGTTAAAAGTATGCAGGATAAAACAGATAGCATTCTTTCCGCAACTGCATCGGCTGTACTCATTGATACACTTGGTGAAAAAGAGGAGTTCTCTCCTGTTCCCCGGAAAGCCGTCTTATACTCGGCTATCCTTCCTGGTCTGGGACAGATTTACAACAAAAAGTATTGGAAACTGCCTCTTTTATATGGAGGGTTTTTTGGATTTTCGTATGCCATTTCTTGGAATAATCGCTATTATAAAGATTATTTTTATGGCTTTCGGGATCTTACTGATGATGATGATTCTACCAATAGCTGGCATAATTTCCTGCCTTACGGACAATCGCCGGAATCGGCTGATAAAAAATGGCTCGAAGAAACGTTGAGAAGACGAAAAGATTATTACCGTAGGTTCAGGGATATGAGTATTATTGGTACAGCTGCGCTTTATGCATTGAATATTATTGATGCGTATGTTGATGCAAGTTTGTTTAATTTTGATATGAGTCCTGATCTTTCAATGAATATTAAACCGACTGTCATTCAGACTAATTACATGAAAAATGTTGGAAACACTGCCTTTGGATTTCAGTGTAGCTTAGGTTTCTGACAATTAGAATTTTATTATTATGTTTAAGAATTTATTAGTCTTTACTTTGTCTGTAACGACTTTTGTGACCTTTTCACAGGCACAAATTCAAATGTTACGCCCAAATAGCGATTCGCTAATAAATAAAGATGAAGAAATAGTCCCCGAAGGGTTATCGGGAAATTTGAATACACTTTTGCATGAATGGCAACTCGAATTCTCTTCGGCAGATAAAAACTGTCGTCAAGGATCAAACGTGGCATTTCATGATTCTGTGTATATGAATCGTCTTTATAATTTACCGACGGTAATGGAAATGTCATATAATGAGGTAGTTCGTTCTTATATCGACAGATATACAGATAGAAACCGGAATATGGTAGGTTACTTGGCTACCATCGGTGACTATTATTTCCCAATGTTCGAAGAAGCACTAGATAGATATGGACTTCCGCTTGAATTAAAATACTTACCTATCATTGAATCGGCACTTAATCCGATAGCTGTTTCAAGAGTAGGGGCAACGGGTTTGTGGCAGTTTATGTTGAAAACCGGACAAAGTTATGGGCTGGAAGTGAATAGTCTGGTTGATGAAAGGCGCGATCCACACAAGGCAACGGATGCGGCAGCACGTTACTTGTTGGACTTGCACAAGTTGTATGATGATTGGAATCTGGTGATCGCTGCCTATAATTGCGGACCCGGAAATGTGAATAAAGCCATTTCGAGAAGTGGTGGAAAACGTGATTATTGGGAGATCTATAAATATCTTCCAAAAGAAACACGAGGATATGTTCCGGCTTTTATTGCAGCAACCTATATAATGAATTATTATCCGACACATAATATTTGCGCTGTTGCATCTAATAATGATATGATTGCAATGGATACAATTCATGTAAACAAACAACTTCATTTCAAGCAAATATCTGATGTGTTGAACATACCGATGGAGAAGTTAAGAAGAATGAATCCTCAATATAAAACGGATATAATACCAGGCGGTCTTCAGAGCTATGTGCTTGTTTTGCCGACGAATAAGGTGCTTGCTTTTATAGAACAGCAGGATACAATAACGAAATACAATCGAGATACCTTTTTTACTCATCGAGTAAATACAGATCAATATGTTAATGGTAGTTCTTCTTCCGTTGCTTCTTCAGTTGGAGTGCAGAATGTCTATTATAAAGTTAAGAGGGGCGATAATCTTGGGAAAATTGCACAAAGGAATCGCACTACAGTAACTCAGCTTAAAAAATGGAACAACCTCAAATCCAGTAATATAAACCCGGGAAAGAGTTTGATTGTCCAGAAAAAGAATGTACCTGTTAACGTCGAATCAAGTACGGAAGAAGTGGTATTGGCCGATAATTCTTCGACAAAGGTCAGCAACGAATTCAAAAACGTTTATTACAAAATTAAGAAAGGCGATTCTCTCTCCGAAATTGCGGATCGCTTTGGCATAAGTGTGAATCAGCTAAAAAAATGGAATAATCTGAAATCCAATAGAATAGATATGGGCAAAAGTCTGATAGTCAAGAAAGAGTCAATACCTGTGGTTGCGGAGAAGGTCGAGAATTCAAAAACACAAGAATCAAAAGTCGACTCTACAAAGGTGCAAAGCGGTATTATTTCCGCGTATCTTAATAATCAATTGAAAGGAGCTGATATTGATACGATTGCAATAAAGGATAGTGTTTTATATTAATAAAGAAGTTTATCTGTGAAGTCTGCTCACGATTTGAAATCGTTTTTGAATAACAAGGTTTTGCAATACAATCAACCCGGCTTCATAGTAAATGATCCTATATCTATTCCACACTTGTTTGAGAAGAAACAGGACATTGAGATTATGGGTTTTTTTGCTGCTGTTTTTGCATGGGGGCAAAGAAAAACAATCATAGCAAAGTGCAAAGAGTTGAATGACCGGTTTAACGGCGAGCCATATAATTTTATTGTTAACCATTCCGATGAAGATTTAAAACAGTTGATCGATTTCAAGCACAGAACTTTTAATGATACAGACCTACTTTATTTTGTAGATTTCTTGCACCGCCATTATTTGCGTTACGACACATTAGAAGAAGCTTTTTTAAATAATGGACAATTTTTGTCTATTGAAGACTCTTTGATACATTTTGAACAAAATTTCTTTGACAGTAGCAATGCCCCGCAAAGAACGCGCAAACATGTGGCAACACCCATACGAAATTCCGCTTGCAAACGCTTGAACATGTTTCTTAGATGGATGGTTCGTGATGACGAGGCAGGAGTGGATTTTGGTTTGTGGAAAAGGATTCCTAAAAGTGAACTTGTATGCCCAATTGATGTGCATGTGGAAAGAACCGCCCGGCAGTTAGGGTTGATTTCACGAAAAAAAGTCGATTGGGAAACTGCTATGGAATTAACAAAGAACCTGCAATTGATGGATGTCGATGATCCTGTTAAATATGATTTTGCACTCTTTGGCTTGTCAGTCGAACATGATTTGCCCGATACTCAATTTAGATTTATTCAAAAGGGCTAACAGTATCTTTTGTTTTCTTTATTCTAAGAGACTTAAGTTTTCGTTGTTGCACCTTCATCATTCGCAAGTTATATTCCTTTTTTGACGTAACACGCGGTTCAGCTTTTGAACCCGGGATATAATCACGACGATACATATTAATAAATAGTATAAGAAGCGAGAGCAGTAGCGGTCCAAATATCACTCCCCATAAGCCAAACATTGGGATTCCCATCAAAACACCAAAGAATGTGATTAACGGGTGAATATTAGCAATTTGCTTTTGCAGAACAAAACGAAATACCGTATCTGAACCGCCAATTACCGCAAGACCGTAAATCAGTAAGAGCATTCCTCTCACATAATCACCCTGGAAAATGGGGATTAGTCCCACCGGCAGCCAAACGAGAGAAGTTCCAATGATTGGGATGATGGTTGTGAAAGCAACCAAAATAGCCAATACGAGAGTGTTATTTATGCCAAAAGCAGTGTATCCAATATACGCTATAATACCTTGCAAAACAGATACTACCGGGATGCCAATGGCAGTAGCTTTAATAATGTTCTTTGTCTCGTCTTTAAGTATTTCTTTATTTTCGCTGCGAAAAGGTAGTATTTCATATATTGTCTTTTCAAACGTATCGTAGTTGATAAGCATGAAATATAATGCAAAAATGGCAATAAAGCTATTGATGATCAGTGAGTAGCCTCCTGCTAACAATCTCTGTGCCAAACCAGTAATTATAGCACCCGTATTGGAAAGATCGGGAGTGTTTAATTTTGTACCTATCAATCCTTCTATTGTAGTAATTAACTCAGTTATTTGAAGTTTGATAGATTCGATGTCAATTTGTATTCCCGATACTTCATTAACAATCATTAGACCAATACCCGAAATAGGGATTAGAAAAACCACAGTTATTTCGAACAGAATGACTAATGCACTTGCACTACGATTCCATTTCCGTTTTTCGACAAGTTTTTCCATTTGATTGCGAACCAGCGCATAAATAGTACAAGCCGCCAATAATCCGGTAATATAAATCCAAAGCTCTTTTCCGACAATTAAAACCAATAAAATGACAAGGGTTATCAGAACAATTCTGTGCTCCTTGTGATTTGTGGATTTGTGAGAATTAATGTCCATATAAGTATTTTATCGGATTGAAATATTGTAAGAACGTGCTCAGTTTATAAAAGTAAACTTTTTATTCGACAAGGAAAAATAAATTTACTCCCCACCGAATTCCATAAGATATGCTTTGATAAATTCGTCAATATCACCATTCATAACACCGTTAACATCTGATGTTTGGTAGTTTGTACGATGATCTTTTACGCGGCGGTCGTCGAAAACATAACTGCGTATTTGCGAACCCCATTCAATCTTTTTCTTTCCTGCTTCTACTTCAGCCTGTGCTACGCGTCGTTTCTCAAGTTCGATATCATAAAGTTGTGATTTCAGTAAACGCATTGCATTGTCACGATTATCCATTTGTGAGCGGCTCTCGGTGTTCTCAATCACAATTTCTTTCTCCTCACCTGTGATTTCATCGTTATAAACATAATGCAGTCGCACTCCCGTTTCCACCTTATTAACATTCTGCCCTCCTGCACCCGACGAGCGGAAAGTATCCCAACTTATGTTGGCAGGATTGACATTTATTTCAATGGTGTCGTCAACCAGCGGTACAACGAAAACCGATGCAAAAGAAGTCATTCGTTTACCCTGCGCATTGTATGGAGAAACTCGAACCAAGCGATGCACCCCGTTTTCACTTTTCAGGAATCCATAAGCCAGATCACCCTCGACTTGTAAAGTCGCCGTTTTGATACCCGCATCATCGCCATCCTGCCAGTTAGAAACATTTGCTTTGTAGCCTTTACTTTCGCACCAGCGCTGGTACATCCGGAAAAGCATCGATGCCCAATCCTGACTTTCAGTACCACCGGCACCGGCATTTATCTTTAATACCGCACCAAGTTTGTCTTCCTCACGGCGCAGCATGTTCTTTAATTCTAAATCTTCTATAAGTTTGATTGCCAGTGCGTAATCCGCATCCACCTCTTCTTCCGAAACGATACCTTCTTTTGCATATTCAAATGCAAGTTGAAGCTCGTCGGAGATGGTCTTTACTTTATAGTACGAACTTATCCATCCTTTCAGCTCTCGCACTACTTTCATTTGTGCTTCAGCCGTTTTGGAATCGTTCCAAAACTCAGGAGATTGCGTTCTTAGTTCTTCTTCTTCGAGTTGAATAGTTTTTGCATCGACGTCAAAGATACCCCCTCAACGCGTTCTCGCGCTCCAACACATCTTTAAGTTGGTCTGCTGTTATCATATTGATAGTTTTCTAATTGTAAATATTAAGATGCAAAAATACATAAATCCGGTCAATCCCGCAAATGCAGGAATAACAGTCGACATTACTTCGCTGATTCCCGGGCGATTATTGTTTTTTGATTGATAGTGTTTTGCCGATACTCAACACATTGTCCAGTTGTGGATTCCATAAACGGATCTCGTCGACTGTACAATTATATGTTTTAGAAATGGAATATAATGTATCCCCTTTCTTCACTGTGTGGAAGATTGTATCAGGTTGATTAGCAATTGCTTCCATCTCTTCAGATAAAGAATTTGTGATAACCCCAAATTTTGTTTTAGGTACATCCGGCGTTTGTGGCAAAGGATTTGCGGGTATAGGTTTAGCTTGTCGTGTGTGGATTTCTTCTTTCTGGATATCAGTTGTTTGAGTATTATTTGTTTTGACAACTACAGGAGCTGTAACATCTTTAGGAGGTTTGTTTTGAGCTTCCTGTCGTATGACCTCTTTTTTTACAGGTGTTTTTGTCGCGTAAGTCTGTTCTTTAATGACCCTGCCTCCGTTTAAATATCGAGAAACATAGTAATCTTCTGTAGATGAAGATACTATCACGCCATTACCATTAGAGGCATGCAGAAAAGTAAATTCGCCGTTAGACTTGATATCTTTCACAATCCCCACATGGCCCACTTTTCCATTGTGGCGTCGTCCCTCAAAATAAACGAGGTCGCCCGGCTGCAAATCCTTTTTGTATACTTTAGGAAACTGTTTTGCCTGTCCCGCAGAGCTTGAATTCAAGTTATAGCCAAATTTTCTGAATACAAAAGATGTAAAACCCGAGCAATCGAAAGCATTTGGACCTTTTCCCGCATATCTGTAAGGAGAATTCAGATACTTCATTCCGTAATCCAGCACTGCATTTTGTGAAGTGTTGTTGTCTTCGGTTTTTGCTGCTGTCCGTCTGCTTGTTCCGCAAGACGAAATAAACAAAGAAAAACAGAGTAAAATAAAGGAATATTTATAAAATGATTCTTTTTGATGATTATCAATCATAAACAAGTACACTTTGATTTTAGATTGCAAATATAGCAAAATATAAATCAATTATTAATATCTTTTATCTTTTGTCTATTTTTTAAAAATTATATTATCTTTGCGTTTGAAGAAATGATAATCATTTATATACTTCTTCATATTCAGTGAAACCCTTCCTCATTGAAATGTGTAATCGACTAAAAGTAACGAATTTACTATATGGCTAATCGGATAAAAATAAAGAAAGGCTTGGATATTCCTTTGTTAGGTAAACCTGAACAAGTGTATCGTGGACATATAATATCAGAATATATCAAGGTATTTCCTGATGATTTTCATGGTGTTACTCCCAAGCTACTTGTAAAACTTGGAGATTTAGTAAAAGCCGGAAATGCACTTTTTCATTCCAAAAACAACCCTGAAGTACTTTTTGCTTCGCCAGTAAGTGGAGAAATTGTTGAAATTGTAAGAGGAGAAAAAAGAAAAATTCTTTATGTATCCATTAAGGCTGACAACGAGATTTCTTATGAAAATTTTGGTGTAAAAAAACCTTCTTCGCTTTCTGCAAATGAAGTAAAACAGTCTATTCTGAATGCAGGTATTTGGTGTTTAATAAAGCAACGACCCTATGATGTTATTGCGCGACAGGAAATTGCGCCAAGAGATATATTTGTAACAGGTTTTGATACAGCTCCACTTGCTCCTTCTTACGATTTTATATTAAAGGATAGAGAAGCAGATTTACAAACCGGTTTTGATGCGCTTGCCAAACTCACAGATGGAAGTGTTTATCTTTCAATCTCTTCAAACACACAGAATCCCGGATTAAGGGATGCAAAAAATGTGGTAATCACCGAGTTTGAAGGACCCCATCCAGCCGGGAATGTGGGAGTTCAAATAAATAATATCCAGCCCGTTAACAAAGGCGAAATCGTTTGGACACTGAATGCGTTGGATGTAGCAATTATTGGGAAGCTATTCAACGAAGGATTAGTAGATTTGACCCGTACAGTCGCACTGACAGGATCAGAAGTAAAGCAGACCGGATATTATAAGATGTTGGTTGGCACCGAGTTGTCCCCAATATTTCAGGATAATGTAACAGAAGGCATCAATCTAAGATACATCAGTGGTAACCCATTAACCGGTTATTTAACTTCAGAGAGCGGTTCATTGCGAGCCTATAATTCTCAGGTTACTGTAATTCCAGAGGGAGATGAAGTTAATGAAGCCTTTGGTTGGGCATCATTATCACCAAAGCGTTACAGTGCCGGATGTACCTATCTCCATCGTAAGAAAAATTACCGTTTGGATGCCCGAATTCTGGGTGGTCCCAGAACCATTGTCGTTTCCAACGAATATGACAAGGTGTTCCCATTGGATATTTTCCCTGAACAGTTGATAAAAGCAACTCTCAAATTCAATATTGAAAAAATGGAGAAGTTAGGAATCTATGAGGTGTCACCAGAGGATTTTGCTTTGTGCGAATTCGTTGACACGTCAAAACTTGAACTTCAAAAAATAATACGCGCAGGATTAGATATGTTGCGCAAAGAGATGGAATAGACTATACTAATAAATCAATAAATAATTTTTAAATGTCATTAAGAAATTATCTTGATAAGATAAAGCCCAAGTTCAAAGAAGGCGGGAAATACCATTGGCTTCATTCCACATTTGATGCTTTTGAAGCATTCCTATATGTGCCGAATACAACATCTAAATCAGGTGTTCATATTCACGATGCCAGTGATACCAAGCGTACAATGAGTGTTGTGATTCTTGCGCTAATGCCAGCATTGTTGTTTGGAATGTATAATGTTGGATATCAGCATTTTCTCTCCATTGGCGAGTCGGCAAGCATATGGTTAACATTCCTTTATGGATTTCTGTCGATTTTACCTCAGATTGTTGTTTCATATGTTGTTGGTTTAGGAATTGAATTCATTTTTGCCCAATTCAGGAAAGAAGAAGTAGCTGAAGGCTTTTTGGTTACGGGAATTCTTATTCCCATGATCATGCCTGTAGATACACCTTTATGGATGATTGCTTTGGCAACGGCCTTTTCCGTGATTTTTGCAAAAGAGGTGTTTGGAGGTACAGGTTATAATATCTTAAACGTGGCTTTGGTGGCCCGTGCTTTTCTATTTTTTGCTTATCCATCGAAGATGACCGGCGATCAAGTGTTTGTCCGCACCGGAGGAACATTTGGTTTAGGAAATCCTGAAATGGTAAATGGTGTGGCACAAACAGTAGATGGTTTTTCGGGTGCAACACCACTTGGACAGATTTCGGTGAGTGATGTGTCGAGTTTTTCTGATTTCACTTTCACAAATATTCTTGGCGAACCGCTCTCTAAACTGGATATGTTTCTTGGATTGATTCCGGGATCTGTTGGTGAGGTGTCAACGCTTGCCATTCTTATCGGCGCAATCATTTTAATCGCTACAAAAGTGGGTAGTTGGAAAACAATCCTTTCAGTATTTTTGGGTGGCTTGTTTGCTATCGTACTTGTAAATTTATTCTCCCAAAATGCGGTAATGGAAATGACACCCGATTATCATTTTTTACTCGGTGGTTTTGCTTTTGGAGCTGTCTTCATGGCTACAGACCCGGTTACTTCGGCGCGTACCGAAAAGGGTAAATGGATTTATGGTTTTCTAATAGGGGTAATGGCAATTACCATCAGGATATTCAATCCCGGTTATCCCGAAGGCATGATGTTAGCAATTTTGTTTATGAATACTTTTGCACCTCTTATCGACTACTATGTTGTTGACGCCAATGTTAAACATAGGATGAAAAGAAGTGCTGTTAAAAATAAATGATGAAAATATGAACAAAGAGGGTGGTGGATATACTTTAGCTTATGCTTCTATAATGGTGATTATTGTTGCGTTATTACTTTCATTTACACACCAGTCGCTGTCCGAAAAACAAACGACTAATGTGAACAGGGATAAAATGCAGCAGATTCTTCGTTCATTGAAAATTGATGCACCTGCACATGAAGCAGTTGAAAAATATAATTCGTTGATTACCAATGCTTATTTGATTAGAGAAGATGGTACAAAAATTGATGGTTCAGAAGGTGTAACCCCTGAAGATCCCGCATTTTCCACTAATATTACTGAAGGAGCAGAAGGTGGACTTCCTGTTTATGAAGCAGAAGTAGGTGGATCAAAAAAATATATCATTCCTTTATCCGGTAGTGGACTTTGGGGTGCGGTATGGGGATATTTGGCTGTGAATGAAGATGGTACTACTATTTATGGATCTGAATTCGGACATGCAAGTGAAACTCCCGGATTAGGAGCAGAGATAGTTGAATATGCATTTCGTGCCCAATTTGAAGGAAAGCACTTATTTAAAAACGGAGAATTTACTTCTATTGCTGTAGTTAAAAAGGGAACAACAGATTCAAAACGTGATTATGTTGATGGCATTTCAGGTGGAACAATCACCAGTAAAGGAGTAAATAATATGCTTTTGGAAAGTGTAGGTCTTTATCAGAATTTTTTAAAGAACTTGTCCACTCCACAATAATAAACAAATAGAATAAAAATATATGTCACCTAATTTAAAAGCGGCATTGTTAGGGCCGCTCAATAAAAATAATCCAATTCTGGTGCAGGTATTAGGTATCTGTTCCGCGTTAGCTGTTACCACCAAACTGGAATCTTCATTAGTAATGGCTATTTCAGTTATTATTGTTGTAGCATTATCCAACGTGATTATTTCTTTATTGAGGAAATCAATCCCAAATCGCATACGAATTATAGTACAGCTTGTTGTAGCAGCAGCATTGGTAACGCTTGTCAGCGAGATACTGAAAGCATATGCATACGATGTTAGTAAGCAGTTGTCGGTCTATGTCGGATTAATTGTAACCAACTGTATATTAATGGGTAGGTTAGAAGCTTTTGCAATGGGTAATGGACCTTGGGCATCATTTTTAGATGGGATAGGTAACGGATTAGGTTATGGCTGGATTTTGGTTACAGTAGGTTTTATTCGTGAATTATTTGGTTCCGGAACCCTTTTAGGCTATAAAGTTATACCCCAATCGTTTTACGATGCCGGATATATGGATAATGGATTTATGATGTTAGCCCCAATGGCCTTGTTGTTGGTAGGCTGTATTATTTGGATCCACCGATCAAAAAATCCCGAATTACAAGAAGAACAATAATTAAGCATAAAATTCAAAGATATAAATGGAAGCAATTAGTCTGATAGTTCGTTCGATATTTGTAGACAATATGATTTTTGCATACTTTTTGGGTATGTGTTCATATCTTGCCGTATCGAAGAATGTTAAAACCGCTTTAGGACTTGGTATAGCCGTAACAGTAGTACTTGTATTAACTGTTCCGCTCAATTTTTTGCTTGAG
>Ga0172377_10001966_pt1 | contig 21026 bp, 36 predicted proteins | sample Pumphouse3metaG_FD_119749 | JGI IMG/M metagenome (GOLD analysis project Ga0172377, IMG submission 119749) | Leachate microbial communities from a municipal landfill in Southern Ontario, Canada - Pumphouse #3 metaG | ecosystem: Engineered > Solid waste > Landfill > Unclassified | place: Canada...
AACCAAAATTCCATATCAAGTTTGGGATCAAATCATAAACCAAATGACAGACAAAGCCAATGGTCAGATAAGAAACCATATCAAAATTAAAGTTCCAATTTGGGATAAGATTAGAAACCAAGTGAAGAACCAAGTTTATAGCCAAGTCAGGAACACACTTAAATGAATATACAAAAACAAGTAAACACCCAAGTAAACACCCAAGTAAATAACCAAATAGATAACCAAATAGATAACCAAGTTTGGAGCCTAGTCAAGAATCAAGTTAAAAGTCAAGTAAGTAGCCACGTAAGCATCCAAGTTAATAGCCACGTAAGTAGCAAAGTTAACAACCACGTAAATAGCCACGTCAATAGCCAAGTCTATAGACAGGTTTACGGCCAAGTAAAGAGTACACTTATATGAGCCTAAAGGAACAAGTCTATAGTCAAGTTGAAAACAAAGTTTGGAACCAAGCTGAAAGCAAAGTCAATAGACAAATTAGGAGCACAGTCAGAAGCCAAGTAGGGACCAAATTCAAATGAGTGAAATAAAAGAACAAGTAGATAACCAAGTAGATAACCAAGTAGATAGCCAAGTCTAGAGACAAGTTGAGAGCCTAGCCAGAAGTTCACTAGGGCATGTTTGTAGGTAAAGTGGAGCTGAGATTAAACCAAGATCAAGTAGAGGGGGGGCAATGTGTCATGGGGTGTCAGCAGGTGGGGAGAAAGCTCTTGTTTACCTTGCGCCACCTAAGCCGGGCACAGGTCCTTTTTTTCGGTCTCACCAAAAAATATTTTTAGCCTCAAATTCTAACTCTATAAAAAAGTTAATAAGGATAAACACTTGTTTGAATAGAATAATATCACCATGAATACTAGTGCATATACACAGATGTCAAGTGACCCCATACTCCCAGCCAGCCTTCGTTTGCAAGCTTTGGGGCAAAGTATTCACCAAATGGCCATTGGTGAAGACGACAGCTATCCTACGGCTGTCAAGCGGGTTGCCTGTCTCTTATTAGTACGTCACGCTCGTGGAGCCTACAGCTATGCTTCTGAGGTCAACAAAGAGCTAGCCATTTATTATCCAAATTTTGCGGACAGGGTAATCAGGTCTAATTTTGCTTTATGGCGGATAACAGGTGGGGTAAAGAACTTAAGTAGTTTGCTAGCCAAAGGGGGGATAATCCCAGCGGGTGCTCTTGGGAAGTGGAGCCCTGATTTCTTGTATGGTTTAAGCAAGTCTGGGGTGTTCAAGGCTTCGGAGGCTAGGCATACAAAGGTGACCTCCACGATGGGGAGCCGTCCAGTGTTAAAGGCTTTGTTAAATGGGGAATATGGTAATTTGCCATTTCATTGTTCTGCCACCTGTAATCCTTCTCACCCTAACGGATTATTTTTAAGTGGTGCTTGGGGGCTATTCGCTGGGGCGGACAATCCTGAGGGGGTGGGTGTTTTGGCTGGATTTTTATGTGGGGGCAGGAAGATTATTCATGAGGGGCAGAGTTGGTTAGGTTTGGTTGCGAAGGGGGACAATGCATCCCTATTGGATAGTTTTTCTATTCCTTATTTTCAAAAGCATTTAGAGGGCAGGAGTGACACATTATTGGTTAGTCCATTTTGGGGCGCATTATTATCCAATGAGATGCCAGAGCAATTGGGGGATTGGTTTGAGGGTTGGGAGCATCGTAGGGGTTTACGGGTTGGCATGTATCCTCTTTTGCCTTGGGCGTTTTTGCGAGCTGTTTGGGGGGTTGGCACCTGTTATACAATTCCTCTTAACATAGTCCCATTTTTAACCGACAGGAATACTTTACGGGAGAATCATGGGATAGGGATGCGATCTGTTAGGGAGCAAGCTTTTATTCGGTTAGGTTTTATCCGTGTAGATCCTCGGCTAAGGGATGTATGGCTCAGGCGTCTGGTGTTAAAGGGTTTTACTAGGGACAGTTTTCCAGAGGGGAAAGTTCCTGTTGACCTGCCTTAAAGTTTGTGGTATATTATGAATAAGGAGTAAATTATGAATATAAAGGAACAAGTTTGGGATAAGTTTATTTATCCACTAAACAGAGAAGCAATTGAGGCTATGGTTTGGGATGAGGTTTGGAATGAGGTTGACCAGCCGCTTATTGACCAATTATGGGATAAAATCTGGGGTCCGATTTGGGGCGGGGTTGAGGGGAGTTCTAAAGGTCAGGTTAAAAATCAGGTTCAAAATATGATGAAGAGCGAAATGAACAAGAAAACTGAACTTCAAATTAGAGACCAAGTTTCGGATACAATTTACAATACAATTGTTAGTGAATTTAACAAGGGTGAGAAAATTGGGGAGTGGGTCTGGAATCACACACATGACAACATAAGTCGTCAAATTTGTAATCAAATTGAAGGTGGCTTAAAAGGTCAAGTTGTAAGGCAAATTTGTGATTACATCAATGGTCAAGTCATGGGGACATTTCGATGAGCATAAATAAGACAATTAATATAATGGATAACAAAATTAGGGAAAAAATTTGGGATGAAGTATGGGTTCAAGCTACTGACCAATTAAGTTGGCAGGTTAGTGACCACATTGATTATAAAGTTACTGGTCGGGTTAGAGGTAGAGTGAGGGGGAAGATCAGGGAGCAAATTTACGGGCGAATGAGAATGCATTTCAATTAGCCAAGATTAAGTTAAGGATATTTCTATGGATATAACAGGGCAAGTTTATAATGAGACTATGACTCAAGTGTATAAGTGTTTTCAATTTAGAGTGTCAAGATTATGTTGGGCATATATTGAGGATAAAATAGGTGGTGATGTTAAGGAGCAAATATTGGTACAGATTAGAGACAGGGTTGCAAAGTTTGACATTGGTATTAGGGGCGCAGTTTGGAAGCAAATTAGGGATGGGGTTATAGAAGTGATTGTCAATTAACATACACTGAATGCGGGTAAATGGTAGTATAATTGTTTTGCATACACTGAATGCGAGCATCAGGTGGTCTAATGAGTATAACGGACATAACAAACATAACTAATATAATGGTTGACATGGTTTGTTGAGTATGTTATATTGGTTTTAAATAATAAAGGAACATTTTATGTTAAGTAAAGACAAAGAAGATAGTAAACCAAGTGATTCAGGTGACTCAGGTGATTCAGGTGATTCAAATAAAGTTATTAAGTCTAAGACTTTTTTGGGGATAATTGGTCATTGTATGGGAACAATTGACGGGGAGGTTATTCCGCCATTGATAGAGGGGCGGTTAGAGGACATATATTATAATCGTGAGGTGGTGGTGTTTCGTCATGTCCCTGGTTTATTCGGCACCCGTCCATCTGGTTCCACTCGTTTTAGGCGGTTAACTATTAACAATGGTATATTGAATCAATGTGCCATGCAAAAGAAGGCGACTCCTTATTGGGCGGTTATGGACTCTATGAGTGAGTTAAAGACTAATTTTACCCGTAAGCAGGTTATTGATTTGGCTGTTAAGTTGATTGGGGAGGAAAAGCGTACTGCTTGTGGTATGGCTTGGGATGTTTTGCGTAATCATCACAAGCATGCTCGTAAGTGTCAGGCTGGTATGGGTTACATGGTTGATTCGTTATCTGGGGGCAGGTTATCCATTCGGGCTCGTTGTCCTGATGAGACTTTGCAATATTTTGCTGAAGAGTTAGAAAGGTCTAAGAGTGCTATGGCCATGTTAGAGATGGCTAAAACGCTTTAAGGATACGGGCATATAATTAACACAGCATAGAAGAGTAATGACAAAAGCAGTGGGGTAAAATGAGTTTTAGAGATTTATCTTTGGCAGAATTAATTCATGACAGGTGGCAAAAGGAGAAGTTAACCGATAAGGTCAACGGGATTAACGATCTTGGGGGTTCTGATAGTCTTGCAGTGGGTTTGATACAATCTTTGGAAGATTTGGATTGGTCATGGGGGGTTAATATCAAGACCGCTATGTCTGTGTTTGCAGTGGTTAAGTTAATGGCTTCTGATGAATACAAGTTGGTTAGTCAGCATGTCTGTCAAGGTATGGTAAATATTTTGATTAATTTAATTGAAATGCGAGCTATTCCTCTGGGGATTTTAGATACAGATAATGAAGAGGAATTTGAGGATGAAGAGGACTATTATAATTTTACGACCATGGAGCAGGCACAGATTGATTTAGCCCAGGCGGCATTGGATTTGGATAAGGTTAATGAGGATTTGGCTCGTGCGAAAGAGGATGTGTTAAAAGCTGATGAGCGTCTGATAAATACTTTAAATGAGATGGTTAAGAGTTTGGACACATTGGGTGATATGTTATATGAGAATTCTGATAGTTTCGGCAAGATTATTATCTCTGACTTGTTATCCCAGTTACCTGAAAGTTGGAAAGAGCATATAAAGCTTCTTGACCTAGTGTGTACAAAATATGCTTCATTCGTAGAAAATGTTGTAAATGGGGAAAATATTTTATTCATTTTATGGTCGGAACAATATCGAATGGCGCATATTTTTTCAGACATGTGTTCTGATTTATTTGTTAATAGCTCTTTTGATGTCAAATTGGTTAGTAATTGGATTGAGAATGCTCATGAAATTTACAACGATTCGTCTAAAGCTTCGTCTACAGATTTGAGTGTGGTTATTAATCAGCTTGGATTTCCAGACATTTGTACGAATATAAAATGTGAAAGAGTGGATAAAAGTGGATAAAAGGGGATAAAATATGAAAGAATTAGTAAGGATTCCTGTTATGGGGCATTGTATTACACGTAATGGGGGAACTGACGTTGGCCTCATGACCGCCATTGAGAATGACAATGGGGAGGCGGAGATAGGTTTTGTGTCCGCCAAGTTACATCGTTCACTGAATGCGGGGGCTCGTTTGCGGGTTGAGGATGTGGATAAGTTTTGTGAAACTTGGCTACAGGCTCGTGAAAAAACTATGAGAAATGATGCTATACAAAAGTTAACCTCTAGTTATTCACTGAATGATGAAGTGGATGAAGAGGATGGAGCGGACATGTTGATGCGTATGATGGCCGATCTGGAGACCGAGAATGATAAGGAGAATGTGGAGGATAAGGATGTGGAACATGATGCTTGCGATTCAGATAAGTTAGGTGATGAACATATAGATAGAATTGATAAGATTTTGAAGCTTTTGAGGTTAGCATTGGCTGATTTGGATTTGATTAAGTTACATACACTGAATGCGGGGGAGTAAATGTATGGATTCGACTGATTCGATTAACAAGGACAACATGTCGAGTGTATTAAAGATTACCCTTCCTTTGTTGGATATTGACATGATATCTGTTAATACCTTCAAGGATTTCTGTTTTGGCGAATCTGATATTCTAGATCTTCGTCATGACTATTGTGATTTTCCCTTATTACTAGTTGACATGTTACAGGCGGCTATTGCTCGTGTTGGAGGTTATGCATTTATAGAGGGGTGCACTGAATGTGTCACCTGTTGGTGGAGCATTCCTAAGGTAGAGGTTGGCTACCCTACTACGAAATCGTTGGAGGTTATGTATGTGTCTCATATGCTCCAGGTCGGGTTGTTATCCAAGCCAGATAAGATTATTTCTGATTTGGCTTATACGGGTTATGGTTTCGAGTTGGCTAATTTGTTAGTTTTATTAAGTGCTTGTAATTTGAATAAATATATAGCTAGGCGGGATTTGTATATTTTAGCCGGGGCTATGATTAATAGTTCGATTGTTTGGTTTTCTTTAGGTTTATTATTATTTGCTGATGGTGATTACAAAGCTTGTAAGCCTGTTTTTGAGAGGATATTGGTTTTGGAGCCCAGTCATATTCAAAGTTTAAAATACATGTCAATTTTGAACACTTTAGAGAATCCGCAACTTAGTTTAGAATTTGCTGAGAGGATGTTCAATTTTGCTTCTTCTGATGGGATTGTAGATCACAACATTCGGGCCACTTATGCTTTTGCTTTAATGGCGGCAAACAATGGGGATATGGTGGATGAGGCTAAAGATCTATTTTATTTGATCTGTGAGGTTGAGGAGCCTAAGATGACTTTACTGCAGTGGTTCAAATGGGGTCATAAGATTCCGATTATGATGTTGCCTCACAGTCTGTTAGATCCTATTGACCCAGTGGATTAGGTGGATTAAAGTCAACTACCTCCACCTAAAGGGGGGACTTGTAAGTTCACTAGATTAAGAGAAAGGATAAGCCGCAATTCCTCCCCCACCTGAAGGAGGGGGTCTCCTTGCGGAAGATGATGAAAGTTGACAAGGTTTGTTGTTTCTGCGATACTATTGGGCATGAAAGAAAACATAAAAAACATGTCGAATGGTTACAATAAAAGCTTGACAGGTGGGTGTGGAGGTGATATGCTATACCTTAATTACAAGTGTATTGTTATCATTGGTATTAACTAGCACTTGAATTAACAAGGAGACAACATGAAGAATTATGATATTATGAAATTTCTTAGTGACGAAGAAGAGAAGAGGTTTGTTGATGAATATAGAGATGACTGGGAAAATACGGAAGCCCCTCAGAAGGCTATCAAAGATTTTTTTGAATCAATGCTTGACGAGGAAAATGATCCAATTATTGGTCAGCCATTTTCTCCTTTCGAATTGTTAGGCCCAGAGATTGTTTCCGCTAAAGCTAGGTTAAACGATCTTTTATACATTGATCAAAAAGCTGAACGTAAAGGACTTTTAGGTATTGTTAAAAAAGAGGGATATATTAAGTCTGAAGCTCCAAAAGAGGCTGTTACAGTGGAGGCGATTAAACCAGCTGATGTTGGTAAAGATTTTGCCAGTACTTTTAAGCGTTTGAAAAGGGAGCTTGCGGAAAAGCGTGATGAGCTTCGAGATCTTATTGCTGATGCTGGAGATCTTCTGGACAGCAATGAGCGAGCCATGGAAGGCATGGAAGAGGCGGCTGATGCTTTAAGTGAATATCTTTAATGACAACTTACGAACAAATTTTAAATACTCCTTGACTTGACCATTAGGTTGTGCTATATTTGGGATTGTTAAAGGCTAATTAGATTAGTTAAATCATCAAGGAGTTATGTTATGAAAATTGAATATAATGAATGTGGATATCAAGGGGAGTCAAAGGTTGTGATGGCGGATTTGCCTGATTTGTCCTATGGGGAAAAGCATGTATGTCCCGACTGTGACTCGGATGACATTAAAGAGGGCGCGAAGAAGGTCTTTATGAGTAAAAAAACTGACGAAGAAAAGCTAAAAGCATTGTTTACTTCTTTTGGGATTAAATTTCATGAACAAAAAGGAGTGGGTGAAAACGATAATCAAGTGTATTTGGATGCGGACGATGACTGTGACAAAGTAATTGGTTGGGGTGGATTTACAACCATTTTTTCTTTTGACGAGGAAGGCAAATTTATTAATGTAGAGCTTTTTGATTAAAAAATATTTGTTTTCTAAAAATAAGGCTTGACATTGGTATGTAAAGAAAGGATTAACAAATGCATTTTTTTCACAAGTGGGAATATTTTAATCGGGTTATCAATGACACGTTTCTTGGAGAGCCAATTCAGGTAGAATCAAAAGAATTTCGTAGGTGTACCGTATGTCATCGTGCTCAAGAATTTAATTGGGATTCTCAAGGTGGTTCATGGCGGTGGCTTAATTCTCAAAAGCTAGTAATATTTAATAAAAAATATCCTTTGACATAACATGCTAATTGTGGTAGTATATTAATTAGAGATTAGACTATCATTAGAACGTAAAAGTGGATAAAAAGGAATAACATGGCAAATACTACCGATTCAAAAGATTCAAAAGGCTCAAAGATTAAAGTTGTAAAATACGAATATTGTTCAATGTGTGGCAAGCCACATTCTGACTTTGAAGAACTAGTTATTACAGGTAAAGCTGGTTCAATTTGTAAAAGCTGTGCGTTGAGATGCAGTGATATGTATAAGGAAATAGAGGCGGCTAACAAGTTTACCGCCATTAAGGTTCCTTCTCCTCCAGAGATTAAAGCTTTTTTAGATCAGTATGTAATTGGCCAGGAGCGAACCAAGAAAGTTCTATCGGTTGCAGTACATAATCATTATTCTCGTATTACTTCACATCAAGGTTCCCCCATGCCTGAGGTAGAGCTTGAAAAGAGTAATGTCTTGTTAATTGGTTCTACAGGGGTTGGAAAGACTTTACTAGCTCAAACCATCGCCCGTATGCTTAATGTGCCTTGTGCCATCAGTGACGCCACAACTTTAACTGAGGCTGGTTATGTAGGTTCCGATCCTGAAAATATTCTATTGAAACTGTATCAGGCGGCTGGCAGTAACATTGGGGCGGCTGAGATGGGTATTGTTGTGTTGGATGAGATTGATAAGAAGGCTAAAAAAGATTCTGGGGTTTCCATTACTAGGGATGTTAGTGGTGAAGGGGTACAGAGTGCTCTTTTGAAGATTATTGAAGGTTCGGTAGCCGATGTCCCTTTATCTGGGGGTAGAAAGCATCCGAATGCTGAGATTGTAAAAATTGACACCAAAAATATTCTATTTGTACTTTGCGGTTCATTTGACGGATTGGACAAGATTGTTTCGGCTAGGGTTAAGGGCAAAGGGGCTCTTGGTTTTGACATAGAGGATCTCCACAAGGATGAATTGAACAGTATTGAGCCAGAAGATTTGGTTGCCTTTGGTTTGATTCCAGAATTGGTCGGGAGAATTCCAGTGGTTTCTCGTTTAGCTTCTTTAAATGAGAAGGATTTGGTCAGAATTCTTTCCGAGCCTAAAAATGCTGTGTTGCGTCAGTATGAGAAATTGGCTATGTTGGATAATGCGTCATTAGTTTTTGAAGAGGATGCTAAGTTGGAGATTGCTAAGGTGGCTTTTGAACGAGGGACTGGGGCTCGTGGTTTACGGGCGGTGGTAGAAAATCTTTTGCTAGATGTTATGTACAATCTCAAGGCGGGGGACAAAATCACGATAACAAAGAAGATGGTTCGAGACTCTACTGGGGTTAACAGTTTGAGTGGGCTAGAGGTGGTTGAAAGTTCAAGTAGTTCAAGTAGTTCAAGTAGTTCAAGTAGTTCTGATGGTTCTGAAGATGTGGCTTAAATTAATTAAGGAGTAATATGTATACAACGGAGCTTAAGGTAGGAGATGTGGTGAAGGTTACGAGACAACCTATTTATGTTCAATTGGGAAATGTTGGGGCTGGTGAAACTATTTTTATCCCTAATTTAATGATTGGTACTGGGGCTAAGGGTCGAGTTTCTAACATCAACAGTATAGGTCAACTACCCCCACCTAAAGGAGGGGGCTTGTAATGTCAGAGGCACAAAACATTTGGCTCATTGACTGGAGCCTGCCCGTTAAGTTTGTATTTCCCATCACTAGGAAATGCAAACGAAATAGGGAGTTTAACCTTATTAGCATATCTACTGGCTATATTAATGCTAGCGTTAAGGTCTGCATCAAGAACTTTACCGTCTGACGAATAATATCGACATCTTTGTTCATTGAAATGTAAAATTCCTTTGTTGACTTGAAATTATTTTTGTTGTATAATTTATAGCATAATGGAAATAACAGAAAGGATAAGCCGCAATTCCTCCCCTCCCTAAAGGAAGGGGTCTCCTTGCGGAAAATGATGAAAAACGAAATGGACGAAATGGATACGGTGGATAATTTAAATGATGAAATTATCTCTGGTGGGCTTGAAGAAAATCATGAAACTGTGAGTTTTGAGTGTGCTATTTGTCATGAGGTCGAGAATGGGGTGGATGACACTCTATTTGATTTCGACATGTACAAATGCAAAAAGTGTGGAAAAATATTCCATGTGGATTGTTTAGGGTTGGAGCCAGATTCTGAATTAGATACACAATTTATTGATTGGTTCAACGAAGAGGATGGAACTGACATCGAGTTTGACCGAGAGGAAATGCCAGAGAAATTTTGTCCTCTATGTAGGATAAAAACATAACTTGTTCTGTGTTGTTCTTGTATACTGTAAACATGTCTTGTTTGGCGGACTTCTTTTTACGTTCTTCCACTGAATGAGGCATGTTTTTTATATTGTGCTTGACATACACTGAATGATGTGGTATATTACTGGCATTCAATAAACCAATAGGCTACTTAAATGAAAAAAGAAAACAAAAAGAAGATTGTTATTATGTTACCAGAAGAATCTATCGCTAAGATTCTTGAGGCCAATCCTGAAGTAGAGTTGCAGATTGCCGATCAGGTTTTGACCAGTACTTCAAATCGGGTGATTAAGAAGGCTTTAAATAATAATGAATTGATTGACTTTTGCAAGAAAAAGGCTGATAAAGCTTTTGAACAGTTTGTCAGAGAAATGGGGGTAGAATTCGACAAGGGTTATCCTCATAAAGCTTATTTAAGTTCTGCGGTGACCAAGGTCCTTAAGCCTATGTTTGAAACTTTTTTGATGCAGGTGGCTGATAACTTTCTTTTTAATTTGAACAAGGAGGAATGGGCTTCGTATATAGATGGCAAGGTTGGGTCATATATGAGCGAGATTGCCTCTAGGATTATGCGAGAGTCAACAAAGGATATCAAGTCTGCTGCCACGAAAATTGCCGAGGAGGTGATTCGAGAAAAACTAGGGGTAAAATAAAATGGAAAAAGACATATATGCTACTGGGATGACGATATTTTGTGTTTTGTTTTTACTGTCGGTTGCCTTTGGGGCTGGAAGGCTCAAAAAAACAGGACGAAATACAAGCTCTTAAAGAGCAAGCTCAAGAGCTTGGTTATGCTCGTTATGTAACCGATGGCAAAACAATTCAATTTGTTTGGGTTAGTCCAACCGATTCTAATGGAGATAATTAAAATGGAAAAAGAAAATCTATATCTTGGTGGAATGATTATATGTTTTATGTTATTTCTAATAAGTGCTTTTACTGTAATCATGACCAATCAACAATTAAAAGTTATGAGGGCTCAAGCTATAGAATTACATTATGCTACATTTCAAACTAACGGTTTAGATGTTAAGTTCATTTGGAATGACCCAAAAGAAACTACAACAGTGAAGTCTCCCACTAACCTTTAGGTTAGTGGGAGACTTCACTATTTACAGATTTGCCCCGAATGCCTTGGAGGAGGAACCCTAATGGTATCCCTTCCTGAGCCACAGGAGCAACCCACGCCTAAACTGGAGTCGCTTGTCCGGGCGATATGTCAGAAGGCAATTACCGCAAAACCTAAATACGCCGCCTTGACAGGGCAATTGGATACTCTATGCGGCTAGATGATGCGGGCTGTCCCCGCTTACGGACATATTAAAAACTAATAAAATAAGAGAAATAGGGCAGGGACTGATCTTAAACCTAACAATAGGTAGTCCATGGTGGAGCTTGAAAAGAAGAAAAGAACTTTTCGTAACATAGGTTACAGGGCTTTGAACCCTTAACTAGATGGCCATAAAACAACGATGATAGGTTCGTGACAGGTTCGTAACCTTTGGCTTGAACACGAAAAGAACCTTAGAAGGCCAATACGGCTAAATGGTAATGATTCGATAAAGCACTCAGCAAAGTACAAGCTGGGTGCTTTTGATTTATGTCTGGATAGAATTTTGCAGTGGTAAAATATAGGCTATAGCGACACCATGTCGGGATAAATGTCGGGATAAGGGCAGGATGACCCACTGCATAGGGATAAAAAAAACTCCTTGACTTCTCCAATGGGTTATACTATATTTGTCTACATCGAAAGGGAAATACCATGAAAACAGAAACGGCAAAAAACTTTGAGACGATAGCGAAAATCGAAAAACTACCTAGTATACAATCTGTCCGATTCAACGCAAGAGACGGGTTTCAGATGGAGGCCAAAAAAGGGTTTTGTTTTTTGGATGACGGCCTACATGCAGCAAAAAACGCCAATGTTAATGGGCTATATGACCTAGCTCTTAGGGCTAAGCCGTGTAAGTGTTTTATGTGTTGCAACTAAAACAACAAGAGTGGCTAATCATTGCATATCAAGGAGAATTATTATGAAATTTAGAGTATTTGTTACTTGGGAGCCAATTCCATTAGAGAATTTGAAACAAGCACGTGTTTATAAAGCTCTTGAAGCGGCGGACAAAGGGGATTTCTCCATGTTGAAAGATTATACGAGTTCAACTGGGTTCAACAAAGTTGGTGGCTATGAGTTTGACATGAGAGAGCATATGAACCGATATGTGGTCAAGGAAAAATACTGTGGTTGGCATGAATACTATGCGGTTAACAAAACTGAAATTCGCAAGTTCCTTGGCTCTCATAACGTTCTGGAGATTCAAGAACTAGACAAGAAAGTAGCATAATGAACTATTTTAAAACAACTTTTGAGCGTTACTGCTTTGGGTTTGGAAAAAAGGTTGCTCAATCCTTTGACGTGGTGTTTGCCATCAATGAAAATGAACCCACGGAGGAGAATAGAGAGAAATTTGCATCTGCTGCTATGACAGCATTTGATCAGCAAGTTCCTATTTCAACCGCCAAAGCTAGTGAATTGCCTTTAGGTCAAGGTTGGTCAAGTGTAATGGCAAATTACAAGTATATAAAACTTAATATGCCTTGGTTACGAAGAAAGTTACAAATGTCAAGTCGTGGGAAACCAGTAATCGGATGCTCGTTTTCTACTGATAAACATTCCACCTATAGGGCTACAGGATTTTATAAGATTGTCAAAAGCAAACATAAGCCAAGTAATTATTCTTTAATGCAAGATTCCAGATTAGCATTGCCTAAATGGACGGTTGTGCCATGTTTACCTAAAGAGGCTCAAATTGTTTCTGGGGATGGGATTTCGGGATATATAGGCTTAATTAAAAATGTTAAGGTTGGAAGTCTAGTTAGATGGTCTGATAATAGCCTGAAACAAGCACAATGGAATTATGACAAGCAACTCAAATTTTATCGTGCAGACCCTAATTATTGTCATGCTATATTATATTTAGTTCCAGAATGGGTGAAAGAATTAGGATTACCAGAAAGACCTGAATAAACCCTTGACTTTTATAACCATTTATGTTAATGTACTCACAACAAAAGGGAAATTATGCCCACTATTAAACGAGTTCAAATAGCCCATGGGATACTCACATGGGACGGTATCGAAAGACGGAGCCAACGCTATGGCACGTTCATTCTTGACAATACAGATTATTACAGTAATGTGCATGTATTAAACTTTGTGAATAAAGCACACCTTCAAACGTTGGTCGGGAAACAAGTGAGATTGACCGCCAAGGTTCTTAAAAGCAGAGACAGTGGTCATGTTGGTGATCAGTTCCTCCACATTTTCCCCTCGAAACCAAAGGCGAAAGAAGAGGTGGAAATTGGAGTGGGGCATTTGTTTATCGAAAAAGGCTTTGGGGGTAATACTGCAATTGGCCTTATCCCTTCGGATGGTCGGGAGACTCTTTGGCTCAATCCAATAAAGCTATACAGACTTCACGATCAAACTATAGATATATTCATTGAAGAAACTACAGATAAAGATTCTCCGAAAGCAGAATTTTCTGATGAAGGTAGCGAAGGTGGAATCGCAAATGGTGACGGAACCATCCAGATTCTTGACCGTCAAGCCTTCAAAAGGAAAGCTGACATCTTTGCCCCTCCAAAGTTCACAAGTCTAGGTGATGGACTGTTTGTGGTTGGACCTCAAAAAGTTCCTGAAAAGGGTGATCGTGTTAATGTTGAATTTAGGCAAAAGAACCCTTGACAAACTTTCTCACCTGTGCTATATTGATGTTATTCAAAAAGGAAACTCATTATGAATGCAAGATACTGTAAAAATTGTGGTGCTGTAACCGTTACAATCAATGGCAATAACTATTCAATGCCAAGAGCTGAATTCAGAAAAAGATTTCCAGGCGAACGCTGTGAAGGTCATTACTTTAACTGTAATTACTGCGTAAACCATTGGGGTACTGACCTTTGTGGATGCGGGAGTGGTAAAAAGTTTGGCAAATGCGATAATCATCTACCAGAATGTAGTCGTCCTGCTCAATCCATCGAAGAAAAGATCGATAAATGCTATTGTGACAATAGCAATGGATTTGGAGGCTAATATGGATACGAAAGCTTTTGAAACCGAAACCAAAAGGCATAAGGAAGTCATGGACACCTTAATAGAAGATTTAAAAAACCAGATCCTGAAATTACCTGATAATCCAAACACCAAAAGGATGTCTGATAGTCCAAGTTGTTTTATCATGGACTTTGGACATTTTGGCAGTAATTGGTCACCTAAATATTACGACTTCAAAAAACAGTATGAAGTTGTAGTAGATGAATTATCAAAGTGCAAACCTGATAAGGTGATTGAGCGATTTGAAAAAATCATTGTAGAGGGGAGAATCAGACTTCATGAAAGTCAAACTATTTTTGAGTTTCATCCAGAAGTTATCACTCTCCTTGTGGCACTAGGCGGATATCGTTGGAAGTCCATTGCTATATGGCCAGAGGGGACTTGTAGTACTTCTGAGGGTAAAGACATTAGTCATGACTTCCATGCCTCTCGTGGCGAAGCTGAGGGGGTTTGCCGAATGCTATGCTCCGATGGGTTCGGGGGGGGATCGTAAGCGTTTTCCTATCAGAACCAATATTGAACTATGTAAAAAGGATAAGTTATGAATCCATTCAGAATTATGTACGCCATTGCAACATTACTATGGATTAGTATTAGGTATCGCAAAGATATCTACGAAGAGTGTCTATGTGAAAATAACATTGTACAAGGAGAATAATTATTATGATTACAAAAGTGACAGTAGGTTTCGTAGTTCAAAAATTCACAGAAGATGGTCTTTGTGTTTCGAGTGAATTTGTGGCTGGGGATAATGTATCATTTGAAAATGATTTAGGAGAGACTATTCATAATCTAAAAGATTTGGACATCTATTCTCCATTTGATATGGTACAGCCAAAAAACAAAGAGGTGAATAATGAGAAAACTAAAAGCTATGAAAGCCCTTATAACCAAGCTAGATAAGATTTTGATTCTATTAAAAACTTATTTAACTCAGCCTGATAGGCCGTCCTTAGTCCCGCAAGTAATTGTTCCACTATGGAAATCCCTACTCATTGATTGGGGCATTATATTTTCTCTTGGGTTTTGGTATCCTAAAAAATAACCCTTTACTTTTATAAACCGTTGTGCTATAGTATGGGTATTCAAAGGAGATAAACATGTACGTTAAAGATATTGTAAACTTAGTTCAAGCAGGAAAATTCCCAGTTGTCCGTTTCACCGAAGAACTCGATGAGGTAACCGATTGCGGAGATAGTGTAATTCAAAAAGGAATGTTGGCAAAAATCACCAAGGTTCTAAAAACCCCTTATGATGAAGATTGGTTCCAGCTAACTTTTGACCTCTCCATTGCCAGAGAACAGAACATTGCTCTTCTATCACACGACTGGCGTTTGACTACCCTAAATAGTAGTCTCAAAGGTTATGGAACCGCTTTAGAAGCTGGCTTTCTTCATGATGACCTGATTACCACAAACGATTTTTCAGATGATACTTTGCTTCCCTGTGAATTTGTGGAATCAGATTCTTTCCTTGCTAGTTATCTAGCTGAGAAAGGCTCTAAAAACAAGCTCACCTACATCGAATGGCTTGAAGAGCAACTTCGGAATTCCTAAGCGAAAGAAACAATTAACATGAAAATATTAACCCTACATGATATTCTAAAATCAGGCAAGCAACCTATCGTTCGTTTTGGGGAAGGATTCGGAGAGACTATTGATTGTTACGATGATCTTCTCGTGAAAGGCATGGTGGCCAAAATCATTCGGTTCTCCGAAGAAAATGGTTATTTGGTGTGCGTATTTGATTTATCCATTGCCAAAGAACATAATATCTCTTTGATGGGAACTGATTGGCTTCTTGCTGAAAAGCAAACAAAAAATTTATACAGAATATTTGGCAACCCTTTAGAAACTGAGATTATTAAAATTGAAGAAGATTTAATTGTCTCATATTATTTTGACCTCTCAGATGAAGATGATTTTCCATTGGAGATTGTAGATGAAGACACCCCAATGGCCTGTTACATTAAACTTATTGGCTCAAACCCATCTTTCAAAATGTCATATCTTGAATGGCTTGAAGATGAATGGATTCACAATCGATCATAAGGATACCTATGCCCCCTCAATTAAGCAGTGGAGATAAAGAGAGATGTAAACAACAGGTTACAACCCCTGGGCTAAGAGGCATGTTTACGCATCAATGTTCTCGTAAAGTTTGGAAAGATGGATTTTGTAAATTGCATCATCCTGAGACGGTTGCAATTCGTGACGCTAAGAAGACTGAGGCTTATTATGAGAGACAAAAGAACAGTCCGTGGAATATTATTTCGGAATACAGAGAAAAGCTTGACAAAGCAAATGCAAGGATTGCGGAATTAGAACAAGAAGTGACAGAATTAAAAATTCAAAAAGAGATAAAGTCATGATTGAGAAATGTAAAGCAAGAGTCTCGAATCTGGGAAGCATGCCCGTATATTCACATCAATGTACGTTTAATGCGGTGAAAGATGGCTATTGCAAACGGCATCACCCAGATGCGGTTAAGATTCGTGAAGAGAAACAGCGTGAAAAGTGCCAAAAACAACTCGACAATTCTCCATTGAGAATGCTGAAAACATCAGCGGAGCAACTCGAAAAAGCAAATGCCAAAATCGTAGAACTTGAACAAGAATTGAAGCAAGCAAATAATACGATTAATAGTCTCCATAAACGAGCAAATCTTATAGACTAATATAGGTGAAATATGAACTGTAATGATATCGGAGCAAAAGTCTCTAAACAAGATTTCCTAGACTTTCTGAATAGCGTTCAGGGGGGACAATTTTTTCACATCAAAGGCTATGTAAACTCAGTGGGCGAGGTCTCCGATCATATTCTTCGTTTCGGGGTCAATTATAATCGTATCAAACAACGGGATATCAACTTTCTAAATGAGGTTGTGGATGGTAAACGGTCATTTAAGATTCAAGTGGAACATGGAGTTTGGATTCCCAACGAATTACTCTCATTCGATAAAATGTTTACCTGTGAGGGTGAACATGATTCGTGGGTAAAGGCTATTTACGATTTTCAACAAGATGGTCGTAATCTTAGGGTTAATATTACGGGGGTCATGAGCTTATTGGATGTAGAAAAATTCTCCAGCCGAAAGGCGGCTAACAAAACACAGGTTACTTTGTCCTATGAGCTTGACAGTGACCATCCATTAGTTAGGTCTGCTATCGGGGAGGAAGACTTGTTCGGAACGCTCCTAGGGGGTCTAAATAAAGCCAGTGGGAGGTCTAACCCCACAGATCACACCGCCAAGTACGTTAAAGAGGCTAAATCATGTTATTCGTCAGAAAAAGATGGAGTTACGACATGGTATTTGCGTGACGTTCTAGAGATTAGTAAAACAATCAAAATTTATTCTGAAAATAAGTTTTCCGCCTCCACCCCTTTGAGTGCGGTTAAAGAGGCTATTCGTAATCAATTTTTAATCACAGGAAACTATAGGCAATTTGTTCTTTCTGATGGCAAATTCCAATCTATTACAATTGACCGTCAATCTATTTTAATGGATAATGATTTCTATTTTGCTTTGCCAAAAGATGCAAAGGCTGCTTTCGTAAACACCTTAAAGGAATAATATGAACCTTTCGAATAAAATGCCAGATGAATTAGTAAAACTTAACCAACGAGAGTGGGTTAATAAAATTAACGATACCAAAGCAATATTGGAGAGTGAAAAACCTAAAATTGCTTCTATCATTTTGTATGATTTTTTTTCATTTCAAGTACTTCCAAGAAAGCGCAATCCAGACTTGCCTATAAGTGATTTGCAAAGTCAGTGGAAGGTCGACGAGGAAGATATGAAGCCAGAACGTTTGTTCACCATTTTGACTCTGTTAGGATATCCAGAATCAATTGCCAAACGAAGATGCTCTTGCAAAAGAATGAAGAAAGTATCTTCTGACCTTCTTTATAACGGGATGGGGGCTCAACGATTAGCTGGAGTAAGATCTTGTTTAATAAGTGTTTGTGAACAAGCTGTATTTGATGTTGTAGCTTTGGATAATGCTAACGTTATCGTAGACGGAAAGGTGAATTTTAATTGGCCACCTGAAAAATGCAATGGGGTGGTAGGTTACAAAACCAAACAACAGGTCACAAATCTAATCAAATGGGTGGCTGGTGGAAGTATGCAGGATTTCCTAATCAGTTTAGATAGCGATTTAAAAGCTGATAAATTTTTAAAAGCAATGTGTTTGGATAACTACCAAGAAAAAGCGGTTGAAAGTACAAAAGTTTTAGAAAAAATAGTGGATTTTGAATAATTAAAGAGATAGCATGAATGATTTCAAAGATTTTGAAGGGGATATTTATCACTTCAAAAAAAAGATTGACAAACGAAATGCTTTGGTGATTCTTATAGAAACTGGGCTTATGTGGGGAGGGGTCAAATCCACTGGAGAAACAGGACTAGATTTAATGGTGAATAATACCGATCCACTGAATGCACATGTCAAACAAATCATATTAGATAATCATGGAGAATTATTAGCGAAAACTCCTTGACAAGTATTAAAATTTCATGTATAGTACATGTTATCAAAACGGAAATAATTTTCCAACAACTAGAACAACTAGAACAACTAGAACAATAAGGAACCATAATGAGCAATACAGATTGGATGAAGAATTATAAGAAATCAGATGGCATTGTCATCAAAATAATGACAATTACTCCTGAAATGGCAAGTGAGTTTTTGGAAAACGAGAAGTTTACTCGTGGGACAAAGAAAGCTTTGGTCAAGAAATACACTCGGCATATGTTGAATAAAAACTGGGCCAAGACCTATCAATCAATTAGTTTCGATAAGAATGTGCGTATGATTGACGGGCATCATCGGTGTGAAGCTAGTGTAGCTTCTGGTATGTGTTTCGAAGCCTGTGTTGTTGTGGGGCTTGAAGAGAGCTCGGCTGGTTATATTGATTGCGGTATGAGCCGTAGCACAGATCAGCGTCTAAGTGCTATCAGAGGGGAAAAGGTAAATCAGCGTAGGACTCGCAATCTTACTCGCATGATGCAGGTTGATGGATTTAGTAACGACAAAATGTCTGTTCCAGACACATTGTATGCGGGAAGTATCTCTATTGAGGCTATTAAAAAGTTCGATAAACTTTATGGTGAGGGTTTAGACTTTGCTATGGCTAATTTGAAGAGTCATTATCATGCTTCTATTGTAGCTGCGGTGGCCAAGGCCTACTACAATCTTGACAAGTATGGGGTTACGGTTGACAAGCTTGAGAGATTCTGTAAAATCTTCACTACTGGTTTGTACGATACTCCGTATGAGAGCACTGCGGCTGTTTGCAGGAACAGCTTTTTCGATAAGTTCTCTCACAAGAAGAAGGCGGACAAGAAAATTGACTTATACGCAATCCCAGTTTATGCAAAAATGTCTTACTACATTGATGCATTTTTGAACGGGATTGTTGTAAAGGGACAACGTCGTTTACAGAGTGATCCATTTATTTTGTCCCCCTCTGTTTCAACAATTGTAAAAGAGACTAACAATTTATGCTCCATTGTGGAACGGTCTATTCGTGAAACCGTATGTGCTAGTGGCAAAGCCAACTAATTTTCAAAAATTCTAAAACTGGGTTGTCATACTCTGTTTAACCTAATCCACCGAAGTACTTATATAGTTCGGTGGATTTTTAATAATCCTTGACTTTTCTAATAAATTATGCTATATTTGGAAACATCAAAGAGAAAATAGCATTTAATCAGTTAGGAATAATATGAGCTACAAAACAGATACCAAAACCCTTGTCGAAAAATTAAAGGATAATAACGAAGATTTCGAGTTTTATCCTACAAGTGAAGCTATGCTTCGTTGTGTAGGCTCTGACATTGTCTCTGATTATCGCAATCAAGGTGAAGATGCTTCTATTTTGGATATAGGGGCGGGGGATGGTCATGCGCTTTCCACCTTGTTGAGCATAGTAAATAAAGACAAAAATGGTTATTATTGCCAAAAAATGACAGGTTTTGCAATCGAAAAATCTGCTATTCTACGATCTAAAATGGATAAGTCAATTGTTATTTTGGGAACTGACTTTTTTCAGCAAACATTGATTGACAAATCTGCCACCTATATTTTCTGTAATCCTCCTTATGGAGAGTATGAGAACTGGGTGAATTTAATTCTTACCTCTAGTTGTGCTCAAATCACTTACTTGGTAATTCCTGCAAGGTGGAAGGATTCTAAACTTATCCAGCAAACTCTAGTCGAAAGAATGATTAAGTACTCCATTCTCAGCACCACAGACTTTTTAGACGGAGCACGTTCAGCTAGGGCGGTTGTCGATATTGTTAGATTTAAAACAGGCGTTAAAGAAGGAACCAAAGATAGAGCAAAATCAGCCTTTGAAACTTGGTTCGATAAAACTTTTGGATTTAAGGATTATGTCAAAAAAGAGACCGTTTCATTTAAAGAGGAAATTGCACAGGAACAAAAAAGCAACTCTGATATGGTAAAGGGTAAGTCTTATATCGAGGCCATTACTGATATTTATAATGAAAATGTTAATAAATATTTGCAAAACTACAAAAACTTATGTGCTTTAGATGCTCAAATTCTCAGTGGGGTGGGCATAGATAAAGCCAGTATTATGTCAGGACTTCGTGAAAAGATGGACGGGCTAAAAGTTTTCTATTGGGCTGAACTAATGTCAAATTTTTCACCCATTACTGAAAAAGTTCCTAGCACGAAAAGAAGTGAAATTACTAGGATGATGAATGCCAATTTGCATGTTGATTTTAATATTGACAATATCTATGCGGTGGTATGCTGGATTTTAAGAACCGTTAATGATTGTATTGATGATCATACAAAATATATGTACAAAAAACTAACCGATTTTAGCATCTCTTACGAGAAGCCCCCTTCCTTCAGGGAGGGGATGAATCGTATGTTTTAAAATAAAAAGGGAACTTTAAAGTTTTTATTGTATAATGTTAATAGTGATGTAGCTTTTCTTTA
>Ga0172377_10001967_pt1 | contig 21022 bp, 15 predicted proteins | sample Pumphouse3metaG_FD_119749 | JGI IMG/M metagenome (GOLD analysis project Ga0172377, IMG submission 119749) | Leachate microbial communities from a municipal landfill in Southern Ontario, Canada - Pumphouse #3 metaG | ecosystem: Engineered > Solid waste > Landfill > Unclassified | place: Canada...
AAGGCCAAGCTCAAGGAACTGACACAACGCAGTAATGGATGGTCGGTGGCATACCGACAGAAGAAGCTAAACCAGCTCATTAGAGGCTGGGTAGGCTATTTCAAGCTTGCGAAGTGTAAGACATCGCTTCGGGACATAGACCAATGGCTACGTAGGAGAATTCGCATGTTGTACTGGAAGATGTGGAAGCGGGTCCGTACTCGGTACAGGAGACTACGAAAATTTGGTGTCGAACATCAGAAGGCCTATGAATGGGCCAACTCCAGATTAGGATATTGGAGAGTGGCACACTCATGGATACTCAGTACGACACTGGATAATAGAAAACTCTTTGAATTGGGATGGCGATGGTTCTCTGGTCTGTATGCCAGAGAGTGCGTAAACTGATGAGGAGCCGTATACCGAACGGTACGTACGGTTCTGTGGGAAGTCGGATGAGCCTCAGGGGCTCATCCTCCTACCCGATTAATTACTTTTTTTAATTAACCTTATACTTTTCTTATTATCTTCTTGGTTGGTCTAATCTCTTTGGTTTGGGCTCTCACTATAGCTTTCTTGTGGGTTATAAGATAGCAGTAGTGGATCTTCTGATTACGCTCAAAGTCTAATCCAATAGTCTCTTCTGTAATATCCTTTACATCAAACTCTTTGATTATAACTGGACTCATTTGGAAGCGTCGGTAGTTGGTGGAGAAGATTAGGGTCCCATCTTGGGCTAGGTGACGCATTGCAGAGTGGATTAGCTTCTGGTGGTCACGGTGTACATCGAAAGAGTCACGCATCTTAGAGTTGCTGTAGGTGGGAGGGTCACAGAAGATAAGATCAAAAGTGTCTAGGGTTGTTCTCAACCACTTGATGCAATCTTCCTTGTAGTAGAAGTGGTTCATCGTTGTAAAACCATTGATCTCCATATTCTTCTCAGCCCACTCTAGGTAGGTGCTGGAGGCATCAACTGAAACGGTGCTTAATGCCCCGCCAGCGGCAGCATGAGCTGTGGCAGTCCCTGTGTAACTGAAGAGGTTAAGGAACCGTTTCCCCTCTGCTAACTCTTTAATCATCTTCCTTACGGGACGGTGGTCTAAGAAGATTCCGGTGTCGAGGTAGTCGTTGAAGTTGACCAAGAACATCAACCCATTCTCCCTCATGATATAGAACTTCTCAGTGGAGTCGAGTTTTTCGTACTGTTCTGACCCCTTCTGCCGCTGCTTAACATAGATGTGTTCAAGCTCTACTTCGGTAGCTCTCTCGGTGGCATCAATTAACTCTTGGAGTCGCTTTTGAGCCGCCTCTTCATCCACACTCTTAGGGGGGGCATACTCTTGAAGATGGATATACTTTCCTTCGTAGAAGTCGATAGCTGCTGAGTATTCGGGCATATCGGCATCGTAGAGACGGTAGGAGGTGACCCCTTCCTTTTCCAACTTAGCTAGTTTAACTAAATTCTTCTTAAGGCGGTTGTAGGCCATCTCAGCCCCCTCACTGAGGGGTTGAGCTAGCCTCTCCATCTTCTTTTGGATGGCTTTCTCCATCATCGCTTGGCGCTCTTCTCTGGAGAACACCCTATAGTGGGCTAATTGTGCCTCAATGGGGCCATTGTAGAAAGTGTTGGTCCGCTCTGGCTTCATATCGACAAAGGAGAGGAGACTCTGTTCGCCACAGAGGAGAGAAACATTCCAAGCAGGGAAGAGGGTGTTAAACTTCTCTCCCATGATGGTGTAGAGGTACTTAGAAGAGTCTGAACGTTTCCCATAAGGGGGATCACTCACCACGTAGTGGGTCCCTTCGGGGACCTCTTCGGCCTCTATCTTAGTGAAGTCTTTCAGATCAAACTCTATGAAGTTGCTAACCCTAGCTTTGCGGGCATTCTCTTTAGCGTAGTCAACAGACCCTTTGTCGATATCCCAAGCTAAGATCTTGATAGGTTTTTGAATTCCAGCTTCGTGCCTTGTATAAGCCTCCTCCAAAATCTCCTCCCAGAGGGTGGGGTTGTGGAAGTTGAGCTTTAAGAAGGCAAACCTTTGGGGGTTAAGGAGGCCTGGGGCAGTGTCTGTCGCTATTAAAGCCGCTTCAATAGGGATAGTTCCTGAACCACAGAAAGGGTCGAGAAGTAATCCTTGATTCTTATACCATTCGCTACGCATCAATACGGCCGCTGCTAAGTTCTCTTTAAGGGTGACCCGACTCCCCCCTTTGCGGTAACCGCGCTGGTGGAGTGATTTCCCCGAGATATCGAGGTACCAACTCACCGCATCGCGTTCTAGGTGGACGTGGAAGGTGACATCACAGTCATCTAATTCAACGGTGGGGCGCTCCCCATCGTAGTACCCCCTAATACGGTCAACGACCGCATCTTTGAGGCGCATTGCAGCAAAGGTGGTATTTTTAAGCCAGGGGCATGCATAGGAGGTGACCGTAATAGAAAAAGTCTTGGTCGGGTCAAGGTACTTCTCCCATGGAATCTTCATTGAAGAGTCGTAGAATTGATCACCATTGTGGATGTTATTATCATTGGCGAGGCTCATTAAGAGACGACTGGCGACTCTAGAGTAGAGGCAGAATTTATAGGCGGTCTCTAAGGTGCCATTAAACTCAACCCCCCCTCCAGTGACTGTTACATCATTCGCCCCAATGGCAGTAGCCTCTTGGGCAACTAAATCGTAGGTATTAGCTGGCGCAGCCGCATAGAAAATCATAAGGACCCCAAGAGTGATTGTAACTCATCTTTACTAAAAGAATAAGTGGTAGAGCAGTTGAAACACTGTAGCTCTAAGGGGAATGGTCCCTCTTCGAGGATACTTTGCCGCTCCTCTAGGGGGAGAGACTGAAGATATTCACCGTAGCGCTTACGGTCACAGGGGCACGAGAAGCCGTAGGGTTGGCTCTCTAGGTATTGGGGTGAGAACTTGGCAAAGACCTCTTCGACAAACTCTTTGCTATTTTTTCCCTCAGATAGATACTTTCCCATTGAAGGCATCGAGGTGGCCATCATCTCAATCTCCTCCAAGGTGGCATTATCGCTACCGGGGAGGTTCTGGAGGAAGAGGGCACCTGAACCTATAACGCGCCCCTCTCTATCGAACTGGATACTCAAAGAGACAACTGCTGGGGTCTGTTCGGAGGTTAAGAAATACTCAGCTAAATCTTTGGCAATCGAGCCGTGTTGCAACATGATTTGACCTGAGAAAGGGGTTTTCTTCCCCTCTAAAAGTTTAGTCACCGTTAGAAAGCCGGGACCAAAGAAGGGGGAGAGGTCAAAGCTCTCGAGGGGTTTATCGACTTGGATGGGGACCTCTTGAAGATAACCTCTAACGGCACCAATGGCCCACGCTTCGACGTAGACCCCCTTGATGGGACCTCCACACTCGATAGTGAGTTGAACCCGATCATCCCCTTTAACAGTTGAGGCTAAGAGCCCCGCTGCGAGGTAACCATGCCCCAACACTAAAGTCTCTAAAATACCTAACTCGTGGTTGGCCCGCATCTGGTTAATAGTGTGGGTCCCTTGAAGGGCGACGGCTCGCACTGAGCCGTCACTTAGGAGAAATACTTCACGCTTATCTTCAGGTAGCTTCTCCAAATGGGAGAGCAACTCTTTATCAACAATTGGCTTCTTTTTCATAGAGCTATAGATTACGCAACGACAACACTTTGTGCAAGCTCTTTGAACTCATCTCCCCCAATACTCTCTTTGTCTAAAAGGATTTCAGTAATCTTCTCTAAGAGCCCTTGATTAGCTTTCAACTGCTCTAAAACGAGAGCATAGCGCTCGTTGACGACCCTGGCAGTCTCATTGTCGATATACTCTTGAGCCACCTCTGAGTACTCCCTAGCACCTCCAAGCCCCTGGCTTGTAGTGGAGGGGAGGGTGATGTTTCTATATTTCTCACTCATTCCATACTCGGTTATCATACGGCGCACTAAATCGCTAGCCCGTGAGATATCATTACCGGCGCCGGTGGAGATTTCTCCAAAGATTAACTCTTCAGCAGCTCTCCCCCCTAAGAGGGTATCAATATTGCCTAAGAGTTCACTCTCACTCATCAAGAAACGATCCTCAATAGGGAGCTGTAGGGTATAACCGAGGGCTCCCAATCCACGCGGAATAATTGAGATTTTAGATACTGGTGGCGCCCCTTTGGTCATGTGGGCCGTTAAAGCATGCCCCACCTCGTGGTAGGCTACCTTTTTACGCTCTTCTTCGTTTAAGATGCGGCTTTTACGCTGGAGACCAGCTACCGACTTCTCAATCGCCTCGTCAAAGTCCTCTTGGGTCACCTTCTTTCTGTTTGAACGCACTGCCAAGAGGGCTGCCTCGTTGGCGATATTGGCTAAATCAGCGCCTGCTAAGCCGGCGGCAGCTTGAGCCACCTTCTTAAGGTCAACATCGTCCTCCATCTTGATATCCCGGGTGTGGATCTGCAGGATTGCTAAGCGCCCATCTAAATCGGGTTTATCGACCAACACTTGGCGGTCAAAGCGACCTGGCCTTAAGAGGGCAGGGTCTAAGATTTCGGGGCGGTTGGTGGCAGCTAAGATGATAACACCGGTGCGTGAATCAAACCCATCCATCTCAACTAAGAGTTGGTTGAGGGTTTGCTCCCGCTCATCGTTACCTCCAAAGCCAGCGCCAGAGCGGCTTCTCCCAATAGCATCAATCTCGTCAATAAAGATGATACAAGGCGAATTCTCTCGCGCTTGTCTAAAGAGGTCTCTCACTCGAGCAGCACCCACTCCCACGAACATCTCAACAAAGTCGGCTCCACTCATCCTAAAGAAGGGGACCTCGGCTTCACCGGCAACAGCTTTTGCCAAGAGGGTCTTTCCTGTTCCGGGAGGCCCCACTAAAAGGACCCCTTTGGGAATCTTACCCCCAATCTCACTATACTTAGTGGGATTCTGGAGGAAGTCGACCACCTCCTCAAGCTCGGCCTTACTCTCATCAACTCCAGCGACATCTTTGAAGCGGATACCGGTGTCCCCTTCAGCCACTATTTTAGCTTTGTTCTGGTTGAAAGAGAGGACCCCTTGTCCCCCACTTTGCCCCATCCTTGAGAAAACAAAGCGCCAGATGAGGAAGAAGATAAGGAGGGGAGCTACATATCCTAAGAGAGTTGAAAAGATTGAGGGTTGCTTGGGGGCAACAGCGTAATACTCCACCCCTTTCTCATCGAGTAGGGGGATAAAGGCTGGGTCGTTGATTATATAGGTGGAGAAGGTGTAGACAGGGGAGGTATCCCCCTGCTGCACTTTCTCTCGACTCTTGCTGTAGCCAATGTAATAATCACTTTGAATCTCAACCCGCTCAATCTCACCACTAGAGACCATCTCCTTGAAGAGGTTGTACTCAACCGCAGTGGCCCTATCGGTAGTGACAAAGAAAGAGTTAATTAGATACATCACTATCAGGATGATTAGGAAGTACCAGAAAGAGAACTTAAAACGCTTTCCAAAAATTGTAAAACGACCACTTTCACGGTGGATTCCCGGCTCATTCTCGGGGCAGGGTTTCTTTTTACCTGTTTTTTCATCTTTACATTCGTACTCGTGTTCTCGCTCTTCCATAATTACCTCTTGGATTATTTTCAATGTGTATATCTAGATAATAACAAGGGAGAGGTGAATAGACAAACGGTTTGCCCCATTTTCTTAAATATTTATGATAAGGATTGACATCTACAGAGGGGTCCCTTACTATATGTGGTGTACCTTGAGGTACAATAACACTATATATTGTGCATGCAGGACAGGGAAGAGGGGTGAAAAGCCCCCGCGGTCCCGCCGCTGTAAAGGTTAAGAGGGTGCCATAACCACTGGGTAAAACTGGGAAGGGGCACATCTCTGCTACACCTGAGCCAGAAGACCTCCCTGCATGAACTAACGCTACCACGGAGTATGGTTCGAGCGTTAAGAGACCTTCTCTTATCATCTATACCCCCTTGGAGCGACTGGAGGAGCTATGGTTTATCTCGTAACCAAGAGGGATGGCCGCCAAGTCTTTTGCGATGTACAAAAGATTGTTGATGCAGTTACTAAGGCATCTGTTGCTGCAGGAGAGGTGTTTGACACCACTAAGATTGCTATTGAAGTCTTAAAGATCTGTTCGCTGAGAGGTGAAGAGTCGGTCGACGTTGAGACCATCCAAGACACAGTAGAACAGGTTTTAATTAAAAATAATTATGGGGCAACTGCCAAAGCTTATATTCTCTACCGCGAGCAGCGACGCAAAGCGCGTGAAGAGGGGGTCTTAATTGAGGCGGTCCAAAATATGTTTCACGACTATTTGGATGAGCGCACCTGGTTGGTAAAAGAGAACGCCAACACCCGTAAATCGATTAATGGGATGAACAATTATATTCGTGAGCAGTTTACCCGCTACTACTACCTAAATGAGGTCTATCCCCAAGAGATTAGGGAGGCCCACCTGGGTGGCGATTTCCATATCCACGACTTGGGATTCTATGGCCCCTACTGCTGTGGATGGGACTTGCAACAATTGGTCTCCTTAGGGTTCGGGGGAATTGATGGGAAAGTCTCTTCACGCCCTGCCAAACACTTTCGCTCCCTATTAGGGCAGATTGTCAATGCCACCTTTACAACCCAAGGGGAGTGTGCTGGCGCCCAAGCATGGTCTTCAATTGACACCTATTGCGCCCCCTTTATAAGGTACGACAAGTTGAGCTACAAAGATGTTAAGCAGTCGCTTCAAGAGTTTGTCTTTAACCTCAACGTCCCCACCAGAGTTGGCTTTCAGTGCCCCTTTAGCAACCTCACCTTCGACCTACAGGTCCCTAAAAGGATGGAGAAGCAACACGTAATAATTGGGGGAGAGGCTCAAAAAGAGACCTATGGGGAGTTCCAAGAAGAGTTAGATATGTTCAACTTAGCCTTCTGTGAGGTGATGATGGAGGGGGATGCTTCCCAGCGACCCTTCACTTTCCCTATCCCCACCATAAATATTACTAAAGAGTTTAACTGGGAGAGCCCTGTCACCGATGCGATTATGGAGATGGCGTGTAAATACGGAACCCCCTACTTCTCCAACTACGTCTCAAGTGACCTCAACCCCGAAGATGCCCTCTCGATGTGTTGCCGCCTCCGCTTAGATACGACGGAGCTTAAGAAGAGGGGAGGTGGTCTCTTTGGATCAAACCCCTTAACGGGCTCAATTGGGGTGGTGACTCTCAACCTTCCCCTAATTGGCTACCTCGCCAAGGACGAGGAAGATTTTAAAGAGAGGGTCTCTAAATTAGCCGACATGGCTGCTACCAGTTTAGAGCTAAAGCGTAAAATAATAGAGTTTGAGAGCGATAGGGGGATGTACCCCTTTAGTGCCCGCTGGTTAGAACCAATAAAGAAGAGGGAAGGGGGGTACTGGTCCAACCACTTCTCAACGATAGGGTTAGTGGGGATGCACGAAGCTCTCTTAAACTTCTTTGGGGATGGGGAGGGGTTAACAGGGGCCAAAGGGCAACAGTTTGCCCTCGAGCTCCTGGAACTCCTAAACTCGAAGATTAGGGGATACCAGAAGAGGTATGGCACCCTCTTCAACTTAGAGGCGACCCCCGCTGAGGGGACCAGTTACCGCTTAGCTGCTTTAGATAAGAAACGTTATGGTGATATCATCACCGCTGGTGTCGATACTAGTTACTACACCAACTCAAGTCAGCTACCAGTCAACTTCTCCCACGACATCTTCGAGGTGCTTGACCTTCAAGATGAGTTACAAAGCGCCTACACTGGGGGGACAGTTTTACACCTCTACTTGGGAGAGAGGATTGAAGAGAAGGAGGTTGCCAAAACCCTCCTCAAGACAATCTTTAGAAACTATAAACTCCCCTATGTCTCACTCACTCCCACTTTCTCAACTTGTTCAGAGCACGGCTACCTTGTTGGGGAGCAACCCATTTGCCCCATTTGTGGGAAGAAGAGTGAAGTGTGGACCCGGGTGGTGGGCTACTTAAGGCCCGTTGAAGATTTCCACGTTGGGAAGAAGGAGGAGTACAAAGAGCGCCTCACCTACGAGATTGCCTAATGAATATTGCAGCAATCGAGAAGCTCTCCCTCTTAGATTACCCTAAGAAGTTGAGTGGCATAGTTTTTACCCAAGGGTGCAACTACGACTGCTTCTATTGCCACAACCGCTCTCTAATCGGGTGGAGTCAAACCCACCCGTCTCCCAACTATAAGGAGTTTCTAACAGAGCGAGTAGGAAAGCTGGAGGGGATCGTTATTAGTGGGGGAGAGCCCACTTTACAAAGGGCTCTTCTCCCCTTTGTTCGGGAGTGTAAGGCGTTGGGCTACTTGGTGAAACTCGATACCAACGGTAGCCACCCAGTACACCTTAAGGAGCTCCTTGATGATAACCTAGTCGACTATGTCGCCCTCGATGTGAAAGCGGTGTGGAGTGACTATAAGTGGGTGTGTGGTGCGGGGGGCGCTTGGCAAGCGGTTAACGACTCTTTAGAACTCTTGAAGGGGTCTACTCTTGAGTGGGAGGTTAGGACCACCCTCTACCCCACCATGACGCTGACAGACCTCGCTACAATTAGCCAGCAAATCGGGGAGGTCCCCCTGTGGCGCCTCAACATCTACCGGGAGCCAATTAACTACAAGGAGGGGGACAAGTTTAGGATAAAAGCCCCTTCACTACAGAGAGAAGAGGTGGCTGAGTGGCTAAAGAGTTACGGGGGAAAGGTGATTATCTCAGGGTGAACTCAATCGACAAAGAGTAAAAAACCCCCTATAGTATTTTCATGAAGTTGGATGGAAGTGTTGTCGTAGTCACCGGCTCTGCCCAAAGAGTGGGGAGGGCCATGGTCCTTGCTCTAGTAGAGGAAGGAGCATCTGTTGTGATTCACTACAACCAAAATAGAGAGGCTGCTCTCAACTTACTTGATAGTCTCAAAGGATCCGCTATAGCCATTGGAGCCGACTTAACTACCTTTGGGGGTGTCGAAGAGCTAATTGAGCAGACACTCCACCACTATAGGCGCTGGGATGGCCTAGTTAACAACGCCTCCGTTTTTGAGCGAACTCCAATTGATGAAGTTGACTACCACCAATGGGATTATGAGTTTGCCCTCCATGCCCGAGCCCCCTTCTTTCTCTCCAAGGGGCTCTATGAACACCGTAAAAGGGGAGAGTTTCCCTCAAGTGGGTGGGTTATTAACATTAGCGACATGGGGGTAAGCCACCCCACACCTTCGCGTCCTCTCTACTACGCCTCTAAAGGGGCCCTCGAAGGACAAACTAGAGTGTTGGCCACTGCTTTAGCTCCCTATGTGAGAGTTAACGGAATAGCTCCGGGAGCTGTTATGCCAGCTAGAGATAGCGATCTAGACTACTTTAAGCGCCTTAAAGAGAGGCTCCCTTTAAACCATTTAGCTAGTGTTGAGGACTTAATGGCAACGCTCCTTTTTTTGGCTACTAATAATTCAATTACGGGGGAGACAATCGTAGTAGATGGTGGAGAGCACCTTTTAAATTAAACTTATACGCTATCTACACAGTTCCTTCACACAATCTCCATAAAGCTGTGTGACACTACACTTACCAAGAATAGAGAGAGATAAAGATAAAAATGGACTTATTAACACTAATTAAGACCCTTAGAGCCTATTTTATCCTTAAGACAGAGAGGTAATCTCTTAATTAGCGATACGACGATTGTAGTTGACGCTGAGGAGCACCTTCTATAAATTAGACGGAAGGGTGTGAAAAATGTTCACACATTGAATTTTTAACTTATTTGTGAAGGGATAAATATGAAGTGGAAAAGAGTGGTCGTAGCGCTCAGCCTAATTGCTTTGATGACAAGTCTTTTTAGCGCTGATTTAGAAGATATAATAAGAGAAGCTAAAGAGCAGAGTAGTACAATGCGGATGATAGAGCTCAGTAGAGAGAGCAGTGAACTCTCTATGGCCTCTAAAGATTTAAAAAACAGAGTTGGAGTGGGGGTTAACAGCAGTTTCTCCCTCCTTGAAAGTAACTATGGGGCAATGCTTGTAGAAGATTATCGCTACACCCTCTCAGGGGAGCCGAGTGTCAGTTTAGTACTCCCTAATGATGGGGGGACAACCATCAAATTGGTAGCCCCCTTCTCAACTACCCTCCAGGGGGACCCCATCTGGAGCACCTCTCCCAATATTGGGGCGACCCACACCTTTAAGTTTGGTGACAGCGGGGAGACCCTGGATGATTTAACTACTACTCGTCAACGTTTAGAGCTTGATCGCTCCTACACTCAAAAGATTTTAGACTTTGAAACTTCGGTCTACAATAAGATTTTAGAGTTAATTGGGTATGAGATTACCCTCCTTAGGGGAGAGAAGAATATCTTAATAGCTCAGACGAAACTCGATAATGCCCTTAAGCTCAAAACTGTTACCGTAGGGTCAACTGCCCATCAAAGTATGGAGTTGTCGTTGAAACAGCTCCAAAACACTAAGAAGGGGACGCAAGACCTACTTGCTTTAAGTAAGGTGCAGTATAAGCAGCTGACAGGATTAGAGTGGGAAGGGGTTGAGATTATTCGGGAGCCCTCTTTGGAGTTCTCTCCTCTCCCCACTGGTGATACCACCGTTATCTTGGCTGCCCTTGATGAGCAAATTGCTCGGGAAAATTTAGCCTTAACCCAAAGGTTGACGGTCAATTCAACGAGTGTCCCCTCCTTGAGTGTTGGTGGTGATGTCGGTTTCTCTTACAGTCAAAAGACCACCTCTTCCTCCTCCTACACCATAACCCCACGTGCCACCTACAATGGGTCCAACTTCTCAGTTGGCACCTCTGTGAAACTTGGCATTGATGGGGAGAGTGGCAAAGTTACACCAGTGGTAACTGTCAGTGGAGGGTGGCAAAACAACGCTACCAAAGAGAGCGAAGAGATTAAAATTAGGAAATTGGAGCAAGAGATTGAGATGGCGACCCTCTCTTACCAAGGAGCCCTCTTAGACTACCAGATAAAGGCTAATAAACTGGAGGGAGATATCCTCAGTTTTACCCTTGAGAGGGATCAGTTTGAAGATAATAGCAACTACAATAAAGAGGTCTTGGAGAAGACTATTGAGGCGTTCAATCGGGGATTGGCAACCCAAACTGAAGTTGACCAAGCCCTCCTTGATGTTGAATTGGATCGTTACGAAGCGAAAAGGTATGCCCTGCAGGCCCTAATATTAGCCAACAGAGTTGAAGCTCTTAAGTTATAGTGGAGAAGAAGAGAATGAGTGAAATTAATAATAGTGAAAACAAATTGCGGAATAATTTGAAGAAGAAACGACGCCAAAAAAGGGTTAAGCGGCTCATAACTTGGATTGTAATCATAGTGTTGCTCTTTGTAGGAATCTATACCTACCGCTACTACAACACCCATGGTGTACTCCCCCTCATTGGGAGAGAGGGTGCTAAAAAAGAGATGACCGGAAGGGGTCAGGAGCAGACAGCTGTTGTGCAAGAGATTGAGTTTTCTCAAACTATCGATTTGAGTGGAACTGTTGTCGCCTACGATACCCAAACGGTGGTCTTCCGCTCCACCGGTGCAGTAACTGGGGTCTACGTCAACAAGGGAGACCGTGTTAAGAAAGGGGACCTCTTGGCCACTATCGACGACACCTCCCAACTCTACAGCTTAGCCAATATTGAATCCTCGATAGAGGAGGCAGAGCTACAAGGTTCTCGAAGGAGTCTTGAGCTCCTTGAGATGCAGCGTAAGATGGCCCTCAACAACCTCGACTACACCAAAGCCTACGCCAACTTTGATGGAGTGGTCGCCTCTGTTTCAGTTGATGAGGGGGATTACTTCCAAGCTGGTGATACAGTGATGGTCTTAATTGACCGTAGTAAACTAAAAGCGACGGTCGAAATCGATGAAATTGATATCCAAACTGTCCATGTAGGGATGATGGCAGAGCTCTCTTTTGATGCCCTCCCGGGCCAAACGGTCAACGCTGTGGTGACCAATATCCCCATGGTGGGGCGCACTACCAATCAGGGTATTGGGGTTTTGGATGTTGAGATTGTGATTGATGAACCCCCTGCCGCAATTGCCCCCGGCTTCACTTTCGCAGGGACAATCACAGCTGAAGAGGTTAAAAGGATGTTGGTGGTCCCCTCTTCGGCTGTTACCTCCAACCGACGGGGGAGCGACACTATTCGCAAGCGACAAGCTGACGGCACTGCCATTACCGTTGAGGTAAGTACCAAGTATCTGGGAGAGGGGATGAGTGAGATTCTCTCCGGTAAGATCAATGTGGGTGATACCGTTTTTACCAACTCAAGTGGGGGCAGTGGCTTTAACTTTATGGTCCCCGGTGGAATGGGAGGACTATTTTAATGGTAGATGTTATCAAGTTGTGGGAGGTTAAACGCTACTTCTTGATGGGGGAATATGTTGTTAAAGCGCTTGATGGAGTAACTCTCTCGATTAAAGAGGGGGAGTTTACCGCCATCATGGGCCCCTCTGGATCAGGTAAGTCGACCCTCATGAACTTAATCGGGTGTCTCGATACCCCCACCGATGGACTCATTGAGATTGATGGCGAAGAGACCCTTGGGATGAGTGAAAAGGACCTCGCCTATATTAGGAATCAAAAGGTTGGCTTTGTCTTCCAACAATTCAACTTGCTGGGGAGAATCAACGCCCTTGAGAACGTTATGACCCCTCTCCTCTATGCGGGCGTTGGCGTTAAAGAGCGGAAAGAGCGGGCTATTATGGCCCTAGAGAGGGTAGGGTTGGGGGATCGGATGAAACACCGCCCTAATGAGCTCTCAGGAGGACAAAAGCAAAGGGTAGCTATTGCGCGGGCACTGGTTAACAACCCCTCAATAATATTGGCTGATGAGCCAACCGGAGCTCTCGACACCCATACAGGACTTCAGATTATGGAGTTCTTTGAAGAGTTGAATGCCGAAGGACACACGGTGGTGGTGGTGACCCACGACCACGATGTTGCCGCTTTAGCCCGCCGTCAAATCCGCATGCGCGATGGACGGATGGAGGAATAGATGGTCTGGGAGAATATAAAATTAGCCTTCAAGGCGATGAATACTAGTAAGATGCGTACCCTCCTCTCCCTCTTGGGGATTGTGATTGGGGTCGCTTCGGTAATTGCAATTCTAACCTTAGGTGAGAGTGCTACCAATAGTATTACTCAAACTATAGTGGAGAGCGGTTTAGAGATGGTGACCATCTTCCCAGTCCGCTCCGAAAAGTCCTCCAACGAATTTACCGAAAACTTTGGAGAGCGTCTTATGGAGAGTGTCGATAACATTAAAACTGTCTTGCCGGTCAACTCTTCTAATGCCCTTATTAGGGTGGGACAGAAATCGATTAATGCCACCGTTACAGGGGTCCTCTCCACCTATGCCGATGTATTGGACTACACCACTGAAGTTGGCTCATTCTTTACCCAAAACGATAACTTAGCCAATCGGCAAGTGGTTGTTTTGGGCTCCACTGTGGCCGAAGAGCTCTTCCCCGGGGGGGACGCCCTTGGCAAATACATCTCAATTTTCCGCAACCAAGCCAAGAGTTACCAAGTCATAGGGGTGATGAATCCCAAAGACGCCTCTTTTAACCTCCAGTTTAATAGTGCTGTCTATATCCCTTACAACACCTACTCGCAGCGTTTCATAAAGCCCTCTAATGTGGGCTCCTATGTGGTACGGGTTGCCGATGGAGCTGACGCCTTAGAGGTGAGTGATAACATCACCACCTACCTCGACACTTCGATTGGCTCTGACGCCTACCGCCTCTTCTCTCCTGCTAGCCTCGCTGATATGGCGGAGCAGATTACCGGCACCTTTAGCTCCTTCTTAGCCGCAATAGCTGCCATCTCTCTCCTTGTGGGAGGCATTGGGATTATGAACATTATGTTGGTCTCGGTGGCTGAGAGGACCCGTGAGATTGGAGTGCGCAAGGCGATGGGGGCCTCCCCTTGGACTATTATGGGGCAATTTATTACCGAAGCGATTGTCCTCACCTTTACCGGAGGCTTGATAGGAATTGGGTTGGGAACCCTTCTAAGTTGGTTTGTAGCTAACCTAGTAGGGTGGTCACTCTACATCTCCTACTCCTCTTATATCTTTGCTGCTGGCTTTTCAACACTAGTTGGTGTCTTTTTTGGGTGGTATCCTGCGATGAAAGCGTCTAAACTAGACCCAATAGAGGCGCTAAACTATGAGTAGAACTAGAAGATGGAGATTTGTCGAAGGGAAAGAGTCACTCTTTATTGTGGGTGGACTAATCTTTCTCTTCGCCCTTCTCGTCACTCTAGTTCTTTTTCTTTCCCAACTTATCATTGAGAAAGAGAATACCCTGATGCAATTTGAGGCAGAGCGGGGCTTTGCCTCCTCAGCCCTCCTCTTGTTACAGGAGGAGCACTCACGAGCCCTTACCGCCATGGCTGAAGCCAATGTGGTGGGAATTGGGGTCTATTCAAACGCTGGGAGATTGCGGCTGGGGTTGGGCTCTGTCCCTAATACCCTCCCCCTTGAGAGGTTCCATGAGATTTGGCAGAGCCGCTCATCAAGCCACTTGAACCAAGGGGTTGCCAATTACAACAAAGAGACAGGGATGATTGAGTACCTCCGCTTTAGCCGTCTCACTATCGAAGTTGAGACGGGGAATATTACGTTGGAGGATGATGGATACCTCCCATCCCCCCTCACCTTCCCCGACATCCTCTACATCCTCTTTGATGGGGGGCAGTACTACAAGAAGGTGTTGTTAGTGCGCGTGCTGACGGGAATAGCCCTTGCCGTTCTCTTAACGTTTCACCTCGTCGTATACAATATCTACCGAAGCAACCGCAAATACCGTGAAGTGTTGGCTAAACAGGAGAGTTTGGTCAACTTAGGGCAAGCTGCCCGCACGCTGACCCATGAGATTAAAAATCCCTTAAGTGCCATCACTCTCCAAATGGCCCTCCTTAAGAAGACGATGGGGGATGCCAACTATGAGGGGATCGCGGTGGTTGACCAGGAGGTGCAACGCCTGATTCACCTCACTAATAAAGTCTCCGACTTCTTGCGTAACCCTGTTGGAGCACCTGAGAAGATCGACTTATTGGTCCTCTTGAACTCACTGCGTCACACCTTTTTGGAAGAGATTGAATTAATCTCCGCCTTGGATGAGGCTTATATCTTCTTTGACCCTGACCGAGCCCGCTCCGTCTTTGAGAACTTAATAAAAAATGGGATTGAGAGTTGTGGTGGGCGCGACCCAGCCGTTGAAGTTGAAGTTACCCGTGACCGAAGAAAACAGATCCACATCTACGTGCGCGACCGAGGAGATGGGATAGAGGAGGGGGACCTCGAGAAGATCTTTGACCCCTTCTACACTACGAAGATTCACGGTTCTGGTATTGGGCTCGCAATTTGTCGCCAGTTTGTCCGTGCCCAAAAAGGGAACTTAAAGCTCTACCCACGCGAGGGTGGGGGGACTGTGGCTGAAGTTATCCTCCCAGAAGAGAGTTACTAGAGGAGTCTATGAGAGTATTAATAGTTGATGATGAGTACAATATTAGGGAGTTGCTACGCAAATATTTGAGCCTCGAGGGGCTCGAGAGCGATGGGGCTGAAAATGGTCTATCGGCACAGCGCCTCTTAAGGGAGAACCCCTACGACGCTTGTCTCATCGACCTCAAGATGCCAGGGATGGATGGACTCAGTCTAATCCAATGGATTCGCCAAGAGGGGTTTCAGATGCCCATCATTATGATTAGTGCCCACGGAGAGATTCACGATGCAGTTACCGCCCTCAAAGAGGGGGCCCAAGACTACATCGTTAAACCCTTTGATCCCGAAGAGTTGATTATTAGGCTCAGGAAACTGATAGAGACCCAACAGCTACGTCGCTTAGTTGAGTCAAAAAGTCGGGTTAAAGGCTACCTCGATGAGGGGCTGGTGGGGGACTCTCCCCCTATGAGGAAGATTAAAGAGATTATTAGTCGAGTGGCCGACTCCCCTTCCATTGTCCTAATAACAGGGGAGAGTGGGACCGGTAAAGAGGTTGTTGCCCGGCGACTCCACGAAGTATCATCAAAGGCTGATGGCCCTTTTGTGGCTATCAACATTGGAGGAGTTCCCGAAAATCTCCTTGAGAGCGAACTTTTTGGGTACGAGAAGGGGGCCTTTACCGGCGCCTATGGACGCAAGATTGGGATGTTCGAACTTGCTAGTGGGGGGATTTTGTTTCTCGATGAGATTGGCGATATGCCACTACCCCTACAAGTTAAGATGTTGCGGGTGATTCAAGAGCGTAAAATTCAGCGCCTAGGTGGCAACACTCCCATTCCCATCAATGCGCGCATTGTGGCAGCCACCAATAAGAACCTTGAGGAGATGGTCCAAGCGGGTAGTTTCAGGGAGGACCTTTTTTACCGCCTCAACGTCGTTAGGATTGAGTTGCCTCCTTTGAGGGAGAGGCAAGAAGATATCCCTATCTTAGCGGGAATGATTCTCAACCGCCTCAACCGCCAGATGGGACACAAGATTGAGGGGTTAAGCGTAGCTGCCATCGAGGCGCTAAAGAATCACCCCTTTTACGGCAACGTGCGTGAGTTGGAAAACGTCTTAGAGCGAGCTGTTATCTTTGCCAATCAAAGTGAGATTCAAGTAGAGGACCTCGATTTACGCACCTCGCTTGGGCAAGGGGGGGTAGAGAGCTCTACTCCAATTAGGGTTGATGATGGGGGCGAGGCTAAGAGTCTTAAAGAGCTTGAAGTAGAGGCTATAATTAGGTCGCTCCACCGCTGGGAGGGGAATCGTACCCGGGCCGCTGAAGAGCTGGGGATCTCAAGGCGCACCCTTATTAACAAAATTGCTGATTACCAATTAGATCTATAATAAGGAGAGATGTAAATGAAAAAACTGCCTCATTGGTCATTAGAGACCATCTATCCTGGGATTGAGAGCGAAGAATTTAATAACGACCTAGCAGCTCTAGCCTCCCTCGCTAAAGAGGTAGAAGGGCTGTTGCAAGGCGACCTCATTGAGTTGTTAGAGAAGTATCAACACCTTCTTGAGACTGGAATCACCCTTGGCGCCTACACCTATGCCAACCTCTCAGTTGACACCGGCAACGAAGCCTACCTTAGAGGGTTTAGCAGAGTTGAAGAGGCTACCTTAGAGTTGCAGAGAATCCATATTCTGTTCATAAAAACGTTAGCTGAACGACAAGAGGAGCTAACTCCACTAATAGGCGAAGGGGGAGAACTCCACCAATTTAGGTTTGTTATTGAAGAGTTAATTGACCAACAACGCCATACAATGAGTGAAGCTGAAGAGGCTTTAGCAGCCGACCTAAATCGTTCAGGAAGTGATGCTTTCTCCCGCCTTCAAGAGGCAATCTCTTCTCAAGCTACAAATGAGCTCAACGGAGAGAGAAAGACAGTCATTGAGTTGAGGTCACTTGCTTTTGACAGAGACCGTGCGGTGCGCGCAGCTGCCTTTGAGAAGGAGCTAGAGGTCTTTGAGGAGCACGCCACCGCTTTTGCCTACGCCCTCAATGGGGTGAAAGGGGCCACAATCTCCCTCGGTAAGAGGCGCGGTTACTCCTCTCCCCTTGAAGAGTCACTGAAGCAAGCGCGTATTAGCGAAGAGGTTTTGAACCTACTGATTGGGACAATTGAGGAGAACTTGCCCCACTTTAGGCGCTATCTAAAAGCTAAGGCCCATGCCTTAGGGATAGAAAAATTAGCCTTTTACGACCTCTTTGCCCCCCTTGGAGAAGAGGGGAGGAGCTACAGTTTTGAGGAGGGGCGTTCGATTATTGTCGACCTCTTCACAAAATTCCACCCTCCAATGGGGGAGTTTGCCGACCGAGCCTTTGAGAAGAATTGGATTGACAGTGAACCTCGCGAAGGGAAAGTGGGAGGAGCCTACTGCACCTCATTTCCCCTACGTAAAGAGACCAGAATATTGGCCAACTGGGACAACTCTTACAATAGCGTCCGCACCGTAGCCCACGAGTTGGGGCACGCCTACCACGACTATATAACATCAAAGTTACCCTACCTCTTAAATCAATACCCCATGACACTGGCTGAGACCGCTTCAATCTTCAGTGAACTCTTAATCTTTGAGGGGGCTCTTCAAGATAGTAGTGACCAAGAGCGGATCCTCTTAATTGAGGAGTTCCTCCAAGATTCTACCCAAACTTGTGTCGATATCCTTAGTCGCTTCTACTTCGAGAAAGAGTTCTTTGAGAGGAGAAAAGAGGGAGATTTAACCCCCTCTCAAATTAGTGCCATTATGATTGACGCCCAAAAGAGGAGCTACGGTGATGGCCTCGATAGTGAGGCGCTCCACCCCTACATGTGGGCAGTGAAGGGGCACTACTACCGCAGTAGCCTCTCCTTCTACAACTTCCCCTACGCCTTTGGTCTCCTCTTTGGCCTTGGAGTCTACCATTTGGGTAAGGGTGAGGACAATTTTGCAAAGCGCTATGATGAACTACTCCTCTACAGTGGTCAAAATAGTGGCGAGAAGGTGGCTGCTTCAGCTTCCCTCGATATTACTAAAAAAGAATTCTGGCAAGGGAGCATGGCAATCGTTAAGCAGTACGTCGACGAATTTTGCCACTTGGTAGGTTATGAAGAGGAGAATTGAACTCACCATAGAGAAGATGGTGAGTAAGGGGGAGGCCCTTGCACGCCACGAGGGGAAGGTTGTCTTTGTACCTGAGGCAATCCCAGGGGAGAGGCTCTTGGTTGAGCTAACCGAGGAGAAGGGGGATTTTAACCGCGCTAAAATAGTTGAGATTTTAGAGCCCTCCCCACAGAGGATCACCCCCAAGTGCCCCTTTTACGGAAGGTGTGGAGGGTGTGACTTCCAGTTTATCGACAACACAAGTCAAGTTGCCTATAAAGAGATGATGGTACGCGAGAACTTGGAGCGGATAGGGAAAATCGACCTCTCTCAAATTGAGTTCCTTGGAAGTGTCGTTAAAGATGAGTGGGGCTACCGCAATAGGGTCCGCTTTCACACCCAAGGTAATAAGGTGGGCTTCTTAGAACGCCAAAGCAATACCTTGGTCACTATCGACTACTGCCCTGTCCTCTGTGACCAGCTCAATCTCTACCTGAAAGAGAAGCGGGGAGAGTTACTAAAACAGCGAATTGGGAGTGTAAATGCCCTAGCTGGTGAAAGTGAAGTGACCTTCACTCGCCGTCCAGTTGCATTAACAGTGAATGACAAAACCCTCTACTGCGATGCCAAAGCCTTCTTCCAGTCCAACCACTATATCCTCCCAGAACTGGTCACCTATGTTAAAGAGACGGTCAGGGGAGAGAGAATTCTTGACCTCTACTCTGGAGTGGGCACCTTTGCCGCCTTCCTTGAGGGGGAGGGGCGCCAGGTAATTGCCGTGGAGAGAGATCGGCGTTGTTTAGAGCTCGCTAAGAGGAACTTAAAGGAGACCCAGTTTGTCCCCATTCCTTTGGAGATGTGGGTCAAAAGGGAGGCACTGCCCCAAGTAGATACAATCATCGTTGATCCTCCACGGGAGGGACTTGATAGAGAGGTCCTTAATATCTTAACAATACTGGGTGCTGAGAGAATCATCTACGTCTCGTGTGACAGTGTCACATTGAGTCGTGACTTGAGGCTCTTTGCTACTAAGGGGTATCAAGCTACTAGTATCAAAATGTTTGATATGTACCCCCAAACTTCCCACACTGAGTCGGTCGCTTTGCTGAAATTGATTTAGCTTCTTCAAGCTATACACGCCCCTTATTGGATTGTACCTATATAGGAATAATGTTGACATCGTTCCTCTATGGGTATATTGTCTATGTGGGTGCATTATGAAGTATATAAGTATTAAAGAAGCCAGTCAGAAGTGGGGTATTAGTGATAGCCGAATAAGGCTTTTATGTCGGCAGGGTAGGATTGAAGGAGCTATAAAAATAGGGGAAAATTGGACTATCCCTGTGGATACTGCTAAACCCATAGATGGGAGAGAAAGGATAAAGAAAGCCTATTTTGGATTACAATACGACTTCACGCTGATTGATTCTTTAAAGGAAAGCATCGATGGGTATAGACCTTTTCCAAAAGAGACAGTTAAATCGCTTCATGAAAAACTAGTTGTAGAGTGGACCTATAACTCAAATGCCATTGAGGGAAATACTTTAACTATCTCTGAAACAAAGGTGGTTCTTGAAGGTATTACCGTCGGTGGAAAGAGTATTAAAGAGCATTTGGAGATTATTAATCACCGTGATGCCATTTTATTTATAGAAGATTTAATTACCAATAAAGAGCCAATTACAGAGTGGAATATAAGGAATATTCACTCATTGATACTTAAAGAGATCGATAACCAAAATAGGGGAAAGTATAGATTAGATAATGTCCTTATTAGTGGAGCCAAGCATTTGCCCCCAAGCCATTATGACCTACCTAACCTAATGCAAGAACTGATAGAGGAGTACAACACTAATTGGGGAGATTTCCATCCGGTTTTAAGGGCAGCACTATTACACGGGGAGTTTGTTAAGATTCACCCCTTCATAGATGGTAATGGGAGAACAGCTAGACTTTTATTAAATTTTGAGTTGCTAAGAAACGGATATAGGCCAATTATTATTAAAAATGAGGATAGGGCTCAATACTATGCTGCATTAGACCTTGCCCACACAACAATGAATTATGGTCCTTTTATAGAGATGGTAGCTGCATTAGTTGTAGAATCTGAGGAGCTTTGGTTAGCAGTGTTAAAGTAGTGACGTTAATAAATTACCGGTACTATTTAGAGGGGGTAGGTTATGCTGAAAGTGAAGGAAGGGAGTGTAGAGACGTCTTCTTTTGTTGTCGACTATGTTGCCTTTGGACAGGGGAGTACCCCCCTTATACTTATCCCCGGTCTCGCTGATGGACTTCAAACTGTCAAAGGGAAAGGGCTCCCATTAGCCCTCTTATACCGCCGGTTTGCCAAAGATTTTAGGGTCTACTCTTTTAGCCGTAAGCGAGTTTTAGAGGAGGGGTACACCACCCAAGATATGGCAAGAGAGTTGATGATAGC
>Ga0172377_10001968_pt1 | contig 21020 bp, 14 predicted proteins | sample Pumphouse3metaG_FD_119749 | JGI IMG/M metagenome (GOLD analysis project Ga0172377, IMG submission 119749) | Leachate microbial communities from a municipal landfill in Southern Ontario, Canada - Pumphouse #3 metaG | ecosystem: Engineered > Solid waste > Landfill > Unclassified | place: Canada...
ATAGGTACCTGAAAAGTTGATCCTCCTACACGACGGCTCTTAACCTCAACTGCAGGTGTAATATTTTCAAGAGCTTTCTTCCATATTTCAAGAGGAGAAAGTTCTTCTTTTTTCATGCGCTCTCCTACTAAGTCAAGAGCATCATAAAAAATGGCAAAAGCTTTAGACTTTTTACCGTCCCTCATCAGGACATTTACAAATTTTGTTACCAGTTCACTATTAAATTTAGGATCCGGTAAAACCATTCTTTTTTTTGGTTTTGATTTCCTCATTTTCTTTTCAAATTAGTGTTATTCAAATTGGCTGTGATTATCTGAGCTTCAGTTCTCCCTTAATTATAGGATCATTTACTCAGCCAAACCATTAACTCCACTTTCTTAATTTACTTTTGCTTTGGTCTCTTTGCACCGTATTTAGAACGTCTTTGAGTACGTCCTTCAACACCCGCAGTATCCAAAGCACCACGAATTAAGTGATATCTTACTCCAGGAAGATCTTTTACTCTTCCTCCACGGACTAAAACAATAGAATGTTCCTGTAGGTTATGACCTTCTCCAGGAATGTAAACGTTAACTTCCTTACCATTTGTTAACCTCACCCTTGCTACTTTACGCATAGCTGAATTAGGTTTCTTAGGGGTTGTTGTATAAACACGTACACAAACACCTCTCTTCTGCGGACAGGAATCTAATGCCGGAGACTTGCTCTTATCAATTTTTGATCGTCTCCCCTTTTTAACTAACTGCTGAATCGTTGGCATACAACTATTTTAATATTTATTCAAAATGAGGTGCAAAGTTATTGATTTTTTGGACATCATATAGCTTTTCCCTTGTTTTTATTTAATTCTTAATTACTTCCTCCAAAATCAGTTGGCAAAAGTACTAATTTTCAACAAATAACAACAACTTTATGCAACGTTTTTTAAAAAAAAGAATTTACCTTCCCTTAACACTCCGTTATGAAAGGAAAGAAGAAGTTTATTAGGTACAGTTCATAATTTCTTAATTAAAAACGGAAACATATAAAATTTTTTCCCTCCAAATTAATCACTCTCCGATTGCCGGTAAATAAAAAATATTATTAATTTTGGTGAGAAGAGATAAAAAATTGATCATAAAAACTAACATTTACCAAAAACAACCAGAGATTAAAACCAATTAAATTTTAAACTTATGAAGGTATATAACACAAATGAGATCCGAAATATCACCTTAATGGGTAATGCCGGATGTGGTAAAACCACCCTTGCTGAAGCAATGCTTTTCGAGGGTGGAATCATTAACAGAAGAGGCAACATTGATTCCAAAAACACAGTTTCAGATAACTTTGAGATAGAACATGAATTCGGGAACTCAATTTTCTCCTCTGTATTATATACAGAGTATAATGGTAAAAAAATCAACATTATAGACACTCCGGGAATGGATGATTTTAAGGGAGCAACTATTGCCGCCATGCATATTACAGGAAGTGCAGTTCTTGTTATTAATACTCCAAACGGAGTAGAAGCAGGAACAGAATCATGCGCAAAAAACACCAGAGAATTAGGGAAACCCCTGATTATATTATTCAATCATCTGGACAGTGAAAAAGCAAATTTTGACCAGACACTCGAAGAAACAAAAAAATTGCTGGGACAAAATGCTACCGTTGTTCAGTATCCTGTCAACCCAGGAGTAGGTTTTAATGGCATAATAGATGTCTTAAAAATGAAATATTATAAATATCCTGTAGAAGGCGGGAAACCTGAAGTTCTGGATATTCCCAAAAAAGAAGAAGAAAAAGCAAAAAAATTATACGAACAACTTGTAGAAGCAGCAGCCGTTAATGATGAAAAATTAATGGAACTTTATTTCGATAAAGGATTCCTATCTGAAGAAGAAATGAGACAGGGAATGAGAGAAGGCATGAACAATCGTAGCTTCTTCCCAATTTTCTGTACCTCAGGAAAACAAAATATAGGTATAGGAAGGTTAATGGAGTTTATTACAAATATTACGCCTACACCAGCTCAGGCTATCGAGCTTAAAGAAATAAATGGTAAAGAAGTTAAAATGGAAGATGATGCTCCAGCCTCATTATTTGTATTTAAAGCATCCATAGAACCACATGTTGGAGAAGTAATTTATTTCAAGGTAATGAGTGGAATAGTAAAAGAAAGCCAGGATCTCATAAACACAAACACAGGGAATAAAGAAAGAATATCCCAATTATTTGTTTCAGCAGGGAAAAACAGAACAAAAGTTCCTGAGATACATCCCGGAGACTTCGGGGCCACTGTAAAACTAAAAGAAACAAAAATCAATCACACATTAAGTGATAAAGATGCAGCATACTCACTTGCTCCGATTGAATTTCCTAAATACAGACATACAGTCGCTATGAAGGCTGTAAATCAACCCGATGAAGAAAAAGTTTCGGAAATGTTTCAGAAATTACGCATTGAAGACCCTTCCTATACTGTTGAATATTCCAAAGAATTAAAACAAATGCTTGTTCATTGTCAGGGAGAATATCATATAAACGTATTAAAATGGTACTACCAAAATATTTTCAACCTTGACATTGAATTTGAAAGACCCAAAATTCCTTACAGAGAAACAATAACAAAAATATCCCCGGGAGAATACCGTCACAAAAAACAATCAGGTGGTGCCGGTCAGTTCGGAGAGGTTCATCTGGTAATAGAGCCATACATAGAAGGAAGTGAACCCAGAAATATGGTAAATATAAAAGGTAAAGAACAAAAACTATCTGTCCGCTCAACGCAGGAATACCCTTTGAAATGGGGAGGAAAACTCATTTTTCATAATTGCATAGTAGGAGGATCAATTGATACACGTTTCCTTCCCGCCATTTTAAAAGGAATCATGGAAAAAATGGAAGAAGGCCCGCTAACGGGTTCATATGCACGTGACATCAGGGTTTATATTTATGACGGGAAGATGCATCCGGTTGATTCAAACGAAATTTCATTTAGGATTGCAGGAAGAAATGCCTTTTCTCAGGCATTCAAAGAAGCCGGACCTAAAATTCTGGAACCTATATATAATCTTGAAGTATCTGCTCCTTCTGATAAGCTGGGAGATATAATGAGTGACCTTCAGGGACGCCGTGCCCTAATACTTGGAATGGATAGTAAAAAAGGAGTTGAAAAATTAACAGCAAAAGTACCACTTAAAGAAATGTTTAAGTATACCACAACACTAAGTTCCATTACACAGGGCAGAGGTTCTTTTAACCTAACATACGAAGGATACGAAAAAGTGCCACAGGAAATTCAGGATGAATTGCTTGCTACTTATCACGAAAAAGAGGAATAAAAAAATTATTTCGAATAAAAAGGAAAGGCTGTCCGTTGGGATGGTCTTTCCTTTTTTGTCGTCACTACGACAGGCTTAACAGTATAGCACCACATTTATTTTAGCACTGGCGTTATAATAAAACTAAAAATACCCCTGTATAAAAACCGGGGTATTCCATATCATTTACTCCATTTTTCAACCAGATACTGAGCCATTCTTATATCATATCTTGTCATGTTATATTTGTCGTGGTCAATAATATACTTAGCTCTATTCTGAACAATTTCATCATCTATGTCAAGATTATCTACAACATTAAATGCATAACACTGCACTCCAGGAATACCACAATTTAGTTGTTTGACAATTGCTTTCAATGCAAGTTTTCTCTCACCCATTTTATATAGAGCTTCGGCAGCTATTAACTGTACGGATGGTGAAATGTCGTTAAGTGTTTTCTTTAGCTGAGGTATCGCAGAACGTGCATTATCTTTCAGCATTAACAAGCCGGTAGCTCCCCAGTAACGAATATTGTTGTTCTTATTACTTAAAAATTCAACACATTTTTCTTTATTTTCAATTTTTCCATACGTTGCAAGCGATGCTGCATCTATAATTGAATCAAGAGGTACATCCTTCAATCTGACAAAATCGTAAGGAGCCATTTCTTTTGCTTCAGCCAGTAGTTCATTTTCAGGAATAAATCCTGTATCATGAATTTTCTTTGACCAGTCGATGCATGCTTTACGCATGCGCAATAAATCGTTTCTGTATGCAGGATCATTTGCCAAATTTTTTACTTCCCACGGATCATTTTCCGTATCATAAAATTCTTCAACAGGTTTTTCCTCAAAAAAGGCACTTTGTATGGCATTGCAATGTCCGGCTTTATATTCTTTTTCCCAGGAACGCATAGAAGGCGCTTTCCACAAATAATTCAAATGTTGTCCTAATGGACGGTAAGGCATATAATTACGTATATAACGAAATTTTTTATCACGTACTGCACGGCACATATCAAATCTCTCATCCATACGATCCCTAAACATATAAGAATAAACAGGTTCAGAGGTTTTTTCTTTGCCCAGGAATGCATCCCCCTGCATCTGATCAGGAATTGGAATACCGGCAAGACTCAGGAATGTGGGAGCCATATCAACAAAACTAATTATACGATCAACTTTCGAATTTGGTTTCTGAGCGGGGAACAGATATTTGAATTTCTTTGGAATACGTACTACAAAAGGGATATGTGTTCCTGTTTCATAAACAAATCTTTTACTCCTTGGAAGAACACCTCCGTGATCACTACAGTATATAACTATTGTATTTTCTGCCTCTCCTGATTCATCTAGTTCTTTTAAAAGTTCACCAACCTGAGTGTCCATGTCTTCAACTTTATCGTAATACTGAGCCCAATCATGTCTTATATCTTTTGTATCAGGATGATATGGTGGTAATATTACTTTACTGGGATCATGACGCAGTTCACTTGTTGGAATAGATTTATGTATCTGTCCTTCGTGTGTTATTAATAGATTGTATATGGCAAAAAATGGCTGCCCGGGTTTTCTTGTTTTATAACTAGCCTCTTTACTACATTCATCCCATACATTTCCCCATTTAGATTCGTTTGCAAAATTATAATCGCATTTTGAATTATTTGTACAGTAGTAGCCGGCTTCTCTCAGGTATTCAGGATATTCCCTTATCTTATTAGATTTTTTATTAAAACTTCGCATATACTGATTACCTGAAGAACAGGCATAAACTCCGGTAATAATTGTATTTCGCGTTGGAGAACAGACTGGTGCATTTGCATAAGCCCTGGCATACAGAAACCCTTCTTTTGCCAGATTATCAATATTTGGAGTAGTAGCAAAATCGTTCCCGTAACATCCTACAAAAGAAGCGCTGTTGTCCTCACTTGTAATCCATAGAATATTAGGTTTTTCCTGCGTTACGGCACAACCCGCTGAAATAAAAAGAACAATTACTGCAAATATTTTTAATAGATTTTTTTTATTCATTCTATGTTTGATTTAATCTGAAAACATTTTAATTAATATAATCCAATTTATAAATACAACAAAATAACATATAAAATTATAAAAACATATTCAAACTATAAAAAATAGTGCTTTTTAGAATAAACAATAAATACAATATTTTAAAAAATACCTGTTATGAGTTGAAAATTAATTTCTATTAATTCAACTTGTTATCCACCCTTTTTTCTTTATTGTTCTTTTTAACCTGGCATTTTGCAAATCAAAAAACAGGAGAGCAAATGCTTTCCGAATTTTTTGTCTTAATTGGTAATTCATAATTTTCAATTAATCCTTACCTTTGCCAAACTACAACAATTCTGAAAACAAAGCATGGCAAATATAGATTTTTTAAAGGGACTAAATAAAGCCCAAAGTGCGGCAGTAACTTGTCCTGACGGGCCGGCACTTGTAATTGCAGGAGCAGGTTCGGGAAAAACACGCGTTCTGACCTTCAGAATAGCTTATCTTCTGAAAAAAGGAATTCCGGCCGGTAAAATTATGGCACTTACCTTCACCAACAAGGCAGCAAAAGAAATGAAAGAAAGAATTTCATCTCTGGTAGGAGGCTCTGTAACCAAACAATTATGGGTAGGAACATTCCACTCCATTTTTTCACGAATTCTTAGAATGGAATCAGAAGCTGTAGGAATGCCTTCAAATTTTACCATTTACGATTCTTCTGATTCAAAAAATTTGATTCATACAATTCTCAAATCCTTTAGCCTGGACGAAAAGATTTATAAAAAGAACATTGTTGCAAAGCGGATTTCCATGGCCAAAAATAATCTGATAACTCCAGTAGCATATAAGGATACCTCTGAAATCATAGAATATGATCAGAGTATAAGAATGCCACGAATTTACGAAGTATACAGGGAATATGCCAGACGGTGTCAGCTGGCAGGAGCAATGGATTTTGATGATTTATTATTAAAAACAAACCTTTTATTTCGTAATAATCCAGAAATTCTGAAAAAATACCAGAAACGTTTTACCGATTTTCTGGTAGATGAGTACCAGGACACCAACTATGCTCAGTATTTAATCGTAAAATATCTCGCCTCAACACACCATCATCTTTTCGTTGTCGGTGATGATGCACAGAGTATATATTCCTTTAGGGGAGCTAGAATAGAAAACATATTAAACTTCAAAAGAGATTATCCACAATATCATCTTTATAAGTTGGAACAAAATTACCGTTCCACACAAACCATAGTGAATGCCGCCAACAGTATCATTGCAAAAAATAAAAAACAAATCCCCAAACGGGTTTTTTCTGAGAACAGTGAAGGAGAAAATATAAAAGTATTTGAAGCCTTAACTGACAACGAAGAGGGTGTTATAGTTGCTAAAGAAATTATGGAAAAACATCTCAGCCGTCATGACCTTTATAAAGATGATGCAATTCTATATCGTACCAATGCACAATCACGTATCCTTGAAGAATCTTTAAGAAAATTAAATATTCCCTATAAAATCTACGGAGGGCTTTCTTTTTATCAAAGAAAGGAAATAAGAGATATACTCTCCTACTTTCGACTGGTTGTAAACGAAAAAGATAATGAAGCTTTAAAACGTATCATAAACTTACCTGCAAGAGGAATTGGAGGGACAACACTTGGTAAGCTTGAGCAAGCGTCTCTTGCAGAAGACAAAAGCATTTACGAATTAATAAAAGATATTTCCTCATGCCATACAATTTCACTTAATAAAGGAACATTAAGCAAACTGATGAAATTTTCAGAATTGATTCAGAAATTCGCTGAGATTAATTCATCATCCGATGCTTATACTACAGCAAATGCAATTGCTTCGCAAACAGGACTGATGAGTAGTCTATACAAAGATCAAACACCTGAAGGACTTAGCCGTTACGAAAACATGGAAGAACTTATGAATGGTATTCAGGAATTTACCACAAATGCTAAAGAAGAAGGACAGCCGGAAAAATTATCAGATTATATGGAAGGAGTGGCACTGATGACTGATCAGGACAAAGATAAAGAAGGAGACGAGGACAATGTAACATTAATGACAATCCACTCAGCAAAAGGGCTGGAATTTAAGAATATCTTTATAGTTGGAATGGAAGAAAATTTATTTCCATCCTGCCCGATTGGAGGAACAGCTACCCTCGAATCCCTGGAAGAAGAACGCCGTTTATTTTATGTTGCAGTAACAAGAGCAAAAGAAAATGCATGTCTGAGCTATGCGAAACAACGCTACCGCTGGGGGAAACTGGAATTTTGCAATCCCAGCCGCTTCATTCGTGAAATAGACAATAAATTTTTGGATCTTCCTGAAGAGGATGATAGTATGGATTATCAGTCAGAATTCTCTTCCTTTGGTTCTCAATCAAATAATTTTTCATCACGTCCTTCCTCAAATCAGAATTCTTTTCAAAAACAAATACAAAGAAAATCATCAACTCCTCCCGAACATCCTGCTTTTCTGAAAAAGAAATTAATCCGATTAAACCAGGCTAACCAACAGATTAATAATTTTCAGGGAGATGATCCGCGAAAAATTCAGGTTGGTATGCAGGTAGAACATCAACGTTTTGGGCGTGGGAAAGTATTAAAAACAGAAGGTACATTCCCCGATTTAAGAGCAGTTATCTTTTTTAATAAAATAGGAGAGAAACAACTGATTCTAAAATTTGCAAAGTTAAAAATAGTAAAAATTTAAGAATCAGTCTTCAGGTATTAAGAGATTGTAACGAAACAATCTAAGTCTTGAGCGACCCAGTTCTCACTGGGTATAAAAACAGAAAATAGATGGAAAACAGTAACAACCTAATGTAATTATGAAAATAAGTTGTTAACATTGCAATTTTTAACATAAAAAGTTTGATGCCTTAATTTTTTCATTTAGATTTGTGTTTTATTACTCCTTGTGATATTCTATATCACACTAATTTCCAAAGTAATATATTTTTTACTTACACAAATTATTATTTGCTTTTAATTCATATGGATTACAATTCAAACCGTAAGAAGTTACCCTTACCCGAATACGGACGGAATCTTCAAAAGATGGTCGATCATATCGGGACAATAAAAGACAGAGATGAAAGAAACAGAGCTGCCAGGACGGTAATTGACATAATGGGTAATTTATACCCTTATCTTAGAGATATTAACGACTTCAAACATAAGCTATGGGATCATCTGGCCATCATGTCAGATTTTAAACTTGATATTGATTACCCATACAGTCCTCCCCAACGAGAAACATTTAATACTCCTCCCAAAAAAGTTGAATACGAAAAAGGGAAAGCTAAATATCGTCATTACGGGAAAGCTCTGGACTTGATGATAGAAAAAGCTGCTCAGTTTAAAGAAGGTGAAGAGAAAGAAACTTTGATTAAATTGCTTGCCAATCATATGAAGAAATGCTATCTTATATGGAACAGAAGCAGTGTAGATGACGATAAAATTTATTCTGATCTGGAAATTTTGTCAAACGGAAAAATTAAAAGAAAAGATCTTGGATTAATAGAAACGAAAGATATTTTATTCCGCAATCGCAAAAAACCACAAAAGAATAACAATAACGACAGAAACCAGAGAAAACGCCGTGTAACAAAATAATTTCAACAATATGTCAACCTTTCAAATTGAAGGAGGAAGAAAATTAGAAGGGACCCTTTATCCACAGGGAGCAAAAAATGAAGCTCTGGAAGTAATTTGTGCTGTATTGCTGACATCTGAGACAATTACGATTAAAAATATTCCCGAGATTAGCGACGTCCTAAAATTAATCGAAATATTAAAAATTCTGGGCGTTAATGTCCAAAGAATAAAAAAAGGAATTTACACATTCCATGCTGCCAATTTAAATCCGGATACATTAAAAACAGATGTATTTTACAAAAAAGCTGCACAATTACGAGGATCAATAATGATAGTAGGTCCTTTACTTGCTCGCTTTGGCAAGGCCTTTATTCCGCAACCAGGAGGAGACAAAATAGGAAGACGAAAACTTGATGTTCATATTACCGGATTAGAAAAATTGGGAGCCAAATTTGAATTCGACAGAACCCGTAACATATATTCTGTAACAGCTAAGAAACTTAAAGGAATTTACATGCTTCTGAACGAAGCTTCTCTTACCGGAACAGCAAATATTCTCATGGCCGCTGTTTTAGCAATAGGAGAAACTACCATATATAATGCCGCCTGCGAACCATATTTACAACAACTATCCAGAATGCTGGTATCCATGGGAGCCAAAATTAAGGGAATTGGTTCAAATCTTTTGACTATTACAGGTGTTACTTCATTAAAAGGTACAACACATACAGTAATACCAGACATGATTGAGGTTGGCAGTTTCATTGGACTTGCCGCTATGACAGGTTCAAAAATAACTATCGCCAATGCAGGAATCCGTCATCTGGGAATAATACCTGATTCATTTAGACGTCTGGGAATTAATTTTACCATAGACAAAGAGGACATAATCATACCTGCACAGGACAGTTACGAAATAGAAACATTCATTGACGGTTCCATTTTAACTATTGACGATGCTCCATGGCCCGGGCTCACCCCCGATCTGCTTAGCATATTACTGGTAGTAGCAACACAGGCTCGCGGAAATGTACTTATTCATCAAAAAATGTTTGAAAGCCGTCTGTTTTTTGTAGATAAACTAATTGATATGGGAGCACAAATAATATTGTGCGATCCACATCGAGCTACAGTTATAGGACTAAATAAAAAACATCCACTAAGGGGAACTGTAATGACTTCTCCTGATATTCGTGCAGGAGTTGCCCTTTTAATAGCAGCACTTTCCGCACAAGGAAAGAGCAAGATTTCCAACATTGAACAAATAGACCGCGGCTATGAACAAATCGAAAACCGGTTAAACAAAATTGGAGCCTCCATTAAACGAATAGATTAGAATTTGGTTGCCATACAGCTTTTACAAAAAGCCATACAGACCAAAAAGAAATCTTTAAATACTATATTCCTTAATGCCTGTAGTCAGAAATACAGATAAAATTTGTTATTTTTGCAACCATTGGTTTTGATCATAATGAATATTTCAAAATAGGCAAAACAAAGCATTACCCAAATATTCCGAATCAAAATAACAAGTAAAAAACTCTGTTTTAGAAACAAATAAATTACAGAGTATTTATTATATATTGAAAAATAAATTGTGAATACACTTTCCAATAAATATAAAGGTCTTTTCATAGGAATAACGGTTCTGCTAATGGCCATTTCCGCAATGCAAATTCCAAATTTGACCATTGACTCAGGATTTAACGATTATATTCCTGGAGAAGTAGGTAACAAAGCTTATCTAAATGAAATAGACAGCATTTTTGGTGGAAATGAAAAAATCCTTCTCATACTTACAAAAGACAGCGATATAGTTAATCAAAAAACTTTTGAACGTATAAAAAATCTAACGACAGACCTGGAGAAGACTGATGGCATAGAACACTGTATGTCATTGAAGGATGTAATTGAAATTCGACTTGATGAAGACGGAATTACGTCATTTGACCCTATCCTGACTGAAATTCCTTCTGATCCTGAAAAAAAAGAAATACTGCAAAAACAGATTCTTAACAATGAAATGGGAAGCAGGTTCGTTTCAAAAGATCTTACTTCAACAGCTATTATACTTACAAAAACAGACAGTATCGCCGATAATCTTGTCATATCTGCGATTCAAAAAGTAATCAACGAGAACCAAGGCAGTGAAAAAGTCTATATTGGCGGACTATCCTATATCCGGCAAAACATTAAATATTGTATAAAAAAAGATTTATCATTATTATTACCACTGGCATTGCTAATGATGATAATAATGTTGTATTTTTCTTTCAGAGAATGGAAAGGAATTATCCTGCCATTTATGGTAGTCATTCTTTCTACCATTTTCTCTTTCGGATTAATGGGATTACTTCACTGGAAATTTTCTCTTGTAACGATTCTGCTGCCCATAATGCTTATAGCCATAGCTAATGATTACAGCATTCATCTTATAAACCTATATCAGGAAAAATACCGTTCAGGTGAAAAAGGGACTATGACAAAAATAGTCGGGGACGTCTATCATGAGTTAAGAAAACCAATTCTTCTGACAGCATTAACCACAATAGGTGGTATTCTTGGACTTCTGTCACATAAAATGCCTCCTGCGCGACAACTTGGAATTCTTACAGCAGCAGGAATTGCATTTGCTCTTTTGCTAAGTCTTTATCTTGTTCCTGCTTTATTATGTTTCTATAAAAAACCCAAAGTAAAAATAAAGGCTGAAGAAAAGAGAAAAAAATCAGTCAGTAACAGGATATTATTTCTATTTTTAAAATGGGTTACTCGTTTCCCTAAAAAAGTAGTTGTTGTTTTTATGATTCTGGCTGCTTTAAATATTGCAGGAATCTTTTTACTAAAAATTGACACCAACATTGAAGGTTACTTTGTTAATAACTCAGAAATCAAACAGAGTATAGATCTGGTAAACAAAAAATTCGGAGGATCTCAGTATATTTCAGTTCTTTTTCACGGAGACATACTTTCTCCAGACTGCATGAAACGTCTGGACAAATACACGAAGGAGATAGAAAAAATCCCCGAAGCAGGTCACGTCATGTCACCAAGTAATTTTTTAAAGGACTTAAGCAGGGGCATTTATGCCAAAGACGAACCCGGATATATGTCACTTCCTAAAAGTAAGGCAGAAGCACAGCAAAACCTTGAACTAGTAAGAATGAGCGGCTACGACAATCTGGTATCCCGGCTCATTGATCAAAACAATGAAAACACCCGTATTCTTGTCAGTATACGCGACGGAAGTAATCATACAGGCAAAGCATTATTAAAAAATTTAAGAAAAATCACAAAAGATGATCCTCAATTGTATTGCATTGCAGGGCCGGGACTATCAAAAATACAAATAGCCGATATGGTTATTAACGGACAAATCAGTTCTATAATCGCTGCATTTGCAATAATTTTTATTTTAATAGCCCTGATTTTTAAATCAGTCAGAACAGGTATTCAGGTATGCATCCCTCTGGTTTTATCGTCTTTGTTTCTATTTGGGGTAATGGGCTTTTGTCATATCCCGCTGGATATTGTTACAGCGCTGCTTTCTTCTGTTATGATAGGTGTAGGTGTAGACTATACTATTCATTTTTTATGGCGCTATAAAATAGAACACAAAAAGCACTGTGACAGTATTTTAGCTGTTACAACTACGCTAAAAACATCAGGTAGAGGCATCATTTTTAATGCCTTTTCTGTAATAATAGGTTTTTCAGTACTTATATTTTCAGGATTTGCGCCTTTACGCTATTTTGGATTTTTAATTGTCATCTCAATTTTTTCGTGTCTGGTCTGCGCACTACTGCTTGTCCCTGCTATTGTGGTTCTAACGGAACAAAAAAAAGATAATAATAATGAAAATTCATTTAATTATACAAAATCAGAAAAGAATGAATAAATTTGTAGATCAAACTTTTACAAGAATACTTATGAAACAGACATCAATTATTGTCTTAATTTTTTTCCTACTGGTCTCTTATTCATTTGCGAAGCCAGGAACAGATGCAAAACAAATATTTAAAAATTCAAAACGTAATTTATCCCTAATAAATGTACATTTATTTATGGATGTTAAAACCTTCGACAAAAAAGGCATAGAAAAATCAAAATCACTAGAGGTCTCCTTTGCAGAATTTAACGAGCAGAAAAAAGTACTGATTTCAATTCTTGCCCCTGAAAATATGTCGGGCATGAAGATTCTTTCCACAGATTATCTCAACAAAAAAGGAATTATAGAAATATATATGCCAGCCACCGATAAAATTCAAAAAATAAGAGCTGGTCAGCATCATACAAAAATTCTGGAAAGCGGAGTCCCAATTAATATTTTCCGTTCTATTGTCGACGACAATCTGAAATACACTATAATAGGAGAAGAAACTATTCAGGGTAAACCCTGTTACAAAATAAAAATTGGAAATACGGAAAAAAACAGGGAATACAAAATAGCCTGTGTTTCGAAGGAACAAAATCGTCTTTTAAGTCTAAAAGAATTTGATAATCGCAAAAATATTATAATGTCTACCGTTATGGCTAACTATCAGACGGTAACGAATCCCAAAAAATTAGTTTATCCTAAAGAAATAGAAATCACAAATTTTAAAACCGGTAAAAGGTCTATTGTAAAAATTAAACAGGCATCATATCTGTTCAATGCTAAAATAGATGATTTTAAATTAAACCCCAAAAACAGCTCTAATCATTAATTAATTTATTTAGCAAAAAATATTTAAGAAACCGGAATGATTCAATTTTCTCAAATAGAACCTCTTTATTATCTACTTCCTTTGCTGGGACTGATCATTGGATTATTTGGCACCGTACTTGGAGGAGGCGGAGGTTTTTTCTTTCTTCCGATTCTTACACTTATATTTAAAGTGCCAACTCAGACAGCAGTAATTACTTCGCTTGTTGCAACGCTTCCCATCTGTATTTTCGGTTCTATAGGACACTATAAAAAAAAGAATATTGATTTCTCTCTTACTAAAATTTTTACCGGGGCAGGAATCATCGGAACCTTTGCCGGTGCTTACATAGCCAACCTTATTTCATCAGAAACACTAAAAATTGCCTTCGGAATTTATTCTATTCTACTAGCCTTTAATATGACTTTAAGTACCTATAAAAAAATTAAAAAAGAAAGGCAGGGACAAAAAAAAGAACTGTCGAAATATACAAAAATTACAACGGGAAGTTTTTTTGGATTATTTGCCGGAATGATTACCGGAACATTTGGCACAAGCGGTACAGCGCCAATACTATCAGGATTGTTTTCAATGAGAATTACTCTTAAAAAAGTTATCGGTACATCACTGTTAATAGTTCTTGTCAACACAATATTTGCCATAGGAGCTCATTTTATTTTGGGAAAAATAGATCTTACCCTGGTAATCTTCTTAACAATAGGATCTGCCATAGGAGCTATTGCAGGACCAAAAATTCTTGCTACCACAAAAATCGATCGCTCAGAAAATAAAATAAGATATGTATATGGTGCCGTTATGGCCGCATTAGGAATTGTAATGATAATAGCAAAATAAAAATATGATTAGAACCATTTATTATATTATCCTCATTTATTTCATATTAGGAGGAATAAGTTTCTATTTAATTAACCATAAAAAAGAAAAAGATGTAGCTAAAAAAAGTTACACAAAATTCATCACCTACTTTTTTATTATTAATATTTTGTTTTTCGGAATCACCATTCATTCTGTAGTTTTCCAGTATATTTCTTATATCATAATTATTGCAGGCATATACGAAATAATTAATTTATTTTTTAAATCCGGATATAGTCACAAATCATTATTTATATTATTCCTAATGATTTATTTTATTTTATCCCTAGGATTCCTTTCATTCACCCATTTAAACAAAAATTTAATTCTGTTTTCTTTTTTGGTTCTATCCATATTTGACAGTTTCAGCCAGATAACCGGTCAATTTTTCGGTAAACATAAAATAATATCTAAGATTAGTCCCAATAAAACTATTGAAGGTACAATAGGCGGATTTATCATTGCCATGGGAAGTGGCCTGTTAATGAGAAACCTGTATGACGGATTTTCATGGAAAACAATTATAATGACAACAGGAATTATAATATTTGCATTTTTAGGAGATCTCCTGGCCTCTCTTTATAAAAGGAAATACAATGTAAAAGACTACAGCAAAATCATTCCTGGAAACGGAGGGTTTCTTGACAGGTTCGACAGTCTTATAGCAGGAGGAGCCTGGGTCTGTGTCGGACTATTTCTTTTAAATTTATGAAAAAAATAATTAGCAATGAATAATTTTATAATTTTAGCCACTATTTATTTACTGGGAGTAGGTCTTATGCTTATATTTAATGAATTAAGTTACAGATGGTTCCATATAAAAGGGGAATTCACGCGTAAATTTGCCCACTTTATCACTTGTATAGCAACAATTCCACTGGTATATATATTTGATTCTCATTGGTATGTGCTAATTCTTGCATCTATATTTTTTATAGCTCTTATGATATCTCAGTTCACTCATCAACTAGGTTCAATTAATGATGTTACCAGAAAATCTTACGGAGGTTTTTTATTACCTGTAGTTATTTATATTATTTTCTACATATCATGGAAAACGGGAAATAAATTTCTTTATATACTACCTATGCTTATACTGGGTATATGCGATCCAATGGCTGCCATTTTAGGTATGCATGCAAAAAAAAATAACGGCGAAATAAAACTTTTTGGAATAAAAACAGGAAAATCATATGTCGGTTCTTCTGCCTTCTTTATCTTTAGTTTTTTTATCAGCATGATGGCTCTGTATTTTACGAGTCCTAATTTCGATTTTAAAACTTTATGGCTGTCACTGCTTATTGCTTTTATAAGTATGATGGCAGAAATGATAAGTTGGAGAGGTTCTGACAATCTTACTATTCCATTAAGTGTAGTATTTGTACTATTCCTCTTCTTATAATATATTATTTTAAATTATAACTTGTGCTTGTTCTTTAGAAGAAGAATTTTTAGGATATAATTTTGCAAAAAATATAGCCTATCACAAAAAATGAAATTGAAATTTTTTAAATATATGAAACAAATAACAGTCAAAGGAGAGAAAATTATTAATATTCCTAATGCGCTTAGTCTTTATAGATTGTTGGTCTTCCCGCTAATTATGGTTCTGGCTTTAACAGGACACGAAAAAGGATATGTAATTTTTTTAATCATCAGTCTGATTAGTGATGTACTGGATGGCAACATTGCCCGAATGTTTAAACTACAAACCCATTTTGGTGCAGCCCTCGATAATCTTGCAGATATATGCACCTACGCTATGGCTATTTTAGGACTCTTTGTCTTTAAATGGAATGATATAGAGCCACATGCATGGATATTATATCTTTTCTTCGGAGTTTTCGTTTTAAGTTATCTTGTTTCGTTTATACGTTTTGGCAAAATTCCTGGATTACATTTATACTCAGCTGTTTCCGCAGGTTATTTGCAAAGTATATTCTTTTTTGTATTATTCGTCTTCGGTTTCTATACATGGTTTTACTATTTAGTAATGATATGGGGAGCAGTAGCCTATACTGAAAAGATTATAGTATTATTCGAACTTAATGACATTAAGATAGGTGTAAAGGGCATTTATTGGCTAATGAAAAATAAAAAAGCTGAAAAAGCAGAATAGTTAAAAGGTTGAGGTTCAATATTTAAATCAGAGTTATCTAAGGTTAAATAATAATATATGATCAGGCGTTTCATCATTCTTATTTTATTGTTACTGTCTTTTTTTTCCGGCTCCTACGCACAAAAAGTTTCAGGAACAGTAAAAGAAAAAGACGGGAAACCTGTTCCTTATGCAAACATATGGTTAAAAGGAACTTATCAGGGCGTAATGACAGATGACAACGGACATTTCACCATACCTTTTCCAAAAAATGATACGATTAGTATTTCTTCCGTTGGTTTTATTACCCAGGAAATACCTATTGACCCCGGAAAGGATAATTATCTTTCGATATTCTTAAAAGAACAGACAGAAGAAATTCAGGAAGTAACCATTAAACCTGAAATTCCGCGTGCAATAGTTTTATTTAATCAAATACAGAAACATAAGAAGGAAAACAGCAAAAAATTAGACCGGTTTCATGATTATAAAACCGTAGAAACTACAACAGTTTATGTAGCAATAGATACAATGTCTAAAGTAATACAATCATTTGGCAATATGGACGAAGTTACTTTAAAACAGAATGATCAAAAATTACGTTTTTCCCCCATTTATCTTTCCGAAAAAGACCGGATTGTTTCAAAAGATAGTTCCGTGGTAGTTGATCAGAACAGGGATGGAATATTTCCAAGATTAAATCAGACACTGGAAAATGTAATCATCAACCGTGTAACTGTAAATATGGATTTTTACAAAGATCAGATAGTCATCATGGACAGAGGATTCTCCTCTCCTATTGACAAATCAGCCCTTTCACACTACAATCTTTATCTAAGTGATAGTACTATTATAGATTCAATAAAATATTTCCATTTTACATATTCTCCCAAAAATAAATATGATCCGTTATTCAACGGTCATTTTACAATAGAAGACGGATCCTTTGCTTTAACTGAAATCGACGCTTATATAGCAGAATCGGCAAATCTAAATTTCATCAATGGTTTTAAAGGTCATGCAACGTATAAAAAGATGACGGACGGAAACTGGTTTTATGATGAGCAAAATGTTGGAGTAAATATGTCCCTTATTCTTAACAAATCAGGAAATTCAAAATATAGTTCAAAACGAATTGATAATGTATCCAAAGGGAACTGGCTTATAAACAGAACTACAAAATATTCCACTTCTACCCGATTAAATAATATAAAAGCATCTGCATGGAAAAAGCAGCCTGAATTTACAAATACCAGTCTTGGCGTAGATGACTATTCCCGTGTAACCAAACTAAAAGAACAGCCCATAGTAAAAAATATCGACAAAATCGGAGGTATGGCTCTTACCAGCTTTTACAATGCAGGGAAAATAGATATAGGACCTGTATTCGACATATACAGTACTAACACAATTGAAGGTCAGCGATTCTCAGTTCCACTTAGAACCAGCGAGAAGATGTTTAAACATTATTCTATAGGGGGCTTCATTGGATACGGTACAAAAATTGATGATTTTAAATACGGTATAAATCTTGTAGGTGAGCCTTTCAAATCAGACAAATTCATTGCCAGATTCAACTACTCAGATGATTATATGCTGGTTTCCCAGGATAAATTCCGTCGTTTCATAAAAAATAATCCCAATAATAAAGGGACAGGTAATTTCGTGGCAATATTCACAAGCAGAGAAAAAAATCCATTTCTTAAAGAAGAAAAAAGTATAGATCTCAGATTTGAATATAATGCATCAAATGGTTTTCATATAGAAACATCTCCCTATTATTTACGCAGCACAAGTACTGATGCGGTGAAATTCAAAAAAGACGAAACAATTTACGATCATTACGAAAATTATGGTCTGCTTACTGATGTTCGTCTTTCATTCGGACAGGCTTATGATAAATTCTTTTTTGATCGTATATTTTATGTCAATGCTGTCCCTGTTATTCATTTAAGTCTGGATATGGGACAAACACTATTACCGGGACAAAAACCCAGCGATGGTGGGTTTTACGCACAGGCAAACGCTTCCATACAAGGCAGGTTAACATTTGGACAGATGTTTATGAATTATATTGCCAGCGGTGGCTTTCTGTACGGAGATGCTCCGTATGATTTACTCGATCAGCCAGCAGGATCAATGTCTATGGGATTTTCAAAGGACAGATATAATCTGTTGCATTTCGCTGCATTCGCTCACAACTTATACACCGATATACATTTTCATATTAACGGAGGAGGAGTTCTTCTCAATCGAGTCCCTTTTATAAAAAAATTAAAATTAAGAGAAGTTCTATCAGTAAAATGCCACTACGGTGATCTTAATTCAGCATATAAAGGAGTGTTTGATCTCCCTAAGGATTATCATAACGAAATTAAGAAGCCCTATGCAGAAATTGGAATTGGTCTGACAAACATATTCAAGATCATTAGAATAGAATATGTACATCAGTTAGTTGGCTCATACATGAACCGCGGATTTACCGACAATGACGGCATTTTCTTAAGAATGGAAACAAGCTTTTAAAGTAATTATGAATTAAGATCTCATATATGTGTGTTCTTATATTGTCGCAGATTTTTTATCAGTATTTTATAATCCAATAAGAACTGGTAACCTGCCTTAGGCATTTTATCACTAGTTATTATTATATTAATATAGTTTCAAAGCGAGGGTAGTAATAGAGCCAAGCATAAGTCATATTAAACAGAACTATACGATAAAACAAAAATATCCCGTAAATGGGATTCCTTATTAGTACTATTCGAAAATTTGGTAGAAATATATTACCTTAAATCCGAACAAAATCAAGTTTATTGAGTCCAAGTTTTATTAGTAAGAAACCTTATTTCTTTCATTGCTAATCATATCATTTTTGTTTTAAATTCCTGTAAATAATTTTTTCATAGAACTTCCACAAGACTCCCTGATATTCAATTTTACGGGTAAAACAATCTGTTGAATCTTCGCTTCACGATTATTTATTTGATTTAATAATACTTCAAATGCAACTTTTCCGATCTCTTCTTTGGGTTGACTGACAGACGTAATTGTAGGATATGAAAACCTAAAGAGATCAATGTCGTCAAAAGATACAACTGAAATATCGTATGGAATTCTAATATTTAATCGTTTTAGTACATCCAGTCCCGCTAAAGTAAGTTTATTGTTCAGAAAAAACACAGAGTCAATCTTTTCTACAAGTATTAATTCCTTTAAAACTTTTTCCATATTTTCTTTAATGTTATCATAGGGAATTTCTCTAGTCAACTTGCTTTTAACCTGATGTCCGTTTTTACGTAATGCATCCTGATATCCTGAAATTCTGTGTTTCATTGTAGTTAAATGCAAAGGCGTTACGTATAGCAGTGCAATTCTTGTACGTCCAAGCGAAAGCAGGTGCTCTGTCATATCGAAAGCCCCCTGATAATTCCCGGAAACAACATAGTTAGTTTTTACGCTTGGCACATACCTATCTATTAAAACGAAAGGAATATTGCTAGCCCTGAGTTGGAGCATCTGGTTTTTGTCACTAAAAGAAGTTGACAGAATTAATCCATCAACCCCCTTATTCATAAGCACTCTGAGAATTTCTTCTTCTTTTTTAGGATTTTCCCCGGAACTCATAAATATTATACTATACCCATTCAGCGAAGCTTTCTCTTCAATGCTTTTAGCAATTACAGAATAAAAAACATTTGAAATATCTGCGATGACCAATCCAATTGTTTTGGAATTTCCAAGCCTAAGGCTCCGGGCAACCTGATTTGGTCTGTAATTTAATTTTTTAGCCAAATCCCAAACTTTCTTTTGAGTTTTAGGACTAATTCCTTTTTCATTTCCACGATTATTTAAAACCATGGAAACCAATGCCATAGAAACCCCCAATTGGCTGGCTATATCTTTTAATAATATTTTTTTCACTTATTTACATTTACAATATTCTGCGCCATAATATCAGCTAAGGTTAAAAAAATTTTATTTAAAATAAAACGTTGGATAAATAATATTCAATCTGGATAATTAGGTAAAAAAATGTTTTCATTATTAAAACAAAATACAAACATGGTTTATAAAGGGAAGAATAAACTTTATCCATACAACATAAACAACTAAAATATAGCGGTTAAACTATGAAAATAGTATCTAAAATTAAAAACCAAATCTAAAAAAGAACAATATTAAACGATTTAGTTTGTTTTATGAAAAAAAATGTTTACTTTGGTTTGAACTACAAATAGGTCAAGCCAATACACTGATTGTAAAAATAATTTTAATAGAAAAATCGTATAAAACAATTTAAAATGAAAAGAAGTGAAATTAATCAGATTTTGAAAAGTGCAAAAGTTTTTATGGCAGAAAAACAATTCAGGTTACCACCTTGGTCAAATTGGAGTGTGGCTGATTGGAAAGCAAATAAGGGGAAT
>Ga0172377_10001969_pt1 | contig 21017 bp, 21 predicted proteins | sample Pumphouse3metaG_FD_119749 | JGI IMG/M metagenome (GOLD analysis project Ga0172377, IMG submission 119749) | Leachate microbial communities from a municipal landfill in Southern Ontario, Canada - Pumphouse #3 metaG | ecosystem: Engineered > Solid waste > Landfill > Unclassified | place: Canada...
AACTGCCGTTTTACGCGCAATCATGTGCGGCATAACCTGATGCCGATGCTGGAAACAGTTCATCCACAGGCGCAAAACAGCTAGCGCAGCTAGCGCAACAGGTGTGTCTAGAGGAAGACTACTGGGATGGCGAAGTGCGCAAAAGTATGAAAAAGGCGCATTTTGGAGCAGCTGAAACACGCATCTCTTATACTGAGCTCAGTGCCTTGCACCCGGCATTACGTTTGCGGGTGGTGCGCGCGCTCCTTGAGCATGTGCGCGGCAATCTGTATGGCTTAGAGCGCAAGCATCTGTACGCAGTTGAGTCGATGTTTGCTTCTTCTAAACCTCAGACTCAGTTTGATCTTCCCGGCGCATGGGTGGCGCGACGGTATGCCGATGTGGTGTTTCGCCAGAGTGCTCCACAAAATATAGCGTTAGATTACCTCTTGCGCATAGATGGTCTCGGACGCTATTCCATTCCGGATGGTTCTAGCGTCGAATTAGCATTTAGCCCTAAAGCACGCCCAGAGACGCAATACTGCGTGGAGCTTGACGGCGCTGAGGTGAAGTGGCCATTGCATGTTAGAGAAAATAGGCCGGGTGATCGCTTGAAGTGTGTTGGGATGTCCGGAAGTAAAAAACTGAAAGCCGTGTTTGCGGAGGCTCGTCTTGAAGCGGATGCGCGCAAATCTGTGCCTCTGCTTTGCAATCATGAAGATGAGATTATTTGGGTGATGGGGATTCGGCGCAGTCGTCTATGGTGCTGCGATCCATCCACACACAAGGTGGTACGGGTTGTTTTTACCCCGACGCGCCCTAAATTGTAATTGAGCGTACACAGGGGCTGTGTTACCTTGCAAGTTGGTTTTTTTGATGTCTGGTATCAAGTGTACCCGTAACCCTTAAGGTACGGACCAAGCCGATAATAACTGGGGAGGAAAAGTGAATCAGTTCTATAAAAATATAGCTTTGTGGCTTGTCATTTCTTTGGTGATGATCCTGCTGTTTAATATGATGACCAAGCAGGAAACTCAGCAGAAATCAATCAGTTACACAGCGTTTGTTAATGCTTTGGAAGGCGGCCAGGTTGAAGAGGTTGTAATTCAGGGCTCTAACATTAACGGGGTCTACAAAGACGGTGCCCACTTCAAGACCTTTGCTCCATCAGATCCCGAGCTGATTCAACATCTGCGCCAGAATGAGGTAGTGATTGAAGCGAAACCGGAAGAGGATCGCAGTTTCTGGGTGACTATGCTGGTTTCCTGGGGCCCAATTCTTCTGCTGATTGCGGTATGGATATTTTTTATGCGCCAGATGCAGGGTGGTGGTGGCAAAGCGATGAATTTCGGTAAAAGTAAAGCGCGCTTGCTGACCGACACTCAAGGGCAGGTTACCTTCAAGGATGTAGCTGGGGTTGATGAAGCAAAAGAGGAACTCGAAGAGATCGTTGAGTTCCTGAAAGATCCCAAAAAATTTACCCGCCTCGGAGGTCGAATCCCTAAAGGGGTGTTGTTGGTGGGATCACCAGGTACCGGTAAGACCTTGTTGGCGCGCTCCATTGCGGGTGAGGCTGATGTTCCATTTTTCACCATCTCCGGCTCCGACTTTGTGGAAATGTTTGTCGGGGTGGGTGCGAGCCGCGTGCGTGATCTGTTTGCCCAAGGCAAGAAAAACGCCCCCTGTATAATTTTTATCGACGAAATTGATGCTGTAGGTCGGCATCGTGGCGCTGGGCTGGGTGGTGGACATGACGAGCGTGAACAGACCTTGAACCAGCTGTTGGTTGAGATGGATGGGTTTGAGTCCAATGAGGGAGTTATCCTTATTGCCGCTACCAACCGTCCAGATGTGCTGGATCCAGCCCTGCTGCGTCCAGGTCGCTTTGACCGCCAGGTGATTGTACCTCGTCCTGACGTGCGCGGGCGTACCAAGATCCTCGAAGTGCATTCGAGTAAGGTCCCCATGGACGACACCGTGGATTTGGAAATTGTCGCCAAGGGCACCCCAGGCTTTTCCGGAGCCGATCTTGCCAACTTAGTTAACGAAGCTGCACTTCTTGCTGCGCGTGAAAATAAAGACGCAGTTGGAATGCACGAATTTGAATATGCCAAAGATAAGGTATGGATGGGGCCGGAGCGGCGCTCCATGGTAATTACTGAAAAAGAGAAGAAGATCACCGCGTACCACGAAGCCGGACATGCGCTGGTTGCACTTAAGACCCCTGGGTCTGATCCGGTACATAAGGTCTCCATTATTCCCCGTGGACGTGCCCTTGGGGTTACCATGTATCTGCCAAAAGAGGAGAGCTATAGTCAAAGCAAGGAAGATTTGCTTGGTTCTCTTGCTGCCTTGCTGGGTGGGCGTGCAGCGGAGGAGTATTTCCTCGATAGTGTCACCACCGGAGCGAGTAATGACATCGAACGTGTCACCAATATTGCGCGTAAGATGGTGTGTGAGTGGGGGATGAGTGAGAAGCTCGGCACCCTCTCGTTTGGAGAGAAGGAGGGCGAGGTGTTTCTCGGCAAAGAGATGAACCATGCCCGCAACTATAGCGAGTCTACCGCCGAAATGATCGATGCCGAGGTAAAGAGCATCGTAACTGAGGTGTATGAGCGCACCCGGCAGATTGTCAAGGATAATGCCGAAATACTCGAACGGATGGCGCTGGAGTTGCTTGAGCATGAGACCATTGATAGCAAAGATATTGCGCGCATAATGGCTGGAGAGGCGCGGCCCGCTGAAAAAGACCCACAACAAACGGGCGCGCCTGCGACAGAAGCACCGACAGCAGATGTTGCATCAGTGACTGAAAGTAAGAAACCAGCGCCCGAAGAGGATGCATAGAGCGGTGCGGATTCTATCTGAGTGCGATTCTGAGACGATGCACATGCAGTTGACGAAGCTTGGCGTCGACCCGGGTGGCATCCAGCGCATGCTGGGAAAAACCAGATTACGCAATGTCATACTGCATAACGTTCCATGTGGTAGCGCGAACATTCTCAAGCAAGAGATGCTCTCTCTTGGTGGAGATGCTGCAGTTGCGCGGGGAACCGTGTGCTGCAGCGTAACCCATTCAGATGTTATACTGATGGGGACAGTGAAGCAGCTTACGGCCTTGCCGCGCCGCCTCGCGGCGCAGCCTTTTGGGCTAGCGGCACTGGGCAAAGAGTTGGATCAATTGCTCCGGGGGGCTGAAACCCCGGCACAACTTCTGAAAGGACGCGCCGAAACCCTTGATTTGACCAGACCTTGCGTTATGGGAATCCTTAACGCTACCCCTGATTCTTTCCACGATGGTGGCACCTGCGCCGGAGTCGATGAGTTGTTGCGTCGCGCAGAGGAGCAGGCACGAGGCGGCGTTGATATCTTTGACGTTGGGGGAGAAAGTACCCGCCCCGGCGCTCCGGAGGTTGAGCTGGAAGAAGAGCTCAAGCGAGTTCTGCCTCTGATCGAAGCGTTGAAGCGTGAATTTGACCTGCCTATTTCAGTGGATACTAACAAGGCAGAAGTCGCGCATCGATGTATTGATTCTGGCGCTGCGTTTGTAAATGATATCAGCGGCCTGAAGTTTGACCCGCGTATGGCAGAAGTGGTGGCGCAGACTCAGGCAGGTGTGTTTGTTATGCATACCCCGGCGCGTCCAGAAGTTATGCACAAACACACTAGCTATACCGATCTGCTGGGGGAGGTTATAGCTGAGCTTAAAGGTTCTGTGCAGTTGGCGCGGGATGCTGGGGTTGGGCCTGAATACATTGCTCTTGATCCTGGAGTTGGTTTCGGTAAGGGGCTAAAGGGAAATCTCTGCCTGATTAGGCATTTGCAAGAAATAGTCGCACTTGGATTCCCTGTATTACTCGGCACCTCGAGGAAAAGCTTCATTGGTACGGTGCTTGGACAGGCGGAAACTACGGAGCGTTTGACGGGATCTCTTGCAACGATTGTGTTAGGACTAAACAACGGCGCGAGGATCTTCCGCGTCCACGATGTCGCACCTAGCCGTCAGGCTCTCGACATGGCATGGGCAGTGATAAGTAACCACTAAAGCATTTTTACACCACAGATATTGAGGCACGCATGGGCGAGTTGGAGGAAATCTTAAAGAACAGCAGATGGCTGCTGGATGCCCTTGATGTGGCCCTTGTCGCCTTCATTATTTACCGTATTATCCTCCTTATAAAAGGTACACGCGCTGTTCAGATGGTTGTAGGACTCGCTGTACTTCTTGCGGTGTATGTTGTTTCAGAGCTTACTGGTCTTTATACTCTCCATTGGTTACTCAATAATTTTCTCACCTCGATAGTCCTAGTCATAGTAGTTATTTTCCAGAACGATATCCGCCGTGCACTTATGCACGTAGGACGCAATCCATTTTTTGCCGATGTAACCTACAGTGAAGAAAACCATATCATTGATGAGCTGGTTACCGTTACTGTGAGCTTGGCGAACAAAAAAATAGGCGCTCTGATAGTTATAGAGCGCGAAACTGGTCTGAAAAATTTTCTCGAGATAGGGGTGGAAATTGATGCTAAGGTCTCCTCTGATCTTATCTCTGCCATTTTTCTGCCGCTATCTCCTCTCCATGATGGAGCTCTGGTGCTCCAAAATGGACGCCTTAAACAAGCCGGATGTTTCCTTCCTCTGTCACAGAACCCAGATATCAGCAAACAATTAGGCACTCGCCACCGTGCTGCCATAGGGTTGACTGAACTTGTGGATGCGGTCGTAATTGTGGTGTCGGAAGAAACAGGCAAAATTTCTGTAGCTGTTGGTGGACGCATGACCCGCGGGCTCGATTCCACTTCTTTGCGCCGGATCCTACTACGTCTACTGGATCAGGCGCATACGAAGCGCAAAAGGTAGATAAATGTTAGAGCGTGTACTGACCAATTGGCCTATAAGGCTTCTGTCTCTGGCGTTTGCCACGGTGCTGTGGCTATTTGTAATGGGAGAGCAGGATACGGAAGTGGGATATACTGTCCCCTTGGAAATTAAGAATGTACCCAAAGGGCTGGTCATTGCCAATCAGATCCCCGGACATGTGGATGTGCGTCTTGCGGGTTCGCGCACGTTATTGGCAAACATTCAGGGCTCTGACCTTGAGGTGTCGGTAGATTTGCACGATGCTAAGCCCGGAATCACCACCTTTCGCAGTTTGGATGAACGTCTTAATTTGCCGCGCTCCATTGTGGTGAGCCGCATGTCCCCTTCGTACGTGGATATAAAGATTGAGCGGGTGGTGCAGAAAGAAGTCCCTCTGCAAGTAGTATTTGATGGGACTCCAGCGCCGGGGTTCAGTGTTGTAGAGGTGATGGCCGCGCCTGACGTGGTGACAGTAGAGGGGGCGGAGAGCGAGATGAAGCGGGTAACTGAAGTTGAAACAGAGCCTGTTGATATAAGCGAACTTAAGGCGAGTTTTTCTCTGACAGTATCGTTGAACTATAACGGCATTTATAGCCGTCTGATAAAAGCTAAGACCGCAGAAGTACAGGTGATTATTCGCAAAGATCCAGAAAAAGAACTGGAACCTATGCCGGAATCGGAGTTGGAGCTTGAAAAGCAAGAGGACGTAATTTATGCAGATGATTCCGCATAATCTTTCCCTTTCCGCAGGCGCATCAGCCTGTAATGCTTACATGGATGTAGAGTTTATTTATGACTGAAACAAAAAAGATTTTTGGTACAGACGGGGTTCGGGGGATGGCCAATGTATACCCCATGACCACGGAAGTAGCGATGCAGCTTGGACGGGCACTGGCATATATGTTCAAGGGTCCGAGGAAGCGACGTCGTATAGTAATAGGCAAAGATACCAGATTGTCCGGGTATATGATTGAAAATGCTCTCGCTGCTGGAATTTGCTCTATGGGAGTGGATGTGCAGCTGGTTGGCCCCCTGCCAACTCCCGGTATCGCATTCATAACCCGCTCCATGCGCGCGGATGCAGGTGTGGTTATATCGGCGTCTCACAATGCCTACCAGGATAACGGCATCAAGTGTTTTTGCTCCATGGGGCAGAAACTTGCGGATGCAAAGGAACTCGAACTCGAATCTTTGCTGTTTTCTTCCGAACTCGATGTGTTGCGTCCCACTGCGGCAGAGGTAGGGAAAGCCTATCGAATTGATGACGCCACAGGGCGCTACATAGTGTTCCTCAAGAACGCCTTCCCGCGCAATATGGACCTGCTCGGGATGCGGATCGTCCTCGACTGTGCCAACGGAGCCGCATACAAGGTGGCACCTGCGGTGTTTGAAGAGCTCGGAGCCGAAGTGATCCGTCTGGGGGTATCACCAGACGGGACCAATATTAACGCAGGCTGCGGTTCTCTATATCCTGAGGTTATAGCGCAGGCGGTCAAAGAACATCGAGCGGATGTAGGCATTGCTCTGGATGGAGATGCCGACCGAGTCATCTTTGTGGATGAAAACGGACGCGAAGTTGATGGCGACCATATTATGGCTATCTGTGCCGCATATATGCACGAAAAAGGGGAGCTGGAGCATAACACCCTCGTGACGACAGTGATGAGCAATATGGGGCTAGATATCGCCATGCAGGAACGCGATATCAATGTAGTGAAAACCGCAGTCGGCGATCGCTATGTGCACGAGCAAATGCTCGAGCATGGGTACAACTTCGGCGGCGAGCAATCGGGGCATATGATCTTCTCTGATTACAATACCACCGGAGATGGGACCCTCTCAGCGCTGCAAGTGTTACGCATTATGCGGGAAAAAGATGAACCGCTATCTGAATTAGCGGGAATAATGACAGCTCTGCCACAGGTTCTGCTTAATGTCCGCGTGAACGAGAAAAAAGATATCAGCCAGATCCCTGAAGTTCAGGAAGTGATCTGCAAGTGCGAAGCAGAACTTGGGAACAAAGGACGCCTGCTGATCCGTTACTCCGGGACCGAACCGCTGTTGCGTATTATGCTCGAAGGGCCTACACACGCAAGGATACAGGCTATGGCAGATGAAATTGCCGCACAGGTTATCGAATCGCTAGGAGGACAACAGAAATGCTAGAGCCACGCTTAGGGGTTAATATTGACCATGTAGCTACCATCCGCCAGGCTCGTGGTGGAACTGAACCCGATCCGGTAACTGCAGCAGCTATCGCTGAATTGTCTGGAGCTAATGGTATCACGATACATTTACGCGAAGATCGGCGCCACATCCAGGACCGAGATGTGCGTATTCTGCGACAGACCCTGCAAACACCCATGAATCTGGAGATGGCTGCCACCGCCGAGATGCTGGGTATTGCGTGCGAAATAAAGCCTTACTGTGTCACCCTGGTGCCGGAAAAGCGCCATGAACTCACCACCGAAGGGGGGCTTGATGTGGTGGCGCAAAAAGATTCCCTGCGCGACAGCATAGCTCAATTACACCAGGCCGGAGTTAAGGTTAGTCTGTTTGTTGATCCCTGTCCGAATCAGATTGAATGTGCAGCTACCTTAGGAGTGGAGGCAATTGAGATCCATACCGGAACCTACTGCAACGCATTTAATACTAAAGAGAGCGAAGCTGAACTGGATAAGATTGCTGCCGGCATCGCCCTGGGTCATGCAAGTGGATTGCAGGTTAATGCAGGACATGGACTTAACTACCAGAACGTGCAGGCGGTTGTGGCTCTGGGGGGAATTGCGGAATACAATATTGGTCATAGTATTGTCTCCCGTGCGGTTATGGTAGGGCTTGAACGCGCTGTGCGCGAAATGAAGGCGCTGCTGTGCGACGGTGTATACTAGAGCATCACGGGAGCATCACGGGAGCATCACGGGAGCATCATGGCTGTTGCCGGTTTAGGTACCGACATTGTGCGTGTAGAGCGCTTTGCCGATTTTATTGCGTGCAATAACCGCGGAGTACTCGAACGTCTATTTACGCATGCCGAGTTGGAGTATGCCCTGCCGAGGCGACAGGCCGCGGAGCATCTGGCCGCGCGCTTCGCGGCTAAGGAAGCGTTTCTGAAAGCGCTTGGGACCGGATTACGCGAGGGTTTATCGTGGCACGACATGGAAGTATGCAATAATCACTACGGAGCCCCATCCCTTAAGCTCTCTGGGGAGGCAGAAAAAATGTTTCGCGCACGTGGGCTGCATGCGGTGTTTCTCTCATATTCCCACGAACGCGAATATGCCGTTGCCACGGTGGTGTTGGAGGTGTAATGAAGCTGGTGACCGCAGAACAGATGCGTATGATGGATAATAGTGCCGTTGAAACCTACGGCATCCCTGCCATTGTCCTGATGGAAAATGCCGGCCGCAGCGTGGCTGAGATTGTCCATAAGCGTTACTTCAGTCCAACACTGCAGCGAGCTCTTGTCTTCAGTGGCAAGGGCAACAACGGCGGCGATGGATTTGTAGTTGCTCGCCACCTGCAGATATACGGTTGGGAAGTGCAGGTAGTGGTGCTCGCAGCAGCGGAACAGATCCAGGGTATTGCCGCAGACAACCTCAGGGTGCTACAGCGTTCGGAGATAGAGATTGCCTTTGCGCCCGATGCTGAAACGCTCAACTCCCTGCTTCCAGCTTTAGCGCAAACAAAAACCCTGATTGTAGATGCGATGTTTGGCAATGGTCTTACCTCTGCCATCCGCGGGCACTATCTTGATGCACTACGTTGGATCAATGCCAGCCCTGCTCCGGTAGCGGCGGTAGATATGCCCTCCGGTGTGGAGGCCAACACTGGTGCAATTCTTGGCGAAGCGGTTGAGGCCGATTGTTCTATCAGCTTCGCCTGCGCCAAGGTGGGGCAGGTAAGTGCCCCGGCTTACAGTGTCGGGGGGGAGCTGTTTGTTGCGGATATCGGTATGCCTCGCGTACTGAGTGATTCTGTTGCAGATACCCTTGTGTTTGTAGATGCTGCTGCAGCGCGCCGCCTGCTTCCGTGTCGCCATGACGCTGCACATAAAGGGACGTGTGGACATAGCTTTATTATTGCGGGAACCCCTGGGAAGGGGGGTGCGGCCCAAATGGCTGCGCATGCGTGTGTGCGTAGCGGCAGCGGTTTGGTAACCCTCGCTGTTCCCGCCCAGGTGCAACTCAGCATTGCCGGACATATCCCTGAGGTGATGACCCACGGCGTCTTTGCTGCTGAGGGGTGGACTTCTGCGCTGTTACCCGAACTGAAGCTGTTGTGGCAGGAGTGCAACGTAGTTGCTGTGGGGCCAGGATTGGGACAAGAATCTGCTTGCGTTGAGATGGTGCGGGAGTTGGTCGCGCAATGCTCCGTACCACTGGTTCTTGATGCCGATGCTCTTAACGCACTGGCTTCTGCTCCCGAAATACTTATATCCCGCCCAGCGGGCGCGACCATTGTTACCCCGCATCCTGGCGAAATGGCGCGTCTGTGTGGCATTAGTGTCGCTCAGGTGCAGGCAGAGCGTATCCGCGTCGCGCAGGAATTTGCTGCGCAATATGGAGTTGTTGTTGTCCTTAAGGGGGCGCGCAGCCTGATTGTGGATCCACACGGCAGGGTGCGCATTAATTCAAGCGGGAATCCGGGTATGGCCAGTGGCGGCATGGGAGATCTCCTCACCGGAGTAATTGCCGCATATATTGCTCAAGGTCTTGCTCCCTTTGATGCTGCCACTCTGGGGGTGTATCTCCACGGCAGGGCTGCGGATTTGTGCGCCCAACAATTCGGCCCAGTTGGTTACACAGCTACAGATGTGGCTTGTAAGCTTGCTGGGGCAAGACAGGAACTGAAATCTGTATCTCAAGCGTAGTCCAGCTATAACTTTCAGGAGATAATCTCTATGGCAAATGCCCGCGATATTATGACCACTGAGGTGGTCAGCGTAGAACCACAAACATCTCTGCAGGATTTCAGCGCTATCCTCGAAAAATCGGGTTATAGCGTGCTGCCAGTAATAAACCCAGACAATACCCTGTACGGCATCATCTCCGCCACCGATCTGGTTGAAAGCGATCGCCCCCTGCATATTCCTACGGTGATTTCAATTTTTGACTGGGTACTATATCTGGAAAGTGAGAAGAATTTCTCTGAACAAGTAAAAAAGATATGTGCTCAAACCGTCGGAGAGATATGCACCCGTGAAGTTATCACATGTGCTCCAGAGACATCGGACTCTGAGGTGGCGGAATTGATGGTGAAACATAAAGTGCATTTGATCCCAGTAGTAGAGCAAGATAAGCTGATAGGGGTTGTAGGACGCCTGGATATTATCCGCAACATGGGGAGACTTAAGCGCGGAGCAGATGCTTGATATTGTGCACTTTCCCCAGCAACGGTGCAGAGGATACTAGACGTTTTGGTGCAGAACTTGGCACCATGCTCGAACCGGGGACGCTGGTGCTCCTGCGGGGTGAACTCGGGACCGGTAAAACCTGCCTGAGTGGTGCTATTGCACACGGAGCTGGAGTGAGTGTTGACACCGCCATCACTAGTCCCACCTATACTCTGATGCAGGAGTATCATGGGCGCTGCCCAGTCTATCACTTTGACCTGTATCGTCTCGCGGACTCTGATGAGCTCTTAGAGCTAGGATTTGATGAATATCTGCCAGGCTTGGGGATAGCGTTAGTAGAGTGGCCGGAACGCTTCCCAGAGCTGGAGGAGGATGCTCTGTGCTTGACCCTTACGTGGACAGGAGAGCACGCACGCTCGTTGCGCTGCGAAGCGCTGGGAGACTTTGTGCAAACCCATCCGCAACTGTGTCATGAGTTGAAGGGCAGGTGGGGGAGATGATTCGCACATGTGGTATAAAAGACCACATGTTCTCAGCACTTATCCTTCGTTTTAGCATAGTAAAAAGTTTTGACCGCAGAAGAAAATATTGTTACAAGTTGCATGCTGTGGTGTAGAGTCTGGCGGTGTTGAAGTCTGATGTTTGGTTTGATTTAAGGGAGCACAGCATTTAGTCTACGCATAACTTGAATGAGCTTGAATACGTCTAATAGCTTATGACGGAAGTGCTGCCATCTGCGCATGTGGGTGGAAATCTTCCGAGGAGGACAGGAAACAATGGCTCTGGTTGTACAGAAATATGGCGGAACTTCCGTAGGAACTATTGACAAAATTCGCGATGTTGCCAAGCGCATAGCACGTACTTACGATGATGGCAATGATGTGATCGTGATCGTCTCGGCCATGTCGGGAGAGACCAACAAACTTGTGGCGATGGCTAACGAGATGTGCGAATTTCCCAGCGAGCGTGAATACGATGTGCTCGTTTCTACCGGTGAGCAGGTTACTATAGCGCTGCTGTCTATGTGCCTTCAGTCTATGGGGTATAAGGCAAAAAGCTACCTTGGGCATCAGATCCCTATCCTGACCGATGGTGCCTCATCTAAGGCGCGTATCCTGGAGATTGGGCAGGACAATATTCGTCAAGATCTTAACGGCGGCAGCATTGTTGTAGTGGCCGGATTTCAGGGAATTGACGCGGAAGGCAACATCACCACCATGGGGCGTGGCGGTTCTGATACCTCTGCAGTCGCGGTGGCGGCAGCGCTAAAAGCGGATGTATGTGAGATTTATACTGATGTAGACGGGGTGTATACTACTGATCCACGTATCGTGGAAAATGCAAAAAAGATTGAAAAAATTACCTACGACGAGATGTTGGAGATGGCTTCACTCGGTGCCAAAGTCCTGCAGCTTCGTTCCGTTGAATTTGCCAAGAAATATGGCGTTGTGATTCATGTGCGTTCTAGCTTTAACGACAATCCCGGTACGCTAGTGCAAAAGGAGGATTCAGATATGGAGACCGTAATGGTTTCGGGTGTTACCTACAGTAAGGACGAAGCAAAGATTTCAGTGTTGCAGATACCGGATAAGCCTGGGGTAGCCGCGAGCATTTTCACCCCTCTGTCCGATGCAAATATCACTGTTGATGTAATTATCCAGAATGTGTCCACCAAAGGGCTCAATGACCTGACCTTTACAGTGTCGCGCGCTGATTATAAAAGAGCGCTTAAAATCGTGGAAGAAACGGTTGAGAAGATAGGTGCTGGTGGAGTAGCGTCCGATTCTAAAGTGGCCAAGGTATCAATTGTGGGGGTTGGTATGCGTTCCCATTCAGGGGTCGCATCCAAAATGTTTAACGCCCTTGCCGCCGAAGGTATCAATATCATGATGATCTCTACCAGTGAAATCAAGATTTCCTGCGTCATAGATGATAAGTATGCTGAACTTGCGGTTCGCGTACTGCACGCTGCCTTTGGACTCGGTGGTGCGGAAGAAGACTAATGGAAATGCAATCTACCTGTACCCCTTGGTTCAGCGGCGCAGGCAGATTGCATCGGAGTGAGAGAGATTGGAGCTCAGAACTATGAAACGTGTCATGCTGTACGACACCACCTTACGCGACGGCACCCAGGCGGAGGATATTTCCTTTCTGGTTAATGACAAGGTGCGCATTGCGCAGCAACTTGATGAACTTGGAGTTCACTATATCGAAGGTGGATGGCCCGGCTCCAATCCAAAGGATATCTCCTTTTTCCAGGAGATAAAAAATGTACACCTATCTCACGCCAAGATAGCCGCATTTGGTTCCACTCGGCGTGCCAAGTCAACGCCTGAGGATGACAACAATATTCAAACCCTGGTTCAGGCTGCTCCTGATGCCGTAACCATTTTTGGTAAAACCTGGGATTTCCATGTCAAAGAGGCACTGCGGATCACTCTGGAAGAAAACTTGGAGATAATTTACGACTCTCTAGCGTATCTTAAACAGCATGTCCCTGAAGTGATCTACGATGCAGAGCATTTTTTTGACGGTTACAAGGCCAATCCAGAATATGCGTTAAAAACTCTCGCAGCAGCGGAACAGGCCGGAGTGGACTGCATTGTCCTCTGCGAGACCAACGGCGGGACGCTACCTCACGAGGTGGGTGAAATTGTCGAGGTTGTGGCACAGAAAATTAAAACCCCGATCGGTATCCACGCACATAACGACAGTGAGTGTGCGGTGGCCAATACCCTTATGGCGGTTGAAAAAGGCGCTGTACATGTACAGGGAACCATCAACGGCTTCGGTGAACGCTGTGGTAACGCCAACCTGTGCTCAATTATCCCAGCGCTGCAACTCAAGATGGGCAGAAAATGTGTCTCTGAAGAACAGCTGCGTAGTTTACGTGTAGTTTCACGACAGATATATGAACTCGCAAACTTGGTGCCTAACAAACACCAGCCATATGTGGGCAGTGCCGCTTTTGCGCACAAAGGTGGGGTGCATGTGTCTGCAATTCAACGCCATCCAGAAACCTATGAACATATCCGTCCCGAACTGGTTGGCAACGCGACCCGAGTATTGGTCTCTGATCTCTCCGGGCGTGCAAATATTCTTGCCAAAGCACAGCAGTTCAATATTAACCTCGACAGTAAAGATCCTCACACTCTCGAAATTCTTGAAGAGATCAAAGAGATGGAGAATATGGGGTATCAGTTTGAAGGTGCTGAAGCGTCGTTTGAGTTGTTGATGCGCAAAGCGCTGGGGAATATGCGCCACTTTTTTTCAGTTATTGGCTTTCGGGTCATTGATACACGCCTTAAAGAGGGAGACAAGCCTCTCTCTGAAGCGACGGTGAAGGTGAAAGTGAGTGGCCGCATAGAGCATACCGCCGCGGAGGGGAACGGGCCAGTAAATGCGCTGGATAACGCCCTGCGTAAAGCGCTAGAGTGTTTTTATCCGAAACTTAAGGAGATGCGCCTATTTGACTACAAGGTGCGCGTTCTCCCCGCTGGGAAAGGGACAGCATCGGTTACCCGAGTTTTGATTGAATCAGGCGACTTAGAATCTCGCTGGGGTACTGTTGGGGTGAGCGACAACATCATCGATGCCTCCTATCTTGCGTTGATAGATGCCTTCCAGTATAAACTTGCGAAAGATTCTGAATAACAGAATTTCTGTCTGTGTTATAGGAACCACGCTTATAGCGATGGTGCTAAGTTTTTTGTTGTTACAGAGCCGGAGCCTTTCCCGCACAGGGGAGGATCCGGCTTTTTTTGTCCTTTCTGCGCCGGAGACCTGTTGGGTTGAGGCTAAAAATCGTGCTGGTGTCAGTCAAATATATGACGCATGCGATGCGGGAGACGTCAATGAAATGGCGCTTTGGCTTGATGCTACCCCAGCACAAGCATATTTTCTGCAAGAACATGATTATATTTCTGGGCAACATATTGAAATTACATATAAAAATTCTGGAAAAGGGGAAATGGTTTTTACTTGGATGCGCGCCGGAAAGCGTATGACGCTGGGGATTTTACTCCATCCCGACCGAATGGATGCCTTAGATTGGCAGGATTTGCGCGGGATAGGGCCTACTTTAGCACAGCGCATAGTTCTGGATCGTCAAGAAAATGGCGACTTTAATGTAGTTGATAACATAATACGGGTGCCAGGCGTAGGAAGAAAAACACTGGAATCTATCCAACCGTGGTTTGTCCCCCTGTAAGTACTTGAAATAAAAGTATTTTCCAAAAAAAACAACCAAGTTAGGAAACTATTAACATCTCCTCCTAATCAGCTAGATGTTTGGCACGGAATGTGTACTAATAAATAAGCATTCATATGACTTGATTAGCTTGGGAGGGTGTAACATGAAGTGTCCAAAATGCAAGGGGCGGATGTATACCGAAAAGTATTTTGACTATGTACGTTCATACCAAGGATGGAAGTGCAGTTGCTGTGGCGAAATGCTGGATCCAACCATAGTTTCGAATCGCGCGCGCAACCAGAATCACTATCTGGGTTAATACTTAACAATTATCGTGTTCGCATCACTGCAACTACTCCATACATAAACAACAGTAAAAAGCCAGGAATTCATGCCTGGCTTTTTTTGTGTGCCACCTCCGCACGCTGCTTTAACCTAGGTTATAGCTCGATTTTGCTTTGTTCATTGAGTCGATATACATAGGCCAGTACCGCTGCTACTGCCTGGTAAAGCTCTTCTGGAATTTCATGCCCAATGGGTATTTGCGCCAGCAACTCCGCTAAGCCAGGGTCAGTGGTGATATGCAGCCCGGCCTCTTGGGCCAATTCAATAATGCGTTCGGCAATATCTCCCTGACCGCTTGCTACTACAATAGGGGCAGCTCCAGAGTCGCTGTCATACTTAAGGGCTACTGCTCTTTTAGGCTTGGAGTTTTCCATAGTTTTGACCTGTTACACTCTCGCATCCAGAACAGACTTTCCTGGGCTTAGGCGCTGCAGCAGTGACACCGCTGGATCTTTGCCGTTGGCATCGATATTGAGACGCTGAAGCCCCAAGGGGAGTAGAAGCGTATCCAGCTCTGCGCGAGAGTCTTTCACCAATGCAGTAGTTTGTGGATCTGCGCAGCTGATACGCATAAAGAGTTTTTCTTGTTCAAACAGCATGTGGATATTAATCGCCCCAAGATTGTTCAACACTAGATTCAGGGTGACACTGAGATTCTTCCCCGTTTTATCACCTTCTTTTTCGTGCTCTTCCCCATATTCTTCGATTAGGGCATAGCCTTGTTGCAGGAAGTCATACGGCAGGGGCAAGAAGAGAACGCCTTCTTGCGCCAGACGTCCGCGACATAGCTGGAATAACTCAAGTTGTTGAAGTAGCTTTGAGCTGCTCTCCCGCACCGTAACCGGCGCATCTTCCTGACCCCTTAAGCTTAAGAGCATCCCCTTCAGGCTCTTGCGAGCCTGCTCAATGTCACCATTTAGCAGGCGACCTTCAAAATTGAGGCCGAGAACCTGCGCTAAGAGTGCCAGTTCGCGCGCAGGGGGAGTGGCTATCTGTTGTTGTATATTGCCAAGGGTTTGCGTCAGAGCTTGAAGCAAGGCGGCCGCGAGTGCGTGAGCGTTGTTAGCTACGGTCTCTACCTGGCTGGCTCCAGTCCCTGGTGGAGGAGGTGCTGCAGATAATTTGTCCAGCTGAGTCAGTAGAGTCTGAATCTGGTGCAACCCTTCTGCGCTAGAGGTTGTTCTAGCTCCTGTCTGAAGGAGAGGATTAAGGATCTGTGCTATGAGGTTGGTAGTGGGAGTAGAGCTTGTGCTTGTAACGTTGCTATTGGGGCTTTGCAACACAGAAACGAGACTGTTGAGCACCTGGGTTAACAGTAGTGACGGATGCTGAGGTAACACGTTGGAACCACTCTGCGTTGTTTGGAGGGAAAACTGCTGTAGCAACGCTGTGATCTCCGTCCGCACATCTTGAGGCATACCCTGAAGTTGGGCCAAGGCTTCCTGCAGGGGGATAGCTGTGCGCGCCAGTTCTGCTCCACTGGGGAATGGACGCTGACCGAGGAATTGTTGTGTCAGTTGTTGTAGTTGCTGGCTGACATTTTGGTCATTAAGTTGCGCCCCAATTTGTTGCAGTCTGGCTCCAAGTTCGGGCTTATGGTCAAATAGATGGATAAGGCGGAGGAGGTGTTGTTCCGCACCTTGTGGCACAACGCGTAGCTGGAGGCGGGGTTCAGTGCTGGTGACCTGGAGATTAAGCTGTTGTCCGGTTTTAACCTCCGCCTTACTTTGTGCCCACATCTGTTTGCCATCCATTTCGAGCAATACTCGACCGTCGCCTTTTTCGGCTATAGTGGCCTGCACTACCTGATATGGCTGCAGATTGTGCTGCACGGCGTCAGCACTTTTTTGTGAGGGTGTGACCGGGGTTACACTAAACGTTGCCGGCTGCACCGGAACAAAAAATTCCATACCATCCTATCGACTTGTTAGATGGTTTTATTTAAAGATAGCGCTTTTAGTTGGGCTTTTTATTTCCAGAAGCTGAGTTCTGCTCCGGTGATACTGCCCCGGGGAAGTTCTGTGCAATTTTACTCATGGCACGGGCGCGTTCTGCATTCATTGTGGCTATTCCCGCTGCGGTCAGGTTCATCTCTCCTGCGGCAGAGCGTTGCAGTAATTCCTGCTGTTCCAGATTTTTTAATGTTTTTTTCAGATATTTTTTCACTTCCGCTTCTTCTGTTTCATTGCCAAGCATGGCGGCAAACTTTAACCCCAGGTCGATATTTTTGCTATTAATCAGGTCTTTCTGGGCAAAGGTTTGGGTTGCGCTGGTGACAAATTTGCTCAGAAATAACATAGTTACACTGTGCCATATGTGCATATCCTCTTTTGCCATGGTGCTCCTCTGAGGGTTTTCGGGTTGTATGTTTAAAAAGGTGATAAATGTTTTAGTAAGGTTTCTCGCGGCTGTGGTGTGTTTTTATCTCAACCTCTGTCATACGGCTTCATTTAAGGTGCGGAATTGTAACCTTATCGCGCTTAAGAGTCCAGATCCTGTTGTGCGGAGCTAATCTTGATTGTTCCAGCACTCAGTTCGGTTAAGTGGCGTATTATTTTCAGGCGATGTTCTACCGGTACCCGTATGTGCAAATTGATGCTGGTGCCAAAATCGCGTGCATCTATTATGGCTTCGTATGCGGGTAGTGTGCGCTCGACCATGTCAAGTAGTGCATATTCCACATTAATGTGCAGTGGAGCATAACTGATTTTCTCCTGCAGCGGCATACGTTCCAAAACATGGAGCAGGGCGTCGGTGTAGGCGCGTGCCACCCCCCCTTTGCCCAGTTTGATACCTCCGAAATAGCGGCTGACCACCACCGTGGTGTCGCCAATATCGGCGTGGAGGAGGGCGGTGAGCATGGGTTTGCCTGCGGCACCTTGCGGTTCGCCGTCATCACTCATGCCGGCCTGATGTGTGCTGCCGGGGGCACCAAGCACTCGGGCCCAGCAGTTGTGGTTCGCATCGGCAAATTCTTCTTTTATGCGCGCAATGAAGTTGTTGCTTTGCTCTAGATCCGGAGTATGTGCCGCGGTAGCGATAAAGCGACTGCGTTTTACTTCAATCTGGGTGCGTAGTGTTGTTTGCGGTATGGGATAGCGCTGGGCATCTGAACTCATGATCCAAAGTGGATACTTACATCCTGGCGGTGCTTAGGGTTGATCACCCACAGGGTTTTAGGGCTGAAATTGAACCTAGTTGCTACCAGCATGTCGGGAAACTGCGCAATGCGGATATTGTAGATATTTATGTATTCATTGAAAAGCTCGCGCCGATCCGCTATCTGCTCCTCAATTTGAGAGATGCGGGTTCCAAGGCGGCGAAAGACCTCATCCGCCTTGAGATCAGGGTAGGCTTCAGTTACTGCGAAGAGCGATTTCAAGGTCTGGCTTAAAAAGTTTTGTGCTTCTAGTTTTGTATTGGCGGAATCGGCCTGCGCCACCATTGAGCGCGCCTTGGTCACCGCCTCAAGGGTATCGCGTTCGTGCTGCATATAGCCTTTGCAAACCTCCAACAGCTTTGGCAACTCATCATAGCGTTGCTTCAGGAGGACATCGATATTGCTCCATGCTTTATCGGTATTGTTACGCATGCTTACCAAGTTGTTGTAGATGATGATCGCATACGTGATGAGTCCCATCCCTATAAATGCAACAATACCCGCAACAATTAATCCCGTCATGGTTTTATCTCCTTAAAATAAATGCAGGTTTTCCCCTGCGGTATATGCTCCCCAAAGCGCTAGTGCAAGCCCGGTGGCGAGGAGTATGGCGCTATAATACGCAAATCTTCGCGTCAGATGAAGTTCTGATTCGGTCTCGGCGATAAGAAAAGGGTAGTCGCTTCGGGGAGGTTTGCTGATGCGCGCGCGCACGCTGGTGTGAGTGGTAGCGCTTTGCCTTAGTTGCGTGTGTGCCACTTCGTTGGCGGTGGCGCGGCGCGCCTGGTCCCATTCTGAGGCATCGATGTGTCCGTCACCATTGCGGTCAAATTGATGGAGACGCTCTTGGTCCTGTTTCAGCTCATTCAAGGCTTGGCGGAGTAAATCTTGATGCGTGGGGGCAGCGTTATAGGTGTGTGCAAAGCCCAGGATATATATATAGCTACCGTCCGGAATAATCTCCTCTTCCCAGCGCGCATTGGAATCTTGTGTGCTTCTAGTGCTGAACGGGAGCTGTGCCATACTTCCGCTTCCAGCATGGGTGGTTCTGATCTTAAGCTTTGCGCCGTCTGGCACTACTTCCAGGGTTCCGGTTCCATCATCAAGAAGGAATGGAACATTGTTGCTCGAAGAGATGCTCACCAGCGCCCATTGGCTTTGATTATTGCTGGATATGAGAGGGCGACTGGAGTGGCTGCGTTTGCGCCGGTATTTTCTGATGCGGTAGTAAACACACGGCAACCCAGAAATGGGGGAAACTAGAGCATATTTTCGGGTTGCACGCCCTTGCACTTCCACTGCACCCATGGCCATCGAACGTATTTTGCTCGTGGGTGTATCTTCAATCCGCCGTTTTAGGAGCAGGTATTTAATCCCAAAGTAAAAACAGATCCCTGCCAAGAGGGCTTGTGCCGCCCCGACAGAAAATAGATATCCTAGAATATAGACACCCATCTCTGTTTGGGATGTGCCCGCTATAATAGCGACAATAATCATCCACAAAGTAAGCAGAGAGTGTCTTCCCTGCAGGTATAAGTTCAGCCCCGACAGGGTTGTGGGATCTGGTGGTTGCGGCAGGTTTGAGTTGCCATCAATATGTTCATGTTCTGCCGCGCGAGCTTTCTGCTCCCTCTTTGTTGCGGCAGGGGAGGTTTCCATCTTCGTGCCAAGCTTGAAGATGGAAGGAAGCAGCGGTGCGCTAGCGTAGGTAGGAGTGCCTTTCTTCTCAATATCCTCATGGTTCTCTTCTGCCTCTGCGCTATCTCCAGGATTTTTTTCCAGCTCCGCCATGAACCAGGCGTATTGAGTCAGGGCGTGTAGGTTGTCGGACTGAGCATATGGGTTGGGCTGGGTAACTGTTTCTGGGGTACACTCAGGAATAAATCCCAGGCCAAAGCCATGATGGATTTTGAGCTCCGCGCCGGAAGCTTGAATTCTCTGCCACAGGGCTGCGAGATTTTTATTCCGACTTAGACTTGCCGCATCTCCGAGCTGGCGATGGTCAAACCTCCCTGGGATAATCCTGATCCCTGTGTCAATGTTTCCGGAGGCGGTGAGTGTGTAGATATCCAGGATTGGCGCAAGGTGGAAAATATCTTGTTCCAGTGTTGTTATATCCGGGCCGTCTGAAGCGTTAACCCCGTAGGTATGACGCACCATTTTGCGCTTCAGGTGGCGTTCGGTAGTTTTGCCAGAGATATCCGCGACAATGGCGAGCAAGCGTGTATTTGGGTTGCAGCGGATAGTGGAGGTAGACCCATGCAGAGTAACCTGGGAGCCTGACAAGGTAAGCTCCTTAAGTTCTTGCGGAACAAATGTGGGCGCGGGTGGACTTATGCGGCGATATGGGCGCTGGTGCTGCTCCAGCACCTGGGCTAGCTTTTCCATCTGTGTTGCGTCGCCATGGGCGAGACGCGCAGGGAACTCCCCCTGTAGACGCTGGCGCAGGGTGTAGAGATCCGCATACCCTTTTGCAGCTAAGGCCTGAGCCAGATCCTCATCTGCCGTAGTCAGGCGCCCACGGGGCTGGATGAATAGCTGTATGTTGTTATTGTTGTGTTGTTTCATACAGCTCAGGAGTTTCCGTACTCTGCTGCGCCTGATATCCGGCGATATTGCAACTTTTGACCAAGGTGGCAAAAAGCATAAGGGCTGCAATCAGCAAGAAAAAACCTAGATAGTTTTCGTTTTTAAGACTATTTTTAGAGGACATGCTAACTCCAGTTGCTAAGGACGAAGCTGTTTTGTGTGTGGAGCTGCTGGCTCTGGCTAGCCAAGCAGCACGGCGAGCCAACGCCATTCTTCTGTGGTTTCTAGGGCAATTTTTAAAATCATGGTCAGTGGAACCGAGAGAAGCATTCCCACCGGGCCGAGGATCCAACCCCAGAACACCAGGGATACAAAAACCACCAGCGGAGAAAGACCGAGGCGATTTCCCATAAAGCGTGGTTCCACCACATTTCCAATCACTACGTTAACCGCAATATATATCCCGGCAACGATCAGGGCAACGATGATGCCGTGTTGGATCAGTCCGAGTAAAACGGCAGGTATTGCAGCAATGATTGAGCCGATATTTGGGATGTAGTTGAGTAAAAACGCGAGCAGTCCCCACAAAATGG
>Ga0172377_10001970_pt1 | contig 21015 bp, 20 predicted proteins | sample Pumphouse3metaG_FD_119749 | JGI IMG/M metagenome (GOLD analysis project Ga0172377, IMG submission 119749) | Leachate microbial communities from a municipal landfill in Southern Ontario, Canada - Pumphouse #3 metaG | ecosystem: Engineered > Solid waste > Landfill > Unclassified | place: Canada...
ACCAAGCTACGCTACATCCCGACACTGGCGCGCCCGACAGGAGTCGAACCCGTAACCTTTAGATCCGTAGTCTAACGCTCTATCCAGTTGAGCTACGGGCGCGTGTCCGCCAAAATGGCGGCTCATATAATATAAACCAAGCGGTTCGTATTATACAAGTAAGAAATAATTGGAGGTTCCTATCGGAGTTGAACCGACGCTCATTGAGTTGCAGTCAATTGCCTTACCACTTGGCTAAGGAACCAGCGCAAGTAATTATAGCAAATGGCATTTGAACCTTCAATAAGTAATAAATTACTTCAAAAAAACGTTATCGACGAGACGACGAGGATTGTTGACGACGGGCACTGCGATTCTTTTTCGTTAAGTTCTTACGATAGATGAAGAAACCACCAAAGCCAATCGCCGCCAAGGCGCCGACGACGATTAAGATAATCGCCCAGCCTGGTAAACTGCTAGCTTTAAACTCTTCCCACATTGCTAAAACATAAGCATTGTTGTCACCAAAGTCGCGCATGATCGAAAGGCGTGGAATCATGTCGGCTTCAGGATATTGGGCGTAAAGCTGACGACCGACACTTTCTTCTTCAATATAAATGACGGCATCAGTTGTGACCGTGTCGCCAAAGAAATAACTTAAATCATAAGCAACATAAGTATCCGTGATTTCATTTGCTAATTTCCAGTCTTCAATCGGGGTTTCCCATTCGTCTTCACGGACGTCGTACCACTCATGGACGAGGGCGTTGATATCTTCACCGCCGATAAAAGGGCTATAACCAATGTAATCCATATTTTGTGCGGCGTTAACAGGATCAGAAACAAAATTTAGAAATTTTTGCGCTAACTCTTTATTTAAAGAGTCACTTTTGGGCATAACCCAACAATCAAACCAAATGTTTCCGCCGGTTTCAGGCATGCTGTAATATAATTCAGTATCGATTTCTTCTTCGGCTTGGTCCATCGCATAGACGGCATCACCGCTCCAAGCGAGGTTAATACCGATTTTACCGGTGACAATATCTTGCTTTCCCGAATCGTTTTCAAAACCATAAATGTTTTCTTTTAGTTTTAATAATTCTTCTTTAACAGCAGCGACTGTATCTTTGTCGGAACGGTTGAAAATATCGGTTAACTGCGCATTGTAAGTAACAGGATTATATTCAGGTTTCGTATTATCAAGATATAAATCTTGCAAATCGCGAATTTCTTCGTCAAAAACCCTCATGATGCCAACCGAATACGTATCGCGCATCGAGTCTTTAACCGAGATGGTGTCTTTGTAGTCGGCATTCCATAATGAATTCCAGTCTTCCATATCGCCAATCACATCATCAGCGGCTAATCCGCGTTGTTCAAACGTTGGATAGGCTGGATTATATAAAATACCAAATGTCCCCCACATATAGCCGACGGCAAATTCTGAGACAGAATGCGTTACATCGGAAGTTTTATTGGTCGCTTCGAGATTCTCAAAAATACCTTTTAAATACGGTGAGGCATATTCATCGTAATTGGCTACATTAGTCGCGACATCATCAAGCGGTTCGAGCATGTCATTAACAATCATCTTTTGAATCATGTAGTCACTAGGACAAACGAGATCATAAACGGATTTACCAGTTTGCAAAGAGTTCAGCATCGTTTCGTTCGTATCAAATGTATCGTAGACGACTTCGACGTTGACTCCTTCGCTTTCAAAAATAAAATCTTCAAACTGTTCGATAAGGTCTTTGGCATCATAGCCGTTTTCTGGGTCATTTAAATAAATGTAGTCTTCCCAGTTTAAGATGCGGAGAACTTGATTTCCACCCTCATGTGGCTGGCCACTGCAGGATGCGAGCAAAAGCGCTGAGAAAAGAACGGCCGACGTGCTAGTAAATGTCTTCTTAAAATTCATGGTTTTCCCTCCCCTTGCGAATTTTCTTCACATTTTTAGTTTTATTACGGTACAAAGTAATACCGATAACAACAAGTAAAACGACAATAAATATAATCAATGTCAAAGCCCGCATTTCTGGAGGAATCGGACCCCGCTTTATTTTAGCTTGGACAAGGGTTGAAAGAGTCTCAATCGTTCCTTCTCCATTGAGGAGTCCCGTGCCTCTAGTGAAGGCCGTGATGATAAAATCATCAAGTGATAAAGTTAACGAAAGAAGAAAGCCGGAAAGAATACCAGGCATAATCTGCGGGATAATAACTTTCCATAACGCTTTTTGCGGAGTGGCTCCCAAATCGAGGGCAGCTTCATATAGATGAGGATCAAGTTGCATCAATTTCGGACGAACCGATATGTAAACGAAAGGAATTGACAAGACGACATGTCCGATAAGTAGCGTCCAAAAGCCAAAGATTGATTGACCGCGGAAAATTACACTACCAATAAAAACAAACAAGACCGTCAAAGACAAAGCCATGACGATTTCAGCGTTTACAATCGGTATTTGCGTGACACCCTCATATATTTTTTGAGCCCGTTTGCGGCTATAAAAAGCACCAATTGCTCCGGATGTACCAAGAAGAGTTGAAATAACTGCGCTTATGAAGGCAATAATTAACGTATTGCCAAGGGCGACCATTATTTCTTCGCTTTGAAAGAGGCGAGCATATAAATTAAATGAAAACCCGGTCCAGACACCAACATTAGTCGCTTCGGTAAATGAAAAGACGATTAAAACAAGAATCGGAAGATACATTAAAAACAGTATTAAATATACGTAAATACTCGCAAAAAGTTTCTTACTCTTTACCATAGGTTACCACCTCGTGAAGCGAAGTCATCTTTATTAAAACGCCGCGAAATAATTAAGGTGATGCCAACAATCGCCAACATTATCAATGCCATAAATGAGCCATCATTCCATTGCGAACTTGAGAAATTTAAATAGATAGAATTGCCAAACAAGGTAATTTTTCCTTCGGAAAGAACATCAGAAATAACGTAGCTGGACATCGTCGGCATGAAAACCATCGTTGAAGCCGAGACAACACCCGGTAGAGATTGAGGAAGAATCGATTTGGTAAATACTTGAAAAGGATTCGCACCTAAGTCCGCCGCCGCCTCAATTTGACTTTGATCAAGTTTTAGCATCGTGGAATAAAGTGGCAAAATAGTAAATGGTAAGAAGTTATAAACCATACCGACCATCGTCGCAAAATATGGATACTTTCCACCGCTGATTCCAAACCACGTAAGTAGGTCGCGGGTCGCTCCCGTTCTAAGCACAAAGTTAATCCACATCGGCATGACAAAGAGTAAAACCAAAACGGTGTTTGTGTTGTATTGCTTACGGGCCAGAAAATACGCAAGTGGATACCCAATCAGCAAGCAGAGAAGAGTATTTAAAATGCCAATAAAGAACGAGACGAGTAAAACATTCAGTTTTGTCGTCGAAGAAAAGAAGCGGACGAGTGAGGCAAATGAAATTTGACCTCCGGCATCAGAAAAAGCGTAATACACGATTAATAAAATCGGGATAATGACAAAAAGGGCTAAGAAAACCCCATAGGGAATTGCCAAATATTTACGCTTAAAGTTCATATTTCGCCAAGTCTCCTTTAACGCGCAATTGGATATGTTCAGGGGCAACATTAATCGAAACAACATCATTTTCGTTGAAGGCATATTGTGTATCGACGACGAAATCTTCCTCATCTTCAGTCCGTACCGTATATTGATAATGGTCACCGACATATAGTAAAGAAATAACCATTCCTGTCGTTTGACCTTGACTTATGTCATCAGATAATTCGATGTCGCTAAGCTGAATTTCAGCGACGACATCCGCATCGTTAAAATCATAACGAACACCCTTTTTGCTGACGACATAACCATCTTCGTCTAAGCTCGACTGGGCGACTAATTTCGTGACATCACAATCAAAAGCGACGTTGCCGATAACGACTTGGTTATTTTTATTAATCCAGGCATCGAAGTAACTGTTTACAGTAAATTCTTTCTTCATGACATGAATGCTCTCTGGATCAATGACAAGAGCGACGAGTTTTGTATCAGGAAAGTCTTTCGTGCTTTGCACGACAACTTCATTTTTTCCAACCATCACAACATATTCGAAGTGAACACCTTTAAATATCTTATTAACGATTTTGGCATCAACCATGCCTTGACCCGCTTCTACGATTTCCACGTCCTCAGGACGGATAACGACATCAACTTTATCATTAAGGGGAAAATCATCATCACAAGGAAAATTAGCATTAATAAAACGAACGACTTTACTAGCAACCATTGTTGCATTATAAATATTTGAATTACCGATAAAATCGGCAACGAACGCATTCACCGGTTCATTATATATGTCCATCGGTGTACCGACCTGTTGAATGACACCATCTTTCATAACAACAATCGTGTTTGACATAGTCAGGGCTTCTTCTTGGTCGTGAGTCACATAGATAAAAGTTATGCCTAATTTATCGTGCATGGCTTTAAGTTCAAGCTGCATGTCTTTGCGCATCTTTAAATCTAAGGCACCGAGCGGCTCATCAAGCAATAAAATCTTTGGTTCGTTAACGATGCAGCGGGCAATCGCCACTCTTTGCTGTTGACCACCGGATAAAGTTTGAACATCGCGGTCTTCTAATTCTTCAAGATCGACCATTTTTAATGCTTTCGCAATCTTCTCGTCAATTTCCGTGATTGTCAGATGGCGGTTTCTTGTTTTTTCCTCGCCATTTTTGTCGGTATAAGCTTCAACAATCTTTTTCAGTTTTAAGCCAAATGCGACATTATCATAAACGTCAAGATGCGGAAATAAGGCATAACGCTGAAAGACGGTATTAACCGGGCGTTTATAAGGCGGCAAGATAGAAATATCTGTGCCATTCAATAATATTTCACCGCTTGTCGGCGTTTCGAAACCAGCAATCATCCGTAAAGTCGTGGTTTTCCCACAGCCCGAGGGACCAAGAATCGTCACGAATTCTCCTTTTTTAATATCTAAGTTAAAATTATCAACGACAATCGTGCCATCAAATTGTTTTGAAACGTTTTTAAGACTAATAATAATTTCGTTCTTGGGCATTTTCATTCACCTCATTATCGTGTCAATTTTAAGGCGAACAGGCCGGAAAATTTTCACGAATAAAATATAGAAGAAAACAAACTAAAATACAACAAAATTTCATCAAGAAAAACTGAAAATATTTTCACCCCATTTTTTTGAAACACATTTTTGCAAAATTTACTTGACCACATCTAACTTTTTTAATAATTCTAAAAATGCCTTTTTGCTAGCGGTTTTTGAAATAATTTTTGCTTACATTATGCCTAAAAAAGTCATCGTAAAAATATTTTGCATTTTTGCTAGCGTTTTTAGCAATTGAAAAGCCTAAATGAGAATTTTTTAAAAAATTGTATTTGTCGCAATAATTGCAACTGATGAATATAATAGTAATTCGAGGTATATTTTATGAAACGTCTGGGATTATTAATAACCGCCTTAAGTTTAACCGCAACTCTACTAAGTGGTTGCGACGGCAATAATAAAAAAGCATTTTTGCTTTTTGGAACCATAACTAACGAGCTTGTTTCCCTAACATATGAACAATACAGTGAAAAAATTGAAGAAAAAAATGATTTTATTATCTTCTCGACTCCAAATTCGGTTTGCACATGTTGGACCAGTTTTCGCGATTCGATTCTCATGCCTTATCGCCAAACGAATAATCTTCTTATTTATACAATTCCTTTTTTGGAGTTTTTTGATGATGACAACCTCAAGCGCGACTCTTACGGACTTGATTTCATAAGTTCCGCACAAACATTAGGCATTTTCAAAGATGGTAGACTCATCGAAAACCGTCCTTACAACTCAACTCATAAGATATGGGACAGCAAGGATTCTTTTTCAACCTTCATGGAAGAATTGATTATCATGCCGACAATTATTGATATTAATTTGACCAAACTACAAAACTTGTATACTCAGAATTCAAGTTTCTCAGTCTTATATTATGATGAAAACGCCGAGTCAAACTACTTGCACGAAAATTTACTAACTAACTATGCCAGAGACAATGTCGGCAATATGAATAATCTTTACATGGTAAACACTAATGTAAATGGTATAAAACTTACTGCTAATGCCTATGACGAAACGCAGTGGCAACATTTTAAAGATACTTTTGGCTTATCTGAAGTTAATAACGCCGACCTAGGTTATAACAATGGATTCGTGCCAAGCGCTCAATATATCGAGCCGGACGGCACAAACACTAATGGAGATGTCATTAAAGCTCAAACTGTTTATCTCAACGATACTATAGAGGCAAGTGATAATCCGGCTATTTTTGAGATTTCAAGCAGTTATTATTCCCTAGCGCGTGAAAGTGTTCTCACTTATTTATCCGACTTTGTCGGAGATAAGATTATTGAGGGCAAAGAAATACCTTCCGAAGACGTTTTGATAAATGGCGAAAATGTTATTTGGGAAAACGATAAAGCGGCTCTATATCACGATCCATTATTCGCCGCCTTTCTCGATTATAGTCTTCCGCAGGCAACTTACGTTCTTGAGTAAATAAAAAGTGCGATACTTAGTCGCACTTTGCTTTTTAGAAGCCGATTTCGCTAATGATCTTTTTCAAGTGTTCGCTCGATTTGACTAAGTCTTCGATTTCTTGTTTTGAAAACTTGGGCGTCAAAAGCCGAGCCGCACCTTGCCGGTTAACGATGTTCGGTAGCGACAAATACACATCATGGATTGTTCCGTCATAGGCATTTTCAATTAGTGAAGAGACGGTCAAAATACTATTCGTGTTATTCACAATCGCCTCCACGATGCGGGCAACCGCTAAGGCGACTGCGTAATATGTCGCCCCTTTCTTAGAAATGATGTCGTAGGCGGCGTGTTTAACTTCGCCGAGTAATTCATCAAATTTAAGTTTTCCGTGGCAAGCGCAGCGATTACAGCTCGCGCAGTAGTCTTCTAAGTTAACGCCGCCAATCGTCGTAATCGAAAGCGTCGCGACTTCGCTATCGCCGTGTTCGCCAACAACGTAAGTGTGAATATTCCGCGAATCAACACCAGTATCCTCACTAATCAAGTATTTTAGACGTGAAGTATCAAGAACGGTTCCACTTCCAATTACTCGTCCCGGTGCTAGATTTAATTTCTTATTTACATAGTAAGAAAGAATATCAACAGGATTTGTGACAACAAGAATGATAACTTCCTCATCTAAATAGGGACGAATACCTTCGATAATCGAATCGAAAACCTGAATATTTCTTTTTAACAAATCAATGCGGGTTTCGCCATCTCGCTGACCAACCCCAGCGGTGATAATAATGATGTGGGCATCTTGGCAATCTTTATAATCGCCAGCCTTTAAAATCTTTGGCGAAACAAAAGACATGCCGTGTTGCATATCTAATACATCGCCTTCGGCTTTATTTTTATTAATGTCGATAATGACAATTTCGTTGACAGTTTGACCTTGCAAGAGAGTGAAGGCGGTCGATGATCCGACGGCACCATCACCAATAATAACAACTTTACGGTTTTCCATAGTAATTTACCTCCGAATAAATATTAAAATATTTGCCGGTTATTTCATAACGATATGATTACAAAAAAGCTATTTTGTAATATCTTGCTTAATGCGGTCAGTAACTTCCTGAGCGCGCTTATAAATATCTTCGATTGGTTCATTAAGAAAGAATTTACCGTCTTCGTATAAAATATGACCATTAATCATCGTCATCTTGATATTTTCTTTTGAACCGCTATAAACGATGTTTTTCTCGATGTTATTAAGCGGTTGCATGTTCGGGCGATTGAGATCAATCATAATAATATCGGCGAGTTTTCCGACTTCAAGAGTGTCAGAGCCGTCTAAACCCATGGCTTTCGCGCCTCCGACCGTCGCCATCTTTAAGACTTGATAACCATCAAGCGAAGTGGGGTCCATCGTTTTTAGTTTTGATAGGCCAGTGACCAAAAACATCTCACGGAAAAAATCAAGGCAGTTATTACTAGCCGGACCATCAGTACCGATTGAAAGATTCAATCCGTAGTCGAGGAATTTTTGAACCGGGGCGATGCCGCTTGCTAGTTTAGTGTTACTGCTTGGACAGGTGACGAGATGTAGATTACGACGCTTAAATATTTCCATATCTTGATCAGTCAGGTAGACACCATGAAAACCACCACCGCCATAATTAAATAAACCAAGTTTTTCAAAATAAACTGCCGGTGTGTCGCCGTGTCTTTCGATACAACCATTAACTTCATTTTGCGTTTCGCTGATATGAGTAAAGACCGGAGTTTTTAACTCATTGGCTAATACTGCTAAAGAAACAAGCATTTCGTTAGTCGACGTATACTCGGCGTGAAATCCGAGCCGAAATTTAACTAAATCCGACATTCCATTAATCGCCTCATAAACTTCACGAAGACCATTAATCGACTCTTTAAAAGAAGTCGGGGTACCCAAAATAACTGTTCGCATACCAAATTCAATTGAGGCCCGAGCAATTTCTTTTGGAAAATAATACATATCAAAGTTTGCCGTAATTCCGCTTGTTAAGTATTCGGCAAAAGCTAATTTCGAAAGATGATAGACATCACTGGGTTGAAGCTTTGCTTCGATAGGAAATACCCAATTATATAGCCAGTCGCGCAAGGCTAAATCGTCAGCATAACTTCTTAAGAATGTCATTGCTGAATGATTGTGAGCATTTTTAAAGCCTGGCATTAAAACATTGCCTGCGCACAAAATAACGCGGTCAAAAGGTCCTTGTCGAGAGCCATTACTTCCAATGTAGACAATACGGTTGTCGTCAACGACGAGATCGCCACGCATCATCGGTTTATCATTCATGCTAAGTATGCGGGCATCTTCAAATAAAATACGCATTAATAATCCTCCTTAATAAAAACACTCAAAAGAGTGTACTCGATTATTGTTTCTTCACTTCTTCGATTGGACGAAGTTTTTCTTTGGGGGCGCCACACACCGGACAGGTGCCATCTTCATTGGGAACGACAATTTGACCACATCTCAAACAACGATATTTTTGCATATGCAAGTCTCCTAAATATTACATATAGTATACGACATTCCCTGCGATAATCTAAGCAATATACAAAGATGGTTACGAAAGAGCTTTTGTGTCAACTTTACCGACAAGCGTTTTTGGAAGACTGTTTTGATAGACAATTTGCCGGGGAACAGAGTAAATTCCACATCGTTTTAAAACGATTGCCTTGATTTCTTCATCAATGCTTTGATCCTGATAATGACGATCCAGAACAACAAACAGTTTAATGGCATTACCAAGTTTTTCATCATTGACGGCAATCGCCGCGCATTCATGAACTGTTCCCAAATCCATGACCGCACCTTCAATCTCGTTAGGAAATACATTGATACCACTAACTTTAATGATTCGTTTAAGCCGCTGGCGAAAAGTCACAAAACCTTCTTGGTCAATGCTGCCATAATCTCCGGTCGCAATCCACACATTGTTATTTTCATCTTTTACAAATGGTTGTTCGCTTTCATTATTTAAAAAACGATACCCGTTCATCATCGTTTCACCGCGAACATAGAGCTCGCCATCAAAAGAGAAAGGTAAATCTTTTTTTGTATCAACATCCACGACTTTCATCTCGACATTGGAAAGAATCTTTCCAACTGTCCCTGGCTTATAGAACCGATTGTTATTGACCGTGCAAACAGTGACGACTTCCGTCAGTCCGTAGCCTTCAAAAAGGCGGGCGGAAGATCCGTGTTCTTTCATGTGGTTATTGAATCGCTCAATTAGTGAAGGGGCGACGAAATCGCCACCAACAAAACAAATGAGCAGATTTTTAAGAATAGAACCTTTGAAGTTTTGATTTCTAAGCAAAGCCTCGAATAAAATCGGTACTCCGATAATAAAGGAAATTTGTCCTTTTCTTAAGTAATTAACAACTTGTTGAGAATGAAACTTAGGCATTAATGTGTTACATGCGCCAAAGGCCAAACAGGCATGCATTCCCATGCACAAACCGAAGCCATGAAAGATTGGAAGGACGGCCAACATGTACTTATCATTTGTCTCATTAATTCCCAAAATATCAATGCCATTACTGGCTAAAGCGTTGATGCTAAAAGAGGATAAAGCGACGACTTTTGGTTTGCCAGTCGTTCCCCCGCTATGAAGATAAATTGCATCCTTTTTGTAATCATTATCATACGCAAAAGTGCCTTCTTTTTGATAATATCCATCAATTTTGTCGCTTTTTGCTGTGTTTTTAATCTTTTTACGGTTTTGGATTGCATAACCAATTTTTAACAAAAGATGAACTCCTTGCACCGGCGAACAAGCAATGACACGTATACCGATTTTTGAAAGGTTGCTAAATTCATTAAAGGCACTGTCTAAGACAAAAAGAAGCTTGCTTTTCGTCTCCTCCATGATCCCTTTCATCTGCTCATACTTCATCAAAGGATGGATTAAGTTTGCGACCGCTCCAATTTGATTAACGGCATATAGAAGATGAACCGCACTTGGAATATTTGGTAGGCAGACCGAAACAACATCGTCGGTTTTAACCCCATATTCAAGGAGACCCTTTGCCAAAGAATTAACATCTCTTAGCAAAGTTTCATATGTAATTTTTTTATGTAAGTAAATAAGTGCGGACCGCTTAGGATATTGTTGACTTGTGGCGAGCAAGGCGCCATATAAGGTTGTGTTTTTTTCCATGTTAATATCCTATCTTAAAGGGACTCCAAACAAAAAGAAAACTATAAAGGCAACCAGAGCTAAGGCTACTTGGTGGAAAAGATAAATGTATATTGTTTTTGAACCGATATAAGTGAGAGGTCTTAACGCTCTTTCAACTTTGTGTTCTTTCTCGGCGTTTTTCCCAAAAATTAGACTGCGTTTCTTGCTATAAAGTAGTTCGCCGATGAAACCACCGAAAAATGCATAGCCAAGATAAGGAAAGATACCTGCCCAATCAACGCCATACCAAAAACGTCCCAAAATAATATTGAACTTAGTTTCAAAGTCATAAATGATTGGAGTGAAGACATGACCACTTATATATTGATAGCTTTGTAACGTCGGGGTCAGTCGTCCATTAATCAAATACCACCAGTTCTCGCTATTAACGGCCACGCTTGTTGCTTCAATCCGCATCCAATAACCGACTCCAATAAACAAAATGGCCAAAAACAAGGCCACCCATTTCCAAAGACGAATGGAGCCAATTGTTTTGATGATAAACAAACGGAAAAGCGAGTATATAATCATTGATAATCCTAAACAGGAAATGATACCAAAGAAAATGAACATGTTCGTTTCAAAACTAACCGAGATAATATAAGCAACAATTGAAACTAAGGCTCCGAAGCCAAAAACGAGCATTCCGCGCTTCAGGCTGTTACGCGATAAAAAGGCACTAATTCCACTTAGAATAAAGAAGAGGGCTATAACCGCATAGCGAAGATTTATACGCCAGTCAAAGTACCAATATTCATAACACCACCCCGATAAATCCTCCAGCCACTGAGGAGCCCCGGAAAGAAAGAAAAATGAAGGGGCTAAAATACCAAAATCATAGGCTAGATGGTCAACCACCATAAGGATAATTAAGATTCCGCGTAAAAAATCAATTTCGAAAATGCGTTTATAAACATTTTTCTTCTTTCGAAGAGGAAAGTTTGTTATAGAATCTTTCCCAAGCGTCATTTCCATAATGACAATATAGCAAATAGACGCCTTTTAGTCTTAATAAATCGCTTTGCTTGATTTATCAATGTTCGCCATCTCTAGATAAATATTGCTGATAAGCGCGGTCGATACCATCAAAGTAACGGATAAAACACCGATAAAACCCTTTGGATTTCTTTGTGATATAAGGAAGCTTTAACTTATTATTTTTTTCAATCTTTTCAAAAGAATATGCCCCGTTTACACGCCAAGAATTTATGTACCCAATATTTATTGCATCGGTTGGACAAAAAAATGAACATCTCATGCACATTTGGCAGCGATGATGAAACTGTATTCTACCATTTGCATAATAGATATTATGCGTCGGACAATCTCTCACACACTTCATGCATTTAATGCATTTATTCATGTCGGTTCGATAAAGATAAGAGTTGATCGTCGCTCCCGGTCGTTGAATACCAATCACCCAGGCCAATAAATTATAAAAGAAGTTCATTTTGAGAAGACTTTTTCTTCCATTCAATACGTTCGCGACAAGAATTTTGCTGAGCTTGCGATTATAAAGCATGATTTCTTTGACGAAGGCATCTTCAAAGCGAAAATGAATGTTGTAAGGCATAACAAAATGGTAATCACCTAAAACACAACACTTCGCTTTTTTTAATCGGCGAATTATTCGGCGACTGGAAGCGTTATTCAAAGTGAGAGTCTCACCTGAGGATTTGAAGATAAAATACTTGCTTGTTTTTGAAAGTTTTAACCGTTTGACATATCGCCAAAAAAAACGGGGTTCATTAAAAGCATATATGGGATATCCAAGACCGACCATATCATAAGATGTTAAGTCCACCAAGGGAGTATCAACATTAATATTGATAATCTCATACGTATGGCCTTTATGAGCAAAATCGCTCGCCAAAAGATGAGCAATTTCTAATGTGTTATTCGTTCCCGAGAAAAGGAGAAATAATATCCTCATGGTGATGGTGTGCTATAAATTATTCTGTTAAATCCGGCATCGCCTCTAAATCATAAGAGCCAAAGTCTTCACTTGACCACTGTTTAATTACTTCTTGGTAACCGATGACGATTGGATTGTCTAGATATTCAAGAACTTCACCATCATGATAAATTCTTGATATCGCGCGCTCTTCAATGTAAATTCGACTTTGCACCGGTAAGTATAAAGGAATATCTGAATCTTCTGGTTCGTAAAGAACAAGCTTTATCTCATCAACAAGAGAAGATGTTACTTGCACAAATCCATTTCTTGATAATTCCATTTCATCGTAAGTTGAATCTCTGAGAAGCAAGATGATTTCATCATCAGCATTCATTCCGACCGCAGATGCATCAGCGTAAGCATCATCGGCAATATTTGCGACTCCATAACCAAATAAATCAACGTAATCAGCTAATTCAACATAAGCCCCTGCTGCATTAATCGTAACTTCAGGATCGTCTTCATTTACTTGTGATAGTCTACGAGTTTCATAAGTTGCTGACGTCGGTAAGTGTGTCCATTCTTTAAGCAGCGTCGAGTTTTTGTAATCCAAATAATCATTTAAAACTGATTGAGTGGCGTTTTGAACTTTAAATTTAACATCATTGTTATAAGTTTTAATATCGGAACTTGATGAGATAGAAAGATCGATATCATTTACACCTTCCGGGGCGTTTGCACCAAAGTAAGAATGATAATATTCGCGTAACTCAAGCGTTTCCTTAACACCCGTTACATAGTTATCAATGCGTGAGAGGCCATCTTCAAAAATATCTTCCTCGTCATCGCTTAAGGCTCGGACGATGGATTCGGTTTGAAAACCAACCGGCACATATTTATCCTCCCCAAACGGATTATAATCCGTAACAACACAACTCGCCAATATACCGACAAGTGGAAGAATGAATAAAAATTTAGATTTTTTCATGGCTTTATTCCTCCTCTTCGACGACGGGTTCGGGAATCATCGTTTTGTCGAAATTACGATTCGAATCGGTACTTGCATTTATTATTTCTTCTTGATACGCCAAAAGAATCGGACGGTCTAAATATTCAATCGGCTCGCTAACAATATTTGGCACTTCTTTTGAAACAATCAGTGCTTCATTATAAGCTCTAGAATACGACAAATAATAGTATTCGGCTTCGGTTTCTTCATCGACTCCTTTTACAAAATAGGCTTCGAAAAACATATTTGTTTCGACGATAAATTTACTGCCGTCATCGGCGATATATGGACTACCAATAGGCGTTACAAAGGTTGTGACGAATGAAGCGGCAATCGTGTTTTCTTGCGTCATCCCGATATCACATAAACCAATGTTCGACCAAACAATAGCTTCTAAATTAATCAAGAAATAGGCTTCATAATCACTAAGGGGATCATAGGCGAGAGTTTCAACACTAACATTGTGCTCTCCGCTCGTTTCAACGATATCGTGTGTTAAAGTAATTTCGGTTTCTTCATCATTAAGAGCGCCATAGATTTTTATAGCGGCTTCAAGATTAACAACTGATCCTTGATAAATGCGCTCTTGCATTACGTCGTTTTGAAATACCACAACGTCGTTTTCATAAATTTTTTGCGCTTGATATCCCGACTCACGGTAATCATATGTTTCGGCTGTAAGATGATTAGGCAATGCTTTTTTAAAAAAATAACGCACTTCCATAGAACGCGAAAAGGATTTGAGATAGATGTCAGAGGTTTCAATGGAATCATCAAATAAATCGGCCTCTTCGCTACTTAAAGCTCGAATAATTTTGTGGGTGGGGGTCAGACCTTTGGGCTTATATTCATCGTTGGCAAATGGCCCACCATTGCAACCAACGAGAAAAAAACTCAATAAGGGCACGAGTATTAGCTTACTTTTCATCGTCATCACCTCTTTATTTGAGTATATCACACGCATTATGGCTTGTGACAAGCATGCGTAATAAATTGTTTGATTCTCTTTTGACAATATTTTGAAATCGTTTAAAATTGTTTACAATGTCACAAAAACATCGGTTCAATCGCGAGGTTCGCCTCCGCCACCACTTCTACGCTTGGATTAACCGTTTGATTGTATCCAATATTATTCGTCATAAGTATCGTTTTAAAGGCGAGAAAATCAGAAAAAAATGCAAAACACCACAACTTGTTTTGTGCAATCACCAAAGTGAACTTGATCCATTTCTTTTATATTTCGCCTATAAAGCACCGATTTACATGGTTGCTAATGAGCAAATTGTTACTAATCCTTATTATGGGTTTTTATTAAAGCACTTCATGAATACAATTCCCATTAAAAAGGGTACGATTGACATTAATGTCATACGTAGAATGAAAGATGCAATTATCGAAGGTGGTTCAGTCGCAGTCTTTCCGGAAGCAAATTCAACTTTTGATTCTCAGCCATGCTTTCACCTGCACAATCCGGGGAAACTTGCCAAAATGCTTGGTATAGAAGTCGTTATTTACAATCTTCACGGTGCATATTTTTCTAATCCGCGTTGGAGCACTTTTCGTAAAGTAGGTCCAACTCGTGGTATAATCCGCAGAATTATTACGGTTGATGAGCTTAAGAAAACGTCCGTAGAGCAGTTAGAGGCAATCATTCGTGAGAGTATCAGCGTTGACCCCTATCAAAACAAAGCCGAAAAATATCGGGGTGATTTTTTAGCCAAAGGAATCGAACGCTTATTCTTCTTCTGTCCTAAATGCCACCATCACCATGTCTTAGAATCACGAGATGATCGACTCTTTTGCAAAAATTGCGACTTTGAGGGAATTTATGATGAAAGTGGATATTTCACAATCGATAAAACACCTTATCAACTCCACGAAATCGCCCGTCCGATGATTGATGACTATGAAAAATATATCATTAAAAACGTTAATGAAATTTTTAGCGAAGACGTTGACATTAAAGTATGCTGGGGAAATAAAAGACGACATTACTATGCGGCTTGCACATTCTCGCTTAACCGCGATGGGATAACAATTATTGGCAAAAAAATTGACTTTACAATTCCATTCAGTGACTTACGCGGCTATGGTTGCCAGCAAAAACGCAAGCTCGTCCTCTATTCGTATTCTCTGCCGACTATTATTATTAAGATGAAACCAATGGTGTCAATTTACCAATATTATATAACGCTTAAAATCTTTGAAAATATCGAACGGAAAGGATACACCAATTATGTCTATCTTACGCATCGCGAACTTGGCTTCTAATTCGACCTTTAATTCCGGTGATTTTAATGTCACTTGGTCAATTGTCTTTGGCGTTCTCGCCGTATTAACAATTTTATTGCTATCAAATTTGTTAAGACGCATTATTCCCTTTTTAAGAAAGTCGCTCTTACCCGTAGCCTTCATTGGTGGCGCGATTGGTTTAGGACTTAAAATCGCCTTCCAATATAGCGAATTGGCAGTCACCGGATTAGATGTTTACACTGATGGTTTTAAGACAATGTTGCAAGTCATTACTTATCACGCTTTGGCAATCGGTTTTATCGCCCTCGGACTTAAAACTGTCAATAAAGAGCGGGCCAAATCCAAAGAGATGGGTCGCGACACTGTTAAAAGCGGTCTCATCATTATCGGCTCATATCTTCTGCAAGCTATCATCGGCGTCAGCGTTACCATCGTTTTAAGTCTCATATTTTCTTCAATCGTTCCTTATGCTGGCATTATTCTTCCTTTAGGTTTCGGACAAGGTCCCGGACAGGCGATGACATGGGGCAGCACATATGAAGGATTCGGCTTTGCTGGCGGGACAGACTTTGGCATCACGATTTCGACCCTCGGCTTTTTATCAGCTGCCGTAGGCGGCGTGTTTTATCTAAACTATGCCGCCAAAAAAGGTTACGTCAAACGTCGGGATGAAAGCGATAACGCCCCTCAAAGCAATGAATTAGTCGAAAAACATGGCGAAGTGCCACTTTCCGAATCTATCGATAAATTGACAATTCAAGTAGCTCTCATCGGTATTACTTACCTATTAACTTTTGCTGTTATCTACCCATTATCTTTGATACCAATCGCATTTGTTCAAAACACGATTGCCCCTTTGCTGTTCGGTTTTAACTTTATCGTCGGCACAATGATTGCCATGCTCGTTAAAAAAGTTTTGGCCGGTCTTCATAATAAAAAAGTCATTAAAAAACAATATGTTAACAATTTTATGCTTGAGCGAATTGCCGGTTTATCATTTGATATCATGATCATCGCTTCGATTATGGCAATCGATATTCGTAATCTGGCTGATACCGGACTTATCATCGCTTTGGTCAGTGTTTGTGGAATCGGCGCAGTTGCTACTTTCTTCTATGTTAAGTACATGACATTTAGGGCCTTCCCTGGTTATAAGCACCAAGGTTTTGTGACTTTCTATGGAAACTTAACTGGTACCGCTTCTGATGGTATTGCCTTGCTTAGAGAAATCGATCCGACCTTCATCACACCATCCGCGGACACGCTCGTCTATGGTAGCACCGTCGCTATCGCTCTCGGTTTCCCCGTTCTTTTAATTGTTGGCTTTATACATGGCGGAGGTAATAACACGCTTACATCATTACCGTTATGGGTGTCATACGGAATTTTGATCGCCTACTTTATCGCGATTAATTTCCTCTTCTTCTTCCTCATAAAAAGACACAAAAAGAAAGACTCTCAGGCTCAGCCCCAATAGTTTAGTCACAAATTAAGCCCGATTATATCGGGCTTTTTAGTATTTTGTAAAATAATAAGAATAATAGTTGACACATAATACTATGCGATATATAGTATTTGCAGGAGGACATATGGATATTCAACTTAAACGCGGTCTTCTTGAGGCATGCGTCCTGGCCGAACTAGACAAGGGCGATTCATACGGATATCAAATCGTTAAAGATCTTTCTGGAGTTGTGGAAATATCGGAATCGACACTATATCCTATTTTAAAACGCCTGGAGGCAAGCGAATGCCTGCGTGTATTCTCTGTTGAACATAACGGTAGACTTCGTCGTTACTATCGCATCACGGAAACAGGCCGCAAGAAAATTAAAGAGTTTCTCAATGAATGGGAAGAAGTGACAAACGTTTATGCCTTTATAAGTGGAATAAATAAGGGAGGGCAACAATCATGACAAAAAGAGAATTTTTAGACAAACTACGCTTGGAAATAAGAAATCTGCCATATGATGAAGTCGAAAAGACAATCACTTATTATGAAGAGATGATTTCCGACCGCATGGAAGATGGGGCAACTGAGGCCGAAGCCGTCGCTTCGCTTGGGACGTCGGAAAGTATTGCACGTGATTTGCAAGCAAATCAACCCTTTTCGGCAATCATTAAACGTAAAGTTAATGATTACAAATCAAAACGAAGTCCGGAAAGCACGGCACTAATCATCGTATTACTTGTCGTTCTATTTCCGTTCTGGTTTCCAGTCTTAATGAGTGCTCTAGGTGTTATTGTCAGCTTCTTTGCCGCTATCGGAGCCATCATCATAGCTTTATGGGCTATCAGCGTCTCGATTGGTATCGGCGGCATCGCTTTAATCATAGCCTCAACATTCGGTTTCGCGAGTTCTTACATACCAACCGGTTTCTTCTCGATTGGAATCGGCATCGCTTTAATCGGACTAGCGATCATTGCGATTATTGGATCGTTTTATGCCACTAAAGGTATCATCAAATTATTAGAATTATTAATCCACGCAATTAAAAAATTGTTTGTCAGGAGGGCACACGCATGATTAAGAAGGCAATAGTTGTTCCCATTATTATCGGAGGGGTGATGATTGTTCTTGGAGGCACGATTGCCGGAATAAGCGCCGCCGCCGCTGGCGGATTTGCCGCGCTTTCCACCGCCGAACCTTATGTAGCAAGAATTATCGAAGTTCCGGCTGATTTGAACATTAATGTCGAGGAAGAAAACAACAAAATCGTTATTAACTCTTCCGAGACAGCGACAAACGTTTCTATCACCGTCTATGAAAACGAATATGAAGCATATATTTCAACCTCTGATGAAACGAACTTCAACCTCAATTATCAAAACAATACGCCTTGGGTGAAACGCGTTTTCTATTTTCCAACAAGTCTAAGAACAATGACAATTACCGTTCCGGATAATTATGTCGCTTCGCTTAATATCATTACCTCAAATGCCGTCATTGATACCAATAACATTTCTTTACAAGGTGAACTAAGTCTTGAATCAGTCAATGGAGTAATTGACATCGATGATGTGAATGTTATTGGAAGTATCGCTGTACGAACAACAAACTCAAAGATCGAAATTAACGACACGACTTCACAAGCAAATATTTCTGCTAGTTCGATCAATGGTTATATCGGACTTAATAATTTAGAGGGCGTGGACATTATCGCCCAAACATCAAACGGAAAAATTGCCGCCGATAATATTTTGTCATCACATAAAATGTCGTTAAAAACGACCAATGGTCAGATAACGACTGATGATATTGATGTAGCAAGCGAGATTCGCCTTGAAACGACAAACGGTGAAATTCGCGGAAACGTCAAAGGACCGTCAAGTGATTATGATGTCGACAGTCAAACAACTAATGGTAGTAATAATCTCCTTAGTTATAATAGCCAAACACCCACCACGGGGGATAAATTGCTTTATGTCCGTTCATATAATGGCGTAATAAATATTACATTTAAATAATCACTATTGATAATGAAAGGAGGAACGCTTATTTTCGCTCCTCTTTTTTTATTTTTTTCATATCGACATGGCAGTATCCAAATGGATTATTAAGCAAGTAATCTTGATGATAACTCTCGGCCCGATAAAAATTCTTTAACTCTATTACTTCCACTGCAAATGGGTTGTGGGGATGGCGAGTTTGAGAAGCAAAATACTCGTCGATGATGTCTTTTTCTTCATCATTTATATAATAAACTCCACTTCGATATTGAATTCCAACGTCATTTCCTTGCTTATTAAGCGAGTAGGGATCAACTATTCGCAGGAAGTGCTCAAGAATTTTTATTAGCGGAATTGTTTCCTGGTCGTAAATGACCTTGACCGTTTCGGCGTGATTCGCGCGATGGTATACCAAATCTTCATAACTAGGATTTTCACTGTCGCCGTTGGCATAGCCAACTTCCGTTGCAATCACCCCTTTAAGCTGTTGAAAATAAGCCTCGACTCCCCAGAAGCAACCACCGGCTAAATAAATCGTCCGTTCATTGTTTAGTTTCATAACATAAATTATCACATAGTAGAAAAGAATATAAAATAACAATACTTTTAAGCATTAGTCTTTCAACATCCGCATCTATCAACTAAAATATAGATGTTACAAAAATTAACATATAGGAGGTAATTACATGGTTACAAAAAAAGTTGTTAATCTAATTAATTTACAAATTCAACGGGAGCTCTTCTCCGCCTATCTCTATCTTGATATGGCGCTTTATTACAACGACATCGGCTTAGTCGGGCACGCTAACTGGTTCGAAATTCAAGCTCAGGAAGAAAGAGACCACGCCCTTGGCTTCATCCGCTACTTACAGCACGTCGGTGAGAGACCAGTTCTCGATGTTATCGAAAAGCCAACTCTCGTCTACAAAGATGCCCGCGAACCTTTAGTCGAAGCTCTCAAACACGAGAAATTCGTCACCGCTAGCATCGAAAATATCTTAGAAGTTGCCAAAGTGGAAAAAGACCATTTGACGACAAACTTCATTCAATGGTATATCGCCGAACAAGGCGAAGAAGAAAAGAATGCCAATGACAACATACTTATGTATGATTTCACTAAAGGTCATCCCGGCGCCCTGCTTCAAATCGATGGCAAACATGCTGCTCGCAGTTACACTCCATCAATTCCAGACATTGATTAATTAAGGATTAAAGTTCATTTAAATTGCCTCACCCCTTAATGGTGGGGCTTTTTTATAAAGCAAAAAGAATAATCCCGAAAAAGACCGAAAAGGCAATTAATAACAATGGGCTTACTTGACGCTTAAAAATACGAGGATAAGCAATCGAAATGACTGCTAATACTCCAAAGATGATAAGACTTCGATAATCAAAAGCAAACGTCGAGACATCTTTTAATCCGATTAAACTATAAGCAAAAATTAAACCGGTCGCAATAATTAAACCGACGATAACTGGACGAATCCCACTGATAATCGCTTGGAAAGGTTTAGATTTAATAATGCTTTTAAGAATAATTGCTAAAAGCAAAATAATAATAAATGAAGGTAATACAACTCCAAGTGTCGCAAGTGCTCCGCCGAGCATACCACCTTGCGAGGTGCCAATAAATGTCGCCATATTAATGGCAATCGGACCAGGAGT